>FWPU01005267.1_pt1 | contig 27688 bp, 20 predicted proteins | sample 2228361 | NCBI WGS metagenome assembly FWPU01 (sample SAMEA103939777, study PRJEB20133) | metagenome
GCGTCCCGGGAAGCGCTCTACACCTATCAGGGAAAGACCTATGGCATCGAACATGCGCTCACCCCGGTAGTCCTTTACTATCGTCATGACCTGTGGGGAGAAGCTGGCTTGGACCCGGCCACCTTCGAGACCTGGGATGACTTTATCGCGGGCGGACAACAAGTGTCTACCCAAGATGTCAAGGCGATAAATTTTCCTGTACATGACGTATTGTTGCGGCAGCGGGGAAGCGACTACTTCGACGCCGACGGCAACGTGACCCTCGATTCCCCCACCTCTATCGAGACAGCCCGCTGGATCCTGGATTTGCGCGATCTGCATGGTATTGCCAGCCAGGGACCCTCTGGCGATGCCTGGTGGGCTGCCCTCAAAGAGGGTAGGTTTCTCTCTGTAGTCGGAGCAGATTGGTACGCCGGCTTTCTCAAGGACAACGCTCCCGAGTTAGAGGGGAAGTGGATGGCCATGCCTTTGCCTGCATGGGAATCGGGCGGCTTGCGTACCAGTTGCCACGGTGGCACAGGTGCCTGCATTTCTCAGTTCAGTGAGCACATCGAAGAAGCGTGGAAATTTCTAGAATTTTCTATGCTTTCAGTCGAAGGCAATGTGCGTCGCTTCGAGATGACCAACCTTTTTCCGCCCTACATCCCTGCTATGGACGATGATCGGCTGCACGTGCCTGATCCTTATTTCAACGGCCAAGACCTTGGCGCAGTGTTTGCTGCAGTTGGGCCAGAGGTCCCTCCCCAATATCAAAGTCCCTACCGCGCTGAGCTAAATATCAGGTTGGGTCCGTTGTGGCAAGAGATCTACGACGGTCTTCGAACGCCCGATCAGGTTTTCGTTGAAATCGCCGATGAAATTCGACAGGCGATGGCCGAGGAGTCGTAAATTAACTATCGCCAATATCGGGGAGGGCGAGTCGCGTGGCCTGTCCTCCCCTTTTCAGTCCACCATCAATCTTCAAGGGACCAGACCCATGTTCACGTGGCGCCGACGGCTCATCCCTTACCTTTTTATTAGCCCGTTCTTTCTCGGCTATGCCGTCTTCTACCTCTATCCGGTACTCTGGGCCTTCTACCTTAGTTTCTACCAGAAGGTGGGCATTGCCAGCGAAGCCCGCTTTGTGGGCATCGACAATTACGTCAAATTGCTGGATGATGCTCTCTTTGTGAAGGCATTGATCAATACCAGTTACTACGCCGCTGGTAGCATCTTCTTGATCGTCCCGGCCGCGCTGGGGCTGGCATTGGCGCTGACGGCCCGTCATCTGCGGCTCCGTGAGTTTTTCCGCTTCTTCTTCTTCTCACCCAATATCACATCAGGGGTGGTAGTAGCGATTATCTTCGGTTTAGTTTTCAACGAAGAATATGGATTGATTAACAACTATATCCTGGTCCCTCTAGGTCTAGAGAAGGTACGCTGGCTACGTGAACCCATTTGGATCATGCCGGCCATCATCATTATGGGGCTGTGGCGCTTCACCGGCATCAATGCGCTCTATTTCATGGCCGGGCTACAGAACATTCCACCAGATGTCAGAGAAGCCGCCATTATTGACGGCGCCAGCCGCTGGCAGCTTTTTCGGTACGTTACCCTGCCACTCCTCCGCCCCGTTCTGATTTTCGTCATGACTTTTGCCATCATTGGCTCGTATAACCTATTTGGCGAACCGGCAGTATTGCTGGGTTCGGAAGGTGGCCCCAGTAATGCTGGTCTCTTTATGACCATGTATTTATATCTCACAGGTTTCCGTTTTTTGAAGTTCGGCTATGCCGCGGCGATAGGTTACGCCCTTGCCCTGATCATCCTGGTCTTAACCTTGATCCAGTTGCGCGTGCTCGGTATGTTCCGAGAGGATTGATCATGAAATCAGCCGTCCCTATACCCCGAGAAAAGAGAAATGTGGACGAAAGTTGGATATCGCGTAGATCTCCCACGATAGAACAACTCGCTCTTTACGCTCTGTTGTTCGCTTGTGTTCTCCTTACCGGTGCCCCCTTCGTCTACATGATCACCGGCTCGTTCAAGCTAAATGCGGAAATTTTCAGCTATCCACTGACCTTTATTCCACGTCATCCAACCCTACAGAATTACATACGTCTGCTGAATGGAGATGAGATTCCCTATGTACGCCAATTTGCCAACAGCCTTTTTATCGCCACCACACAGACGATACTAACTTTATTTGTCGCCTCTACCGTTGGGTGGGGTTTTGCCAAATATGAATTTCCTGGCAAGCGTCCCCTATTCCTTTTTTTGCTTGCCACTCTCATGCTTCCTTACCAGGTAACACTGGTGCCACTCTTTCTGCTTATATTGCGACTAGGGTGGCTGGACACCTACTGGGCTATTGTGATACCTGGTGCAGTAAGTGCATTTGGCAGCTTTTTCATGCGCCAAAATATGCTGGCGGTGCCTAACGACCTGGTAGATGCAGCGCGCATCGACGGTGCCTCCGATTGGGGAATCTTCTTGCGGATAGGGCTACCCCTGAGCCGGGGTGCACTCTCCGTGCTGGCAGTCCTCATTTTTCTAGGCTCATGGAACGATTATCTCTGGCCGCTCATTGTACTTCGCTCTGCAGAGAAGTTTACCTATCCAGTTGGCCTTGCTACCCTGGTAGGGCTATACAAAGTAGAATATGGGATGATTCTGGCCGGGGCTTTCCTGGCTACCTTACCCATCCTGGTGATCTTTCTAGCCGGACGCAACATGCTTTTGAATAATCTTACGGTAGGTGCCATCAGAGGATGATAAATACCATGGAACAAGCATTTACATCGCTCAGTCGAATTATCATATTGACATCTGGCACTCCTAGCTTTAAACAACGCCTAGCGATATCAGAGTTGCAGCGCGGTCTCTACCAACTGGGCTATCGTCGCGAGATCCGCGCCGGCGAACTGCCCGGTCCGGCGGCCGGCGCAGACGAACTGCGCTTTATCCTCACCAGTAAACAGGGAGACGACGAGAACTACACCATCGCGGCCGGCCAGGATGGCGTCCGTCTACACGGAAGCAGCGACCAGGCCCTGCTCTATGCCGTCTTTGACTTCCTGGAACGACAGGGGGCCTGTTTTGGTATGGACGGTGAGTTGTACCCGCTTGAGAGTCCCCAGACGCTCCAATTACCGGACCCTGGCCAGCCGTGGGTGGGCCAGCCCCGTTTTCCCGTACGTGGGCTGCTGCCCTGGCCCGACTTTCTCAACTGTGTCACCGTCTACAACCGGGAAGACTGGCGCGCCTACCTGGAATCCATGCTGCGCATGCGCTTCAACACCCTGGGCATCCACGTCTACGCGCAGGAAGCCCAATGGGTTGAGTCGTTTCTCTCGTTCGAGTACGGCGGCGTCGGTCACATTGCATTTCTGGACACGACCGCGTCTAACCGTTGGGGCTATCTGCCCCAGCGCACGTCACGCTATGGCATGGGCGCCGCCCAATACTTCGACGGCGAGATCTTCGGCGCCGACTCGACCCGATATGCACGGGGCCCCTGGGAAGCCGCCGAAATGGCGCAGCAGGTCTGGCGTGAGGCGTTCGGTTATGCCGAAAAACTGGGAATTCGCACCGGCGTCGGGTTTGAACCGTACCGCCTGCCAGAGGAGATTCGTCGCGCCTGCCCGCCGGAGGTACGCACCGAGGACGTTTACGATTTTCACGGCCGCACCCACCGCATCCAGCGCATCGACCCCAACTCGCGCACCGCCCGCTATATCCTGGAAACCCGGCTGGCGCAACTGCTGGAAGCGTATCCTTCGGTGCGCTACGTCTACCTGTGGGAAGACGAGTTCATGAACTGGGCGAGCCAACGTCAGCATGTGGAGCTGCCGGTTACCCCCTTTGTGCAGGCCCACGATTTTCTGCGCCGCCATGCGCCGGACAAACGGCTGGTGTTGGCAGGTTGGGGAGGCGTTGTACGCCATTTCCCTGCCTTCCATCAAACCCTGCCTGAGGACATCATCTTTGCCGCCCTCAACGACCAGGTGGGCTGGGACCCGGTCCATGAAATCTTCGCCCAACTGGGGGACCGGGAACGCTGGCCAATTCCGTGGCTGGAAGATGATCCGGCCATGTGGTTCCCCCAGTTTCATGTCCATCGCTTCGCAAAAGATCTGGAACGCGCTGAACAATTTGGCTGTCAGGGCGTGCTGGGCCTCCACTGGCGACATCGGATCGTGGACCCGACGGCGATCTTCATGGCCCGGCGCTTTTGGAATGAACAGGAGGATCCGCGCGGCCATTACGCCCGCTACGCCGCAACCCAGGCTGCCGGGCCGCGCGCCGATCGCCTGGCCACCCTGCTCGAAGCCGTGGACAGGGAACGCCGCCTGCTGTCTACTTGGAACGGCGAATACCTGCCCGATGGCCATGCTGTCAACCAGGGCTTTGCCGGCGACTACAGCGAAGCGTTCACCGTCGAAAGCGGCTTCGAGATCCCAGACAGGATAATCGCTTCGCAACGAGAAGTCATTGCTAAGCTGGAGTCGATCCGCCGGGAGGCCGATTCACCGCTTGAGGTCGAACGGCTTGGCTATCTCCTGGGCCAGATCCGTTTCCTGGATCCCTACGCCCAGGCGTGGCGTAAAGGGGTCTCCTTCCACAAACTGATCATGGCCCTACAGAAACGCAAAAAAGAGGGTGACGAGGCCGGCGCCGCAATTGAGGCACGCGCAGTTGGTGTGCCCCTGTGGATCGAGATCCTCGGCCACGTGCGGGACGCAGTCTTGAGCTTCCAACACACGGTAGCCACCCGCAATGACTTAGGGATGTTGGCCTCCCTCCACAACAAATTCGTGCGCATTGCTACCTTTCGATTCCGCGCCTCCCTGTTAGAATTTCTGGACGAACTGCCTGCTGAGGCCGAGGAAGCCTATGCGGCGACCCTTGCACCAGATACGGATCGTCCAGCAGCACTCTTTGTCCCAAGCAGGCCAACCCGTCTGGCACCCGGCGAGCAGGTCACGATCACGGCGGTGGCACCCGGTATCCATGAAATAGCTGACGTCACCCTGTGGTGGCGTACCCTGGGACAAACTGACTGGCGTGCCTGTCCCATGCAAAACGTGGGACGTCGCACCTTTGCTGCGACGCTATTGATGCCTCACGGTGTTGGGTGGGGTATGGAATACTATGTGGAGGCAAGTTTCGCCAGTTCACCGACACCGATCCGCATGACAGCGCCGCCGGGAGCGCCGAGCAACGGTTATCTGGTGACCTGCTGACCCGACATCGTTCATTTCAACCATTCATCCTGACCGCACATGAGTAGAATAGGCAGGTATCCAATCGAACACACTTTTGCCCGTAAAACCCAGCGGCACATCCGCTCGTTGGCCGACCAGGTCTATGAATATCTGCGAACCAACATTGTAAACGGCAATCTGGCGCCGGGGGCACGGATTGTCGAACTCGAGATTGCCAATGTAATGGGCACCAGTCAGGGACCGGTGCGAGAGGCCCTGCAACGGCTGGAGCGGGAAGGACTGGTGACCAAGCAGGCACACAGTGCCACCTTTGTAACCGACGTCTCGATTGACGAGATGTACGAACTCTTCTCGATCCGGAGCGTCATTGAAGGTTTTGCGATCCAGCGTACAGTCCGGCACATCACGCCCGAACAATGTGAGCAATTGGAACAGTTAATCGAGTCCATGCGCAGGGCTGGTCGGGAAGACGACATGTTGACATTGACCGAGCACGACCTCCAGTTCCACCGCCTGATCTGCCAGTGGTCTGGCAGTACTACGCTACAACGGGCCTGGGATCCTCTCTATAGCCAAACCCAGCGCTTTGTAGTACGTACCCATAAGAACTATTTCGCCAGTTTGAGCGACATTGCAGATACCCACATACCGATTGTCGTGGCCCTGCGTCAACGGGACGAGGAAAATGTGGCGCGCCTGATCCAGGATCACGTCATGTTGATCTGGTCCCTGTTTGCACGAAAAAACGACAAATCGGCGACCCACCCCCCTTGACATAGCCCCCTTGCTATGCTATACTGTTGTGAGCACACGTTTGTGCATTCCCAAAGTAGCGCCCAACGCCGATCGCCCTCTCCGCAGCCTGGCAGGCGTCCAGGCTCTGGTCCCTGGCCGTGTCATTCGAGGGATAGCCCCGTGCCTCAAAAACGCGTCTCCATCAAAGATATCGCCGAGGCCGCCGGCGTCAGCCACCCCACGGTCAGCCGCGCCCTGCGCGGGGAAGGACGTATGAGCGACGAAACCCGCCAACGCATCCTGGAGCTGGCCCAAGAGATGGGCTACACGCCCAGCCTGGTGGCACGCGGCCTGGTCACCCAACGCAGCCACCTCATCGGTCTGGTCATCACCACCTTTGCCGACCCCTTCCACAACGAAGTGGTCCAGGGGGTGGAGGAAGAGGCCATCCGCCATGGCTACGACATCTTTGTGGCCAGCACCGGCGTCAACGCCGAACGGGAAAAGGAGGTGGTGCGCAGCTTCCAGGGGCGCCAGGTGGACGGCATTATCGTCTCCTCCAGCCGGGTGGGCGATGACTATGCCGATCTTCTCCAGGAGACGGGCATCCCCATCGTCCTCATCAACTCCCACATCGCCGGCAGCCGCTTCCACGCCGTCCATCACGATGACTACGCCGGTGGCTGCCAGATCATGGCCCACCTGTTGGAGCGGGGCTACCGCCGCATCGCCTACCTGGGCAACGCCCGGGCCGGCAAGGCCAATACCGACCGCCACCGGGCCTGGGAGGATTCCCTCCAGGCTGCCGGTTTAGAAGCGGAACTGGCCATCTACGGGCCCAACGGCCGCCTGGCCGGCGGCGTCCGGGCCACGGAAGCCCTGTTGCCGGCTGCCCGGGAGCGGTGGGGAGCCCCCCCGGATGCCATCTGTTGCTACAACGACACCATGGCCATCGGCGCCATGGCCGTGCTGCACCGCTGTGGCCTGCGTATCCCCGATGACGTGGCCGTGACCGGCTTTGACGACATCGACGTGGCCGCCTATCTGGAGCCACCGTTGACTACCTTCCACCAGCCCCGCCACCAACTGGGCGTCGAAGCCATGCAGGTCATGCTCAGCCTGCTGGGCCAGACCAACCCCCATCCGCCCCGTCAGGTGCGGACACTGATAGGCCGGCTGGTGGTGCGCCGCTCCAGCTGAGTCGCGCCTGACCATGAACACACTTAACCATTTTCAATTCTCAATTTTCAATTCTCAATTTTCCATTAGCCGTTCCCTGAAACCTGGAAAGGGAGTCGCCAATCACCATGGCCATGCAGTACACAGCAGAAAACATCCTGATCCGCCCATCTCCCCAGGCCGACGACCCAGATCTGATCGTCGAAGTGACCCCGGAGCGGGCCGGCTGGGATTACATTTCATTCCAGGCCCGACGGCTGGCAACGGGCCAACAGTGGGCCTTCCAGACGGGCGCACATGAGCTGGCCCTGGTCAACCTGAGCGGCCGCTACACGGTCACTTCCAACCGGGGCGAATGGCACGGCATCGGCGGCCGCGCCAGCGTCTTCACCGGGGCGGCCCACGCGCTCTACCTGCCCCGCCATACCACCTTCACCGTCACCGCCGAAGAAGGTGGCGAATTTGCTGTGGCGTGGGTGCCCACCGACCAGGACCACGACCCGTGGCTGATCCGGCCCGAGGATGTGGCCATCTCCATCCGGGGCGGCGACAACGTGAGCCGCCAGATCAACGACCTGCTGCCGCCCGGCTCCCCGGTCCACCGGCTGGTGCTGGTGGAGGTCTACACCCCCAGCGGCAACTGGAGCAGCTACCCGGGCCACAAACACGACGTCCACATCGAAGACGAGGCGGGCAACCTGATTGAGGCCGACCTGGAGGAGATCTACTTCTACAAGTTCGACCGGCCCGAGGGCTACGCCTACCAGCGGGTCTACACCGACGAGAACTCTCCCCTCCACCAGGCGGGCTATCCCATCGACGCGCTGGTGCGCCCCACGGAAAACTGTGTGGTGCTGGTTCCGGAAGGCTACCACCCGGTGGTCAGCGCGCCAGGCTACACCACCTACTATCTGAATGTCCTGGCCGGCAGCGCCCAGAGCCTGGCCAACCAGGACGACCCCCGCTACGCGTGGGTCAAGGAGACCTACAAGACGGTGGATCCGCGCTTACCGCTGTACTGACAAGGATAACTGACCATGAACGATGCCTCCTCCCGCACCTATGACTCCCTGCACATGGGCCGCTCCTCCATTGACCTTTACAGCAACGACGTGGGCGCGCCCTTTGAGGAGATCAAGAGCTTCGCCGCCTACGTGGGTGGCTCCCCCACCAACATCAGCGTCGGCGCCCGCCGCCTGGGCCTGAAGACGGCCCTGCTCACCGGCCTGGGCCAGGATCCGGTGGGCGATTTCATCCTCCATTTCCTGCGCAAGGAGGGCGTTGAGACAAAGTTCAGCCCTCGCAAGCCAGGTCACCGCACCAGCGCAGTGGTGCTGGGCATTGAGCCACCGGACAAGTTCCCCCTGGTCTACTACCGGGACAATTGCGCCGACATCGAGCTGACCATCGACGACGTGTTGGCCGCGCCGGTGGCCGACAGCAAGGTCTTCCAGTTCGCCGGCACCAACCTGAGCAAGGAACCCAGCCGCAGCGCCACCATGTTCGCCGCAGAGCTGGCCCGCCAGGCCGGCACCCATGTGATCTTCGACATCGACTTCCGGCCGGACCAGTGGCACGATCCCCGGGCCTTCGGCGTGGTGGTGCGCTCGGTGCTCCCCCTGGTGGACGTGGTCATCGGCACGGAAGACGAGATCAATGCCACCATGCTCACCGACCCAGCCCAGATGCGCCTGACCCATTCCCAGGTATCGGACACCCGGGTCGAGGGCGACGTGGAACGGGCCATCGCCCGCATGCTGGCCGCCGGCCCCAAGGCCGTGGTGGAGAAAATCGGCGCCAAAGGAGCGCGGGTTCACCTGGCCAGCGGCGAGACCATCGACGCGCCGGGCTACCCGGTGGAGATCTACAACATCCTGGGTGCAGGCGACGCCTTCGGCGCCGGCTTCCTGTACGGCTATGTGAACGGCTGGGACTGGTACAAGGCGGCCCGGCTGGGCAACGCCTGCGGCGCCATCGTGGTCACCAAGCACGGCTGCGCCAACTTCATGCCCACCTACGAGGAAGTGATGGCCTTTGTGGCCGAGCGCGGGGGGCTGGACTAGGGCTGGCTGGTGTTTCTAAACGCTGAGCACGCAGAGGGCGCAGGGAAACGAATGTCAGTTCAGGCATAGTACTCTGGGTTCTCGGCGGCCAAAGTTCTAACAACCCTATCTTTCATCACCAAAAGGAGGAAACCCATGAAGTGGACAGGCAAGATGTATGCATTAGGACTCGTGGCAGCCATGTTTATCGGCATGGTTGTGGCGGCCTGCTTCGGCGCAGCACCGGCACCGGTCTCCACGGCAGAGGCCCCGGCACCGGCCCAGCAACAGGACATGCGGGACATCCGCATCGTGGTCATCAGCCATGGCCAGGCGTCGGATCCGTTCTGGTCTGTGGTGAAGAACGGCGTGGACCAGGCGGCGCGGGACATGCGGGTCCAGGTGGAGTACCAGGCTCCCCAGACCTTCGACATGGTGGCCATGGCCCAGCTCATTGACGCTGCGGTGGCCTCCAAGCCCGACGGCCTGGTGGTCTCCATCCCCGATCCGGATGCGCTGGGCGATTCCATCCGGGCCGCCGTGGAGGCCGGCATTCCGGTTATTTCCATGAACTCCGGCAGCGATGTGGCCAAGGAGCTGGGCGTGCTCAACCACGTGGGCCAGACCGAGTATGAGGCGGGCTATGGCGGCGGCCAGCGCATGGCCGCGGCCGGAGCTACCCACGCGCTCTGCGTCAACCAGGAGGTGGGCAACGTGGCCCTGGACCTGCGTTGCCAGGGCTTCACCGATGCCATGGCCGAGGCCGGCGGCACGGTGGAGATCCTGGCGGTGGAGCTGGCCGACCCGGTGGATGCCCAGCAGCGTATCGCTGCGGCCCTGACGGCCAACCCCGACGTGGACAGCATCCTGACCCTGGGGCCCACGGGCGCAGCACCGGCCCTGGCCGCGTTGGAAGAGGCCGGGCTCCTGGGCCAAATCAAGCTGGCCACCTTCGACCTGTCACCGGAGGTGCTGGAGGCGATCCGGGATGGCAACATGCTCTTCGCCATCGACCAGCAGCAATACCTGCAGGGATATCTGCCCATCGTCCTGCTCACCCTCTACAAGGAGAACCTGAACACCGTGGCCAACGACGTCATCATGACCGGCCCGGGCTTCGTCACCCAGGAGACGGCGGCCCAGGTGATCGAGCTGTCGGCGGCCGGCACCCGGTGAGGAGTAGGGGATTCGGTTATTGGGTGATTGGGGTAAGCGGGGGATTAGGGGAGAAGGAGGTTGGTAAGATTTTTCACCTGGCCGCCAGTCTCCCAGCCCCCTAATCCCCCAATCCCCCTCGGCCAACCTCGACACGGGAACGTTGGAGGTTTTACGGAGGAACCTGATGACCACGACCACAACGGCTGCACCGGGCGGACGAGATGAACGGCTGGTGGAGTCCGGCCTGCTACGGCGGCTGCTTACCCGGCCGGAACTGGGCGCCCTGGGCGGCGCCATCCTGGTCTGGATCTTCTTCGCCATCACGGCACCCACGGGCTTCCTCAGCCTGCGGGGCACGGCCAGCTACCTGGAGGTGGCATCCCACCTGGGTATCCTGGCCGTGGCGGTGGCCCTGCTCATGATCGGCGGCGAGTTCGATCTCTCCGTCGGTTCCATGATCGGCCTGGCCGGCGCCACCATGGCCATCCTCAGCACCACCCAGGGATTGCCCCTCTACCTGGCCGCGCTGGTCGCCCTGGCCATTGCCCTGGGGGTGGGCTTCATCAACGGCTATTTGGTGATCCGGACGAAGCTGCCCTCCTTTATCATCACCCTGGGCAGCCTCTTCATCATCCGGGGATTGACCATTGCCTTCACCCGCATGATCACCGGCCGCACCCAGATCGGCGGCCTGGACAAGGTAGCCGGCTACGAGCTGATGCAGGTGCTCTTCGCCGGCGAACTGATGTTGGGGGGCGCCCGCTTTCGCATCTCCATCCTCTGGTGGTTGCTGGTGGGTGCGCTGGCCACGTGGGTCCTGTTGCGCACCCGGGTGGGCAACTGGATCTTCGGTGCCGGTGGGGCGCCGGAAGCAGCCCGCAACGTGGGCGTGCCGGTGGACAAGTTAAAGGTGGGGCTTTTCATGACGACCGCCTTTGCGGCCTGGCTGGTGGCCACCATTCAGATCACGGTGGTGAAATCGGCCGACACCCTGCGGGGGGAACAACAGGAATTCATCGCCATCATTGCCGCAGTCATCGGCGGCACCCTGCTTACGGGCGGCTACGGGTCGGCCATCGGCGCCATGCTGGGCGCGCTCATCTTCGGCATGGTGAAACAGGGCATTGTCTTCGCCGGCGTGGATGCCGATTGGTTCAACGTCTTTTTGGGCACCATGCTCATCATCGCGGTGCTGGTGAACAATTACGTGCGACAGGCAGCGGAGAAGGCCAGACGATGAACAGCCAGGCGAACAACAATCGGATCCCTCTGCTGGAGGTGCGCCACGTTTCCAAATTTTTCGGCAACGTCATCGCCCTCAACGGCGTCTCCATGCAGGTCTACAGCAGGGAGGTCATGTGCCTCCTGGGCGACAACGGCGCGGGCAAATCCACCTTGATCAAGATCCTGTCCGGCGTCTACAAGCCGGATGAGGGCCAGTACCTGGTGGAAGGCCAGCCCGTGAACTTCGACTCGCCCCGGGACGCGCTGGACCGGGGCATCGCCACGGTCTACCAGGATCTGGCCATGATCCCCCTCATGAGCATCACCCGCAACTTCTTCCTGGGCTCGGAACCGACCCGGGGGTGGGGCCCCTTCCGCCGCCTGGACATGGGGTTCGCCAACCGGGTGGCCCGGGAAGAGCTCTCCAAAATGGGCATCGACATCCGGGATCCCTCCCAGCCGGTGGGCACGCTGTCGGGCGGTGAACGCCAGTCGGTGGCCATCGCACGGGCGGTCTACTTCGGTGCCAAGGTCCTGATCCTGGATGAGCCCACCGCGGCCCTGGGGGTCAAGCAGGCGGGTACGGTACTCCGCTACATCGCCCAGGCGCGGGGCCGGGGCCTGGGGGTGATCTTCATCACCCACAACCCCCACCACGCCTACGCGGTGGGGGATCGCTTCACCATCCTCAAGCGGGGGCGCACGGTGGGCACCTTCACCAAGGCCGAGCTGAGCCGCGAGGAGATGGTGCGCATGATGTCCGGCGCGGATGAACTGGACGAGCTCAGCCATGAGCTAGCCATCCTCTCCCAAAAGGACGCCCTGGAGCAGGAACGGGATTTGAGCAGCATGGAGGAGGCCATCGTCCACTCGCTGGAGGAGGGGGAAGGGATCTTTCAGGGAAGCGCCTACCGCTCCGATCACCGGCATGAGGCAGGTTGAACCGACACGACGGGTGGACGGCCCCAAGGGCCCCTTTTGAACAACCGGGTGAAACATCGTCACCATGCATGGAACCATTCCGTGCCAATCTCGGAAGGATCCCAGTCGAATACACCATGTTGAAGGAAAAGATCTATGCGTGAACAAACCATCCGCCTGACCACAGCCCAGGCCATTGTTCGCTTCTTGAAAGCCCAATATACGGCCCGCGATGGCGTGGAACGGCCCTTCTTTGCCGGCTGCTTCGGCATCTTCGGCCACGGCAACGTGGCGGGCATCGGACAGGCCCTGCAACAGTATCCCGACTTCCGCTACTACCAGACTCGCAACGAGCAGGCCATGGTCCACACGGCGGCCGCCTTTGCCAAGCACAGCAACCGACTGCGCACCCTGGCCTGCACCAGCTCCATCGGGCCGGGCGCCACCAACATGGTCACCGGCGCGGCCACGGCCACCATCAACCGACTGCCGGTGCTCCTGCTGCCGGGGGACATCTTTGCCCGCCGCAACGTAGCGCCGGTGCTCCAGCAGCTGGAATCGGAGCACACCCAGGACATCTCGGTCAACGACTGCTTCAAACCGGTGAGCCGCTATTGGGACCGCATCAACCGGCCCGAGCAGATCATCACCGCCCTGCCCGAAGCCATGCGGGTCCTCACCAGCCCGGCTGAGACAGGCGCGGTCACCCTCTCCCTGCCCCAGGACGTTCAGGCCGAGGCCGTCGACTACCCGGCCGCCCTCTTCGAGAAGCGGGTCTGGCACATCCCCCGCAACCGGCCCGACACCGGCTCCCTGCAGCGGGCCGCCGAGTGGATCCGGGCGGCGAAACAGCCCCTCATCATCGCCGGGGGCGGCGTCATCTACAGCGAAGCCACCGAAACCCTGCGCCAGTTTGTGGACCAGACGGGCATCCCCGTGGGCGAGACCATGGCCGGCAAGGGCAGCCTGCGCTATGACCATCCCCTCTGCCTGGGCGCCATTGGCGTCACCGGCACCCTGGCCGCCAACATCCTGGCCAAGGAGGCCGACCTGGTCATCGGCATCGGCACCCGCTACAGCGACTTCACCACGGCCAGCAAGACCCAGTTCCAGCACCCAGATGTGCGCTTCATCAACATCAACGTGGCCGAATTCGACGCCTACAAGCACAGCGCGCTGCCCCTGGTGGGCGCCGCCCGGGTCACCCTGGAGGAGCTGGCCCAGTTGCTCCAGGGCTACCGGGTGGACGATGCCTACCAGGCCCGGGCTCAGGAGCTTCACGACCGCTGGGAGGCCGAGGTGGACCGCATCTACGCCATCCGCAACCAGCCCCTTCCCAGCCAGGGAGAGCTCATCGGCGCGGTCAACGAGCACGGCGACCCGGACGCGGTGATGGTCTGCGCTGCAGGCAGCCTCCCCGGCGACCTGCACAAACTCTGGCGAGCCCGCCATCCCAAGCAATATCACCTGGAGTACGGCTACAGCTGCATGGGCTACGAGATCGCCGGCGGCCTGGGCATCAAGATGGCCGAACCCGAGCGAGAGGTCTACGTGTTGGTGGGCGACGGCAGCTACCTGATGCTGGCCAACGAAATTGTCACATCCATCCAGGAAGGGTATAAACTGACCATTGTGCTCATGGACAACCGGGGCTTCAAGAGCATCGGCTCCCTGAGCCGATCCCTGGGCTCCCAGGGCTTCGGCACCCGCTACGTCTACCCCAAAGATGGGAGTCTGCCGTCGGACGAGGCCGGCGAGGCAGTGACGGATCTCCCCGTGGACCTGGCCATGAACGCCCGCAGCCTGGGGGCCCACGTGATCGAGTGCCAGAGCTACGACGACGTGGTGGCGGCCCTGGAGAAGGCCAAGGAAATGGACCGCACCACGGTCATCTACGTGCAGAACGACCGCTACGTCTCCGTGCCCGGCTATGAAAGTTGGTGGGACGTGCCGGTGGCAGAGGTAAGCGAGATGGACTCGGTACGCGCCGCCCGGGAAGAGTGGGAGGAAATGCGCAGCCGGGAACGGTACTATCTGTAAAACTGTAAAACCTGGAGGCGCATTTCCCCAATGTGTGCCAACCTGCCTGGTTCCCTGCGAAACCGGGGTGGGTAGCGCACATTTGTGGTAGATGAACCAACGTGGAAAGGCATCTTTCACCGCATGTTAGCTGAACGTTATCCAGAAACCCGGCTGGCGGCCGCCCTGATCCCCCGGGACCGCTGGCAACCTTACCCCACCGCATCCCAGCGGGATGCCTGGGAAGCCCTGCCCGAGGAGGTACGCGGCCGAAACATCGCCCTGGGCGAAGCACTGCTCCAACACCGGTGGCCCGCCCTCCACCCTGTTCCTGGAGTATGTCCGCAACGGCAACCGGCGCAACTACGAACGGCTACACTTTGCCCGTCGGGGCGCCCTGGGCAACCTGGTGGTGGCCGAGTGCCTGGAAGGCAAAGGCCGCTTCCTGGACGACATCGTCAACGGCATCTGGGCCCTCTGCGAAGAGTCCTACTGGGGCGTCCCCGCGCACGTGCGCATGCAGCAGGCCGGCGCCGGCCTGCCCGACACGGCCGAACCCACGGTGGACCTCTTCGCCGCCGAGACCGGCGCGCTCCTGGCCTGGTGCAGCTACCTGCTGGGGGCTCAACTGGACGACATCTCGCCCCTGATCAACCGGCGCATCCAACGGGAAGTGCAACAGCGCATCCTCACCCCCTGCCTGGAGCGGGACGACTTCTGGTGGATGGGCTTCGGCCAGCGACGGGTCAACAACTGGAACCCGTGGGTCAATTCCAACTGGCTCACCTGCACCCTGTTGCTGGAGGCAGATCCATCGCGCCGCCTGGCGGCCGTGGCCAAGATCCTGCGCAGCCTGGATCACTTCATCGACCCCTATCCCCGGGATGGCGGCTGCGACGAAGGCCCCAGCTACTGGGGGCGGGCCGGCGCATCCCTCTTCGACTGCCTGGAATTGCTCCACAGCGCCACCGGCGGCGAAATCCACGTCTACGACGAGCCCCTCATCCAGGAGATCGGCCGCTTCATCTACCGGGTACAGATCGCGGATGACTACTACATCAACTTCGCCGACGCGCCGGCGCGGGTGCAGCCGGACGGTGCCCTGGTCTACCGTTATGGCCAACGCATCGGCGACCCGGAGATGATGGCCCTGGGCGCCTGGCTGGCCGCGCGGGAATGGGCCGCCTTCAGCCAGCTCCGGGAGCCGAAAGAGCCCGTGCCCACCAGCATGGGCCGCCGCCTGCCGGCCCTCTTCCTGGCCGAAGAACTCCAGGAGCAGGAGTGCTCGGGTCGCGCCTACCCGCCCCTGCCCCGGGATGTCTGGCTGCCAGAAATTCAGGTGATGGTAGCCCGGGATCAGGCCCGATCCCCCGCCGGCCTGTTCGTGGCTGCCAAGGGCGGCCACAACGAAGAGAGCCACAACCACAACGACGTGGGCAACGCCATCGTCTACGTGGAGGGCCGACCCGTCATTGTGGACGCCGGCGTGGAAACCTACACCGCCAAGACCTTCAGCGCCGAACGCTACACCATCTGGACCATGCAGTCGGCCTACCACACCTTGCCCACCATCGACGGTGTCATGCAGGCGCCAGGCCGGGACTTCGCCGCGCGGGATGTCCACTACAGCGTGGACGAAGCGCAGGCGATCCTGCGCCTAGACATCGCCGGGGCCTACCCAACCGAGGCCAAACTGGACCGCTGGGAGCGAACGGTCACCCTGTACCGGGGGCGGGAGGTGGTCATCCAGGACGGCTACCGGCTGGCCGCGCCGGCCGGGGAGATCACCCTGAGCCTGGTGACCCCCTGTCAGGTGGAGCAGCCGTCGCCCGGCGTCCTTCACCTGACGCCGTCTCCCCTGCCCGAGGGCCGCATGGCCGGCGCGGCGCAGGTACATTACGGGGCCGACGCCTTCCAGGTGGAACTGGAGACCATCCCCATCCACGACGAACGCCTGGGCGGCACCTGGGGCGACCACCTGACCCGGGTCCTCCTGCGTGCGGTGAACCCACCCCGAGAGGCCACTTGGACGCTGCGGGTGAGCCCCCTGTAGGAAAAGGCGGTCCGAAGTCCAAAGTCCAGGGTCCGGAGTCTGGGGTGACACGAAGCCAGTACACCACGACGATGGCCCATTTGCCAAGTGAGCATCCATAGATGCGGCTCCGGCCTGAATGAAAACGGCTGTCGAAGCCGGCATCGCTGGAAGTGAAAGAAGGAATAGACCCATGAGCATCAATGGACAACTTCTCAACTTTATCAACGGGCAGTGGCAGCGCTCCGGCGCCAGCCAGTACCTGGACGTGACCAACCCGGCCACAGCCCGGGTTATGACCCGGGTGCCCCTTTCCCCTGCCGCCGAAGTAGACGCGGCGGTCCAGGCCGGGCTCCAGGCCTTCACCGAGTGGCGGCAGACGCCGGTCACCGACCGGATCCAGTACCTGTTTAAGCTGAAGAACCTGCTGGAAGAACACCTGGACGAAATCGCCCGCACCATCACCAACGAGTGTGGCAAGACCTACGCGGAGAGCGTGGGGGAGATGCGCCGGGGCATCGAGAACGTGGAAGTGGCCTGCGGCGCGCCCAGCCTGATGCAGGGCTACAACAACGAGGACATCGCCCGGGGCATCGACGAGCACATGATCCGACAGCCCCTGGGCGTGGTGGCAGCCATCACCCCCTTCAACTTCCCCGGCATGATCCCCCTCTGGTTCATGCCCTACGCGCTGGCCACGGGCAACTGCTTCATCTTGAAACCCAGCGAAAAGGTGCCCATGACCAGCCAGAAGCTCTTCGAGCTCCTGGAGGCGGTGGGCTTCCCGCCCGGCGTGGTCCAGCTGGTCAACGGCAGCAAAGAGACGGTGGACGCGCTGCTGGATCATCCGGGCATCAAGGCCATCAGCTTCGTGGGCTCCACGCCGGTGGCCAAATATGTCTACAGCCGGGCCGCGGCCAACGGCAAGCGCGCCCAGTGCCAGGGCGGCGCCAAGAACCCGGTGGTCATCATGCCGGACGCCGACATGGACGCCGCCACCCGCATCATGGCCGATTCCGCCTTCGGCTGCGCAGGCCAGCGCTGCCTGGCCGCCTCGGTGGCCATCACCGTGGGGGAGGCCCGGGACATCTTCACCGAGCAGATCGCCGACGCTGCGACCAGCCGCAAAGTGGGCTACGGCCTGGACGAGGGGGTGGAGATGGGGCCGGTCATCACCCGGGAGAGCAAGGCCCGGATCGAAAGTCTCATCGCCAAAGGCGAGCAGGAAGGCGCCCGGGTACTGGTGGACGGCCGGGGCAAACAGGTCAGCGGCTATGAAGAGGGCTTCTGGGTCTTCCCCACCGTGCTGGACAGCGTCGACCCAGAGGGGGAAATCGCCCGCACCGAGATCTTTGGGCCGGTGCTCAGCCTGATGCATGCCCGGGACATCGACGAGGCCATCGAGCTGGTCAACAAGCGACCCTACGGCAACATGGCCTGCATCTTCACCAGCAGCGGCGCCACCGCCCGTCAATTCCGCTACCAAGTGGACGCGGGCAACGTGGGCATCAACATCGGGGTGGCGGCGCCCATGGCCTTCTTCCCCTTCAGCGGCTGGAACGAGAGCTTCTTCGGCGACCTCCACGCCCAGGGACGCCACGGCGTCGAGTTCTACACCCAGACCAAGGTGGTGGTGGAACGTTGGCCCCGGGGGTGGAGCCGGAAGTTCTGACAAAAGGGACCTTCTTCATGACACACCAAATCGGCATCGGCGTCATCGGCATGGGCTGGATGGGTATGGTCCACAGCCGGGCCTACCGTCAGGTGGCGGACCGTTTCTACGACAGCGGCATTCGGCCTCGGCTGGTCATCTGCGCCGATGAGTCAGAGAGCCGGGCCCGTCGCGCCCAGGAGACCCTGGGCTTCGAGCAGATGGCCACCGACTGGCGGGAGGTGGTGGAACACCCGGCGGTCCAAGTGGTCAATATCACCGCGCCCAACTACCTCCACCTGGAGATGGTGCGGGCGGCCGCGGCCGCCAGGAAGCATATTTTCTGTGAAAAGCCTGTAGGCCGCACCCCGGAGGAGACGGCCGAGATCGAGTATCTGGCCCGGAAGGCCGGCGTGCTGAGCTTTGTGGGCTTCAATTACCGCTGGGCACCCATGGTCCAGTACACCCACCAGCTCATCCAGGAGGGGCAGCTGGGCCGGCTCACCCACTACCGGGGGCGCTTTTTCGCCATGTACGGGAGCAACCCGTATGGCCTGCTGACGTGGCGCTTCGACCGGGAACAGGCGGGGTTGGGCGTGCTGGGCGACATCATGTCCCACGTGGTGGACATGGCCCACATGCTGGCCGGCCCCATCCGCCGGGTGGTCAGCCGCCGCCACACCTTCATCACCGAACGGCCCCTGCCCCGGCCCGTGGCCGGAGGTACCCACTTTGCCGTGGGCCAGCCCGACGATCCCAAAGGACCGGTGACCAACGAGGACTACGTCAGCGCCCTGGTGGAATTCGAGAACGGCGCCCAGGGCACCCTGGAGAGCTGCCGGGTCATCTTCGGCCCCAAATGCGAGATGGCCTTTGAGCTCAACGGCACCCGCGGCGCAGCCCGGTGGAACTTTGAGCGGATGAACGAATTGGAGCTATACTTGCCCGAGGGCACCCAGGCCCACGACGGCTATACCCTCCTGCTGGCCGGACCCGGCTTCCCGTTTCACGGTCGCTTCAACCCGGGGGATGGCATCGGCATCGGCTATGAAGATCTGAAAGCCATCGAGGCCTACCAGTTCCTGCGTGCGGTGGTGGAGGGCATCCCCCGCCCTCCCGGCTTCCGGGAAGCCCTCCAGCTGGCCAGCGTCCAGGCGGCCATGGTACGCTCCTGGGAGAGCGGCACCTGGGAAGAGGTGATTAGCCTGGAACGCCAGGAGCCGGCCTGAAGGTGCCCGGCAACAACTGCATCCGCCCAACATGAGCAACAGAGGCATGAGGTAGCCATGACAAACGACATCATCAGCCCGTTTGGTCGCCCAGACCCCAACCTGCCCATCCGCGAGGGGGCACCTGCCCTCACCCGCCCTACCAAGGAAGAGATGGCCGCGTTCCCAGAGGAAGCCGCCGCGCTGCTGCGCAAGAACTGGCAGGCCCAGTCGGCGCTGCTGGAGGCCGGCCAATTCAACCTGGACTGGGTGGAAGGCCGCCACTTCCTGCTGGCCGGCGCCACCGGCCCCGGCCTGGGCGGGGCCTTCGCCTCCGCCATCCTGGGCACGGGCAAGGCCGCCAGCGTGACCATCATCGGCCGGGACCTCACCCGCTCCCTGAACTACGAGACCGGTAAGGCCATGGAGGCCCAGGCCGAGGCCGCCGGTATGGGCAAACGCTTCCACTGGCTCAACGACGGCATGGCCCTGGAAGGACCGCCCCTGGCTGCCCTGCTCCAGGCCCTGAAGGAAGCCGGTGCGGACCGGGTGGTCTACTTCAACACGGTGGCCGCAGCCATCTCCGGCCTGCTGCCCGGCATGCCGCCCGTCTACGTCAAGGATGTGGACGAAAACGGCCTCTTCCAGTGGAAGCTGCGCCCCCTGACGGAAAAGGAGATCGAGATCACCCGCTTCGTCATGGGCGAGATGGCCGTGCGCTTCCCCTCGGTGCTGGAGGAAAACGGCATCGCCGTAGAGGCCAGCGTCTTCGCCGACTGGCGGGGCAGCCTGGACAAGATCAGCCGGGACCCAACCCAACGGGAATACGGCCGCCAGGGCGCCTACTCCACCAGCCTCTACATTCCCAAGGAATTCCTCCAGGAGGCCACCCGCTCCGCCATCGGCACCGACCGGGTGGTGCTGGACATTTTCTATCCCATGATGCGCACCCGGGCCCTGCCCCTCATCCCTGGCGGCGTCACCACGGCCAACGTCAACCAAAAACTCATGCAGATCGAGGGAATCCGCCACATCGACGTGCCCGAGCTGGCCCTGATGGGCCTGGATTTCGTCGGCCGAGCCCTGACCGAAGGCTACGACAACCCCTTCCCCCGGGCCGACCGCCACGACGCCCACCTGGACGAATGGATGTTTGAGGTGATGGCCCGACTCAACAACGACGAAAACAGCGACTTTTATTACAGACGCTGGACAGAACTGGATGAGTAACCTTGTGGGCTGTGGGCGTCGCCCCAGAGCTGTCCACAGCCCACCACCAACCGGAGAAAACCCATGGGCACCATCTTCGTCGGCAACGCGCCCTGTTCCTGGGGAACCCTGGAATTCGCAGGCCTCCCGCAACAGCCCATCGGCTACCAGCAGATGCTGGATGAGCTGGCCGAAACCGGCTACACCGGCACGGAGCTGGGCGACTGGGGCTTCATGCCCACGGAACCGGAACAGCTCCAGGAGGAGCTGGCCTGCCGCCAGCTGCATCTGACCGGCGCCTACGTGGGCTTCCCCCTGCGGGATCCGACCAGCCATGGGCCGGGGGAGACCGTGGCCCTGCGCACAGCCCGGCTCCTGGCGGCCGTGGCCGACGCCCTGGACCAGCCGGTGCGCCCCTTCCTGGTGCTGGCCGACGCCAACGGCACCGACCCAGTGCGCACGGCCCACGCGGGCCGGGTGACGCCGGCCATGGGCCTGAGCGAAGCTGAGTGGCAGACCTTCGCCCAAGGCGCCAACCGCATCGCCCGGGCCGTCGCAGCCGAGACCGGCCTGACCACCGTCTTCCACCCCCACTGCGCCGGCTTTGTGGAGACTCCCGCGGAGATCGAACGGCTGCTGGCCCTGACCGACCCGGACGTGCTGGGGCTGGTCTTCGACACCGGCCACTATGCGTTCGGCGCCGGCGGCTGCGCCACCCTGCTGGAGGCCCTGGACCGCTTTGCGGAGCGCATCCGCTACATCCACTTCAAGGACTGCAGCCAGGAACGGCTGGAGCAGGCCCGCCGGGAGGAATGGGACTACTTTACGGCCGTCCGCCACGGCATCTTCTGTGAGCTGGGCCAGGGCTGTGTGGACTTCCCCGGGGTATTGGCCTGGCTGCGCTCCCACCAATACCAGGGCTACGTCACCGTGGAACAGGATGTGCTGCCCGGCATGGGTACCCCCAAGGAGAGCGCGGCCCGCAATCGGGCTTACCTTCGCTCCATCGGCCTGTAGATTGTGACCTAAAACATGAACAACAGTCTGAACCTGGGCCTCATCGGCGTCGGCCGCATCGGCCGCATGCATGCCGAGCATCTGGCCCACCGCATTCCCAAAGCCAACCTGATCGCCGTGGCCGACGTGATCGAGGAGGCCGCCCAGGAGGTGGCCCGCCACCTGCCGGTGCCCACCGCCGTCCAGGACTATCGGCGCCTGTTGGAGGAGCCGGCCATTGAGGCCGTGGTGATCTGCTCCGCCACCCACACCCACGCCCAGATCATCCAGGAAGCCGCGGCCGCGGGCAAACACATCTTCTGCGAAAAGCCCATCGACCACGACCTGGCCCGAATTGACCAGGCCCTGGAGGCGGTGGCCACGGCCGGGGTCAAGCTCCAGATCGGCTTCAACCGGCGCTTTGACGCCAACTACGCCCGGGTCCGCCAGGCCATCGCAGACGGGGAGATCGGCACGCCCCACCTGATGCACATCATCAGCCGGGATCCGGCGCCGCCTCCCCTGAGCTACATCCAGGTCTCCGGCGGCATCTTCCTGGACATGACCATCCACGACTTCGACATGGCCCGCTTCCTCATGGGCTGCGAGGCCACGGAAGTCTACACGGCAGCCGGCGTACTGGTGGATCCCCAGATCGGCCAGGCGGGCGACCTGGACACGGCCCTCATCACCCTGAAGTTTGAAAACGGCGCCATGGGTGTCATCGACAACAGCCGCCAGGCCGTCTACGGCTACGACCAGCGGGTGGAGGTGCTGGGCAGCAAGGGAAGCGTCGCCACCGCCAACAACTACCCCAACAGTGCGGTGGTGAGCACCGCCGGCCAGGTACGTCGAGATCCGCCCCTCTACTTCTTTCTGGAGCGCTACATCGACAGCTACGTGGCCGAGATGAACGCCTTCGTGGATGCGGTCCTGCAGGACCGACCCACGCCGGTCAACGGGCGCGACGGCCGCATCCCGGTGATCATGGGGCTGGCGGCCCGCCGCTCGTACGACGAGAACCGCCCGGTCCAACTGGCAGAAATTGCACCCCTCTGAGGATCATCGGATCCAGACGGTCTTCACGTTCACGAACTCCCGAATGCCGTGGTAGGAGAGCTCCCGGCCGTAGCCGCTCTCCTTCACCCCGCCGAAGGGCAGCCGGGGGTCAGACTTGACGAAGGCGTTGACGAAACAGGACCCCGCCTGGAGCTCCTCCCGGGCGATGCGCTCTCCCCGGGCCACGTCTTGGGTAAAGACGGCCGCGCCCAGGCCGAAGGCAGTGTCGTTGGCGATGCGAATGGCGTCCTCTTCGTCCCGGGCGGCGATGATGGTGGCCACCGGGCCAAAGAGCTCCTCGTGGTAGGCCGGCATGCCGGGCCCCACATCCGTCAGCACCGTGGGCGGGTAGTAGGCGCCGGGGCCCGGCGGCACCTTTCCGCCCAGCAGACAGCGGGCGCCCCGGCGGATGCTCCCCTGGACCTGGGCGTGGAGTTCGTCCCGCAGGTCTACCCGGGCCAGGGGCCCCATGCGGGTGGCTTCGTCCAGGGGATCGCCGGCTTGGTAGCTGGCCATCTGCGCCACCACCCGGGCCTGGCACTTCTCCCGCACGGCGTCCACCACGATGAAGCGTTTGGCTGCGATGCAGCTCTGGCCGCCGTTGATCATTCGGCCGGCCACGCAGGTCTCGACCGCGGCGGCCAGGTCGGCGTCCTCCAGCACCACGTACGGGTCGCTGCCACCCAGCTCCAGCACCGTCTTTTTGAGCATGGCGCCGGCCTTGGCGGCCACAGCTCGGCCGGCCGGCGTGCTCCCGGTGAGGGTCACGGCCATCACGTGGCGGTTTTCGATGATGGCCTCCACCTGTTTGCTCCCCACCAGCAGCGTTCGGAAGGTGCTCTCAGGAAAACCGGCTTCTCGGAAGAGCTCCTCCAGGGCCAGGGCACAGCCGGAGACGTTGGAGGCATGTTTGAGGACGCCCACATTGCCGGCCATGAGCCCTGGCGCGGCAAAGCGGATCACCTGCCAGAAGGGGAAATTCCAGGGCATCACGGCCAGCACCACGCCCAGGGGCTGATAGCTCACGTAGCTCTTGCTGGCGTCGGTTTCCACCAGCTCTGGCGCCAGGAACGTTTCGCCGTTCTCCGCGTAGTACTCGCAGGCCCACGCGCACTTCTCTACTTCGGCCCGGCCGTCCCGCACCGGCTTGCCCATCTCCAGGGCCATGAGACGGGCATACTCCTGGGCCCGCTCCCGCAACACCCGGGCTGCCTCCCGGAGCAGAGCCGCCCGCCGGGCGAAGGGCGTCTGACGCCAGGGCTGAAACGCCTGGTGGGCCTGCTGGAGAATCTCTTCCACCTGCTGCGGCTTCATCTCCTCGTAGCGCGCCACCACCTCGCCCGTCGCCGGGTTGATCGATTCAAGAGCCATTCCATTCCCTCCGATTTGACCAAAGATTGGCACGACTTGCACCTAATTTTCCCATTTTTGCAGCCTCTGATCCACAGATGATCCAGATTCCACAGATGAAGCCAAGGAAAATCTGTGTGCATCTGTGAAATCCTGTGAAATCTGCGGCTCAGATTGAATCCGGGAAGGTAACTCCCTTCATCGGCCTCGAAAATAGCGCCAGAAGGTGATAGTGCCCAGGAACGCCAGGCCGGCACTGAGCAGAAACAAAGGCGGGTAGCCGTATTGGGCGATCACGTACCCGCCGACCAGGGCCATGGCGGCAAAGCTGAGGCCGCCGGCCATCTCCCCGGCACCGGACAGGGTAGCCCGCCATTGGGGAGGCACCAGCTCCATGGTAAACGCCATGTAGGCCGGGTAGCGGATGGACGAGGCCGCTGCCACGCCGATAAAGCCCAGACCCGCCATGGCCCAGTGGCCCCCGATGGCCAGGGGGAGCAGGCCGAGCGCCGTCGCCCCCGAGGCCAGGATCACCGTCCGCGGTGCGCCCCAGCGCTGCATCAAGATGGGCGTGAGCAGGGCCGCCGGCACCGCGGACAGGCGGCCCAGGGCCGTGAGGAGGCCGATCTGGGCCGTCTTCACCTGCAGGGCCTGGTCCATGTAGACGTTGAAGAAGGTGGTGGCCGCGCCCACCCCGGCCACCTGCAGGAACCGAATCCAGACGAGGACCAGCATCAACCCCAACAGGGAAGACCCCATGCGGGCCAGCCGATGGCGAGGCAGCCACGGGGATATCGGCCCAGCCCCCTCGGAGAGAGCCGGTGGGGGCGCCAGGCGCGTCTGCCACAGGGCCCACAGGGCGGGCAGGAGCAGACAGGCCGTCAGAAACAGGGGAAAGCGATAGGGGGCGGGCTGCTCCTGGGGGATGCCGGTGGCCAGGGCAAAGAGTCGGGGCAGAAAGCCTCCCAGCAGGCTTCCGGTGAAACCGGCCAGCGCCAGCACTGCGGTCTGCATGGAAAAGAGATGGTTGCGCTCGGTGGACGTGGTGGTTTCCATGATGAAAGGGGCTGCGTTGGTGTAGTAGAGGGCCATCCCCAGGTAGACCACCATGTTGGCCAGCAGGAGCCAGCCGCCCGGTGCTCGAGGGGTTGCCAGCTCTGCCAGGGCGCTGAGCCAGGCCCCCAGCCCCATCAGTGCCATGCCGGCAATAAGCAGGGGGCGGCTTCCCCACCGCCCGCCCAGGGCCCCTGCCGGCAGGCAGGCCAGGGCAAAGACAAAGAGGCCGGCCGAATTGACCTGGCCGATGAATTCCGGCCCAAAGCCCAGGCGCAACAGGTACAGGTTGAAGATGACGGCGTACATCCCGCCGTCCACGGCAAAACCCAGCAGCGCGGTGGCACCCAGGTAGAGCAACACGTTGCGGTGGAAAAGACGCAACGTGCTCCAGTAGGCAGCGACCATCGGGCGCTATTGTCCTTTTCTTGATTTCCCTGCAAAAAGGGCATTTTTCAACGCAAACACGCAAAGACACAAAGGACACCGGGAGTTCCAGAGAGAAATCTGGCAAAATCTGTATCCATGGTGAAATCTGCGGATTTACAGATGGGGCAGCACCGTTTCGGCAAAGAGCAGGGTCCCGTCGGTACGGGGGGAATCGGCAAAGCTGACGTGAACCCGCCGGGCGCCCTGCTGGATGCCGGCCAGTAGCTGTTCGGTGATCTGCTCAGGGGTGCCGGCCAGGCCGTTACTGATGACAGGGCGGACGGCCGGATCTTCCTGGAGCCGCTTGAGGTCGGCCTCGTTTTCGGCGATCAGGATCTGGGAGGCGATGACCTGCACGATTTCGTCGTAGTCCCGGCCGACCTGCCGGCAGTGTTCCTGGAGCACCTGCTGCTTATGAGCATAGGTGGCCCGGTCCTGGTAGATGTAATTCCACCAGTCGGCATGTTCGGCCACCACCCGCAGCAGATACTTTTCGCCGGATCCGCCGACCATGATGGGCGGTATGGGATCGGGCTTCGGCTCGCAGTAGGCGTTTTCGATCCGGTAGTGCTCGCCCTGGAAGGTAGCCGGCGCCTCCCGCCACATGGCCCGCAGAATCTGGATGGACTCGGCCAGTTGGGCGATGCGCACCCGATGGCTGGGGAAGGGCCAGCCGTAGGCCAGATACTCCTCCTCGTTCCAGCCAGCACCAATGCCCACCACCACCCGGCCGCCGGAGAGGATCTGGCAGGTGGCCGCCATCTTGGCCAGGTGGGCCGGGTTGCGGAAGCTGTTGCAGAGCACCTGATGGCCGCAGACCTTATCCTCATAGCGAGCCAGGGCGTAGACCAACAGGCTCCATCCTTCTGCCACCGGCTTCGCCCCATACTGGACGTGATCGGGCATCCAGATAGACTCAAAGGGCGCCGCCGTGGCGTCCAGGTACGGGATGGTATTGCCCACCAGTCCTGACCAGATATTGAGACCGACCGGGACCGCCACGGGACACCTCCTTTACAAACCAAGTGAACCAGGAATTGGCAGAAGTGAAGTCATGGAATCCAGTTACCGGCGAACTCGCCCTCTGATCGCCATCGGCCGATTAGCCGATGGCGCTGCCTGCCGTCGTCGCCGCAAACCGGCCCAAGTGACTTATATCTTACTTCCCTGGGCCGGTCAAGTATCGTCAATGGAACTTTCAGCCCTGCGTCTCGGCATGTTGTCTTAGCATGTTGACAAACAGGGCCAGTGGGCTTCCCGTAGGAGATCCATCCAGGTTGCACCAGCTTTCAGTAAACATAACGTCCAACACGGGTCGCACATGGGACCAGCTCGCCGCCCTGAATGCTGCCATCATAGGGGCACGGTTTACGGCTCCACCTGGCTTCCCCGGGCCATGGGGACTGACTGCAGGAGGTGCAGCATGTACGAGCTTGACCTGAACTTGGGCGCACGGGTGTTGTGCAACGACTCCGTGGGCGGCAGGTTATTGAAAGTGGCGGTGGATCCAAAAACCTATCAGGTCACCGACCTGATCGTGGAACGGGGCATGCTCCTCAAGCACTGCCGGGTTGTGCCCATTTCCACCCTGGTCGGCACCACGCCAGAGGGGATCTTGCTGGATGTGAGTGAAGCTCAGCTGGAGGATTTCACCGAGTACGGAGAGACCGAGATCAGCGAGCCCGCCAGCGAAGGCGGCCGCTATGTCGCCGCCAGGGGGGTGGCCCCTGGCTTTGGCCCACTCCCGGCGGAACCGGTCATGGTGCGCCGGCGAGTCCGCACGGGCGTCTCCTCGGATCGGGTGGTGTTGGGGCGGGACACCAAGGTGGAGAACCTGCACAAGGCCATCGGCCATCTGGATCACATCCTGATCCATCCCCGGAGCCGGGAGATCACCCAGCTGGTCATCCGCCGGGGGTTGATCCCGCAGCGGCTGGTGCTCCCCGTGGAGCAGGTGGAGGACTTCTACGAAGATGAGATCTTCACTGCCATCTCCAACGACGAGCTGGATCGACTGCCTCGCTACTCGCCCGCGGAAGAGACCGGCCTGGCCCTGATGGAGCACCTGCTGACACCCGAGGACTCCGCCACAGGCACGCCGGAGCCCACCAGCGTGGTGGCCAGGGTCCAGGCTGCCCTCAGCCGGGACCCCCGCACCCAAAACGCAGTGATCGAGGTCATCGACGACCGGGGGGTGATCATCCTGCAGGGCGATG
>FWPU01005423.1_pt1 | contig 27673 bp, 19 predicted proteins | sample 2228361 | NCBI WGS metagenome assembly FWPU01 (sample SAMEA103939777, study PRJEB20133) | metagenome
GGTCTCAAAAAACTCTTCACCGGCCGCATTCAAGCAGTGGCACACCCTTGACGCACCGCGTCAAGCAGTGCGGCGCTGCTAACCACGTTTGCCCCGCCACAGCACACCCCGTGTGCCACTGCTTGACGCGGAGCGTCAAGCAGTGCGGCACTGGTAAGCACGTTTCGCCCAGCGGCAGCACTGCTTGAATGCGGCCGGGTCGAGTCTACCGGTCTCAAAAAGCTCTTCACCGGCCGCATTCAAGCAGTGGCACACCCTTGACGCACCGCGTCAAGCAGTGCGGCGCTGCTAACCACGTTTCGCCCGCCACAGCACCCCCCGTGTGCCACTGCTTGACGCGGAGCGTCAAGCAGTGCGGCACTGCTAAGCACGTTTCGCCCAGCGGCAGCACCCCCCGTGTGCCACTGCTTGACGCACCGCGTCAAGCAGTGCGGCGCGGTAACACGCTTCCCCCAGGCAGCACTGCTTGAATGCGGCCGAGTCGAGTCTATCGGTCTCAAAAAGCTCTTCACCGGCCGCATTCAAGCAGTGGCACACCCTTGACGCATCGCGTCAAGCAGGGCGGCGCGCTAACCACGTTTCACAACAGACCCAGCCGCAACACACTGAGACAGGCTGAGGGAAACATTGCCGGTGGTTGAACCGCCCCTCGGCTGCGAGCCGGGCCAGCGCGCGGTCCGAAAACGCTCTCGCCGAACGGGCGGCGTCAATCGAGTATGCAGAACTGCACGCGCACGGTCAGCGTCGGGCGTGAGGGCATGCCTGTGGAAAGCTGTACGATTGCCTCATTCTCGCCCATGCAGTCTAGCGGCGGTGTGTCTGGAGGGACTTCTATTAGCAGCGAGAAGCGCGCCTGTCCCTTTGGCGCATTGCCTAGCGGGCGCACGGCAGCTTTGAGTGCAGGCACGGTTATCCGCTCCACTTCCAAGTGCGCACCCGGCGGGGCGGAGACGTAGAGCGTGTGGCGCACACCGCGGCCGCGCGTGAGATTGCCCAGCCGCAGGCGGCCGTCGCGATCCCAGCGTGGTCCGTAGATGGCCAACCCATCGAAGACGTTGCCGGCTACGGGCAGTTCCAGATGATGCTCGGCGCTTGTGCCAGTTGCGTCTATCAGCCGCACGCGCATCTGGAGCATGCCGTGGAAGCGGCGCTGGTCTTCCGGCGCGGCTAGTGTCAGCAGCAGGGCAGCGCCGGTGCGGGCGCTAGCCTTGCGCAGCTCTGATGAGCCTACGGGGACCTGCTCCCATGTCAGCTCCGGCAGCGTCGAGGTAACGTCGGCCAATTCGAGCAGCTCTGCGGTCTGGGAGAAGACGAGGAGCCGTTGCTGGCGGGTGGAACCCGCTGGCACATCGGTGAAGATCACCTCGCCGGGGCTGGCCGAGAGGGGAGAGAGGACACGTCCCGTGACCACAAGCCGAATCTGCCGCCTGCGGCGATCGTTGGTTAGCAGCACGGCCCCGTGTCGGAAGAGCGGGGTGGGCTCGGCGGCATGCCATTCCAGGCGCACGCGGCAAGCCGCGCCAGGCTCCAGCCGGCCCTGGGGCAACTCGATGAGCGTACAGCGGCAGGTGGTGTCGCCCTTGATGAGGCGCAACGGGGCGTCTCCCTCGTTGCGCACGGTGAACTCGTGGCTGCCGCGGCTGCCCAGTTCGATAGTGCCAAAATCGTAAGTGTCAGCGTCCACAACCGCGCGCGGGCCGCGTGTCCTGGCTGTGGGAGAATGGGCCTGGGGGCTAGGGGCTGCCATGGTGGGCGCTTTGCGCGAACTCTGGGCTCGATCCCCGCGAGCGGTCCATCGGACGGCCGAGACGGCCGCTGCACCAAGCGCAAGGATGAAAAGACACAGCAATGCCGCTATTCTGCCAGCTTTCCTGGAAGAGATGAGTCGTTGCAGTGGACGCATAGCAGCTATCTGGTGTCGCGCAAGCGCAGTGCTATCGGCGGCTGGTTCGAGGCGACACGATCGCCTCATAGGCGGACCGTCAGCTTGCGCGGTGTGGGTGTCTTGCAAGAGCATGTCCTTGGCTAAAGCGATATATTCTTCGGCTGTGGGGCTGTAGCGCGGGGAGCTGGACTTTTTGCGCGTATACTGAAGCCCGAGCATTCTCAGGGTTTGCTCGGCCCAGTGCGAAAAAACAGCCCATCCTGGCAGGGGGGACACCCCTGCCAGGATGCAACCGGCGCCACGGGCCAGCGGAGATTGCTGGTTGGATGGCACCAGGTGTACGTCGCCCAGTTCGGACTGACCCCAACCTCGTGATCTAGCCGCGTCTACGCGATTCGAGTCAGACTGGCATGTCTAACGTACGACCCAGCGCTCTCGGACTAATTGGCCTGGTCCAGGTTTTCCTTGCCGGAGAACTTGTCAAGGAACACACCTGAGAAGATCTGGGCTGGCGGCAGCTCAATCATACTATCTGCATAGCCGATGCCCGCAATCTCCGCAGCGGTCGCGTTCGGCGGGACGACAAAGCCGGGATTCAGGTATCCGTCCCCGTTCTGGTCGTTGAAGGTCTTCACGCTGCCGTCTCCGAACAGCACGTTGCAAGTCCCGCCGCGGCCGCTGCCGTGCACCGGCCCGAAATCACGGTAGTCCTGCAAGTGATTGTAGGGGTAAACAAGTGGCTGGCCTTTGGGAGGCTGCTCCTGGAAGTAGATGTTGCCGGTATAGGGGGGTACCGTAGGCACGCTGCTATCGTAGATCGTGACAGGGCCGGTGCCATCGGATCCCCAGGCCGCGAGCCGCCCGGCCCCGCCCGAGAGAATGGCGTCGCGCAGGCAAGGCCCGTCCGAGAAACTCTCGCACAACCGGTGGCCGGCAGGCAGAAAACCCGGAATCGATGTGGCCAGGAATGCCTCCTTGGCGTCGCCCACGTTCGCATCGCCCAGCATGGGAATCACCGAGGAGCTGAAACCCGAATTGTCCAGCCGGTTGCGGGAGAGCGGGCCCTGTGTACCCCCCAGGCCCTTGATGGCCGCCAAGAACGAGGGCGTGATGCTACCCGTCGTCGGATAGAAATGCACCACCACGGCCGAGCTGCCCGAACCGGTGATCGTCTGCTGTACCAGGGGTGCCGAACGCACCAAGAACCAGGACGAGATGTAGTTGGTACCGTACCCCTTGCCCAGGAAGTGCTCCGCCACGGCCTGGGCCTGGGCTGGTGCGTTGCCCGCCAGGCCGTTGATGATCTTGCAAGCCCCCACAGCTAGCAGGCTGGGATCCAGCAGCCCCTCTTTGGGTACCGTGTTTGAGTTGCCGCCCACGTAGTCGTTGAGCTTCTCCGAACCCTTGCTGGCATTCGAGGGACACAGCAGCTCCTGCGGCTTGCAGGCGCCGGTATTCACCAGGTCTGCCACCCATCCCACGGTGTCCACGCAGCCGTCTCGCAACGAGTCGTAGGCGCCGGTGCAGAAACGATTCATCGGATCGCGGTCGGCAAAGGTCGCCAAGCCGACGTAGAACTGCCGCAAGTTGCTCTTGCAAGCCGTGCTGCGTGCGGCTTCTCGCGCTGCCGCGAGCGCTGGCAACAGCAGTGCTACCAGAATGCCGATGATGGTGATCACCACCAGCATTTCGACCAGCGTGAAACCGCCGCGGCGGACCACGCGCTTGTGAAGTGTGGTACTCATGTACTTAACTCCTCGAAACCAGGAAAGGGAAACAGGAAACGTAAGGTGACAGTAGAAGGAACGAGTGTGGAGGCTGGAGGCTGGAGAGAAACGCAGACAGTGGCTGTGAAGGAAATGGAAACAGGAGCGGATCCGCCAAAATCGTTTTGAGGCGTCGCTGGGGATCCGCCAGCCCCCCTTGTAGAAAGGGCGTGCTGCGGACCCACATTTTTCGTGGCGACAAACCCCACGCCTCGCATTGGGGGTGCGTGGGCGCGTCCCATGGTCTTGCCATCGCTGCGATGTCCCCAAACGTGCATCACGGCCCATCCTTTCGTCCCGGCGCGAGCGACCAGAGGCTGTACACCTCTTGCTCGGGCAGCTCCACCACGTTGTCTGCGTAGCCCAGGCCGGTGCCCCCATAAAGCGCCGGATCAAAGCCGTTGTTCAGATAACCGTCGCCGTTGGCGTCCGTGTAACTGCGCACGCTGCCGTCTGCGAACAAGATATTGCACGTGCCCGAACTGCCGGACCCGTGCACGGGCCCAAATTTGCGGTAGTCTTGCAGCGTCTGGTTGTTCCAAACCGACCACCACCCGACCGGCCCCGCGTACGGCGTGCCTTGCGGGAAGCTGGGGGCCTTGAGCGAAGTGCGGAGCACAGGTCCCGCGGTCAGCCCCTCAGCCAGCCGAGTGCCTACACCGTGCGGGCCAACCCGCTGCTGCAACGCCCCCTCTGGCAGGTCTGCCGGGTTGGCACACGCCAGAAAAGGAATGTGATTCGAAGGCACCGTCCCGCTCCCCACCCGCGCCGCCGCCAGGTAGCCCGCTGTCGAGACCCGTTCCTTTAGCCCAGCCGGACATGCCGCCGTGCTCCGCAGATTGCCGCTGGAGTCCGTGCGCACGTCTCCCCGCACCAAGAACCAGCTTGCCACATAGTTTGTGTTGTAGCCCTTGAGGAACAACAGCTCTTCCACCTTTGCCCGCCGCTGCTCGCTCCCGGCAGCCAGCGCCGCAATCTGCCGACAGGCGTTGATGCGCGGGGACCCATCCGGGTACGTGCCCGGCGGACTGCCCAAGTGATCGATACACGCCCCTTGGGATGCCGGATCCATATTGAGCAGGTCATGGTACGCCACGCTCAGCGGATAAGGACTTGCGGGGCATAAGAGTTCGCCCGGCAGCGTGCCCATGTGCACCAGGTCGGCCACCCAGCCTACCTCTTCCACGCATCCGTCACGCCGCCAGTCGAACGCGCCGCTGCAAAAACGCCCGTGGCGGTCAGCGTGGCCTTGCAAGGCCAAGCCAAGCTGGCGCAGGTTGCTCCGGCAGGTGTTCAGGCGAGCAGACTCGCGTGCCCGGGCCAGCGCGGGCAACAGCAGTGCCACAAGAATGCCAATCACAGAAATCACCACGAGCAGCTCGACCAGGGTGAAGCCGACGCGCGGTGTCTGGCGGCTCGACCGACTCTTCACAGCGCTCAGGTTCATCGCAGGATCCTCGAGTGGCTTCGGGGACTTTTGGCTCCCCAGGCAGCCGTTTCGCCCGAACGGCGGAGCCTGGAGTGCCTGGCTTGTCAGCCCAGGCTTGGTTGCGAACGGCCGAAAGTATGGCGGTGAGCGCTTAGACGTTGATGCGTTGTTTGTTAGTTTTGTGCTGGCAAGCTGGGGCGGTTGCGATAGATACGATGACAAGGTGGCCTGCGACGTTTAAGACCGCATATCTCGCAACTTCTTACGCAACAGGATGATACGAGAGACCGTGCGGCCGCTTGGGTATGGGGCCGGGTTCTGCGATCGCGCCCTGTGCGGGCTACACTTCGATAGAGCGGACTACGCTAGTAGGGTGCTGCGGCCTAGCGATGGGCCGGCAGCGCGCAACGCGGCGGCCAGCCCAGTGCTTGACAGTTGCGTCGGCTCTGATTTTGAGCGTGCCCTGGATTGGCCGAACCCGCATGCGCGGCGCGAGCCCAGCCGGTTGAAACCCCTCCGCTCGTGTAGGTTTTTGCAGGCGGATGGGCGGCTTGCTGGCGTGCGTGTGCATCGAGAGACGGAGCATGGCCTGGTACGTTGTTGTTTTTGCGGTTGCAAACGTGGCGGTCGGCATGGGAGCGGCGGTGTACCTGGGGTTTCTGCCGCTCGAGGGGCTGCGCGTGCGGGCGAAACTTCTGTGGCGGGGCCGTTGCGCTTGGGGCAGGGCGGTACGAGAGCGCCTTTGGGCACGGCGGGAGTTTGTGCACGGGGTATCGTGGTTCTTGTCGAGGTGGGCCGATGAGGCGATCATTCTGGCGCAGCGCGGCTGGGCTCTATTGGGGCGCCGGCGAGACGCCGAATCGGAGGGAGAGGGAGAGGAATCTCTGGCGATTTCGCGGCTGTTAGAGCCTTTCGACAGCTTGAGGGAAACGCTGGCTAGCATCGATGGCCAGTTAGCCGAGAGCACGGCCGGCGCGTCACCAGAGAACCTGCTGAGCTGCCGGGAGACGATCGAGGCGGCGCATCAGAGGTGGATCGAGGCCACGAAGAATGCCGCGGTGCAACTGCAAGAGGCAGCCGCCAAGTCTGCGGTTCCGGATGAAATCGCACGCAAGCTGCAATGCGCCATCCAAGCCATCCAAGAGCACCTAGATGCGTTCGAGGCTTTGCTCGTCGACCTGGTGGAACTCGACATCTCGAAGCCGCTGCGTGCCCGGGCCATACTGCGCGGTTCAGTCGTCAGCGCGTTGGAGTTGAGCCAGGATCTCGTTGACTGCCTGGTGGGCACGCTGGCGGCATACGACCAGGCGCAGGGCACGGCTGCATTACCGCTAACCGAGCAGCAGGATCCGCTCACGAACCTGCCGAACCTGCGGGGGCTGGAAGGCTGGCTTCAGCCGCGCCGTGCCCGGTCCGCTGCGAGCCATGCATTGGCGGGCGTGCTGGTGTATGTCGATGGCCTGGAGGCTGTCAATCGCCGTTGGGGGGTCCACGTGGGAGACCGCGTGCTGATCGAAGTGGCACGCCTGGTGCGCAAGTCGGTCCGCCCTCCGCGGTTTGCAGCCCGCATTTGCGGTCCTCAGTTCCTGTTGCTGCTCCCAACACGCAAGCTTGCTTCTGCCCAGCGCGTTGCTGAACAGCTCCGGCGTAAGGTCGAGAACCTGCAATTGGCCGGCATGCAAGAGCCGCCCCGCATTACCGCGACCTGCCTGGCCGCACTCTGCGACGCGGCCGAGCCGGCAGACGCCATGGTCCGCCAGCTTCATCGTGCATTGTTCGAGCGCGGGGAGAAGGAGCCCAACCAAACCTGGGTGCTTCAAGATGGGATCATGCGGCTCGTCTCGTCGGCCGGCGCGGCGCTGGCGAGCCAGGCATGCGGTACCCCATGAGGGGCTGCGCGCGTAGCGCTTGCGTGCTGGCTGCTCGCGGCCAGCCAGAGCCGCCCTATGCCCTTTCAGGCGCATGCTTCTTGGGGTGATGCCGCGGCCGGCGCGTGCGGGCCGGACGGCCGTGCGTCTGACGAGCCGTAGGACGCCCCTCCACCGCCGGCCCGTGCGATGGGGCGCACGAGGAGTGCAGTCGTCGGCGATCGTCACCGGTGCCACCGCCCCCGGGTGCAGCGGGCCTGATTCCTGCGCGCGAACCTTTTGACAAGTCACTGCGTTGGGCCGATCATGCATCGGCCCTTATTCCCTACACACACGCAGACCGAGCCTATCTTTCCACTTCCTACCGCCTGCTGCATGTTGCTGTACGTCGCTCGACACGGCGAGACCACCTACAACGCCGAAGGCCGCATTCAGGGCCAGGAAGATACGGTGCTGTCGGAGCTGGGCCTCCGGCAAGCGCGGTCGCTGGCTGGTGCTTTGGCTGAGCGGGGTATTGAGGTGGTGTATTCGAGTCCGCTCGCGCGGGCTTACCAGACGGCTCAGGCCGTAGCAGAGGCATGCCGCACGCCCCTGCGCATCGACGACCGCCTGAAGGAGCTGCATGCCGGGGTATTCCAGAACGTGCTGGCGAGCGAGCTTGGGACCTTGTTTCCCGAAGCGGCTGCGCGCTGGCGCTCGTGCGACCCTGACTTTCGCATACCCGGCGGAGAGTCTCGCCGCGATCTGATGCACCGCGGCCGTCAGGCCCTGGAGGCCATTCGCGCCAGCGGTTACCGCCGTGTAGCCGTGGTCGCCCACGGAGGGCTGCTGACCGCAGCGCTCAAGGCCCTGCTGCACATCCCTGCGGAATACAACCCCTTTGTGCTATACAACGCAGCGCTCTCGATCATCGATTGGGAGCAGGAGCCGCGTTTGCTAGTGCTGAACCAGACAGACCACCTTCGCTCTGCCGGCTGCGAGCAGTGCGGGCCTGGCGAGCTTTAGCAGTAGGGGCAGCCCCACGCAGCGTGCTTTCCCGCACCGCTCAATCGTATGCTGAGCCTTCCGGGCGAATCGATTTGCACCAGCACTGTCGGACCAAACAAGAGCAGGTCAGCGCGTAAGGCTGTCATGCATCATGGCACTCCAGCATCACGCTTGAGGCATACGCCGAGCAGCGAGGGAGTGGATGGCTGCCTCGGCACACATTACGAGGGTGTGGCCATCGGGTAGGCTTGGTTCGCGGCGTGCTGAGCAGAAGGCGGTCAGGCGCATGTTGGGCCGCTTGCTTGGGTCTGGCATGCTTCTGCTTCTGTGGCTGCTCTCATTTGCCCAAGGCGCATTTGTGGGCTAAGATCGGCGGCACACAGTTCAAGTTCTTGAGGAGCCGCATAGCATGAGCGCCGAAGCGCGAGTTCGAGAGCTGCGATTGGAGCTACCCCCCCCGCCCAAGCCGGCGGGCGTGTACCAGCCGGTGGTGGTCGTTGGCAACATGGCCTACGTGTCGGGCCACGGTCCGCTCAGGCCCGACGGTACGATGATCACGGGCCGCGTGGGTGCGGACCTGGACGTGAAGGGGGGCTACGATGCAGCACGGCAGGTGGGGCTGGCGGTGCTGGCCAGCGTGCGTGCAGCGCTGGGCAGCCTCGACCGGGTCAAGCGCGTGGTGAAGACGCTGGGCATGGTGAACTCGGCACCTGATTTCACGCAGCATCCGGCTGTGATCAACGGCTTTAGCGAACTGCTGGCCGAGGTGTTCGGCAAAGAGAACGGTATTGGTGCGCGCAGCGCCGTGGGCATGGCTGCACTGCCCGGCAACATCGCGGTCGAGGTCGAGGTGATCTTCGAACTCCAGTAGCCGGCTGGGGCTCGCCGCCCTATGTCTTGCCGGGCGTTCGGCCGCGCGGTCGAGGCGGTCCTCGAGCTTGAGCAGTGCACCGCCAAGGCCGGCCCTGGAGAGCATCAAGGTTTTTCTACGACGATGCCGCGAATCGTCACGTCGTCCCAATCGCCCGTGTCATCGAACGAACCCAGGCCGACCTGGCCCCAGGCGAATGTGCGGTCGCGAGCGTGCATGATGGGGTTTTCCAGGTCATCGAAGTAGACGTCGATCGTGCCTTGCTCTACGCGGCGCACGAGCTTGACGCGGTGCCATGCGTCGTCCCACGGCGTGCCTTCGGTGGTCGCAAGGGAGATCTTGGTACGATCCGCAGCATTGACGATGAATACTTGGTTGGCGTGATCGTCTGCTCGCTTGCCGAAGTGCACGTAGTAGAAGTGTGCCGGATCCTGGTAGCCGAAGATTAGGCACATGTCGCGGTGCGGATAGTCACGGGATGTGCTGCGTACGCGGGCCTCGAGCACGAAATCTGCCAGGTACACATCCTTGAACAGGGCGAAGTGATACGGGCTGCGGTGCGGCGGCTGGTAATTACCTGGCCGCAGCAGCCGGTAGCAGGGATTGTCTTGCGCGGTGTCGACGCTCCAAACTTCGGGATCCGTGGGCGACCAGCGTTGTGCGCCTTGGGAGAAGTCTTCGGTGAGGATCAGCGGCCATTCTTCCGCCAGAGATGGGCGTGCCGCCGCGTGGAGCGAAGCCGCAACCAGGGTCGCCAGGAGCATGCACTGCGAAAGGCGGCAATTGTTCTTTGCTGGATTCATGTTGGGTTCCTGCGCCACGGGTGTCATCAGCCCTCCTCGCCGTAAACTTGCTGGGGGTCGAATGCTCGGTCGAGCGCAGCCTCAAGCCCGGTCGGCGTCACCCGGCGAAAGAAGCAAGAACGATAGCCCAGGTGGCAAGCGCCCGGCCCACGCTGCACCACCTTGAGCAGGATGGCGTCGGCGTCGCAGTCGACGTAGATCTCTTGGACCTCTTGGATATGGCCGCTCACCATGCCCTTGTGCCACAGGCGGCGCTGAGAACGGCTGTAGTACACGGCCCTGCCGGTGGCCAGGGTCTCGGCATAGGCCTCGGCGTTCATGAAGGCCAGCATCAGCACCTGGCCAGTGGCTGCATCTTGAGCGATGGCCGGCAACAGCCCTTCTCCTTTTGAGAAGTCGGGGCCTGTTGGGGGCGATTCGAGTGCCATGAACAACCTCTAGAAAGCGTCTGCGGAGAACGAGGCAGGGCGTGCATGCCGCGCGATCGCCTGCCCGCGACGCGGCTGCCGTGTGCCGGCCAGCGGCGAGCCGCGTGGGGGACGGCCTTGCCGCCGCTCCGCCGGGCAGCCGCAAGCAATGCGACGTATAAGAATACCCAGCCGCTGCCACGCGCATCAACGCCCGCCGGCAAGCGTGGCTGCCTGCCCAGCTACGCCACGCGCCCAACAACGCCCGACTGCAACCGTAGCTCTCTGCGCAGCCCCCACGGCTGCCAAGTCCGCCACTCCCAGTACCCGTCGCACGCTCGGTGCGTCTGGTACAGGCCGCGCAATGTCTTTTTCGACCACAGCTTTGCAGTTCCGGCGCATGCTGGTCCGATCTTTAACCTCAACGCAGAACGCGGCGCGCTGTGAAAAATGCCGCGTTGCTCGCTTGAGAAGGGGGTTGCACTTGACCGCGTCGCTTAGTAGCGTCCTTCCCGTTCACAACACTCAGCAGGGCCTCGCCGGTCTGGTGTCGCACCTGCTAGAAATCCTCCCCGAGCTGACCAGCCGCTTTGAACTGCTGATTGTCGACGACGGGTCGAACGACGAAACGCCAGACGTTGCCCGCGAGCTGGCTATGGTCTACACCCAGGTCTTGGTTGCCAGGCACCCAGTCCGGCTCGGCCCCCAGGCCGCCATGCGCACGGCCCTCAGAGTAACCCGAGGCGGCTGGCTCCTGTGGCGCAGCGAACACTGCCGTCTCGATCTCGACGACATACGCAAGCTCTGGTGGCTGCGAGACGAGGCCGAACTGGTCCTCGCACGCGCACCCGGCGAGCCCGCGCTCGGCTGCATCCCCTCGCTGGCCCCTCCCGAATCGACCTGGACCAGCACCGAAGCCTCGCTGGCGCTCGTCGCCCGGCGCCTCCTGCTTCCCTGGCAGGCCGCAGAGGCACGCGAACCCTGGCTAAGCTTCGCCCTGCGCATGCGGCCAGCCTGCCGCGAGGTCGAGCTGCAACGCCGCTCGCCTGCCCCTATGGCCGACCTGCCCGGCGCACGTATACCCGCTCCAGCCGGCCTGCTGCGCAAGCGCACCGGCTATCTCGAGCACATCAAGGCATTTGCCATGGGTGAATAGCTCCTCGCACTAGGCCCAGGGGAAACATAAGCGCCCGCACGCCCCGCCGGCATCAAGCCGGCGGCCCGTGGGCGTAAAGTGTGCGGCTTACGCAACTGCGCTACCCCGTGTTGCGGCCGTAGGTCGCCACCTCGAAGGCCACACCCTGCTCGGTGGTCTCCGCCACACCGTGGTGGAAGTTCCCCCAATGGCACAGCTCGTGGAGGATCGTCGTACCTACGATGAACAGCTTCTGGCCCCGTGCGTTCACGTCCGAGCCGGCGCCGTAGGGATCGTTTTCAAAATTGTCGACCGTCTCGCTATTCAGCTCGATCCGGTCCGGGTTGGCGTGCCGAAAGCACCCATTGACGGCCGCGATTCCCCCGCAGGTTCTCGCCGTATGGTCCACGATGATGATCAGCGGGTCGGTGCCCCAGGTCAGGGCATGCGCGAATTCCGTGCGGCTCAAGCTGCCGAAGCGGCGCATATTGCGCACGATAATGGGCACATTGAGCACCTCGGGCATGCGCCGGCGAACGTACTCCGTCAGCCTCGGGAAATTGCGCTGGTCAGTGCTAGAAAGCCTCATTTGTTGTACTCCTCGGGGTTGCGTTGGGGTCTGTCGATCCTGTGGCGCTGCGGTATAGGCTGGGCTTTCCAGCCCGACTCATTGCGCAAACGCTGCCGGACCTGGGAAATTAGGGTCAGCCTGCAAAGGCTGACGTACCTGGCCGAACTAAGCTACGTAGCGTACAGTCGGGCCGGGTGTTACAAGTCGATTTAGATGGGCGGGCACGCCGCATTACGTTTCGCCGCCAGCATTGAAACGCGGGCGGCAGTCCCCCTTGTCGAACTGAGGAGGACCAACGCAGCGCCGCCTCATACAAATGGTCGTTGGGGGTTGGATGCTGGTTGCCGGCATTCGCAGCATCTCCACTACGCTCAGCCCCAGCCACACGCAGTCTCGGGGGCGGTGTGCGGAGCGTTCGGCCCTGGTATGCGCCAGCCTGCCCGCTTGCCCCCCCCGCTCTTGCGTTTGCGAGCGTGGGGGTAGAAGCGATCGACCGACTTGCAGGCGAAGCCCTAAGCCCACGCTCGCGCGACCCTGAGGCAAGCGGTCATGGCCACTTGGCTGGCCCGCTCCTAAGCCCACGCTTGCGCGAGCCTAGGTCTGTGCTGGCGGGGAAGCTGGGCCTCGGCCCAGAGCCTACGCTAATGCGAGCCTAATCCCACCCCATCGGCTCCAGCCGCACAACGAGGCCTGTGCGCCTTGATGGCGGGCACAGCCGCCTTTCCGAAGCCCTGAAAAGACACCAACACCCCCCATTCCGGCGGGGCGAGCGCGCGTACCCTGCCAGCCATCGACTGCTTGGAACGGGGAGATTTCGCTCGCCCGAAGGCTGGCCCGGCGGCCAATTGTGCTTCCCCTAGAAGCACGTTCCCACATATACTTAAGCACTGTCGGCCGGAAGGTCGTGGGGTAGGCTGGAGCATGCCGTAGCCCACCAATGACGTAGATTTGATGGCTGTTTCGGCCAGCGGCACCCGGTCCACCGGCCAGTGTTGGATAGAGGACCATGGGCCGTGTTTTGAACCTGCCGGGCCGTTCCCCCACGTTGCCCAGGGCCTACCCTAAGCCACCCGAGCATCCTGCAATCGCCGCCAAGCCCCTCCAAATCGCGGCCACCCGTCGAGCAGCCCATCTTGCGCCCGCATTGCATCTCGTGTGCCTGTTTGCACTTGGGGTGCAGGCACTTGGGGGCCGATCCGGCGTGGCGCAGCCGTTCATGAGCGTATCCAGCCGCTTTGAGCTGTCTGCCGCCAAGGTGGAGGAGGCGGACGTTCAGATCAAGGCACACTTGGAACAGACTCGCGGCCTGGTGGCCAACGAACAGTGGGACGAGGCCGTGGAAACGCTCCGCCGCGTGATGGAGACGCCCGGCAACCACGTGGTGGCCATCACGCCAGCCCGGTATGTGAGCCTGCGAGACTATTGCCACATGGAGCTGGCATCGCTGCCGCCCCCCGGCCTCGAACTCTATCGCCGCCGGGTAGATGCACTGGCAGAGCGGCTGTATCGGCAGGGAGTCCAGTCCCGACGAGAAGACCTGTTGCGGCAGGTGGTCGAGCAGTTCTTCGCCAGCAGTTGGGGAGACGAGGCCCTGGCCGCACTGGGCGAATTGGCACTGGCTCGCGCCGATTACGGCACAGCCCGCGGTTGCTGGGAACGTATCTTGCCCCCGGCATTTTGGACTAAGTTGGCCCCACGCGGCGATGGCGAAGAAGGCACAGCCCGCTGGCTGTTGTATCCCGACACGAACATTCCGCTAGGAGACATTCTCGCGCGCCTCGTGATCGTGGCGCTCTGGGAGGGAGACCGGCAGCGCGCCACGGCCGTGCTTGACCTGCTGCGGCGGGAACACGGCCAGGCAGAAGGGCGTCTGGCAGGCCAACATGTCAATTACGCAGAGTTTCTCACCAAGCTAGTCGAGGCCAGCCAAGATTGGCCGCTGCTCGCCGACTCCGACCAACCTACGACCTTTGCCGGCACGCCCGCACGCCAGCTCGTCTGGCCGCCCGTAGGAGACGTGGGGCAGGTGCGGTGGCGGATCGCGCTCCCTAAGGCACCGCCGGCAGATGCAGGCTACACGCTCAAGCGCGTGGCCGAAGACCGCAACGACCTGCTCAGCTACCATCCGCTGGTGCATGGCCGGCTGTTGCTGGTGAGCACGTTGTACGACGTCCGTGCCTATGACGTGACCACGGGCCAGGCTGCCTGGGGAGACAATCCGGTCGTCTACCGCAGCGAAGGTGGCGGCCGCGCGCAGCAGCGCAGCGGCCGCAGCAGCCTGGGGGCGGCACGCTTTACGCTTACCATTCACGCAGACAGGCTGTATGCCCGCGTGGGCAACCCCATCACCTCTAGCGGTACGGAAGCCGCCTTCAGCCAGCGCGTGCCGGGCGAACTCGTTTGTCTGAGCCTCTCTGAAGAGGGCCGGCTGTTATGGCGCGTCTTGCCGCCGGACGAAGGCTGGGCGTTCGAGGGTGCGCCGCTGGCCGACGACGAGCGCGTGTACGTGGGCCTGCGCCGGAGCCTGGGCCAGCCGCAGGCTTACATCGCGGCGCTTGACGCCCAGACGGGCAGGATGCTGTGGCGCACGTTCATCTGCCGGGCCGAGACCCCAGCGCAGGGGCAGGACGAGTGCACGCACAATCTGCTCACGCTGGCACATGGCACACTGTATTACAACACGAACCTGGGGGTGATCGCGGCTGTGTCCGCCCGAGACGGCGGCATCGAGTGGCTGCATCTCTATCCGCGCGCCAAGAGCGGAGATCTGAACGACCGCAAGAAGCACTTCTACCGGGATCTGACGCCCTGTTTGTACGATCGGGGAGTTGTGTATGCTGCGCCGTCTGATACTCCCTACTTGTTGGCGCTCGATGCGCCCACGGGGCTGCGCCGCTGGGCGACCGATTTGCCCAAGGACGTGGTGCACCTGCTGGGCGTGGCGCAGGGCCGGCTGATCGCATCGGGCGACCGATTATGGTGGATCGACGCAGCTACGGGCCGGGTGCTGGCAGATTTTCCTCAGTCGGAACAGCCGCGGGGGTATGGACGCGGTCTGCTGGCGGGCCGGCACGTGTATTGGCCTACGCAGACGGCCCTGTATGTATTTGACCAGGCCTTCGATCATGGGTTGGCCCTGCCGGTCGGCCAGCCTGTGCAGCTTGCGGATGCTCCTCCGGACCAGACTCGCGGGGCGCGAGGGGGCAATCTGCTGTTCGCCGAGGGTCAACTGCTGATCGCCACCAGCGACGAGATCATCGCCCTGGCCGCATCTTCCCCGGCTGCTGCGCCTGGGACTGCGGCCGCTACTTCTCAGGAGCCTGCGCCGAAGCCATGACGCTGTACGAAGAAGATGTGCAAGCCGTACACAAGCTGAACGAGGCTTATCGCCAGATCACGTCCGAGCTGGGGAAGGTGATCGTCGGCCAGCAGACCGTGATCGAGGAGCTGCTGGTGGCGATGTTTGCGCGGGGGCACTGCCTGCTGGTAGGAGTGCCTGGGCTGGCGAAGACGCTCATGATCCGCACGCTGGCGCAGACGCTGTCGCTGGAGTTCAGCCGCATACAGTTCACGCCGGACCTGATGCCCTCGGACATCACGGGCACGGAAGTGATTCAGGAAGACAAGAGCACGGGTACGAGGGCATTTCGTTTTTTGAAGGGTCCGATCTTCGCCAATGTGATTTTGGCGGACGAGGTGAATCGCACGCCGCCCAAGACGCAGGCGGCGCTGTTGGAGGCCATGCAGGAGCACCAGGTGACGGTTGGGGGGCAGCGGCACCAGCTCAGCGAGCCCTTCTTTGTGCTGGCCACGCAGAACCCGATCGAGCAGGAGGGGACGTATCCCCTGCCGGAGGCGCAGCTCGACCGGTTCATGTTCAACATCTTCGTCGACTACCCGGACGAGGAAGAGGAGCTGGAGATCGTGCGGCGGACGACGGCGGGTACGCCGGCAGCGCTGGCGCCGCGGTTGAGCGCGGCAGACATCTTGCAGCTTCAAGAGATCGTGCGGAAGGTGCCGATCGCCGACAGCGTGGCCCGCTACGCCTTGCAGTTCACCCGGTTGACGCGGCGAGAGAAGGGAGAGGTGCCCGACTTCGTGCGCGACTACGTGAGCTGGGGCGCCGGCCCGCGCGCCAGCCAGTACCTCGTGCTGGGAGCCAAGGCGCGCGCCGTGCTGCACGGCCGCTATTATGTGAGCAGCGACGATATTCGCGCCGTGGCCGCCCCGGTGCTCAGGCATCGCATCATGACCAACTTCAACGCCGAGGCCGAAGGGATCAAGCCAGACGACATCGTGCAGCGGCTGATGGAGGTCATTCCGCCGCCGGACGAGGCAGTACCGCATGGAAAACTACCAGAAGTATTTAGATCCTCAGGTACTGGCTAAGCTGCACGGCCTGGAACTGCGTGCCCGGCGGATCGTCGAGGGGTACGTCTCCGGCCTGCACCGCAGCCCGTTCCACGGCTTCTCCATCGAGTTTGCCGAGCACCGCGAGTACGTGCCGGGAGACGACCTGCGCTACGTCGACTGGAAAGTCTTCGGCCGCACCGACAAGGTGTATCTCAAGCAGTACGAAGAAGAAACCAACCTCATCACCTACCTGCTGCTCGATGCCAGCGAAAGCATGCGCTACCGCAGCCGTTGGGCCGCGCTGAGCAAGCTGGAGTATGCCCAATGTGTCGCCGCGGCACTGGCCTACCTGGTGCTGCAACAGCAAGACAGCGTGGGACTGGTCACATTCGATACCGAAGTGCGCGCCCTGGTGCGGCCCAGCTCCAATCCGTCGCACCTCAAGCAGCTTCTGCACGTGATGGAAGAGACCGTTCCCCAGCGCAAGACGGCCATGGCCCCCATCTTCCACGACCTGGCAGAACGGCTGAAGAAGCGCGGGATCGTGATCATCTTCTCCGACCTGTTCGACGACGTGTCGGGTATCGTTTCCGGCCTGAAGCACTTCCACCACCGCCGCCACGAGGCGATCTTGTTCCATGTGCTCGATCCGGCGGAGCTGGACTTCGACTTCGACCGCACCACTTTGTTCAAAGGGCTGGAACAGTTGCCCGAAGTGCTTACGGATCCCCGCGCACTGCGCAAGGCCTATCGAGCGGAGGTGCAAGCGTTCTTGCAGCAGCTTCGCCAAGGCTGCCGCAGCCTGCGCATCGATCACGTGCTGCTGCGCACAGACCAGCCGCTCGATGTGGCGCTCTCGGCCTACCTCTCGCACCGCATGACGAGGGTGCTGTGAAACTGCTCGCCGGTTTGCCCCTCTTGGCATTGTTCAACCACCCCGCCCTGTTGGGCTGGTTGGCGGCGGCCGCCGCCCCGCTGGTCATCCACCTGCTCAGCCGCCGGCGCTACCACGAGGCGCCCTGGGCGGCTATGCAGTTCTTGCTGGCCGCCATCCGCAAGAACGCCCGGCGGCTGCTCATCGAACAGTGGCTGCTGCTTGCGCTGCGCACGCTGGCACTCGTGCTCATCGTGCTCGCCGCCGCCGAGCCTGTGTGGGAACAGGCTGCCCTGCACCTTGGCTCCGGAGAACGCGTGCACAAGCTGCTGGTGCTGGACGGCTCCTACTCCATGGGCTATAAGCCGACCGACCAGAGCCTCTTCGATCGTGCCCGCGAACTGGCCGGGCGCATCGTGGAAGAGAGCAGCCTGGGAGACGGCTTCACGTTGGTGCTGTTGGCCGACCCGCCACGGGTGGTCGTCGGCACACCCGCCTTCGAGCCCAGCGATTTTCTCGAAGAAATCGCCCACCTCAAACTGCCCCACGGGGGTGCGGACCTACCCTCCGCCCTGGTGCTGGTCGAAGAGGTCCTCGCCCGGGCACGCCGCGAACACCCAGGGCTGAAACGCGCGGAGGTGATCTTCCTCACCGACCTGGGGCGGACCTGCTGGCTGCCCGACCTTGCGGGCCCCGCCGCCCAGGAGTTTCGCGAGCGCAGCCGCCGCCTGGGAGAGCAGGCATCTCTGGTCGTGGTGGACCTCGGCCAGGACCAGGCCGAGAACGTGGCCATCACCGAGCTGCGCTTGGAACAGCCATACGCCACCGCACGCCGCCAGGTTACGGTGCTGGGCGAGGTGCGCAACTTCGGGCGCCAGCCGCAGCATGGGCGACGGTTGGAGTGGCTGGTCGACGGCCGCCGCGTCGGAGAGGAGACGTTGCAGCTCGAGCCGGGGGGGCACACGACCATCAGCCTGAGTTACCGCTTCGAAACGGCTGGCAGCCGGGCCATCGAGGCCCGCCTAGCGCCTGATCTGTTGGACATCGACGACCGCCGCTGGCTCAGCGTGCCCGTCAAGGACCAGCTTCGCGTCTTGTTGGTAAGCGGCCGGCCGGCCAGCGGCCATCAGCCCGGAGCAGCCGATTTTCTCGACGTCGCCCTCGCCCCCCTGCCCGCCGAACAGGGCGCACTCGTGCGCACGCGCGTCATCAGCGAACGCCTACTCTCCGAGGTGGCGCTGGAGGACTTCGATTGCGTCGTGCTGGCCGACGTGGCTCAGGTTACCGCCGGCGAGGCACGCCTGCTGGCCTCCTACGTTCGGTCCGGCGGAGGGTTGATGCTCTTTCTCGGACCGCAGGTGCAGGTCGAGAATTACAATCGCCACCTCTATAGCCCGGAAGATCGCCGCCTGCGTCTCTTGCCCGGGAGACTAGGTTCGGTCGTGGAGCCGGCAGAGTATGCCTATTTCAATCCGTTGGGCTATGGCCACCCGCTCGTCTCGGCCTTCCGGGGTCAGGAGCGGGCTGGCCTATTGAGTACGCCGGTGCGCGCCTACATCAAGCTCGAACTGCCTGCCGCATCTCAGAGAGGAGCCGCCAAGACCGCGCTGGCCTTCAACACGGGGGACCCGGCAGTCGTCGAAGAGCCGATGGGCCGGGGGTGGGTGATTCTGGTGGCAACCAGCGCGGACGCAACCTGGAACTTCCTCCCCACCTCGCCCGCGTTCGTGCCACTCATCCAAGAAATGCTGGGGTTGGCGGTTCGCAGCCAGGTAGCAGAGCGCAATGTGCTCGTAGGCCAGGCTCTGGCCGACACGGTGCCGGCGGCGGCGGCGCAGAGCATGGTGCGGTTGCTGCTGCCGGGAGGAGACGTGCAGGCGGTGCGTGTGGAGGCGGAATCTGAGGGCGCTGTTTGGAGCTGGTCGGAGACATTTCAGAGCGGGGTGTATACCGCAGAGCCGCCATTGGCGGGCATGCGTGCAGCGATGTTTGCGGTGAACGTAGACACGGCCGAGAGCGATCTGGAGCGTCTGGATCCGGCAGAGTTGCGGGAGCGGGTTTGGGCGGGCGTGCGCTTCGAGCACCTGACAGACTGGCAGAATCCGCTCGATCGGGCGAGTGCGCCGGTGGTGCGTCGCGGCAGTTTTCATCAGCAGCTCTTGGGCATAGCCCTGTGTGTGCTCGTGGCGGAGCTTGTGCTGGCGACCTGGATGGGGAGGCGGATGGGATGAGCGGCACGCTTCCCAACTGGCTCGAACGATTGCTGGGCGTGCCTCAGGCGGGTTCCGGAGAAGGCACGGCCTGGACGCTCGATCACGCCTGGCCGGTACCAGGGGGTTGGTGGGGCGTACGGCTGCTTGTGCTGTTCTTGGTGCTGGTGGTGCTGGGCTGTTACCTCAGACGGCGCAGTGCTCCAGGCATGGCGTGGCGCACGTTGCTGGCGGGCCTGCGGCTCACGGCCTTCGCCGGCCTGCTCGTGATGCTTGCCAACCTCGTGCTGGCCTTGCATCGTACGGGCCTGCCCTACGTGGTGGTGCTGGTCGACACCTCGGCAAGCATGGGCCTGGTCGATCGCTACGAGTCTGACCTCGACGCCTTGGTAACAGAGCGCTTGCAAGCGGTGGGGCTGTCGGCGAAGACGCGCATCAACCTGGCCAAGAGCCTGCTGCTGGCCGATGATGCCCGTCTGCTGAAAGAGGTCGCCCGGCGGTACAAGCTGCGGCTCTATTTGGTGGGGGAGGCCACACGCGTCCAAGGAGGTACGCCGAAGGAACTGGCCGCCGTGCTACGCGATGTGCAGGCGGACGGCGAGGCCAGCCGATTGGGCCAAGCCGTGCAGGAAGTGCTCAACGACCTGCGCGGCACGCCTCCTTGTGCCGTGGTGCTGTTCTCAGACGGCATCAACACCGAGGGAGACACGCTGGCGGACGCGGCCGCCTACGCGCGCCGCAAGGGCGTGCCGCTGTTTACCGTGGCGCTGGGCAGCGACGCACCCACACGCGATCTGGAACTTACGGATCTGCTGGTCGATGAGGTGGTGTTCGTCGACGACGTGGTGAATTTCGAGTTCAAACTCACGGCACGCGGGCTGGCGGGCCGGGCCGTGCGCATCGTGCTGCGCGAAAAATCGGAACGCGGCGTGCTGGCCGAGCTGCGCATCAAGGCCGGGCCTGACGGGCAGGCCCAGCGGCTGCGGCTCCCCTACAAGCCGCAGCAAGTGGGAGACTTCGAGTACACCATCGAAGCCGAACCGCTGGCCGACGAGGTGCAGTCTGCCAACAACCGGCAAACGCGCACCGTGAGCGTGCGCAAAGAGCAAGTGCGCGTGCTGCTTGCCCAAGCCTATCCCCATTATGAATTCCGCTACCTCAAGCATCTGCTGGAGCGCGAGCCGACTGTAAAGCTCAGTACCGTGTTGCAAGAGGCAGACCTGGAGTATGCAGAGGAGGACCGCACGGCACTGCGCACCTTCCCCCTCAAGCCGGAAGAACTCTTCGAGTACGACGTGCTGATCTTCGGCGACGTGAACCCGACACTGCTCTCCAGCTCGGTCCTCGACCATGTGCGCAGCTTTGTCACCCAGCGCGGCGGCGGCGTCGTGTTCATCGCCGGCCAGCGCTACCTGCCGCACGCCTATCGGCAGACGCCGCTGGAGGAACTGTTTCCCATCGACCTAGCCGCACCCGGCGCGGAGCCCCTGGCACGCGCCGACCGGCCGTTCCAGATGCGGCCTACCGAGGCTGGTTTGGCACTCCCCACCATGCAGTTGGGAGACACCCTCGACGAAACCCGCCAGATTTGGAGCAACCTCCCGCAGCTCTACTGGCTGCTGGAAATGCCGGCCCTGCGGCCGGCAGCGCGCGTCCTGGCAGAGCATTCGCAGTTGACCGGGCCCGACGGCCGCCGGCTCCCCATTGTGGCCATGCAGTACGTGGGCGCCGGCAAGGTCATCTTCCACGCCACAGACGAGACATGGCGCTGGCGCTACCGTGTGGGAGATGTGTTCTTCGCCCGGTACTGGATGCAGACCATCCGCTACCTGAGCCGGTCGAAGCTGCTGGGCAAGGACCGCACCGCGGAGCTGTCGACCGATCGCCGCGAGTATCGCCGGGGAGAGAACGTGCGGCTGCGTGTGCGGTTTACGGACGATCGGCTGGCACCGGCGGACGACAAGGGCGTGACGGTGGTCATCGAGCGTGCGGGCGATGAGAACCGGCGCGTCGTACTGCGCCGCAGCGAGCATGCGCGGGGTGTATTCGAGGGATTGCTCGTACGGCCTGCCGACGGCGCCTACCACGCCTGGGTGGCCGTTCCCGTACTGGGCGGTACGCCGGCGGCCACAGACTTTCAAGTAGTGGCCCCCCCGGGCGAGCTGACCCAGGTGGCGACCGATTTCGCAGAGATGAAACGCGCCGCCACAGCTTCTAAGGGGCGTCCCTACACGCTGCAAACGGCCGATCGGCTGCTGCGCGAGCTGCCGCCCGGCAGGCAGGTGAAGACCGAGCCGCTCCCCCCCGTCCTGCTGTGGAACCAGTGGCCCCTGTTGGCCTTGGTCCTCGGGGCGCTGGTGGCAGAGTGGGCCCTGCGCAAAGTCAAGGGAATGGTATAATCGGCGCTCGGGAGGCCCTTGTCATGTCTCATCCGTTGCAGAACAAGCTTGCGCGGCTGCGCCGCCGCGCGCGGTGGCTGCTGGTGGTGCATGGGCTGGCGTGGCTGATAGCCGTTGGCATCGGGGCCGCCCTGCTATTAGGCGGGCTGGACTATTGGATGCGCTACTCGGATCCCGGGATCCGCTGGCTCTCGAGCCTAGCACTTTCCGCGGCCGTGGTGTTTGCCGGCAGACACCTGGTGCGGGCATTGGCCGTCCGGTTCTCCGACCTCGATTTGGCGCTGCGCGTGGAGCGGCGATTCCCGCAGCTCGAGGATCGTCTTTCCAGCGCGGTGCAGTTCTTGGGCCAGCGTGTAGACGATCCGCTAGCAGGCAGCCCGGCGTTGCGGGCGCGAGTGATTTCGCAGGCCACGGCCGAACTCGAACCTCTGGACCTGCGTTCGGCCTTGTCTCCACGACCCGTGTACCGCGTGGCCCTAGCGGCACTAGCCATGCTGATTTTGGGGTCGAGCGTGTGGCTGTCCGCCCCGCGCACTGCCAAGTTAGCCCTCACGCGGCTGGTGCTGCCCGGCTCCGCTGCAAGCTGGCCGCGAAAGAACAACCTGGCCCTGCGCAAAGTGGTGCGGCGCGTGGCCCTGGGCCAGCCGTTCGAGGTCGAGGTGTACGACACGCAGGGCGCCCCACTGCCCGACGAAGTTTTCATCTTCTACCGATATGACGATGCGCAGGTGCGCCCCGGCCAGCCTGGGATTTCTGCCGAGCGCGCCAAGGTCGTCAAAGAACCGATGCGGTTTGTCAACAATGCGCTCTTGGCCCGCAAAGAGCCCGTGCTGCGGCCGTTCAGCTACCGTATCGAGGGCGGAGACCACCGCTCCATGCCCTGGATCCGCCTGGAAGTAGTTGAACCGCCGGCGGTCGAGCGCCTGCGGCTCACCCTGAGCTACCCGGAATATCCTGGCTGGCCAGAGACGCACGACGATCGGCCGCACCTGCGCGCGTTGGACGGTACGCGCGTTTCTGTCCGCGGCTGGACCACCAAGCCCATCTCCCAGGTTACTGTCTGCCTGGAAGACGGCCAGCGCATCCCCGGCCGCGCGTTGGCCAAGGGCTACCAATTCGTCGCTCCCGTTCCCGGCGCCGAGGGTTTCGTGGTCAAGCGCTCCGGTGCCTGGTGGATCGAACTCGTCGACCGAGAAGGACTTTCTAGCGGCAGCGAGCCGCGCTACGAGCTGCAATACGTTCCCGATCAGCCGCCCACCGCCGCCATCGATAGCCCAGAAGCCACACTTTACGTTACGCCCCAGGCCAGCGTGCCTATTCGTGTCTCTGCCCGCGACGATCTGGCCCTGCGCAAACTGCAACTCGCCCTGGCCCGCAGCGACCGCACGGACGCGGGCGAAGAAACCCTGCCGCTCTACGAGGGCCCGCAGACGGTTCCCCCCCCGCCGGGCGGCGAGGGCAGCACGAGCGCCTGGCTGCCAGACGACCAGGGAGAAAGCCAGTCTGCCGAGATGGTGCTGGAGCTGGCGCCGCTCGAGCTTGCGGCGGGCACAGAAGTCACGCTCACCGCGGTGGCGTTCGACTATCGCGGCCAGCAGGGAAGCGGCCCGCCTCGCAAGCTGGTCGTGATCACTCCGGCAGAGCTACAAGACCGCGTGGCGCAGCGGCAGGCGAGCATACTGGCCGAACTAGGCCGGCTACTGCGATTGCAACGAGAGAGCCGCAGCCACCTGGCCGACTTGGCCCTGCAATGGGAGAAGGTGCCCGAGGTCGCACGGCAAGACGTCGATCACTTGCAATCGGCCGAGTTGGCCCAGCAGAACGTGGAACGCGGACTCGTAAGCCCCAGCGAAGGGGTGGCCTCGCAGGTCGAGTCCCTGCTGGCTGACCTAAAGCACAACAAGGTCGACAGCCCCGATGCCCAGCGCCACTTGCAGCGGCTGCTGGACGCCATCGCCAGCCTGGCGGCCAACGAGCTGCCCGAGATCAGCCGCGCGCTTACGGGCGCCTTCAAGCGTGCGGCCGAACTGGCCGAAGACGCCTCTCGATCGAATGGCAAGCCGTCCCCCCCCGACGAGCGTTTGCTGGCTGAGATCGACTCTGCCGGCCGCAACCAGGAGCAGGTGCTGGAGACGCTCGAGCAGCTCGTCTCGGACCTCTCGGAGTGGGACAACTACCGCCGTTTCCACCGCGATATCGGGCAGCTTCGCCGCGACCAGCAGGCCCTGGCCGAGGCCACCTTAAAGTTGGCCCGCGCCACCCAGGGCCGCGAGCGGGGGGAGCTGTCGCCCCAGCAGCTCGCCGACCTCGAAAAGCTGGCCGCCAGGCAGCTTGAACTTGCCCGCGAGCTGGAACGCATCCAACAGAATATGGACCAAGTGGCTGCCGAACTTGAACAGACAGACCCGCTGGCCGCCGCCAACGTCTCAGACGCCCTCGATTTTGCCCGCCGCGGCGACCTCAGCGGCAGCATGCGCCGCTCCGGCGGCCAGGTGCAAGAAAACCAAGTCGCCCAGGCAGTCAAAGCCCAGGGCCAGCTCGACGAGCAGTTGCAAGAGATGCTCGACATTCTCGCCAACCGCCGCGACCAGGAACTCGAACGGCTAGTCAAGAAGCTGCGCCAGGCCGAAGATGCGCTCGACGCAATGCGCAAAGAACAGGCCGGCCTGCGAAAGAAAATGCGCGAGGCCAGCGCCGAGCCGGAAGGTCAAGCCCGCCGCCGTGAGCTGGAACGCCTGGCACGCCAGGAGCGCCGCCTGCAAGAGGAAGCGGCTCGCCTGGCACGCACCCTGCGCCGCCTCGAGGCCCAGCGCGCCGCACGCCGCTTGGCCGACGCCGCCGCACGCCTCGGCTCCTCCAGCCAACACGGCGAACAGGGCAATGCCGACCAGGCCGGGCAAGAGGCCGAGGCCGCCGAACGCGACCTGGAACAGGCCATGCAAGAACTCCGCCGCGAACGGCTACAAGCCGAGGCCGACCTCGCCGAAGAACAGCTCGCCCGGCTCGAAGACGGCCTTCGCAGCGTCCGCGATCGGCAAGCTCAGCTTCTCCAAGAGACACGCACCTATCATCAGGCCGATACCGCAGATGGCCTGACGCCCGCACAGCGAGAAACCGTACGCTCACTCGCCCGCCAACAACAATTCTTGCACGACGAGACCCAAGGCTGGGCCCAACGCCTCTCGGCTGCACGCAGCTTCGAACTCGCACTCACCAGTGCCGCACGCTACATGGAACGCGCCGCCGCCCTGCTGCGCAACCTCCAGCCCGGTCCCGACGCCCAGACTGCCGAAAGCCGCGCACTGGCACGGCTCGACCAGATCCTACAGGCCCTTGCCCCCGACCAGCAGCCTCAGCCGCAACAGGCAGAAGAGCCCGACCAGCAACAGGAGCCTGGCCAACAAGGCGAGAACCAGGCCGGCCCAAGCCAGGGCGATTCGATCCGCTCCGTGGCAGAACTCAAACTGCTCAAACTGCTGCAAGACGACCTGAATGCACGCACGCGCGAGCTGGCTGAGGCCCTACGCGGCGTCCCCAACCCCGACCCCGCCCAACAGCAGGAACTTCTCGAGCTGAGCGCAGAACAGGGCCGGCTCGCCGACCTGCTCTTGGAACTGACCCAACTCCCCGCGGACCAAGACGCACCGGCCGGCGATCCGGACCAACCCGATGGGCTCGAAGATCCCGCCGATAGCGAAGAGGGCGCAGCGGCCGATGGCGGCCTCCCCCCGGATACAGGCGAACGCCAGACGCGCGATCCCACCCTTGAGGAACTGCTCCCCTTCCGCCATCGCACACCTTCTCTACCCCGCAATGCGCTGTCTGAGGAACCCGCACCGTGACCAAGACCTCAACTGCCTCGGGATGGATGCTGGCCCTCTTTGCCTGGCTCGTCTTGCCACCCTTCCCGGCACCAGGCGGCCCAGACGCACAGCCGGCACAGCCAGCCGACGGCCCGAGCGCTGCATCGCCTGACGCTCCAGAGGACACATCGCTGGACGACGCCCTGCTGAAAGCCCTGCTCGAAGACGACCAGCAGGCCCAGCCCGACCAGCCGGACGCCACCGACGCAGAGGCCATCAACCGCACCGACACGAAGGACTCGGAAGGCGAAGATCCTCCGCGCCCAGGCCAGCACAAGCAGCAAGGCGGGGCCGCAACGCAAGATGGCGCCAGGGCGGACCAGCCCGATCGGCCCGATCAGCAACAGCTCGACGACCTGGATCGCCAGTTGCTCGAGGGTCTGGGCGAAGACTTCAGTCCCGCGGCCGAGCCAGAATCGAGCGAAGACCCCATCTTCAGGCTCAACCGCCTGATGCGCGAGGTCGAAGAACGCATCGCACGCGAAGGCGCGGACCAAGAGGTCCTCGACCGCCAGCAGAAAATCGCAGACGAACTGGCACGTCTGATCCGCGAACTTCAAGAGCAGCGCCGCCAGCAGGGCCGCTCTTCTGCCTCGCGCTCCTCTGCCCGGCGGCAGCGCGTGCAGCAGCCTAGGCAGCCAAGCGGCCGCCAGAGCGCCCAGGATGCCCCCGCGCGCGAATCGGCAGACAAACTGCGCGAACGCCAGGCCGGCAAGCCAGACAGCCGCCAGCTCGAAGAACTCTTCAAAGACGTGTGGGGCAACCTGCCCGAAAAAGAACGCGAACGGCTGATGCAGTCTTACCGCGAAGAGTTCCTGGAGGCGTATCGTCTGGAGATCGAGGCCTACTTCAACGCACTCGTCAAGCGGCGCTTCGGCGGGCGCTAATCAGAGGAGGGACGCAGAAATGACTAGAGACCATGCGAGTTACGCTCCAAGGCGCGCGGCGCTGCCGTGTGCGTTCACGACCAGGAACAGCCAATGACGCCGCCGCGCAGCCTGTTGCAACGCCTCACGCGCCGCTCGTTCTTAGGGCTGCTGCCGGCCTGCGCCGCCCTGAGCGCGCGTGCGGCACCGCGCCTGCTGGCCGTCGATAGCTCGACCGACACCGAACGTACGGCAGCCGAGCTGGTCTCGCCCGAAACACAGCAGGCCATCGACCTGGGCCTGAACTACCTGGCTGAGCAGCAGCAGGAAGACGGCTCGTTCGGCACGGGAGGGTACTCGCGCAACGTCGCGGTGTGCAGCTTGGCAGGGATGGCGTTCATCTCCTCCGGCAGTACCGACGGCCGGGGACCCTATGGCGCCGAGGTGGGACGCTGCCTCGACTTCGTGCTGGCCAACGCCCAGGACGACGGCTTCATCAACGTGCCCGGCTCCAGCAGCCACGGGCCGATGTACGGCCACGGGTTCGCTACGCTGTTTCTGGCCGAGGCCTATGGCACGAGTCCCCGCGCCGACCTGCGCGCCAAGCTCGCCAAGGCCGTAGAGCTGATCATCAGCACGCAGAATGCAGAGGGCGGCTGGCGCTACCTGCCGCAGCGGCGCGACGCAGACATTTCGGTGACCGTCTGCCAGATCATGGCCCTGCGAGCCGCCCGCAATGCCGGCCTGTTCGTACCGCGCGAAACCGTCGACCGCTGCATCGACTACGTGAAAAAGAGCCAGAATCCCGATGGCGGCTTCATGTACATGCTGCAAAGCGGACAAAGCGCCTTCCCGCGATCGGCCGCCGGTGTCGTGGCCCTGTTCAGCGCCGGCATCTACGAAGGACCGGAAATCGAAAAGGGGCTCGCCTACCTGATGGAACACCTCCCCCGCGGCAACGCCTTCAGCCGCGAGAGCCACTACTTCTACGGACACTACTACGCCGTGCAGGCCATGTGGCACGCCGGCGGGCAATACTGGCAGCAATGGTACCCGGCCATTCGAGACGAGCTGCTTGCGCGCCAGCGCACAGACGGCTCTTGGATGGACTCCATCTGCCCCGAGTACGGCACCGCCATGGCCTGCATCATCTTGCAGATGCCCAATAATTACCTGCCGATCTTTCAGCGATAGTCAGACGGGGCCAGTTGCCGCGCCCATCTTCCCATACCACGGACGGCAAGGGGAGGAGATAAAGCGGCGAACCGTACGAAACCCACACTCTGCCGAGAGCGTCTACTTACCGCATCGACAAGCACTGACACAGTTTGCCTGCCGCCCCGTAGAGCAAGCGTCCCCGCCCCGTAGAGCAAGCGTCCCCGCTTG
>FWPU01005424.1_pt1 | contig 27667 bp, 24 predicted proteins | sample 2228361 | NCBI WGS metagenome assembly FWPU01 (sample SAMEA103939777, study PRJEB20133) | metagenome
CCGCCCGAAGGGCGGCGAAGCAATCTCACCGTTACATCTGAGATTGCTTCGGGCGCTTCGCGCCCTCGCAATGACACTGAGGCGTTGAACTGCTTACAGGGTTAGTTTTGCGGCACTGCGAAAAAACACAAACGGAATTCACACCTTGTCGTCCGAGTTCTGTGGTATAATTGTATTGCCAACTGTTTGAGACATGCCTTGGCAGGCCGCCCTCGCAGAGAAACTAGCGACAAAGCGCCCTCAAGCCGTGATTTCAACCTGGCCTCGACACAAAGCAAATGAGCCGAGACAATGAAAAACAGACTATACATCACCATGTCCGCCGCCGGGTTGCTGGCAGTTCTGCTCCTGGCAGCCGGCCTGGCGCTTCCCACCCATAGGGCCGGAGCCGGCTTTACCCCCACGCCTCAACCAACCGAGGCGCCTACGGCCACACCGACGGCGCCCGCACCCACGACGGTCCCACCTCCCCCCACCGAGCCTGCACCTCCCGCGGAGGCCTCTCCCACACCTACCCCCGTGCCTTTGTTGCCGGAGAGCGGAGGAGAAGCAGGTTCCCCCCTTGGGCTGTGGGCGCTGGGCGGAGCAGCGTTCTTGGGCAGGTGGCTGCTGTATCGCTGGGGTAAGGCAGCAACACCCCGCTCGTCCCGGCGCAGGCTGTAGCCTCCAATCTGTGAGACGCCCACTCGTGATTCCCACCACGAAGGACAAAGTACGCGCCTTTGTGGTAGGAAACCAAAGATTTTTAGGACACGGATTTCACGGATAAACACGGATGAGTTTTTATTTTCAATCCGTAACTACCCAGGCATCCCCTAACGACCGCCATATACGGCTGAAACGGGCTAAAATGACGCAGTAACGCCATATATGGGACGGCTATATATGGCCGAAAATGGCACTTTACGCGGTTTTTGGTCACATATGGCGGTTGACTTGCAGCACCCCTGGGTAGTGACTTCAATCCGTGAGAATTTGTGTTTATCCGTGTCCGGTAAATTGGTTGCGGCCAGAGGCCGCGCTATGTTGATCCAGAGAAATCAGCGTCCATCAGCGTTTATCTGCGTCCAACGATTTTGGTTGCGGCGGAAGCCGCGCTATGGCTCCCAACCCACGTAGGACCGAAATAATCACTTCTGACGGCACGTCCTCGACGATTTCGACTTCGCCGATCGCGCGCGGGAGCACCCAGCGCAGGCCGCGTCCCCGGCGTTTCTTGTCGTGCGCCATCGCCGCCCAGATGTCCTCGGCGGCGAAGGGGGGACAGCGCACCGGCAGGCCCCAGCCCGAGAGCACCGTCTCGATGCGACCGGGCAGCGACGGGTCGGCTCGACCCAATTCAACGGCGATGCGTGCTGCAGCGACCATGCCGATGCTGACAGCCTCGCCGTGGCGCAACGCATAGCCGCTCAACGTTTCCAGCGCGTGTCCCGTCGTGTGTCCCAGGTTCAGCACCGCGCGGCGGCCCGTCTCGAAAGGGTCCTCCTCCACTATAGCCGCCTTCACTCTGAGCGAACGCAGGATGTGCGGCGCACCAATTCGCTGACTCACCGACTCCAATTCGGCAAAGAGCCCCGCGTCCCCGATGACGCCGTGCTTGATCAACTCGGCCATCCCACAGCGGAACTCGGCGGCCGGGAGAGTCGCCAACACCGCGGGGTCAATCACCACAACCGCAGGCTGCTTGAATGCTCCGACCAGATTTTTGCCCTGCGGCAGGTCCACGCCGGTCTTGCCGCCGATGCTGGAATCCACCATCGCCAGGAGCGTTGTGGGGACCTGGGCCAGCCGCACGCCGCGCATAAACGTCGCGGCGGCAAACCCCGCCACATCGCCCACGACACCGCCACCCAGCGCCAGCACCGTCCCGCTGCGATCCAGCCCGCCGGTCAAGAACTGCCCGTAGAGCGACTCGACCGTGGCGAGCGTCTTGTATGGCTCGCCGTCGGGCATCGTGCAGACGAAGGGCTGGAAACCCACTGCATACAGGGACGCTTCGACTTGTGCTGCATACAGCGGCGCGACGGTGGGATTAGAAACGATGGCAACGCGGCTTCCTTCCGGCGCACCGGCGGCGCGCAAGGCGCCGCCCACGTGCGCCAGCGTCCCTACGCCGACGTGTAGCGGATACTCGCCGCCGGGGTAGTGGACGACGAGGGTTTCAAAACCGGCGATCGCGATCACGCGCTCGGCCACCTCGGCAACCGTGAGGGCGGTGGTATCTACCTGCCAGGGGATCGCCGCATATGCCTCGCGCCGCGCCGCCAGCAGTTCGACGATGCGGGCGCGTGGGTCGGCCACCTGAAGGAGAGGCCGGTCCGAGTGGTCGCTTACCCGCCGCAGGATCTCATCCGGGGCGGCGTTGAGGCAGACGATGTTGCCGCTCGCCATCATTCGCGCGCGATTGTCCGGGTTGACCAGCGCCCCGCCGCCGGTGGCGATGACCAGCCCATCGCGTGCGCTCAACTCTGCGCACAGCGCGGCTTCCATCTGGCGAAAGGCTGCCTCGCCATCCTCGGCGAAAATGCGCGGGATGGGCTTGCCGGCGCGCGCTTCGATGACCGCGTCCATATCCACGAACTCGCGCCCCAGCCTCCGTGCCACCTCGCGCCCGACGGCGCTCTTGCCCGTGCCCATAAAGCCGGTGAGGATGATATTGCCCATTGCATCCTTTGACGTTTGACCGTTCTCGGTTACGCTGATATAATGAACATTGGAGGGAAGCGATGGTTACAATTCCAGTTCAAGTGCCTGACCATCTAGCCGGAAAACTGCTTCCATTACGAGACCGCTTGGTCGAGATCATCGAACTGGGCTTGAACCAGATCGAAAAAGAGGCCGCTCAATCGGAGGCGGGTCTGCCCACTGCCAAACTGCAGGTATGGGCGGCACTCGCCTCTACCGGCATTGTCACCTTGCCTGAAACCACCGCTCATCCCCGGCCTCGTACTCGCCGCACACCCATCTGCGCAGGTGGCCCGCCGGCCAGCGAATCCATCATCCGGGAACGCGGAACGCTGTGAGCCAGCCGATCACCACAGCATACTTTGATAGCAGCGCACTGGTCAAGCGCTACCTGGCTGAGCCTGGTAGCGCTTGGGTTCAGGCCTGGTGCAGCGATCCTGGGCACACTGTTGCCACAGCCGAGATCGGATTAGTCGAAATCGCTGCTGCCTTTGCCGGCAAACTGCGCGGCGGGTTCATCTCTCAGGAAGCGTACCGCGATGCCCGCAGCGATCTAGTGGTTGATGCCCGCAATGAATACGTGTTAGTGGCGGTCAATCGCCTAGTCGTTGACGAGGCCATCGAATTGACCGGTCGGCGCCGCTTGCGCGGGTACGACGCTGTTCACCTGGCTTGCGCGTTGTGCCTCAACCGGGCTTTGATCGCACACGATCTTGCGCCTCTCACCTTCGTATCTGCCGACGACGACTTACTGACCGCTGCTGCTGCCGAAGGTCTCCTCACGGACAATCCCAACCGACACCTGTAAAGACTATTGGGCGACCCGGCCTTCACGTCACCTCGCGCCCGACGGCGCTCTTGCCCGTGCCCATAAAGCCAGTGAGGATGACGTTATTCACCGCTTCATCTCCATCAGACTATCCCCTCCCATCTTCTCCACCAGCGCCTCCGCCAGCACCCACGCCACCATCGCCTCGCCCACAACCGCTGCAGCGGGTACGGCGCACACGTCGGAGCGCTGATACTGCGTCTGGGCCGGCTCGCCTGTTGTCCGATCCACCGATCGGAGCGGCGTCACCGTCGTCGGGATCGGTTTCATCGCTGCCCGCACCACGATGGGCTGGCCGTTGCTCATCCCACCCTCGATACCGCCTGCCCGATTGGAAGTACGGGCGATGCAGTGCATTGCCTCTACCACGAACTCGTCGTGTACCTGCGTCCCCGGCAGCCGCGCATTCTCGAACGCTGGGCCGATCTCTACACCCTTGATCGCCGGGATAGACATCACCGCGGCGGCCAACCGCGCGTCCAGCCGCCGATCCCAGTGAGCGTGACTGCCCAGCCCTACCGGGACGCCCGTGGCGGCGACGACGAATACGCCGCCCAACGAATCACCCGCCTCGCGCGCCGCATCAATCGCCGCACGCATCTTGGCCGCGGCTCCTTCATCAGGACAACGCACATCGCTGGCTTCAGCGCGTGCCCACAATTCGGCAAGCGGCAGGTCGGGGATAGCGGCGCTGACCGTGCCGATGGCCTCGACGTAACTGCCCACCGCTACACCGAACTCGGCGAGCAAGAGTTTGGCCAGCGCCCCCACCGCTACCCGCGCTGCCGTCTCGCGCGCGCTGGCACGCTCCAGGATGGGCCGTGCATCATCCAGGCCGTACTTGAGCATCCCGGCATAATCGGCGTGTCCAGGACGCGGCACGGTCAGTTTAGGTAGATCGCCTGCGGCCCAGTGTGCCTCCCAATTGGCCCAGTCGCGGTTCTCGATACGCAAGGCCACCGGTGCACCGGTCGTCTTGCCGGCAATGACCCCGCCCGTGATCTCGACCCGGTCGCGCTCGATGCGCATCCGCCCGCCGCGCCCGTAGCCGCCCTGCCGGCGGGCCAGATCGCGGTTAATTACCTCGACGTCCACCGCAAGGCCCGCAGGCAGCCCCTCGACGATAGCGGTCAGGCAGGGGCCGTGAGATTCCCCGGCGGTCAGAAAACGCAGCATCACTACCTCCCCAGCGCCTGCTCGCATACCGAGGTCATCACCTCGACCGGTGCGGGTTGTCCGGTCCACATTTCGAACGCCAGCGTCCCTTGCTCGACCAGCATCCCCAGCCCGCTGATGGGATGGGCGCCGGCTTCCCGCGCCTGGCGCAAGAGGCGCGTCTCGAGCGGATTGTAGACCATGTCAAAGACGGCGAGAGGCAATGGCAGCGGGACGCCTTCCGGCCAGATAGAGCCCTCGGTCTTGGGCCACATCCCCACCGGCGTCGCATTCACCAACAGATCGGCGGCCCGGGCCGATTCGACGATCGCCTCGGGCGTCTGCGCCAATGTCCGCAACGCCCCCGGTCTCCCTAGGTCGGCAATGAGCGCCTCGGCCTGTTGTGGCACAATGTCGAATACGAGAATATCCGCAGCACCCGCCTCCAGCAACGCAAAGACCGCCGCGCGCGCCGCGCCGCCAGCGCCCACGATCACCGCCCGTTTGCCGGCGGGTTCGAAGCCGGCTCGACGCAGTGCACCGATGAACCCTTTGTGGTCGGTGTTATAGCCGCTGAGGGTAGCCTTACCGTCCGCACTGCGCTCGATGGCGATGGTGTTGACCGCGCCAAAACGAGCCGCATCAGGGGCGACAGAATCGAGTATAGGAATGACGGCCTGCTTGTGTGGCACGGTCACGTTGACCCCGCGAAAACCCAGCGCGGCCACGCCTCTGACGGCTGCCTCGACCTGCCCCGGCGCGACCGGCAGCGGCAGGTAGCGCCAGTTCAGGCCCAGCGCGTCGAAGGCAGCATTGTGCATCGCCGGCGAGAGGCTATGCTCCACCGGCCAGCCGATCAAACCGACCAGTTGCGTGTGTCCGTCAATCACCACAGGTGGCTCCTACCTTTTGCATCGTCTCGACAAAGCCGGGGAACGAATCGGCGGCGCAGGTAACGTCGTCTATCACAGTCTCTCCTTCTGCCAGCAGCCCGGCTACAAAGAGCGCCATTGCCAGCCGATGATCGCCGTGGCTGCTGACGGCGGCGCCTCGCAGCGGAGTGATGCCTTCGACAATGAACCCGTCCGGCAGCGGCTCGATGCGTGCGCCCATCTTGCGCAGTTCCTCGACAACCGTGGCAATGCGGTCGGTCTCCTTGACGCGCAACTCGCTCGCGTCGCGCACGACCGTGGTCCCCTCCGCTTGGGTGGCGGCGACGGCCAGGATGGGGAACTCGTCAATCATCCGCACGACCGTATCGCCGCCGATCTCTACACCGCGTAGCCCGGACGCGCGCGCCGCCACGTCGGCTACCGGCTCGCCGCACTGCTCATGCTCATTCTCCACGGCGATCTCGGCGCCCATCTCGCGCAGCACATCGAGCAACCCGGTGCGCGTGGGATTGACGCCGACGCCTTCAACCGTGACCTCCGATCCCGGCACAAGCACGGCTGCCACCAGCGGGAACGCCGCCGACGACATATCCCCCGGCACGACAATGTCTAGCGGGTCCAGGTGGTCTATCAAGGCCGGAGCAATCGTCCAGACCCTGTCGTGATTGGTGATTGGTGATTGGTGATTGGGAACTTGCAAACTTGCAGGCTTGCGCACTTGCGCCCCGAGCATTCTTTCGGTATGATCGCGCGAGGGCCCCGGTTCGCGCACCGTCGTCGGCCCTTCGGCGTATAGCCCCGCCAGCAGGAGCGCACTCTTGACCTGGGCGCTGGCGATGGAGAGAGTGTGCTCGCAACCGCGCAACCGCCGGCCGTGGATCGTGAGCGGCGCGCGACCGTCGTGATCCTCGATATCGGCGCCCATCTGGCGCAGCGGCTCGACCACGCGGCGCATCGGCCGACGCAAGAGTTGGGCATCGCCGGTGAGGACGCTGTCGAACGGCTGGCCCGCGAGTATCCCGGCCAGCAAGCGCATCGTCGTGCCGGAGCGCACACAATCGAGCGGCGCGGCGGGCGCGCACAATCCGTGCAGCCCGCGACCGTCAATGATCCACGTCTCGTTGTGTGGCTCGATCTGAACGCCCAGCGCCCGCAGACATCCCAGCGTCGCCAGACAGTCGCCGGAGGGAAGAAGGCCGACGATGCGGCTCGTTCCCTCGGCCAGCGCGCCGAACAGGAGCGCGCGATGGGAAATGGATTTGTCGCCGGGGACGCGGATGTGGCCGCTTAAGGGGCCTCTGGCGCGTATAACTAGTCGGCTCACTGAATCTCCTTGCACAAGACGTGAGGCGTAAAACGTGAAACGTAATGTGCAATCTGCGATCACGCATCACGTTTTACGCATTACGTTTTACGCATTACGTTTCACGCATTACGTTTCACGCATTACGTTTCACGGAAACATCTCTCTGCGCGTCGCCCGAATCTTGCCCAATATCTCCCTCATCTCGTCTTCGCTCCCCGTTGCCACGAGCCGCATCAGATTGTGGAACTGGGCATCATACGCCTCGAGCGCCCTCACAATGTGCTCGCGGTTGGTGAGCAAGATATCCACCATCATCGTCACATCGCTGCCGGCCACGCGGGACGTATCACGAAAGCCGCCTGCGACGATCTGCCACGCAGCAGGGTCGGCAGAGGTCGTGGCATCGGCTGTGGCAACGAGCGCGCAGGCGATGATGTACGGCAAATGGCTGAGCGTTGCCACCAAATAGTCCTGCCGGTCGGCGTCGAGCACCAGTGGGCGTGCGCCAACGATCTCGGCAAGTGCCACTCCCAGTGCCAGTGCCTCCTCCGACGTGCGCGCGAGCGGGGTCAGGATAAACGTGCGCTCGCGGTACAGCGCCGGGTCGGCAGCCTCGATCCCGGCCAGTTCCTTGCCGCACATTGGATGGCCGCCAAGCGGTTGGATGTGGGCAGGCAATCGCTCCATCGCTGCCACAATCTCGCGCTTGGTGCTGCCCAGGTCCATCACCAGACACCCCGGTGGTGCGAGCCGGCCGATCTCGTCCAGTTGTTGGATGATGGTGCGCACCGGCGTCGCCAGCACGATCACATTCGCCACGCGTATGCCCTCGGCCAGATCGGTCGTGCCACGATCCACCAGCCCGCGCGTGAGCGCCTGCTCGACCGTCTCCTGCCGCCGCGCCACGCCGATGACCTCACGGCACTTGCCGCGCAAGGCCCCGGCAAGCGAAGCCCCCATCAAACCCAATCCCACGATGGCGATACGGTGGTCTGTCAGAGTCTTCATCATGTCGTCTCCAATGATGTGAAAACGGAGGCCGTGCAACGTGAAACGTAACAGCCCCGGTTACATTTTGCGCATTACGCTTTAGCATTTCGTCACAACCTCCGCCCCACCGCCTCGGCGATAGGCCGCAGACTGTGCATCAGCACCGCGAACCGCTCCGGCTTGAGCGACTGGGCGCCGTCGGAGAGCGCGTTTTCGGGATCGGGGTGCACTTCGATCTCCAGCCCGTCGGCGCCGGCGGCCACTGCCGCCCGTGACACCGGCTCCACCAATTCCCATTTGCCTGTCGCGTGGCTGGGGTCCACGATCACCGGCAGGTGGCAGAGTTGCTTCAAGAGCGGCACGGCGCCAATGTCGAGCGTGTTGCGGGTGTAGGTCTCGAACGTGCGGATGCCGCGCTCGCAGAGGATGACGCGATGATTGCCGTGCGAGAGGATGTACTCGGCGGACATCAGCAGTTCCTCGATAGTGGACATCATCCCGCGCTTGAGGAGCACCGGGCGTTGTGCCTCCCCCACCGCGTGCAGGAGCGCAAAGTTCTGCATGTTGCGTGCGCCGATCTGGAGAATATCGGCGTAAGTGGTGACCAGCGGTACCATCTGGGGATCCATCACCTCGGTGATGACCAGCAGCCCGGTCTCCCGACGCGCCTCGGCCAGCAGTTTGAGACCCTCCTCACCCAGGCCCTGGAAACTGTAGGGTGAGGTACGTGGCTTGAATGCCCCACCGCGCAGGACTTGGGCGCCGGCCTCCTTGACCGCTCGTGCTGTCGCCAGCAATTGCTCGCGGCTCTCGACCGCGCACGGGCCGGCCATCACGACCAGTTGCTCGCCGCCGATCTTGAGGCCGTTGACCTGCACGACCGTATCTTGTGGGTGGAACTCGCGGCTGGCGAGTTTGAACGGGCGCAGGATCGGCACCGTGCGCTCGACCCCCTCCATGCGCTCGATCTGCTCGCGGTCGAGCGGGCGGCCGTTGCCGATGACGCCGATGATGGTGCGCTCTTCGCCCTCAGAGATGTGCGTCTGGCAGCCCATCTGCTCGACGCGGGCGGTGACGTTAGCGATCTGGCGGGCGGTTGCCCCCTTGCACATCACGATGATCATACTGGTTTCACCTTTCGCGTTCACTCTTCGTCCTCGAAAATGGAATCGTAGAACTTGAGCAGATTGCCGCGATCCTCGCTCTCGTTGAACTTGATAGCGGCACGCGGGTGCTGGTTCAGCATGCCGGTAATCATATAGGGAATATCGAACCCCCACCGCCAGACTTGTCGCTTGGGCTCGATGTAGGTTTGGATGCACTCGAGGATCGGACGGAGGCGGAATTTGGGGTTGTGCAGGAACGCGAGCAACAATTCCATCGGGCAGTTACCCGCGCCGCGGCCGAGACCGGCCAGGCTCGCGTCGAGCATGTTGGCCCCCTGGATGATTGCTGCAATCGTGTTGGCATAGGCCAGCATCTGATTGTTGTGCGTGTGGATACCCACTTGTTTTCCGGCCGGTTCCGCGTAGTGGAGATATTTCTTGACCAGATAGTCTATCTGCTCGCAGTAGAACGCGCCATAACTGTCCACCAGGTAGATCGCGTCGGCCTCCGATTCGGCTATCAGTTCTAGCGCCTGGTCCAATTCGTGCTCACGCACGGTCGAGACGGCCATCAGGTTGATCGTGGTCTCATAGCCCTTGTCGTGGGCATCTTTGACCATATCGAGCGCTGTGGGGATCTGGTGAATATACGTCGCCACGCGGACCAGGTCGAACACGCTGCGGTCGCGCGGCAGAATGTCCTCGTGATAATCGGTGCGCTCGGCGTCGGCCATCACGGAGAGCTTCAGCGACGTCTCGTTTTCGCCGACGATGCGCCGCACGTCGTCCTCGTCGCAAAACTTCCACTTGCCGAATTGGGTCGGGGCAAAGATCTTTTTCGAGGCCTTGTACCCCATCTCCATATAGTCAATCCCGCTCTCGACGCAAGCCTTGTAGATGCCGCGCACGGTCTCGTCGTCGAACTGGTGGTCATTCATCAGCCCGCCGTCGCGCACCGTGCAGTCGAGCACCCTGATCTGTGGGCGATAGGTCACCCACCGACGCGCAGGGCTTTCCTGTGAGTTCATCCGTCTTTCCATTGTTCTCCCTCCGATCATTTGTTATTTGTCATTGGTCATTATGCATCTTCTTCCATCGGCGTCGTTGCCGCCGGGTAAGAGCCCAGCAATTTGACGAACGAAGAGCGGCGCAGGAGCGCCATGATCGCCGCTTCGCACTCGGGGTCCTGCCAGTGGCCTTCGAAATCGAGATAGAATAGGTACTGCCAGGGGTGATTGCGCCGGGGCCGGGATTCGATCTTGGTCAAGTTGATGCTGCGCTTGGCAAACTCGCCCAGGCTCTCGTAGAGCGCCCCCGGCTGGTGGCGCGTGGTAAAGACGAGCGAGGTCTTGCTGCGTTGTGAGCGGGGCGGGTCCTCCAGTCCCAGGACAAAGAAGCGGGTGTAGTTATAGTGCACGTCTTCGATGTTGCGGTCGAGGATTTCCAGGCCGTAGAGTTCGGCGGCCAGCGCGCTGGCGATGGCGCCGGTTTCCGGGTCGGGGTGCTCGGCCAAGTCCTGTGCGCTGCCTGCGGTATCGAACGCCGGCAGCGGCTCTAGCCCGTGGCGGGTGAGGTAGCGCTCGCACTGCGCCAGCGCCTGAGGGTGCGATTTGACGCGCTTGAGGTCGCCCAGTTTGGCGCCGGGGATGCCGAGCAGCATGTGATGCACGCGTAGGATCACTTCGGCGCGCACGCGCAGGTCGTGTTCCACCAGCAGTTCGTAGGACTCGGTGACAGAGCCGGCAACAGCGTTCTCGACGGGCAGCATGGCGTAATGGGCATCGCCGCCCTCGACTGCCGCAAAAATGTCGGCCAGCCGCTTGCACGGGACGGTCTGCACCTCCGGGCCGAAGTACTGGCGAATGGCTTCCTCCGAGTAGGCCCCGGCGATACCCTGAAAGGCTACTTTCGCCATATCCTCCTCCTTCTGGACGGGATGCCTGCCTCCCGTCCTACGACATCAGATCGGGGCGCAGGTTGCGTGCCTCGCCCAGGTAGACGTGGCGGATCTGGTCGGCAGGCCGGGCGGTGTTCCACAGCACGAGCACGCGGATACAACGTGGTAGGCCGCCGGTGACCGCCATCTCTTGCATGCATATGAGCGGCACACTGACCCAGCCCATGTCGCGGGCGGCGCGGGCCGGGTAAGCGGTGTCCAGGTCGGGTGTGGCGGTAAAGATTACCGCGGCCACGTCGTCCGGGTCCACGTGGTTGGCGGCGACGATGCGCTCCAAGAGTTCGCGCGTCGCCGCGATGATGGCGCCGGCGTCGTTGATGTCCACACAGATTGCGCCGCGAATTCCCCGACAGGGCATTGCCGCTCCAGACCTCCAAGGCCTAAAAAAAGAACGTGGAGCGGTTGCTCCACGTTCTTTGTCTGGTTCCGGGCCTGCGCCTGCTACTCTACCTGGCCTCTGCCCGGCGCGAAGCAACCGCGCCCTCCGGGCGGCTAAAATAAAAGTAGAAGTAGCGGGCAAAGCAAACCGTACACGCGTTCATGTTGGTACGCATGATACCCGGGATGGCGAATTTGTCAAGTTGCGCGAGTGGCCCTTCGCTTGCGCTGGGGTTTGGACGGTGCGAGCGCTGTTGACAGCACTTCGTCCATCCGCTCCACCATCACAATGTTCAGGCCATTGCGGATACGCGCCGGAATGTCCACCAGGTCTTTCTGATTGCGCTGAGGGATGATGACGGTCTTGAGGCCGGCGCGGTGGGCCGCCAGTATCTTTTCCTTCAGTCCACCCACGGGCAGTACGCGCCCGCGCAGGGTGATCTCGCCCGTCATGCCTACATCGTGACGCACCGGTCGCCCGGTGAAGGCGGAGATGAGCGCAGTAGCAATCGTGATGCCCGCCGAGGGGCCATCTTTGGGGATCGCTCCCTCCGGCAGGTGGACGTGGATGTCGGTTTTTTCGAATACCTCGGGGTGGATGTTGAACTCTTGGCTGCGGGCGCGGGTGTAACTCAATGCTGCCTGAGCCGACTCTTGCATCACATCGCCCAGTTGTCCGGTCAACAGCAGGTTGCCCTTGCCCGGCATCAGTGCCACTTCGACCGGTGTGAGGTCGCCGCCGGCCTCGGTCCACGCCACGCCCATCGCAATGCCCACGCCGTCTTGCTCCTCGGCCTTGCTGCGGATAAAGTGCGGCGGGCCCAGGTAGCGCGGCAGTGTGCGGGCGGTAACGCGGCGCGGGGGCCTGCGGCCCTCGGCTACGCGGCGGGCGATCTTGCGGCAGACGCCGGCGATGTGGCGCTCAAAGTTGCGCACGCCGGCCTCGTAGGTGTACTCGCGGATGAGCGAGCGCAGTGCATCTTCGGTAAAGACGATAGGCTTGTCTTCCAGGCCGTTTTCGCGCAACTGGCGTGGAATCAGGAAGCGCCGCGCGATCTCTAGTTTTTCCTCGTCCACGTAGCCGGGGAATTCGATCACCTCCATGCGATCTTGCAGCGCCGGGGGGATCGGGTCGAGAATGTTGGCCGTGGTGATAAAGAGCACCTTCGATAAGTTGTAGGGCACCTCCAGGTAGTGGTCGGAGAAGGCATGATTCTGTTCCGGGTCGAGCACTTCCAGCAGTGCCGCCGCCGGGTCGCCGCGAAAGTCCAGCCCGAGTTTGTCTACCTCGTCGAGCATAAAGACGGGGTTGATGGTACCGGCGCGGCGCATGGTCTGGATGATGCGCCCCGGTAGCGAGCCGATGTAGGTACGGCGATGGCCGCGGATCTCGGCCTCGTCGCGCACGCCGCCCAGGCTCACGCGCACGAACTTGCGCCCCAGCGCCTCGGCGATGGATTGCCCCAGGCTGGTCTTGCCGGTGCCGGGGGGGCCGACGAAGCACAGGATCGGGCTGCGCATCTTGTCGGCGGCCAGGCGGCGCACGGCGATGTACTCCAGAATGCGCTCCTTGGCCTTCGGCAGCCCATAGTGGCGCGATTCCAGCACTTTTTCGACGTGCTTGACATCGAGGTTGTCCTCGGTCTCTGCCGACCACGGCAGTTCGAGCAGCCAATCAATGTAGGTGCGGGTCATGCTCGTCTCGGGCGACATGGGCGGCATGGCAGCGAGCCGGTCAAGTTCCTCTTCGACACGCTTGCGCACTTCGTCCGGCAGGGCCATCTCGGCGACTTTGTCGCGCAGTTCGTTGACCTCTTTGGTGTAAATATCGCCCTCGCCCAGTTCGCTTTGGATGGCCTTCATCTGCTCGCGCAAGAAGTATTCGCGCTGGGTCTTGTCCAACTCTTGCTGCACTTGCGAGTGGATGCGGTCCTCCAGTTCCAGGACGTCTAGTTCTTTCGCCAGGAGGACGCTCACGCGCTGGAGTCGGGCAGCGACGTCAATCGTCTCCAGTATCTCCTGCCGCTCGCCTACTTCGAGGTCGAGTGCCTGGGCCATCAGGTCGGCCAGCCAACCCGGCTCCTCGACGTTCATCGCAAAGACGTAGGCGTCTTCGGGCAGCGCGTGGTTGAGTTGCACGACTTTTTCGAACAGCGCGAGCACGGCGCGCATCAGCGCCTCGGTGAGCGCGGTCTTTTCTGTGACCTCGTAGATGGGCAGCGCGCGCACGCGGATGTAAGGCTCCAGGTGCACGTACTCGACGATCTGCACGCGGCGGACGCCCTGGCCCAGCACGCTGATGGTGCCATCGGGCATGCGCAGGACGCGGCCAACGGCAACCTCGGTGCCAAAGGTGTAGAGGTCTTCGGGGCCGGGCTCCATCACATCCGGATCGCGCTGGGCGACGGTGATGAGCGGTTCCTGCAGTTCGTTGGCGACCTCGATGGCCTCGATGGAACTGTCACGCCCGACGAAGAGCGGCGTGACCATGCGCGGGAACATGACCATGTCGCGCAGCGGCAGGAGCGGCGCTTCGATCACGTCGCCGCTCTCCTCGTGCATTCTCTCATCCAGTTCCTCGATGTCTTCCAGCGAGAACGGGATACCTTGCGGCCACTCCATTTGGGACCACCAGTCTTGGTACATTCGATTCCACATCATGTTACTGTCCAACATCAGGTAGTTCTCCCGCGTCAATTCATTCTACAGCGGTTGTTTCTGCGTATACTCTCTGACGCAGGATCAGGTCGGCAATGGGTAAAGCCGATACCTCTAACCGCGTCAGGTCGGCAACTTTGCTGGCGTCCTCGATCTCGACACCGATGACATGACCTCGTTCGTCAAAGTCGAGCACGATACCGGGTGCAACTTCTTCGGACTCTGTGCTCACAGCGTCTACAAGTTGGATATAGAGCATATCTGTATCTGGATAATATTGGAATACCATCGTTTATCTCCAGTTCAGGGTCTAAAACCGCTTCTACCCATCATTATCCGGCAGCGCTGCTCCCGTGTGCCGTGCCCACTCCTCGCGCGCATCGGCAACGACAAAGATCGAGCCGGTCACCAGGATGCCGCTGCCCGGTTCCATCACCACCAGGGCACGCCGCAGAGCCTTGCGCACGCTCACACTCACTTCCGCGCCGCCCCCAACTGCCGCCACCGCGTCGGCCAGTTCGATGGGCGTCGCCGCGCGTGGATGATCGGAGCGGGTGACGATGACGTACTCACTCACCGGCACGAGTTCCTGCAGCATGCCGGGGATGTCCTTGTCGGTCGAGGCGCCGAAGATGAGCACCCAGCGCCGGCCGGGAAACCACTCGGCCAATGCCTGGCGCAACACGTGTGCCGAGTATGGATTGTGCGCACAATCCACTACTACCAACGGCTCGCGGCTGAGGATCTCCAGCCGCCCCGGCCACTGCACGGTGCGTACCCCTTCGCGCACGGCCTGGGCCGGGATGTGGAAGCCACGCTCGCGCATCACCTCCAGCGCGGCGATGGCGCTGGCTGCATTCTCCAGTTGATGGCGGCCCAGGAGCGGCATCCGGTACTCGCCATCCAGTTCCGAGCCACCGTTGGCAATGCGCCGGACGGTGAAGGACTGGCCCTCGAGGTCTGCCGGGCCGGGTTCACAGTCCCAGTCGCGGCCCACCTCGATCAACGGCGCCTGGCGCTCTTGGCTCACCTTCTCCAACACACTCAGCGCCTCCGCGCGCTGTGGCGCGCTCACTACCGGAACCCCTGGCTTGATGATGCCTGCCTTCTCGTAGGCGATCTGGGCAAGCGTGTTCCCCAGCAGATAGGTATGATCGAGGCTCAGCGAAGTGATGACGGAAACCTCCGGTGTGATCACGTTGGTGGCGTCGAGCCGCCCGCCAAGCCCTACCTCGATCACGGCCATGTCCACACCCGCCCGGGCAAAATGCAGAAAGCCGATGGTAGTGATGGCCTCGAAAGTGGTCACGCCGGGTGTGCGCGCGATCAGTGGGCGGATCTCCTCGACCAGCGCGACGGTCTCTTCTCGCGCGATCATGCGTCCGGCGACCTGGATACGCTCGCGGAAGGTATGCAGGTGGGGCGAGGTGTACAGGCCGGTGCGGAAACCGGCCGCCCGGAGGCAAGACTCGGCGAGTGCTGCTGTGGACCCCTTGCCCTTGGTGCCGGCGATGTGCAGCGTCGGAAAGCGCATGTGCGGATTGCCGACCGCTGCTAACAGCCGCTCCACACGCGAGAGATCCAGCGTCTCGGGCGTATAGCGCTTGATGCGCGTCTTTTCATAGTCCGTGAGGCTGTGAAGATAGGCGATCGCCTCTGGGTAACTCGGCATCATCCACTAGTCGGCGCGGATTGTACCCGTTTTCTGTGGAAATGCAAGTTTCCCAATTTCCCAACTTGTGGTACACTTCCGCCCGATCCTGAACGAGGGAGGTTTGCGTTGCGCAGATGGTACGTCCTGGTGATAATCGTATTGCTCGGCCTGGCCGCGACCGCATGTGCTAGAAAACCGTTGTTGAGCGACGTCTCGTTCAACAAAGACTTGATCACGCCCAATGCCGATCGTGACAACGACGTGCTGTTGATCACGTTCCGCCTATCCCGCAGTGCCTACCTCTCGATCTATTTCGACGATGCGGCGGGCCACCGCTACTGGTTCCGCAATCGCGTCTACCACGGCCCCTCGGCGGAGGTGCCCTATCAGGTCTACTTTGCCGGTGTGGTGGATGGCTACACCTTGCCCGGCGAGCAGTTCATGGGCTTTGCCGTGACCAAGCGCGTGCTGCAGAATGGCGCTTATACCTGGACGGTGGAGGCGACCGATATGCAGGGGGTTACCAAGCGTGTTGCCGGCACGCTCACCATCGCCCAGGCCGACACGGTCCTGCCCGAACTACGCGGCTTTAGCGTTCACCCGCCGGTCTTTACCCCTAACCGGGACGCGATCAGCGACCGGGCGACGATCAATGTCTTTATTCCGAAGGACGTAGCAGAATTGATCGCCTACTTGACCGGGCCAGATGGCACACGCTACAGTATCCAGGAGAAGGAGGGACGCACGCCATTGGGCCGGGCCGGCCCGCACGAGTTCGATTACGACGCCGGGGTTGACCTGGGCGCGGACCCGCCACCCGATGGGGTGTACACCGTGACGGTGGAGGCGCGTGACGCGGTGGGGCAGTGGACGCAGGCCGTGGGCACGCTGACCATCGAAAACGGAGGCGTGCCGCGTGCTTCCATCCTCAACGCCGAGGTCGAATGGGCCGGCTTCTCCGGTACGGGGTCTCAGGTGAGCATTCCTTTAGGTGATACGCTCTACTTCACCCTGACGGTGGAGAACGATAGCGTCGTGCCCATCCGCACGAGCGGCCCCCCGCCGGGCACGGTCTACCAGAGCGACCAGAACTTTGCCACGCTGGGCGAATACGAACAGTCGGGCGTGTTCCGCGTGGGCATCCACTGCGAGACCAGCCCCATAGACCATCCCTGGCGTTGGGCAGTGGGCGGGCCGGACGATCTGGTGGAGGTGACCGAAGGCGGCAAGACGTACTATTATCTCCCGGCCGGCGCGCGGGCGACGGTTTACGGCGGCATTCGCTTCGTGGACGTCGTCCCCGCTCGCAATCCGCAGTATTGCTACGCCTCGCTCATCCACGAAGATGTGGAAATTCCGGCGGGCAGTTATCGCGTGGATCCGGTATCGCTCAAGATCGAGGTGCCGTGAATGCCCGATCTGGCCGTCGTCATCGTCAGTTGGAACGTGCGCGACCTGCTGCGGCGCTGTCTGACATCGGTGATCGGCGACTGGGACAGCCCCCTTCATCACGCATCACGTATCACGCATCACTTGACTGCCGAAATCATCGTCGTGGATAACGCTTCGACCGACGGCACGCCGGAGATGGTCCGGCAAGAGTTCCCGTCCGTCCACCTGATCGCCAGCCGCGAAAACCTCGGCTTCGCCGCCGGCAACAACCTCGCCCTACGACAAATCTGCAACCTGCGATCTGCAATCTGCAATTTGCAATCTGCAATCTGCAATCTGCAATCTGCAATCTGCACCCCGCGCTACATCTGGCTACTCAACCCCGACACCGAGGTACAGCCCGGCGCGACCGCTGCGCTCGTCGCCGCGCTGGAGGCCCAGCCCGATGCCGGCGTCGCCGGAGCGAAACTCCTCTACCCTGACGGCTCGCTGCAACACTCCGCCTTTCGTTTCCCCGGCCTGGTGCAGTTGGCGTTCGAGTTCTTCCCCTTCCCGGCGCGTTTCTATGATACTCCCCTCAACGGCCGTTACCCGCGCCGCTTGTACGAGAGTGGGACACCCTTCCCGGTGGATCACCCTCTCGGCGCAGCAATGATGGTGCGGGCAGAGGCCATCGCCGATGTGGGCTTGCTCGACGAGGGGTTCTGGATGTATTGCGAGGAGATTGACTGGTGTTGGCGCATGCGCAAGGCCGGCTGGCGTGCGCTGTGCGTGCCGGTGGCGCAGGTGATCCATCACGCCGCCAAGAGCAGCGAGCAGGTACGCGTGGCCGCATTCGTTGCCCTATGGCGCAGTCGGCTGCGGCTCTATGACAAGCACTATGCGCCGCCCAAGCGTCGCCTTGCGCGTGCGCTGGTGCGGCTGGGGATGCGCCGCAAAATGCAGCAAGCCCGCGCCGCCTATCGCCGGGGCGAGATGGACGCCGCCGAACTCACCGCCCGCCTGGAAGCCTGCCAAACGGTACTAACCCTATGACCAACCAACCAACCAACCAACTAACCAACCAACCAACCCTCACCGCCATCATCCCCACCCTCAACGAAGAGCACAACATTGAAGAATGCCTCGCCACCCTCGCCTGGGTGCCACGCCGCGTCGTCTTTGATTGCTTCAGCACCGACCGCACAGTCGAGTTGGCGCAGCAGGTGGGCGCAGAGGTGATGCGCCATCCGTTCGAGAACTATGCCCAGTTCCACAACGCGGCGATGGAGCAGGTGGATGCGGAGTGGATTCTCTTTGTGGATGCCGACGAGCGCGTGACGCCGGAACTGGCGGCTGAAATCCAGGCCGTGCTCGTGCAAGACCGGGAAGAGGTGCTCTGGTGGATCCCGCGCCACAATTACATCTTCGGGCGGCTGACGTTGGGGGCCGGCTGGTATCCCGATTACCAGGCGCGCTTGCTGCGGCGGGGCCACGTCCACTGGGAACGGCCCGTCCACGAAGTGGCCGTGGCCGATGGGCCGCAGGGATATCTCAAGCACCATCTCGTGCATTACAACTATGCAACCCTGGCCGACTTTATTGCCCGGCAGGAAAAGTACGTGCGCTATGAGGCCGGTATCCTCTACCGGCAAGGGGTTCGCCCGCGCTTCTACACGCCCTACACCCAAGCCGTACGGCACTTTTGGTGGCGCCTCGTCACCCTGCGTGGGCTGCGCGATGGTTTTCACGGCTTGCGCTTGAGCCTACTGATGGCCTACTACGAGGCGAAAAAATATCGCCGGTTGGCGCGGTTCGACGAGTGGGGGTAATCCTGCCCCTGTTTTTGACGAGTTGTGGCAGGTGTGCTATACTGGACGGCGGAAAATGCCTGAGCGCTGGCAGCCCACACCGGAGGAGATGACCACCGCCCTGCTGGCTGCTGCCGAAGCGGGGCGGTGGAACCATTGGAAGCACGAGGTGAGGCAGCACACCAGCGATTGGTGCGATGCCGGCGACGTATGCCAGCCATTGACGGCAGTGCAGTTTGCACAACTGCCAATCCTGGTGGCACGCCATCCGGCTGTGGAACTGGCCGTGTACGGATACCGGGATCGGCTGGTGTGGGGGTTCTTCTGCAAGAGTCTGCCATTCGAGGGTGGGCGCCTATCATGGGTGCTGGTGGTGTACGATCCTGTGGCGGATGAGATCGTCCACTGCATGCGTCCACGGTTGGGCAGACGCTACTGCGAGCGGTGGGGACAGCAGACCCATCTATTCGAGCCGGTGAGGTGGCGAAAATGAGCACGTATGCCTACGAGCCGTATTGGCCAGATCCGGCCAAGGAACTGGAGACCTGCCTGAACTTTTATCGCAAACTGGTGACCCAACTGCCCACCTGGGATTTGATGGAGTTTGTGGCCTACCTAAGTTACCGCGACGGTATCGCGTGGGCGCTGGAGCAACTGGGGCGGGAGAACGTGGAGCCAACCATCCTGGCCGAGATCGAAAGCCTCGATGCCCAACTCCGTGCCAACGCTCGCTACCTCGTGGACGAACTGGAGCTGTACAAGCACATCCGGCGTGATGAGCCAGAGGAATACTGGTGGTGGTACCTGGACGGTGGCAAGCCAGACCGGGGACCCCAAGTTGCAGCGGGCCAAATGTGGACGCCGGCAGAGCCCATGCCGGCGGCGACGGTAGCAGAAAAGCGTGCCTCGTACAGAGCACAGTCCAACAATGAGTCAGAGACCCGATGAACGAGCCTGTCCTGGTGCTCAACGGCAACTATGAACCGATCCATGTCTGCAGCACGCGGCGGGCGATAGGCTTGCTCATTTCGGGCAAGGCTACGGTGATGGAGAACGGGCGGGGATACATCCGCACCGTCTCACAGACCTTCGAGCGCCCGTCGGTCATTCGGCTGGTCTATATGGTGCATCGGCCACGCCCGCGTGTGCGCCTGTGTAAGCGCGAGATCCTGCGCCGGGATAACTACCGTTGCCAGTACTGCGGGCGCGAGTCGAATCAGTTGACCGTTGACCACGTCGTGCCGCGCCATCGCGGCGGGGAGCACTCGTGGGAAAACCTGGTGGCGGCTTGCCCGCAGTGCAACCGTCAAAAGGGTGGGCGCACGTTGGCCGAGGCGCATATGCACCTGCTGCGCCAACCGTTCGAGCCGCGCCCTACGGCACAGTACCTGTTTGGACGCTACACCGCAGGCAACGGCGCCTGGGCCAAGTATCTGGAGGGCTGGTAGACGATACCGACTGTCTGCGACAGCGTAAGACGTAAAACGTGAAACGTAAAACGTGAAACGTAAAACGTAATCTTGTCCCGGCTATAGGCTTTACGTTTTACGTTTCACGTTTTTCAAGAGGAGTCACTTGTCCAAACCATTCCACTACGGCGGCCAGGCCGTCATCGAGGGCGTCATGATGCGTGGCTCGCGCACGATGGCGGTCGCCGTGCGCAACCCCGAAGGCGATGTCGTCGTGCAGACCAGGCCGCTCAACGAAAAAGTCTACAACGGCCCGATCGGCCGTATTCCGTTCCTGCGCGGCCTGGTGATGCTGTGGGATACGCTGGGCCTGGGCATCCAGGCGCTGATGATGTCCGCCGATGTCGCCGTGGGCCAGGAGGCGGCGCTCTCCGGGCCCGTCGCGTGGGGCACAGTCGTTGTGGCGGTTGGCCTGGCGGTCGCGCTGTTTATGCTGTTGCCTTCCTTCTTGGTAGGGCTGGTTGCCCCATACCTGCCCTCGGAATGGCTCGCTAGCCTGCTCGAGGGATGTATCCGGTTGCTTATCATCGTGGGCTATGTGTGGGCGGTGGGCTTCCTGCCCGATATCCGCCGCGTGTTCGCCTATCACGGCGCGGAGCACAAGACTGTCCACGCCTATGAGGCCGGGGTGGGCCTGAACGTGGAGGACGTGCGCCGCTTTTCGACCGCGCACATGCGCTGTGGCACGGCATTCCTGCTCACGCTGATCCTGCTGACGGTCCTGATCTTTGCTCCGTTTGGCCGCCCCACGCTGCTCGTGCGCCTGGTCAGCCGCATCGTGCTGCTGCCGGTCATCGCCGGGCTGGCCTACGAGTTCATCCGCCTGAGCGCGCGCCTGGCCGACCGGCCCTGGATGCGGCTATTGGTCGCGCCCAACCTGGCGCTGCAGCGGCTGACCACCCGCGAGCCGGATGACTCGATGTTGGAAGTTGCCATCGCAGCAATGAAAGCCGTGCTGGCAAGCGAGGGGACCGCCGTGGACGGGATATGATATGGATATTCTGACCGCAATGCAGCAGCGCGTGAGCGTGCGCAGCTATGACGGCAGCCGTCCGGTGGAGCGGGCCTTGCTCGACCGGCTGATGGCCTACGCAGGCGCAGTCGAGCACGTCACCGACATGTGCGCACGCATCGCCCTGGTCAGCGGCGTAGAGCGGACGCGGCGCATCCTCACCACGATCGTCGGCTCCTATGGCCTCGTGCAGAACCCGCCCCACTTGCTGGTTGGTGTGTTGCCCGAGGAGCGTCACCTGGCGCGGCTCGATCTGGGCTATACACTAGAGCAGGTCGTGCTGGAGGCGACCCGCCTGGGTCTGGGCACTTGCTGGATCGCTGGCTCCTATAATCCAGAGCGCGCTGGCGACGCAGTGAACCTGGCGGCGGGCGAGGTCGCCGCAGCAGTTGTGGCACTGGGCTATCCCGTTGAGCAAGGATGGGGGCGTTTCCACAGCCGTGCCGTGCGGCAGTTGGTGGGCGGCCACAAACGCAAACCCCTGACAGAGATCGTCTTCGCCGGGCGCTGGGGTGAGCACTGGTCACCGGGGGGCAGCGACTCGACGATGGTCGCTGTGCTGGAGCACGCTCGCCTGGCCCCCTCTGCCGTCAACCGCCAGCCGTGGCGTTTCGTCGTCCAGTCAAAGGACCTGGTGCTGGCAACGGTGCGCCCCGCGCCGATAGACGCCGGCATCGTGATGGCCCACGTGGCGCTGGCTTCCGCCGCGCTGGGGCAGCCGGGCCGCTGGACCGTGCGTTGGGGTGATGAGCATCTGGCGCCAGAGTGCGGCTTGCCGCCAGAGGCCACTCCCGTCGCAGTGTTCGCCTGGGCCTGACGTATCATCACAGCGGCCAGAACAGCGGTAACACGAGCAGCACGGTCACGAACAGCAACGATGTCAGCGGCAGCCCCACGCGCAGGAAATCGCGGAAGCGATAGCCGCCGGGGCCCATCACAAAGACGTTCACCGGATGGCCTGTTGGCGTGAGGAAGGACATCGAACAGCCCAGGGCAGCGGCCATCGCCATCGCACGCGGGTCGGCGCCCACCTGCTGCGCTGCCACGATGGCGATAGGTGCCAACACGACCGCCGCCACTTGCCCCGACATCACCTGTACCAGCAACGTCGCCAGCAAGAGCATGCCACCTGCCAGGGCCAGTGTCCCTCGGTCTGCCAACGCCGTGACAAACATCTGGCCGATCCATCCGGCGGCCCCGCTGCGGGTGAGCGCAATGCCGGCCGGTAGCATGCCGGCGATTGTAAAGATGACCCGCCACTCCACACCTCGGTAGGCCTCGTCCATTGTCATGCAGCCGGTAACGACCATCGCCAGGGCGCCCAACAGCATCGCGATGGCGATGGGCACGTTGCACAACGCCGCGATCAGCGCCAGCGCCATGATGCTCGCAGCCACCCAGCCCTTGCGGGTACGCGGCGGCTCGTCCGGCTCTGCCAGCACCAAAAAGTCGGGATCGGCCTGTAGCACCGAGAAGCGGCTGCGGTCGCCGTGCACGAGCAGCGCGTCGCCGAATTGCAGAGGCATGTTGCCCACGTCGGTGCGGTAGGGCCGCCCCCCGCGCCAGAGCGCGACGACGCTCAACCCGTACTTTTCACGAAAATGCAGTTCTTTCAGCGTCTGTCCCGCAGCCCGGCTGCGCGGCGCCAGGATCACTTCCAACAGAGCGACCCGATCCGTCGAGAGGCTACCATTCCATGTCGGGGTCTCTAGGACCTCGGCGCCTAGTTCGGTGAGTCGCTGCGCCCGTTCGGGGCGCCCTTCCACGAGCAGCGTGTCTCCGGCACAGAGCACCTGGTCGGGCTGTGGGGCGATGCATACGGGCTGGCCGTTGCGACAGATCGCCATGATACTCAGGCCCAGCCTTTCGCCGATCTGGCTGGCGGCGATAGATTGGCCGACCAGCGAGGATGTGGCGGGGATGAGCACCTCGCTCAACCGCTCGTCCAGCGCATATGCCTGGGTCAACTCTTGCCGTAGGCGCTCCGAGCGGTCGAATGGCTCGGAGAGGCGGATGGCAGGTAGCAACCGGTAACCGACCAGCAGCATGTAGAGCGTACCGACCGCGATCAACGGCAGGCCCACCGGCAAAAAGTCGAGCAAGCCGTAGGGCGCCAACCCGCGATCGCGCAGTGCAACGCTGACGATGATGTTGCTCGTTGTCAGTAGCGTAGCCATACCGCCCAGGCTCACGCCGAACGCCAGCGGCATCAGCAACTTGGATGGGCTGACCTCGGCGCGTCGGGCGACGTCCATCACGGCGGGCAGGAGCACCGCCGCTGCTGCGACGTTGTTCATGAAGAGCGAGAGGCCCGCCCCGCTCAACATCGTGAACAGCAGTAGGCGACGTGGGTGGTCACCGGCCAGCCGGTGGATCGCATATCCCACACGACGGGTGACGCCGGTGCGGTAGAGGCTGGCAGTCAGCATAAAGATTGCCAGGATGGTGAATACGGCAGGGTGCGCCAGCCCCGAGAGGGCTTCCTGGACGGTGATGGCGCCGACCAGCGCCAGGGCGACGGACAGGAGTAGCGCCACCAAGTCTGCGCGCAGCAGGTCGGTCGCCATCAGGACGATGGCGGCGCTCACCAGTACCAGCACGGTCAGGATCGCAGGGGGCATAGCGGCTTCACCAAACACAGTGGATTGTACCATATTCGGCCACGGGAGAGAAGCAGACATACAGTCGTCGAACTGCTGGTGGGGTCAGCGTGCCAACGTGGAAACGGCGTCGTCATTGTCATCCACGACCGCCGGATTACCAGACATCGCCGATCAGGCGTTGTACCTGCAAGCCACAGCCCTTCGAGGCGCTTCGCCTTTCACCCACCATGCACCCCGCGGGTGTCCATTGGCTTTCGTGTTGACGTTTGCGCGTAAATACTATATACTACGCTACTGCGACTCCCCATACGCGGACGGTCGCCGGGCAGGCACGGTTTTGCCCGCTAGCCTGGAAAGTCTATTTACGGAGGAGGAACCAATGCATTTCCACAAGCGTCTCGTTTTACTCGCTGCCAGCGTGTGGCTGGTGGTCTCATTGGTAGGGTGCAGCCTGCTAAAGCCTGCTCCTACTGCCACGCCGGCGCCTACACCCACGCCGACGCCGATACCGCTCGACGAGTGGGTCGAAGAAGGCTATGCCTTGCTGAAACACAGCGATTTCGCCGGCGCCGAAGCCGCCTTTCGGCGTGTGATCGAGAAGGACGACGAGTATGGCCCTGCCTATGTTGGGTTGAGCCTGGTCTACCTCTGGCAGACCGGGTTTGACGATGAGGCTTTGACTCAGGCTAAGAAGGCGGTCCAAATAGCGCCGGAGAGTGCCCAAGCCTACGCCGTTCTGGCCATGGCGCACGTGGATTGTGATGATCCTGCCGAGGCTATACAGGCTGCCGAGAAGGCAGTTGCACTCGACGAGACGAGCGCGTGGGCCCAGGCCGCGCTGTCCCAGGCGTATCTCTTGGACCTGAAGTACGAGGAGGCGCGACATGCAGCGGAGAGGGCCGTTGGACTCGATCCCGAGTTGGCTGAGGCCTACTATGCTTTGAGCGATGTCTACTGGCAGACGGCCGACTTTGAGCGCGCCCGCGCTGCAATAGCAGAGGCCATTGCGCTGGAGCCGGAATTCGCTGGCTGGTATACGTCTCTAGGCTACTTCTGGGTTGATGCGGATAGGTTTGACGATGCGGTAGCCTCTTTCGAGAAGGCGCTCGAGCTTGCGCCCGACTACGTGCCGGCTATCCTCGGTCTTGCCACCGTGAGCAGAGAGCAGATGAATTATGAGGAAGCCGAAGTGCAGATAGAGCATGCTGCCGAACTGGCGCCCGATGCGCCTATTGTTTACCTCGAATGGGGCTATTTGTATATGGTGCAAGAAATGTACGATGAAGCCCTGGCGAAATTGAACCTGGCGCTGGAGAAGGCCGAAGATTATTACTACGCCCAGAGTGCCATTGGAGATGCTTACCTGTGGCAGCAAGAGTGCGACATGGCCGCACGTCAGTTCCAGGACCTTGTGGCTGCTCACCCTCGCTACTCGCAGGCCCAGATCGGGTTGGGCTTTGCCAGGCTGTGTGCTGGGAATGTCAACCAGGCTCTGGAGGCTTTCCGTAAGGCCATTGACCTGGAGCCATACAATGGGCTGGCGTACTCGTACCTGGGCTATGGTTATGCCATTCAGGGGCGTTGGGAAGATGCCCTCGAGACTTATGCGCAAGCACTGCGCTTCTCTCCGTCCGGAGCCGGCGTGCATGCCGACCTGGGCCTCGTGCTTTCCTGGCAGGAAGAGGTGGATTCAGCCGAGGCTGAGTACGAGTTGGCTCTGGCTCTGAACCCCTACTTGGTCGAGGCGCGCACCGGCCTCGGCAGACTGCTCTTGGAACAGGACAAAGTCACCGAAGCCCAGGCGCATGCGGAACAGGCCCTGGCGCTGGATGACGACAACGAGGAAGCCCTCTTGACGCTGGGGGCAGCGCTCGTTATCCAGGATCGTTCAGAGGAAGCCGTCGAGATCCTCGAACGATTGGTCGAGGAAGAGTCCGAGAGCGACCTGGCCCGTCTCTACCTGGGGTTGGCTTACCGGGATGTGGGAGGATATTCCGAGGCCAAGAGAGAACTGGAAACCTATCTGGCTATCTGTGGGGAGGAATGTCCTAATCAACAGCAGATCGAACTCCTGATAGAGGTGCTGGATAAGGGATACAACATCACGGAGGACAAGGGAATCTCCGAACTGGAAGAGAGGCTGGCAGAGATCGAGGCCGAAGTGGGTCTGGAGGAAATTGAGGGCGAGGGTCGCACTGTGGTCGTTTCTGTGGATATTCCGCCGGGACAAGAGCAGCAGGAGATGTTCTTCTTGCTGGGTGCCGTGGTAGGAGTCTCTGCCCTCACTGTCCCACGCATCGATCCCCCCGTCGAGAATGGGCTCTTGGTTCATCTCGAGGAGCGGGGGCGGCCCACGTTTACTGTCCAGGCCAGCCTCCTGGAGTTGAGAAAATACTCCGATGGGCTCAGCACTGCCCTGGAGTTTGTCTCCAGCATGGAGTTCTCTCGCCTAGTCACCGACGAGGCGAGTTCGGCGCGGGAGATCCAAGCGGACGTTGCGGAAGTGCGGGAACTTGATCCAGAGGCCGCAGTCCCTCACCATACGATGACGCAAGACGATCTCCAGAAATACCTTACCGACAGTATTGACACCCGGACCCGTGAGGCGATGCAGGGCAACGAAGTTCTTTTGACACTGCTGGGTCTGATCGAGCCAGATCTAGACTTGGAAGAGTTGATGGTTGACCTGTACACGGAACAGGTGGCCGGCTTCTACGATCCAGATGAAGGGGCATTCTACGTGTTGGAAGACGAGGAACAGACCGCGCTTGACCAGATGACCATCGCCCACGAGTACGTTCACGCATTGCAGGATCAGCACTTTGGTCTAGACGCGCTCGATGACGAGAGCCTGGATGCCGACCGGCGCCGAGCGTTCGACGCCCTTGTCGAAGGAGACGCCACGCTGGCCATGTTGCTCTACGCCAACGAGTACGTCGGCTTCTTCGACCAGCTGCAATCGCTATCCACGGCCAGCGGTGTCGAGAGCGATGTCTTCGAGGCCAGCCCTGCCTTCATCCAAGAGATGGAGCTCTTCCCGTATGCCGAGGGCTACAGCTTCGTCAACACCCTCTATGCCAGAGGTGGGTGGGAGGCTGTGAACAAGGCCTACGAGAACCCGCCATTGTCCACAGAGCAGATCCTCCACCCCGAGCTCTACCGGGAAGGTGACGAGCCGCAGGAGGTATCGTTGCTCGATCTGACATCCGAACTTGATTGGAACGAAGTTGAGAGCGACGTGTTGGGTGAATTGGGGCTGTGCCTGACCCTGGCCGAATACCTTGGGCCAGGGGTAGCCTCATTAGCGGCCGAGGGATGGGGCGGCGACCGTTATGTCTTGTTACAGCGGGATACAGACGGCTCTTACGTCGTGGTGATACAGACGGTTTGGGACGATGATAAAGAGGCAGACGAGTTCTGGGCGTTCTACCGGGTGTATATGGCCCATCGCACCGATTATACCGAGGATGTGAAGGTACTGGTGGGAGAGGTACAACAACATTTGTGGTTGAACGAGGAGGGAGCCATCCTGGCCTCTCGTGACCAGGACTGTGTGACCATCATCGTTGGACCCGACGAAGAGACCGTGGACCAGGTCCTGCAGGTGCTCAGATAAGTGACCCACTACGGTGCAATTGACCGAATATGATGCTACGCCTCGGCCTGGAGAGGCCTCTCCAGGCCGAGGCGTCTTTTGCGCCGCAATCTTCTAGGGGCGGGGTGGCCCCGCCCCTACCACGCCGGGCCCTGTCTGCCGACAGGCAGGCGTCCACCTGCGTGGACGCTGCCG
>FWPU01005425.1_pt1 | contig 27655 bp, 23 predicted proteins | sample 2228361 | NCBI WGS metagenome assembly FWPU01 (sample SAMEA103939777, study PRJEB20133) | metagenome
CGCGAGACCTGGGAAGGGTCTCGCGGGCTGCTAGCCCCCTCCATCTAAGAAATCGTAATCTGTGGTCTAGACAACCCGGTCCACCTCAGGTCAAGAACGCCAAGGTTGGAACTTCGTCTCGGAGCCAGGCGGCGATCATTCGGGCATGCAGAATGATCATCCGACGGTAGCTCAGCCGATAGCCGAAAACGGGGTGAGTCACCTCGTCGGCCATGCGCCGTCCGTAGACCGAAAAGAATGCTTTGCGGCCGTCGTCGGTAAACATGCAACCCGCGGTCGTACGCACAAAGTGCCCCGACTTGAGTTCGCCGCGATTGAACGCAGTAACGACCACCGAGTCAGAAACAAGCGGACGGAATGGTTCCATCAGGTCCAACGAGAGCGCCGGTCGGCCCGGTCGCGACACGTGGAAAGCGCCGATGGACGGCTCAAGGCCGGCTGTCCGAAGGGCTGCCGTACACTCGTGCGTGAGCATCGAGTAAGCAAACGACAGTGCGGCGTTGATCGGATCCGGTGGCGGTCGGCGTCGGCGCCCGTGAGTTTCAAATTCGGCTGCCTCTTCGGTCTTGAACATGCCGGCAAAGTGCTCGAAGTAGAGTGCGGCCGCCTGGCCCTCGTGACCGCGGACCGATTCAATGCTTTCGGCCTTGGCGGCTGCTTCGGCTTGCGCGGCCAATTCCTGTGCAACGTGCGGCGGCAAACCGCCACTGTAGTTACGCATCAGTAACGTGCGCTGATTGGCGATTTTCGCGGCAACCAATGCTCGAGACAGTTCGAGGCATCGGTCCACTTCATCGAAGCGCCGCACTTGGGCGCGGCGCGTCGCCGCGCTGGTCGAATCCAGGGGATCAACCATCGCTACCAGTCGGCCCGACGAGGAAAGGAAGGCTATTGGTATCCCCCGATCAGCGAGGACGTGCAGCGCCTGGATCGAGATTTGAACATTTCCCAGAAGCGAGAGGCTCTCGACGCCAGCCAGGGGCACTTCCTTCACCTTCTTTCCGCTTTGGCCGGTGGCCGTCAAGGTCGTGCCACGGACACCGATCTTGGTGCCGTCTTGTTGCGCAACGATGTGGATGCCGTCGTCTCGCGGGGACCAGATCTTTCGGGGTCTGAGCGTCTCGCCATCGCTCCCCTGCCGCTGTTGGTTCACCTCATCGGGAAGACAAATGGGCTGTAACGAGCAGCGAGGACAGCGGGGGTCGTTGATCAGCGGTAGCGGACGTGGTCCACGTGCGGATCTCTTGGCTGATTCCAGCGTGGCGAGTGCCTCGGCTCGTAGGGCAGCATCGAGCGGCACCACGAGCCGGCGCTTTTCGGCCGCATAATAGACGATTGCATACGGCACGACGTAACCCGATTCCTCAAGCAAGATGCCTTGGAGCGCCACCTGGACTCGATCGGTTGGCCATGGCTGAATGGCACCGACGTCTTCGCCAGACGAAGGCGGCAGGTGTTGTGGCTTGCCCTTGCGGTACTCGACGGGTATGGCCACGTTCCCGTTGACTTCAGCCAAGTCCAGGGTGGCAGTCAACTCCAAAGCAGCGTTGCTCAGCGTCATACTGCGAACTACTTTCGGCCCCTCGCCATCGGATGCCGAGCGCAAAACGCTTTCACCACTTGGTTCGTTCGTCCGCCGATGAACGCGGTTCCCGTGCTCGGTATCCTCGCTTGGCAAATGAATGCCTTCCACCTCCATGAGATAGAACAGACGCGGACAGTAGGCGTACTCGGCCACATTTCGTGCCGGCCAAAGGTACTCGTCCATCAACTCTCACCAACTCGGATAGGAGCCTACTCTCCTTGTGTGAATAGACACGGGAAAACCCATTCCCGGCCTGCGCATGCACGGCTGTCCGATCTCCACAATAGTTGCCAACGCTACGTTTTCCAGCCCCGCGACTACTCAATTTCGAGGGGAATGTTGTGCAGACCTGCTTTCAATCCTGGCAAGGTCATCGCAAGCCAACTTGAGCTTTTTCAGGCCCCGAGGTAACGGCCCCGTCCGGCTGGGCGACCAAGGTGGCTGCCCGCGACGCGCGACCGTGTAGCAAAGAACAGAACGATGGCCAAGAAGCACAGCCCCATTACGAACAAGGCCCTCAAGCCGGTCGTTGGCAAGCCAAGGGCCCCGAAGGCGAAAAAGGCCGCCAAGCAGGCCCCGGCCAAACCCGCTGGCCACAAGTCGGCCTCGAAGCTCAGCCAGATTGAAGCTGCGATTCTTGTACTGGCCGACGCCAACGAACCGATGCATAGCCGGGCGATGGTTGACGCCATGCAGGCCAAGGGCTACTGGACGAGCCCCGGCGGCAAGGCGTCGTCGCAGACTTTGCACGCGCCGATCCTACGCGATATCCGCCGTGGCAAGGACGCCCGCTTCGTGAAGTCGCGGCGGCGTATCTTCGCGTTAGCCGCAAGGTAGCCCTGCCAGAAACGCCCACCCGCGTCGCCCACGAGGCGCCAACGAGGGGCCTCGTCTTGCGGTTAGAGGTTCCGTTCCATTGCCCCGTGGACCCGACGTCATTCGCCCCACGTCCCAACACGCCAGCGTCTTTCTCCGTTGGCCTCTCTCCCATCCTGGGGGCCACTGGCCGAGCAGCACGCCCCCGCATTCCCGACCGGCCGAAAGGACGGTGCCCGCGGGGGAATCTCTCCGCCCTGCGGAATCCGCTGGGAATCCCACCTGCAATGTCGCGCGCGAGCTGGCTCGTGCGCCATTCGCGCCGGCGGCCGGGCCGCCGGCGGAAAAACTACGCAAGCGGGAGCCATGACAATGACCGAGCCGCAGATGTTGGCTGCACAGGTCTGCCAGTGGCAGGCCGAAGGTCGCTGGCTGGACTACGGCCAGTGGGTACCGGGCAACAGGGGCAGCACGGAATACCACCCGACGCCGGAAGAGATTGTCGCCAAGTGCGCGCTGTTGCGTTCCCTTTGCGGCTGGCGCGGAGCAAGTGGACCCCTCGCGGCGGCAAGTATGCCGTGGCCACGACCGCCGGAGTCTGAAGCAACACGTTTTTTTCCAACGAGGATTTGCAATGGCCGTCATGGCACGGCTCGACCAGCTTCTCGATCACCTGACCGAAACCGACCGTAGGAAGCTGGCGCTTGCCATCCGGCAGACCGCGGAGCGCAGTACGCTGTGGCGGACGCGGCTGGGCAACGGCCAGCCTCGCGTGACGCTTTGGCACGGGGTCATCGAGCTGCGTGACGACCTGGAGCCGAAGGCGACCATCGAGCTAACGCAGGACAACCTGCCGAGACCAGGCCAGTGGCGGCACACGGCCCGGTTCGTCCGCTAGCACAGAGGTGTGGTGTACATCCGCGAGGTGGCCGAGGCCCTGGGGGGGCCAAAAGAGTTTCGAGTCGCGGCTCTCGGCCCAGGCCACCCTGGCCGGCAAGCTTCGCAACCTGGGCCACCAGAAAGGTTGGACCGCGGCGTCTTCGCGTCAGTAGTTGTTCGCCTTTTCAACGCCTTTCGAGCCCCGTTCTGCAACGGTGGAGCAAAGCTAACACCATGCGATAAGCCGCATTCGCGTCGCCCGCACGAGACTCCAGCTAAATATCGATAGTGGTCTGCTCGGCTGCGTAACGCGCGCCAGGCGGTCCTGGATGCCAGTACAACAGCATGTCGCTGAAGAACGCCAGCAGATGGTTCGCATGCGCACCTTGAAAGAGCACCAGATGGTATCTCGGCTCCCTCATTCTAGACGATGTGCGTGGCCTTGCGGCCGAAGTCAACAGAGACCTCTGGGCCGCTTGCAGCCCTTCCAGGGCTTGCCGATGGACGTGTGCGGTTCTAACAAGATGCCCGCCGTGCAGCCACGGCGCGCACGTGGCAGAGGCGGCAGGGCATGTACACACGACCGCCGCAACCGGGACAGCGGGCCAACGGGCCGCAGGCCAGGCCCAGCTCGTCTGCACAGCTACGCTGCGGGTAATCGGGTCTACGGCCGCGGGCAATGTTGCTCACCGTGGTTCGGCTCACTCCCGTCGCCGCCGCAATGCGGCGCTGCGACAATCGTCCCTCGGCCAACAAGCGGCGAATCTCCTCAACAATTGCAGGCGAAAGCATGGTGCACAGCCTCCCGTTGGTCAGTCGTAACTTTCGTCATCGGGCAGCCAGAAGTCGCCGACCTCTGGCTCGGGCGCTTCGTCGTCGAGGGCATCCCACAGGGGATCGCAGCGGTCGTCCAACCGTGCGTCGTCCAGCAAGTCGTCTGGCGTGGGCTCGAGTTCTTCCCACTCATCTGCATCCCAATCGTCGGCGTGCAGCATGGCATTTCCCCCAATGCGGTCCGAACAAGATGTGTACATATGTATACTATCCGAACCGTACCGAAAATGCTGTCAAAAATCCAGGCGGTGGTTTGCCGTTGCCTCGGCCGCATCGAGCCGCCTCTGAACGTGCGCTGGACCACGTGGCACGCCAGGCCATGCCGGGCTTAAACTAGCCGCTCTGGCCCCAATCTCTCCCTCGCTCTCGCATAGAAGGTTCCGACCAATCACCCGGCCGCGACGCACGCCGCTGTCATCTGTGCCCACGCTGTTGCCCATGCACAAGCTGTACCCTGCCTTGCTCGCCTGCCTTGCCGCGTGCCTCTGCATAACAACTGCAATCGCTCCAACAGCCTGCCACGAACCGCCAGCTCCAGCGGCACTTGCAGACCCGCGCAGGCCCACCAGCGATGAAGACCTCCGCTACTGGCTGCAAAACATGGTCTGGTACCACCGCCTCTCGCTCGAGGAGATCTCGGCCGCCACCGGCATGACTGCCGAGGAGGTTGCAGCCGCACTGGACCGGCTGGAGATTCGACCTGAAGATCGGCCGCGTCGGCTGCCCGGTGCGCCGCTTACCGTGCTTGCTTATCCTGGCGGGCGTCACCCGCGCATCGGCTTTCTGGACGGTGCCCTGCGGCCCCAACGCGAGACCAAGGTCAGCGTGTTCGCGCCTTGGGATGAGACGAGCTATGTGGTCGTCGATGTGCCCGAGGCCATCTGGTCGAATCTTGGGCTTACCTACCTTGCGCACACGCACGTCGAGACCATCTGGTCGCGCCAGGGGATCGAGCTGGAGCGGTTGGAGTGGACTCGCAACGAGGATGGGTCGCTTGAAATCGAGCGGCGGTTGCCCAATGGCATTCGTTTCGGCACACGGGTGGTGCCGGCGGCAGACGCTGTGCGCATGCACATGTGGCTCGCAAACGGCACGCAAGAGCCGTTAAGCGGCCTGCGCGTGCAGCAGTGCGCCATGATGCGGGGGGCGGCCGGGTTCGCCCAGCAGACCAACGAGAACAAGCGCTTCGAGCCGCCGTATGCGTGCGCACACGATGCGCAAGGACGGCGCTGGATCATCACGGCCTGGGTGCCCAACCACCGCACCTGGGGCAATGAGCGCTGCCCTTGCCTGCACTCGGACCCGCAGTTTCCAGACTGCGCTGCTGGCGAAACCGTGCACGTGCGCGGCTGGCTCTCGTTCTACGAGGGAGAGGACCTGCAAGGCGAGCTGGCACGCATCGAACGCACTCGGTGGTGGGAAGAACAGCCTTAGGCTTTCAAGCGCTCTGGATCGCGCGTGCGGCTCGTCCAGGGTCGTGAGTAAGGTTTGCGCAGGATCGCGAGTACCGCCCGTGCACGGTGGTGAATGCAGCCTTTCGCACTGGGCTGCGCAGAAGCAAACAGCGGGCATGCACAGCAGCTCAACGGTCTGCCTGCCACCGGGCACATGGGGAGACCTACAGTTTGCGTGTGGCATGCAATTTCGGCGGCTGGGCTAGCCCAGCCAGCGGCCGGCCAGCGGAGCAGCAGGTTCTGCCAGCGAGTCGAGCGTGGGCAGCAGGACTGCATCGCTGTGCCTGATGGGTACCAACGGCACGATTCCCAACTCTTGCAGGGATCTTACCGCGCGTTCGCCCAGCCAGAACTCGGCGCAGGGGAGTTGTTCGCGCTGGCTGCCTTGCGAGAGCACGGCCACGGGCAAGCTCTCCAGACGTCCGCCGTTGAGCGTAAACCTGGGCCCAGAGAGGCGGAACGCCTCTGCGGCCAGTGCGGCGAATGCGAAAGCCGGGTTGGCCCACAAAAGGCGGTGCATCTCGCCGGCCCCTTCCAGTTCGTTGAAGGCCGCCCCGGCACCCAAGGGATGGTCTTGGTACGGTTGCCGGACCGCAAAGCCGGGAAAGACCAGTGCAGCATAACGTGCGGCTGGCAGGCTGCGCAGCACGCGCCAGGCGTCGGCCAGGCTACTCTTGGCGATCGAGTGCCATCGCTGCGGTTCGGCCGCAAGTGCGGCGTCTGTGCAGCCCACCAGGGCGTGTGCGGCGGCGGCGACCAGGGGCGTGCGAGCCTGCTGTCCCAGCATGGCCAAGCGGCCCAGAAGTTCCAGATCTTCTCGGTTTGCGGCAAATTCGTAACATGCGGCCGCAAGCCAGAAGGGCTGGCCTTGAACCTCATCTACAAGCAGCCGGCCGAGCTGAGTGGCTGCCTGGTCGGTCGATGAGCGGAGGTCGGCCGCCAGTTGCCGCGGTGTGGCGTCGAGCACATGCACCTGGCAGGTTTCGTCATCCAGCCGGCGGACGAGCCAGTCGAGGCCGCGCCACAGCGCCTCGAGCTTGCGGAACTGAGGGGCATGCATTGCGGCGCGCAGCAACGGCCCAAGGCGTGCATCGAGCCGGGCGGCGAGGGCTGCCAGGTCCTTCGGTGGTGGCGCCACCTGCTGTCCGGCGACGGCCTGTTGGACCATTTGCCGCACTGCGCGCTCGAGCATGCTGCCTGGCCGGCCCGCGCCTGGCGCCGGCTCGCCCTGCATAGGCGTCGCCGTCTGTTGGGCCTCGGTTGAACTGATGAGCACATCCAGCAGGCTTTTTCCAGGTGGGAGCTGGCCTGCCGGCGTCGAGGGCGCTTCGCCCTCCATTGCCCCCTTATGCGCCGGGGGTGCCGCGGAACCCGGCCCGGCCTGGCCAGCTTGGGCACCTGGCACATCGACCATGGTTCCGGTCGCTCCGGGCGCCTCCGGCTCCCACGACCGCACGACCTCTGCGGCAGCTTCAAACGTCGCCGGGTCGTGCAGCCGCCGCCGCAGCTCGATGAGCTGCGCAAGGGGAGCCACGCGAGCCGCCACGCGCTCCGGCAGAAAATCGTCAAGCGAGCGAAACGATATTTCACCCGCTGGGGCACCTGCCAGAGAGTCGAATCGCAACGCTGGCGCCAACCGGGCGAGCAGCGCTTCGAGGTTATCTCGATCGACGCGCTGCGGCCGGCCGAGCGCGGCAGGCTGCCCAACGGGCGAGCCTTGTGCCTCCTGCCCGCTGAAATCGCCCAGAACCAACACGCGAAACGGCCCAGGCTGCTCGACACGCTTGGCGCCCTCCGCTTGCAGGTCCACAGAGAAATGCAATCCCATGAGTTGGTCTCCCTCTAACGGTCCGAGGAGGGTATGCCCAGTTGATAATCTGCAAAGTCTAGGATGCGCCGCCAATAGTCTCGATTGAGCACGTGTGGAGCATCGCGGCGATATTGGACCAGCTCGCCGCACGTGCCGGCGTCAAACGGCTGCTCGTCGCGCACCACGCCGCTGCCCACCAAACCGCGCCGGCCAAGCAGCTTGTAGACCGCATCGGCGTTGCGGAGAGACTCCAGCGCATTGTCGTAGTTGGCCCACAGATCCTGATCGCCCTCAGTATCCAGCAGGGGGCGAGGCGCCACCAGGCACACCAGCAGATGCTGGTCGATGGGCAGCAGCTCCTCGCGGCCATTGAACTGCGTGAACGTGTCGTTGAACCAGTGCGGGAAGGCCGTGTTGATGCGTTCGACCGTCTCCTGCCGATTGCGGCGGCTGAGTGCCATGCCGCCCGTCCCAGACTGATGTGGCACGACCAGAGCGATACGCTCGTCCAGCGCTCCGGCCAGCAAGGCCGTCTTGCCCAGCCGCGAGTGGCCCACCACGCAGATCCGGCTGCGATCGATGTCGTCGCACGTTGCCAGGTAATCGACGGCACGGTGCAGTCCCCAGGCCCACGCGGCAATCGCGCCCCAATCGTGCGGTCCAGGTTCGCGCTGCCCGGGCGGAAGAAAGTGCGGATGGACGCCGTCGCTGAAATCCGGCTTATCGGGATCGATGTCTCCGCAATAGCAGGTGGCCAGCGCATATCCACGAGCGATCAGCTCATCGACGCACCACACCTCGGCCTGCGATCCCCGGCCCCGATCGGTGGCTCGATTCTCCACGGCCCCCTGACAACGCTCGGGTACCCAAGAACGCGGCAGCGCCACCTGCGGATCGTCGACCACCGTGTGGTTGCCACAAAAGTTCAACCCCAGAAACACCGGCGCGCGTGCTCCCCTGCCGTTGGGGACGATCACCAACAGATCCATCGGCGGCGTGCCAGGCGGACCGTACGAGAGCGTCACCTCCCGCAGCGTGGCCTTGCCGCCCATGAACTCTGTATCGACCCGCCGCACCTCTGCCGAGACCGCAGGCGCCTCCGGCAAATACCCGTACATGTAATGCTGCACCAGGGCGGCGATCTGCGGCCGCCGCTTCGCATACCACTCCTCCGCCGTACGCACAGGATCGCCGGTGCCGAACATCTTCAGCGGGTCCGGAGGCTCGGGACTGGCGGCAAGCGCGTCCACTGGCGGAAACATCTCGCTTGCCGGTGCGTCGCCAGCCGTGCCCGGGCGGCCGAAAGCCAAGAGAGACGCGCACGTTAGACAGGCAACCCAGATCCAGGTGCTCCGAGCGATGAAAACACAGCCGGCAACGAAGCGAGACGTCATCTTGGGCATCTTATGCTCCTCCGCAGATCGCTGTGCATCTCGGCAGCCTCTGCATAGCACGCTCGGTGGCGATGCCTCGCGCAAGGCGCGGCCAGCCAAAACCGAAGAGCTGCCGCCGCTAAACTTGCCTCGCACTGTATGCCCTGCCAGGCCGCGCCGCAAGCGGCATGGGACCTGCGGTGATCCGCCCCTACCAGCGGAATCTTGCCCGCGGCAGCAGCGGCACCTTGCCGCCCGACCGCCTGGCGCCGGTGCCTCGAAGCGTGTGAGCCCGTACCATCGAGCGTGGAGGTTCGATCCCAATAGCCCGACTACGGTCTCACTTGCCAGCGAACAGGCATGTAGGCCCGCACGACGTTGCTCATCGGGAGGTGCCGCCCCAGGGCATCATCGGCTATAACGTGAGCCCAAGGTAACCGAGGTACGCTAGGGCACGTTGATGGCATATTGGCACGGCAAGGTGGTGGTGGTCACCGGGGCCTCCAGCGGCCTGGGCCGCGCCCTGGCGTCTGCTTTTGCGGCCATCGGCGCCACGGTGGTGATGGCCGCGCGCACGGCCGAGAGGCTGGCGGAGGCAGCGGCCGAGATTTGCGCCGCGGGCGGCCACGCCGTGGATGTGCCGGCAGACGTGACGGTGGACCAGTCTGTGACCGCGCTCTTCGACGAAGTTCGCCGCCGCTTTGGGCGGCTGGACGTACTTGTGAACAATGCCGGCCGCTCGATGCGCCGGGCCATTCAGGATACGACGCCCGAGGACTTCCGCGAGCTGCTGGATCTGAACCTGCTCGGCATGGTGCGTTGTACACGGGCGGCGCTTCCCATGCTGCTGGAGAGTCGTGGCCATCTGGTGAACATCGGTTCGTTAGCAGGCAAGGCGGCCGCTCGGTACATCGGGGCCTACCCGGCGAGCAAGTTCGCGGTAACGGCCTACACACAGCAACTGCGCCTGGAGCTGGGTCCGCAGGGGCTTCACGTGCTGTTGGTTTGCCCAGGCCCGATTGCGCGCGAGCAACAGCGCGATTATGTGGATCTCACTTTCCGCGGAGATGAGCTGGAGAGGCTTCCGCCCAGTGCCCGCTTGCCGGGCGCGGGCACGAAGGCCCGTCCCGTGGCGCCCGACCGATTGGCGGCCGCCATTGTGCGAGCCTGCGAGCGGCGGCAGTGCGAGCTGATCTGGCCGCCCATCGCCCGTTGGCTGTTTGCCGTGCAGCAACTTTCTCCGCGGCTTGGAGATTGGCTGATCCGCCGGTTTACCTGAGCGCCCCGCGGCGGATGTACGCGCTGTTGGCGAGGGGAAATAAGTCTGTGGCTTGGCGCCGTAGTCGGTCAGTGAGCGCTCCGCCGACGCACGCGCACTCGTGGCAAGGATACTCTCCCCTTTACCGGAGCTTGGGCCTCGCCGCGCTTGGGCCCAGCCGAAGCGATAGCGGCGCTAACGCTTGGCGAGAACACTGCTTGAACGCGGCCGCGGTGCGTTGCTCAATAGCAACCCCCCGAGGCGGCCGAGTTCAAGCAATGGCACACACAGATGCTGCACGCCTCGGAGCGGTGCAGCCCCGCAGGCATAAAGCCGGCGGCTCGTGAAAGACTCACCACGCAATTGTGAAACATGCACGCGGCACGCCACGCCCGCCGAATCGGCTAGTTTGGCTCAGCCTGGAAAGACCGTCGCACATGGTTGCGCTTTCGAACTAGCTACAGAACCGAGCCGTCAAGAAGCTTACGGCTTGCTCTGCGGCGTGTTCGCCGCTGCGAATGCAATGCGGGATTCCCACGCCGTGGTAAGCGTTTCCGGCCAGGAGCAATCCCGGCAGCTCCGCCAGGTGTGTCTTGATGCGCTCCAGCCGCGCGAGATGACCCACGTGGTATTGCGGCATCTGCCGCGTCCAACGGACCACGCGCACCAACTCGGGCTCGCCGCGAATGCCCACGAGTTCGGCTAGCTCCGCCCTGGCCAGAGATGCAACTTCCTCGTCAGAAAGCTCGAGAAGCTCGGGCTGCGTGGCCCCGCCTACGAATACGCGCACCAGCACGCGGTCAGGGGGAGCCCGGCGGGGGAACTTTTCGCTGGCAAAGCTGGCTGCGAGAATGCGGCGATTTTCGATGGCTGGCACCACAAAGCCCGACCCCTGCGGTACCTGCGGAAAGGCGTCGCGCGCGTAGCCCAAGAGCACCAGCGTTGTGCCCGCGTATTCGATCGCGCCCAGCTCGGCCGCAATTGCTGCATGCACAGGCGCAAGCAGGCGGGCCGCCTCTGGTGCGCCCACGGCAAGCACCAAGGCATCTGCCGCGAGCCGCGTGCCTCCTTGAAGCTCGAGTTCCCAATGCCGTTCGTTGCGGTGCAACTGCTCTACGCGGGTACGCAGCCGCAGGGCATCGGGAGGCAGGCGAGCAGCAACGGCGGAGACCAGGCTGGAGAGTCCGTCGCGCGGGGCGACGAACAGCCCGTAGCGTGCCCCGGCAGAGTGTGCATCGTCCCTGCCTTGTACGGCTGCACCCGGGTCGCTTCGCGATGCACCGCCCAAGGCGCGCCGGGCTCGTGCGGCACGCGCCTCGCGCCGCAAACCGCGGGCTACGCTGCCGTGGTTTCGCTCCAGTTCTACGAATCTCGGCAATGCGGCGGCCATGCTCAACCGTTCTGCGGCCGAAGTGTAGATTCCCGCCACCAGCGGCTGCACCAGCCGCTCGAATGCCTCGCGCCCCAACCGGCGGCAGGCAAACTCGGCCAGGCTCTCATCCACACCGTCTCGGCGTGGCGGCACAAACCACTCTCCCAGCACGCGCAGCTTCCCTCGCCAGCTCAATATCGATGTGGCAAGCAGCGGCCACACACGCATTGGGGCCATTAGTGAGAATCCTTCTGGGATAGCCAATAGCCGGCCCCGCCGCACCACGTACGCACGCCGGGCCTCGGGCCGCGTTCCCACCAGATCTTCCAGGCCCACGCGGCGGCACAGGGCCATCGCCTCCGGCACGTTCGATAAGAAGCTGTCCGCGCTGTGCTCCAGCAGATACCCGCCGCACCGCTCGGTGTACAACACGCCCCCCGGGCGATCGGCCGATTCGAGCAACACCACGCTCCAGTCCGGTGCCAGTTCCGTCAGCCTGTGCGCCGCAGCCAATCCGCTGATACCGGCGCCTACCACCACCACACAGGGCGTACGCGTCGAGGTTGAACTGGCGTGATGAGGTGCAGCCACGGCCCATGCAGCATATCGCGTGCGCACCTGGACCGCTATGCGTATCGTCGCCGCCTGGGGGCACGCAGCAGGCGTTCGCCGGCCACGTACGCGCCGCACACGCCACAGATGGCCTCGGACACGGCTTGAAGCGTGTTGGTCTTGTAGTAGGCGGGCAGCAGAACCAGTGTCTCGGTCCAATCGGGCCGGGGTTGGTGGTTCTCGTGCAGCCAGATGGTTTGCATGATGACCAGTGCCCCAACCAAGGCCGCCGCCTGGGAGAACGCAACCATGCCGCTTGGCCCGCCAGTGAGTCCGCGGGCGATCAGCCCTCCGGGCAGGCCCAGCAGCCACAGGACCACGATGGAGAACAAGAACCAGCCCTCCCGTTGGATCCAGGCGCATAGCACGCCTCCGCCCGCCGCAAGCGCGGCCGACCAAGCAAGTCCCAGGCACACGCGAAGAAAGCTGGGCCGCCCGCGCGGCCGCGATGCATGCGGTGCGCGAAGGCCAGTGCCGGCGAGCGCTTGCAAGTTGAGGGGGCCCGGGGCGGGCACGCCAGATGGGTCCGAAGAATTGGGTTCTTGGGTCATATGGGCTAACTGTCCCGGAGCCAGGTCGAATCGTGCCGTGCCTTGCACGCCCAGTATCATAAATTGCCAGAAACGCCATCGGGAGCGCCACGACGCGCTGCGTGCTCCGCCTCAGCACCCGGCGCCCCTTTACTTGCCGTTGCGATTGGTCTATGACTGCCTTGCACCGGCATCCCCCGTAGAAGGAGGCCTGCCCCATGACTCCCCCCTTGCCCATACGCTCCATCAACCACGTGGCCCGGCTGACGAAGAACCTCGAGGCGAGCCGGGCATTCTATCGCGACGTGCTGGGATTTCGCGAGATCCGCCGCCCCAATTTCAGCTTCCCAGGGGCGTGGCTGTACAACTACGGCTTGCAAATCCACCTGATCGTCAATCCCGACATCGAAGACGCGGCGGGGCCGATCCAGACGCGAGACAGCCATGTGGCGTTCGAGGTCGAGGACGCGGCCGACCTGCGCGAGGTCGAGCGGCTGCTGCAGGCGCACGGCGTGCCTTATCGCTCGAACATCCAAGACAGCACGGGCTGCAAGCAGATCTTCTTCCGCGATCCCGACGGGCACCATGTCGAGGTGGCCGTCTATCCCCCACCCGTGCCCCTAGGTACCTAGGGCCGCCCGGCTCGCCCTGCTGCTGCGCGAGTTCTTACTGCGTCTCTTTGGCAAAAGGGGCGCGGGCCTGGAACGCTATCCACCCACGCGCCGATGCTAGCGCTGCGCCCGCTCGCCTTGCAGCCGCACGTCGGTCGGCGCGCCCAAGCGGCTCCCCTTGTCTCGCCGACGCACGCCTTGCAGCCGGTGACGGTTGCGCCCGTTCGGCCGGCCCCTGCCTTTACCGCAGATGCGCGCCTCGCAGTGGAACTCAGGCTAACAGGTCGTAGAGTACGTTGCCCGCGATGTCCGTAAGCCGAAAATCGCGGCCCTGAAAGCGGTATGTGAGCTTGCGATGGTCGATGCCAAATAGGTAGAGCAGCGTGGCGTGTATATCGTGCACGGCCACGCGCGGCTCGACCGCGTGGTAGCCGAGTTCGTCCGTGGCGCCGTAGGTTAGGCCGCCGCGAATGCCGCCACCGGCGAGCCACATCGAGAACCCTGCCAGATGGTGGTCTCTGCCGTCTCCCTGGGCCATGGGCGTGCGGCCGAACTCGCTGCCAAACACCACCAGCGTATCTTCCAGAAGGCCGCGCTGGCGGAGGTCGCTGACCAGGGCCGCGGTGGCACGGTCGACTTCGGCGGCGGTGCCGGCCAGATGCTCCTTGATCTTGCCGTGGTGGTCCCAATCTCGGTGATAGAGCTGCACGAACCGCACGCCGCGTTCCAGCAGCCGCCGAGCAAGCAAGCAGTTGGAGGCGAACGAGCCATCACCGCCATGTGTGCCGTACATCTCCAGCACGTGGGCAGGTTCGTCCGAGAGGTTCATCAGCTCCGGCACGCTCGTCTGCATGCGAAAGGCCGTTTCGTACTGGCTGATGCGGGTGGCGATTTCAGGATCGTCCACCACCGCATCCTGCGCCGCGTTGAGCGCCCCGATGGCGTGCACCACATCTTGCTGCCGGCCGGGAGAGGTGCCCGCAGGGCTCGTCAGGTACAGCACCGGGTCTCCCTTGCTGCGGAACTCGACCCCCTGAAAGCGGCCTGGTAAAAAACCCGAGTGCCACTGCCGCGCCGCAATGGGCTGAGACTGGCCATACTTGCCCGTAGAAACCATCACTACAAAGCCGGGCAAGCTTTCCGTCTCGCTCCCCAGCCCGTACAGCAGCCACGACCCCACGGCCGGTCGGCCGGAGATCATAGCGCCGGTATTCATGAACGTGTGGGCCGGATCGTGATTGATCGCATCCGTGTGCAACGAGCGGATGATGCACATCTCGTCGGCAATGCGGCTGCCGATCTCTGGGAAAACCGTGCTGATCTCCTGGCCCGATTGGCCCCAGCGCTGAAATGGGTGCTGCGGTGCAAAGCAGCGCAACTCCTGCCCCTGAAGCTGCGCAATCTGCTGGCCGCGTGTCACGCTTTCTGGCATGGGCTGCCCGTGCATCTCGGCCAGCTTGGGCTTGTGGTCGAACGTCTCCAGGTGGCTCATCCCACCAGCCATGTACAGCCACACACAACGCTTGGCACGTGGGGCGAAGTGCAGCGGAGAGACAACCCCGCGCCATCGCTGTGGCTGGGCAATGCTCGCCTCGCCGCCGGTCGATTGGTAGCCGGCCGCGTCGGCCCCCCAGGCGCGTTGGAGGGCGGCCAGAGCCACGGCTCCCAGGCCGCGGGCACCGCGGCCCAGGAAGGCTCGGCGGGCTAACATCTGGCTTGCGGTGGACATCATAGGGTTAACTCCGGGTGATGGTTTCGTGCAGGTTCAGCAGCACGCGGGCCACGCTTGTCCAGGCAGCCAGTTCGCAAGGGTCAACCTCTGCGGGCGCAAGCTGTGCGCCCACGGACAGCAGGGCGGAGGCTGCCGCCGGATCCTGCCGGTACTCTTCCAGGTGGCGGGCGGCCAGGTCGGCCAATACCTGCACCTCTTCGGCTCGAGGTGGGCGAGAGAGCACAAGCCGGTACGCAAGCTCGATGCGCTCAGCAGCACTCGGCCCTGAACTGCGGATCACGCGCGCCGCCAATGCCCGCGCCGCCTCGACAAACTCGGTATCGTTCAACAAGACCAGCGCCTGCAAGGGCGTGTTTGAACGCACACGCTCCGCCGTACACTCCTCGCGGCTAGGGGCATCGAAGGCCAGCAGCGCCGGGTGCAGGTACTGTCGCTGCCAGTGCGTGTACAGCCCGCGGCGATACAGATCCGGGCCGCTGCTGTTCTGCCACTCCCGCGGCGGAAAGTTCAGATACGCCCAGTAGCCCGGCGGCTGATAGGGCTTGACGCTCGGCCCTCCCACCTCGCGCACCAACAGCCCGCTAGCCGCCAAGGCGATGTCTCGCACCACCTCTGCCTCCACACGGAAACGGCCCTGACGCGCCAGCCAGCGGTTGTACGGATCCCGTTCGCGTACCGCACGGTCGGCCAGCGAACTCTGGCGGTAGGTCCGAGAAGTGACGATCAGCCGCAGCACGTGCTTGGTGTTCCAACCAGACTCGATGAACTCGCTGGCGAGCCAATCCAGAAGCTCGGGATGGCTGGGCCAATCTCCCTGGGTGCCCAGGTCGTCAACTCGCCGCGAGAGGCCGGCTCCGAAGCAGAGTTTCCACAGCCGGTTGACGAAGACGCGGGCCGTAAGCGGGTTGCGCGGCGAGGTCAGCCATCGTGCCAGGTCGATGCGCGTTTGGCGGTAGGGAGGCTCGGGATCGAACTGCAAGAAAGCGGGGACGCCGGGAAGGACGAGTTCTCCCGAGTCGTCCATCCAATTGCCGCGCGGCAGAATGCGGATGGGGCGGGGCTCGCCCGCCAGGGTGGCCGGCATCTGCACGATCTGGGCTGCCAGTGCAGCGCGGGCCTGTTCCAGCTCTGCCAAGCGAGCGCGGAGGCTCTCCGGGTCTGTGGGGCCAGCTTCAAGCTGCGATCGCAGCGCGGCGAACTCGGCATCGAGCCGGGCCTGTTCAGCCGCCTGTTCGCGGGTAGGCGTGGGCATCATGGGGCCCCATTGGGCGTTGTTGTTGGCGCCGTGGTAGATGCCGCGCTCTGTGACGTCGGCGAAGAATGCCTCGAAGCGGTAGAAGTCCCGCATGGTATAGGGGTCGTACTTGTGATCGTGGCATTCGGCACAGCCGAAGGTGGCGCCCAGCCACGCCCCGCTCGTGGCCCGCACGCGATCTGCGGCGTATTTGGCCAGGTACTCCTTGTCCTGGCCGCCGCCCTCGGCCGACATCATGTTCAGCCGATTGAAGCTGGCAGCAATCTTCTGGGCCGTAGTCGCCTGAGGCAGCAGGTCGCCCGCGATTTGTTCTAGCGTGAACTGGTCGAACGGCAGATTCAGATTGAAGGCATCGATCACGTAGTCGCGATAGGCGAACATGTTGATCGGCTGGTCGCCGTGAAAACCCACACTGTCTGCGTATCGCACCAGGTCGAGCCAGAACATGGCCATCCGCTCGCCGTAGTGGGGAGAAGCCAGCAAGCGGTCGATGTACTTCTCGTAGGCGTCGGCCGCGGAGTCTTGCAGGAATGCGGCCAGCTCTTCAGGCTCGGGAGGCAGGCCGCGCAGGTCGAGGCTGGCACGGCGAGCCAGCGTGGCGCGGTCTGCCTCGGGTGCCGGCGGCAAGCCCTGTTTTTGCAGCGCCGCCACCACAAAGGCGTCGATGGGGTTGTACACAAGGCTCGAGTCCGCGACGGCCGGCGGCTCGGGCCGGACGATCGGCAGGTAGGCCCAGTGCCCCTGCCAGGCGGCTCCCTGCTCGATCCAGCGCCGCACCAGGTCGATCTGCGCCTGCGTGAGCTGCTTCTCGCTGTCTGGGGGAGGCATGCGTTCTTCTGGATTCTCGGCGAGCAACCGCCGCAAAAGTTCGCTCTCTTGCAGCCGTCCGGACCGCACCGCCTCGATGTTGCCGGCAACGCGCGCCAGGTCTTCTGGCATATCGAGCCGCAGGTCGGCCTTGCGCTGATTTCGGTCCGGCCCGTGGCAGGCGTAGCAGTTGTCTGCCAGGATAGGCCGAATGTCGCGATTGAACTCGATCCGGTCCGCATCTTTGCCGGCCGCAGATTGAAGCGCAAAGAGTGCCGTACCCAGCACCGCCGTTACGGCCCCGACCGGCGATGGGACCATCGTGAAGCGTAGTATCGGCATGAGAACCTGGCCGAGCACAGCCAGGCATCGTAGCAGGAACGAGGCGGGCATGGCGGGTTCCTATCAGGCGGGAAGCTACGAATCATCTTGCGTTGGCGCATGCCCGGCCGTCAAGCGCCACACGCGTCGTAGCTGTACTTGCCGTAGCTGCAGCATCTTACCGCAGGGCCTAGTACCTGCGGCATCTTGCCGCAAGGGTAGTGTAGACGCACTGACCAGAGTGCGGACCCGCGTTCTGGCGAACGCGGCTCTTGAGTACCCCCGTTCTGGCGAACGCGGCTCTTGAGTACGCGCGTTTTGGCGAACGCGGCTCGGTCGTACGTTATGCGAATGCGGCACTTGAGTACCTGCGTTGTGGCGAGCCGCGGCTGCGGCATGCGCTGGTAGTTGAAACCGAGAAATTCCTGCGGCGTACACGCAACTTTTCAGGGGATCGACCGAGAATAAGCATGTGGCGTCCAGCGGGCGTGCGACGCACCACGGCCCCTGCCACGGCGCCAGCGAGGGTTGACTCCCACACCAAGTACGCCATCCGTTCCCTCGCTGGCGCGTGCGGTGGGGGGCCGTGTGCCCAGACCGAAGGGATGATAGCACATGGGCGAGATACGCTTGATCCCCACAGGGGCGCTGGGCTATGCCTTCCACCCCCGGCTCAACGAGAGCACGCCGCGCGACATCGTCGACGCCAACAGCGCAGGTGTGCTCGAGTACCTCGGCCAGCTCAGGCCCTGACAGGCCGGAGTAGAACTACCGCGCGGCTGGAACGCCTGCTGCGGCGGGCCGCCAGACGCGCACCTGGCCGTCCTCGCCGCCGCTGGCCAGCCAACTGCCATCCGGGGCGAAGATCAACGTGGTCACCGGCGTCGAGTGGGCATCGATGCTCCCCAAGCTGTCGGCCTTGGGCAGGCCGTACAGCAAGATGCGATGCCCGGCCGCGCACGCCAATGTGCGCCCGTCTGGGCTGAAGGCGAGCGAACGTACGTTTTGCCGGCAATCGACCGTACAGGCTGCCTGTCCCCCGGATACGTCGTACACATGGATCTTGCCGCCACCGGCGGCACACGCCAGGCAGCGGCCGTCTCCGCTAAAGGCCAGCGCGCTGACCTCGCTGGTAAAGCGGTCAAGCGTCTGCTCCTCATCACCACGTTCGCGCCACAGGTTCAGACAATACTCGCTGTCGTTGATCAGGCCTAGAGCCACCGCCTCCCCGCCGGGGCCCACCGCAATGCGGCTGATCGCCTTCTCCCCGAAATTGTAAATGGTCCTCGGCACCAAACGTTCCCCCTCCCAGAGCGAGAGCGCGTTCTCATCGGCCAGGGCCAGCGTGCCTCCATCAGGACTGCAAGCAACCCGCCGCTGTTCGCTGTCTCTCGGCTCGCCTGTCAGCCGACCGTCTTTTAGGTTGCACCACGTCAGTTCCTGCGAGCGTATCACGGCCAGCTTGGCACCACCGCTTCTAAACGCCAGCGCCAGCGGTACCCCTCCCTCGTCAATGGCCGGAACCGTAGCAGTAAGCTTCCCGTCGGCTGCCTGCCATACGCAGACAATGCCCTCGTTGCTAGCGCTGGCCACCAGGGCGCCGTCGCTCGAACACGCCAGCGCCGTAACCGCCTCTGCGTGCCTGGAAGACAACACAAGGCCGCCGCCGCTTACTACCTGCCAGATGCTCACCTCCCCATTCTCGTGAGCACAGGCTACCAGCGTCCCATCCGGGCTGATGGCCAGGGCCTCGACATCCACACACGGGACCATTGCCAAGAGCCTACCGCTCGCGCCATCCCAGCAGAATAGGTGCGTGCGGTCGGCACCCACGAGCAGCTTTCCGTCGGGCGTGAACTGGGCGAACCTCAAGCCCTGCTCTTCGGTCTCCTGGCCAGCGCGCGCGCCGCTCGGCCGTGCGTTGCGGCCCGCAACCTGCTGTACACAATAGGTGCGTTCGCTGCCGCCGGCACCACATGAACAGGCCTTGATGCACCCGTCTCCACAGACGATTGCCAGTTGCGTGCCGCGCTCGTTGAAGGCCAATCGCTCGGCCGAGAACTGGAGCGGATGGATGGAGACCACTTCGCCATCCGCAGCTCGCCATACACGAACGGTGGTTCCGGTACACGCCGCCAGCAACTGGGCGTCGGGACTGAAAGCTGCGCAATCGAAGTTGCCCACCTTCGCATTTCGCCGGCGGAGAAGCTGCCGCTTGGCCACGCGCCACACGGCTACGGTTCCATCTTCGCAGGCGGCGGCCAGATCGCGGGTATTGGCACTGAAAACCATGGCGATCGGCCGGGAGGGCAGCGCAAGCATCTGGCGGTCGAGCACACCGTCTTTCAGTCGCCAGAACCGCAATCCCTGGTTGTTGGCGGGCAGCTTCCTCTGGTCAGCAGGGAGTGGGGCGAGGCCGGCGGTCGCTAGCAGCTTGCCGTCCGGGCTGAAGGCCATGGCAGCCACCGCATCGACGTGCGCATCGAGTGTGAACAGCAGGCGGCCGTCCGCGACGGTCCAGAGCAGCACCGTCCCGGTGCGTGTGCCGCAAGCTAGCAGCGTGCCGTCGGGGCTGAAGGCGACTGTGCTTGGCCATGCGCTGTTGTCAGACAACACCTGGAGCGGTTCGACACGGGCGGGAGTTTCCCACGCCATGCTCACCGACTGCTGCCAGGGGTTGGGTTCCGAGACGTCGGGCAAATTTTCGGGAGCAGGCGGCATAGGCGGGCTGCCGGCACCGTTTGCTCGGGGAGGGCCGCCAGTGTTGTCAGCACACTGGCTGCGGGCGGCGGCCGCACTGCCAGGGGGGGGAGAGGCAAGCGGTGTGTCGGGTTGTGCCGCTGCGGGCTGGCCCGCTCTGGCCTGGGACCGTCTGCCTTGGGTCCGTCTGGCCTGGGACCGTCTGGCCAGGCCGGGAGTCGCGCCGGCGCTACCGCCAGACGCAGAGGGTTGGGAGCTGCCGGGCTGAGTGCCAGGTTGCTGAGCGATCTGGTCCTGCGTTCCATTGGCGGCAGGCGTCGTTCCGCCGCGGGTCAGCAGCCAGGCCGCAAGCAGCAGAGCAATGGCGACGGTCAATGCGGCCAAGACCAGGTTCCGCACGCCGCGGAGGGCCGGGACTTCTTGCGGGGAGGCTTGCGCGTATCCGGCTGCGGGCTGCTGCTCATCGTTTCCGTAGGCGGTAATGCCACCCTGGTGAACTTGCACGCCGGCCTGCGGCGCGGGGGGAGATGGAAGGTAGCCGTCTGCGCTAGGTTGCTGGCCGGGCAATGGTTGCTGGCCGTATGGAACGACTGCCGGTTGGGCGAGGACAGTTGGTTCACCCCCCGGCGCAGTTGAGCGAGTGTGTGCTCCGCTGCCCGGGGCGAAAGGCGGGGGCACCTGCGCACTCGCTGCATCGGGTGGTGCCCAGACCGGCGTCACGTTATGGGAGCCGCCTTGTGCCAGCAGCCAGGCGTCGTACTGGGCCTTGCGCTGAGGATCGCACAACACATCGCGGGCCTGGGCCAACTCTGCCAGCAAAGGTACGGCTAGATCGCCTCTGCGGCCGGCCTGGTATTGGTGTACCAGGCGGTATCTCGCTTGTGCCTGTTGCCTTATGGTTTCTATCTCTGACTCAAAGGGCCGCAGTCCCAGGAGGTCGTAGTACGTCGGCGGCCTCCGCGTGATTGGGATGCACAGCCACTCCAGGTAGGGATCGAACGCGTCGTGCTGGCTCAACGGCGTGCCCTCGTGCGCTGTACCGCGAGGCTCCTGCGGCTCCGCGACCTTGGCTCAATGCTGATTCTATGTTTGCACCGGGCGAGCCGCAAACGCCGCCTGCCAGGGCCAATACGCACACACGCCGTCTGGCTATTCAGCAGCCCAGGCGGCCTCGGCCGCTCACCGATTTCTCCGCCCGCATGGAATTCGCCGCCGAGAGCAGGCATAATGGCCAACATGCCAGACCGCCGCCTGCACGTGTCGCGTGGTTCTTGCGCACCTTATCGCCAGTTCTACTCTGCATGTCCGTTCGCCCGCCGGCTTTTGGCGGGAGGGTCTATGGAAGTGCACCTCAATTTCGAGAACGACTCTACCGTCCTGGTGCGTGTAAAGGGGCGCATCACCCAGCAAGACTTTGCTGAGACAGAAGATCCTCTCGAGGCACGTTATGGGCCGGGCATCTTCACTCGCAAACTTCTGCTCAGCCTGGAAGAGTCGGACTACATGGATTCCAGCGGCGTCGGCTGGCTGCTGCGCTGCAACAAGCGCTGCCGTGAGGCGGGCGGCCGGCTGGTGATTTACGGCACGCCCCCGCTTCTGCTCAACATGTTGCGAATGCTGCGGATGGACCTAGTGCTCACCCTGGCCAAGGACGCCGCTGCGGCCCGGGCCCTGGCCGAGGAGGCGGAAAGATGAGCAAGCAGCGCGGACGCGAAGAACCCGTCGATTTCCAGCCCGTGGAACCCATGGATGTGAGCGTGCGAGAAGCCGTCGAGTCGCTGATCGAGCGCGCAGCGCAAATGCACGCCAGCGACCTGTTTCTGACGGCAGACGAGCACGTGGTCGGCATCGGCGTGCGGCACCTGGGTATCGTGATGCCACTGGGCGAGGTGCACGCGGCCGAAGGCCGCCGCTACATGAACTACATCAAGGGCGCCGCCGGCATGGACCATGCAGAACGCCGCCGTCCGCAGGACGGGCGCTGGATCTACCGCGGCGAAGGCGGCCGGGAGATCGATCTGCGCGTGAGCATCGTCCCTACCCTTCATGGCGAAGATTTCTGCCTGCGGCTGCTGGACCGCCAGCTCCAGTTGCGTTCTCTCTCGGCACTGGGCCTGTTGCGCCATCAGCAAGACGAACTTCTGGCCATGCTCAATGCGCCCAGCGGGCTGATCTTGGTCACCGGTCCGGCAGGCAGCGGCAAGACCACCACGCTCTACGCCTGCCTCAACTACCTCAACACTGGCAGCCGCAAGATCAACACCATCGAAGACCCGATCGAGTATGCCATTCCCGGCGTGCGGCAGTCTCAGGTCAACCTGCACATCGACTTAGACTTTCCCGACCTTTTGCAAGGTGTGCTGCGGCAATCTCCAGACGTGATCATGCTGGGAGAGATTCGCGATCCCCTCACGGCCCGCACGGCCATTCGCGCAGCCAACAGCGGGCACCTCGTGCTGGCCACGCTGCACTCTCCCATCGCCGCCACGGCCGTGCAGACCATGCTCGCCCTGGAATCTCTGCCCCATTTTCTGGCCAGCAGCCTGCGCGGCGTGGTCTCGCAGCGGTTGGTACGCACGCTCTGCCCGGCCTGCAAGGTGAAGCTCGATATTTCTGAGTCGCCTCAGACCTTTGCCGACGTCAGGCCCTGGCTCGAATCGGGGCAGGGAGACGCCATTTATTCGCCGGGCGGATGCCAAGAATGCCTCAAGACCGGCTACGTCAACCGCACCGGCGTTTTCGAGATCATGCCCATCACCCGTGAGCTGCGCAGCATGATCTCCCGAGGATGCCCCGCCGCAGAACTCGAGCGGCAGGCCATCGACCAGGGGATGCTCGAGTTCCGCCGCGTCGGCCTGCTGAAGGTGGCCCAGGGCGTCACCAGCACCGAAGAAGTGCTGCGCGTCGTGCCCGCCGAGTACCTGGGCATCGAAATGTGATCCGCCCTTCCAGCATGCCAGAGCCGGAACATGAATACCCATCGGCGCGGCGTAGTCGGTATTGTAACCCGGGGTAGACAGTGGCTGGTGATCCGCCGCTCGCATCTCGTCTCCGCACCAGGCGCTTATTGCTTTCCCGGCGGCAAGGTCGAACCACACGAAGATGAACCCGCCGCGCTAGTCCGTGAGTTGGCTGAAGAACTCGGGGTGTGTGTGTTGCCCCTTCAGCCCCTCTGGCATTGCATTACGGCCCGCGGCGTCTCTCTGAGCTGGTGGCAAGCAGTGCTGCCAGACAACGCCGTGCTGCGGCCAGCGCCTTCAGAAGTCGCCGCCGTCCATTGGCTCGCGCCTGAATTGGCGGCCACGCTGCCCGGATTGTTGGCCAGCAATCGCCGCTTTGTCACCGCTTGGTCTCGTGGCGAGGTTCGCTTGATTCAGAATGCTTGCCCCTGAAAGCGGTACCTGCCAGGCCAGCCGGGCAGCCTCTGGCATGGCCGCGTCCAGCCGCCCGTTAAGTCTCCCGATTCTCAACATGCCAGGCCGCGGCGGTAGCACGACTCTGCCCGGCAGGCGCGTGCAAGTTATCGAGCGTGCCTGTCGGCGTGCCGGGCGCGCGGCAGGGCCCACAGGTATGTGCCGGCGCGAGCAACCGCCCCTGCTCCAATCGGTCCGCGATCAACGCAGCACGCCCTTTGGCAACCCTCCTCGCCGGGGCGGCGATTGTACTACGTCGAGCGAGCGGCGCCGTTTGCACGCTCGGGCATGTGCACGTCGTCCCCCGGCGTGCGCTGCGTTTGACCGTCGTGGCAGGCCCGGGCACCGCAGGGCTTACATGCACGATTTTCTTGAGGGACGACCTGCGCATACATCGCCTCGACCAGCGCGGCCAGCATGGGCGCGTGAGATGTTTGCAGCAGCACGGCCACCTGGTGGTGCACGCGGCGGCTGCGGTTGATGCACTCCACAGCGGCGAGCACGCCCTGATCTCTGAGCGCACCGCCAGTGGCCACGCGGCTCTCTAGCTCGGCGAACTCGGCTTCGGTCCAGTCGAGAAATAGTTCAGGCCGTTCTTCGAGCACCTCTGCAACGGCCGCGTTCGTAGCTCGATCGAAGGCCTGCCGGGCGTGCCTGGGCGGCTCGCGGAACAGCTCGCTGGTGGCCACGCCCAGGCCGCGGGCCAGGCTATGCAACGTGCGGGCCTGGGGACGCGACCCGCGCAGCACGGCCTTCACCGTGCGATGGTCCAACCCGCTACGCTCGACAAGCTCGCGCACGGTGAGCCCATGTTCGGCCATCAACCTGCGGCATTGCAGGGCAAAATCTGGCATAGATACATGCCCGAATCACGGTTCTCCCATCAGTCGTTCCGGTGCCGCACGGCGCACCCCTCATGTGTGCTTGTTTGAGCGAGTGGCTGTACGATACGGTACACCTGTATACTATCCGCGGCGGGTGGGGAGATCAAGCCGCGCTTAGGCGGTGAGGTTAGCCCTTTGACACGCCCCACGTTCAGCCTGCCACATCCTTGCAGAGATACCTCATTGTCTCCTCTGCGCCTCATGCTCGGCCAGAACACGCTCGATTTGCACTTCGAGTGCGCCCTGGTTATCTCGCAACTCGGCGGGCGAGTCGTTGACCTTCAGGTACAACGTGCCGGTCTGATTGGGCGTGAGCGTGGTTTCGAGGCCAACGGCTGATGGCGAAAGAAAGCCGGCGTGCCGCGCCGGGCCCTGGGTGTCCGACGGTCGTTCCGCATCGAAGCGCACGGCTGCCAGCAGCATTCCCAGCGGACGGCCGCGATAGTACCGAATCGAGACCCCATTGGCTTCGGCGTGCCAGGCAGGCGGGCCGCCAACCACCTGGTAGCGGCCCGTTGCCTTGAGCCGGTAAGTCTCGCCGGCTTGCAGGCGTATGCCGCTCGATTGCCAACTGCGATCGGCTCGCACGCGTACGCTCCGGCCGCCCTCAGGCAGCGCTTCGCCTGGGGCGAACACGATGGCCCAACGCTCAAGGTCGTGCCCGTACTCAAGCTCCCAGGCAAATACGGAAAACTCGTCTACAAGTTCGGGCCATGCCTCGCCCACGGCGGCTTGCAGCCGTTGGTTGAACCGCCGCAGGCGCACGTGCTTTGCCATCTCACGAAAGGGCTGTTGCCAGCGAGGATGCCCGTCGAGAAACGCGCACGCGGCCCATGCCCAGCCGTAGGCCCTGTTCTGAAGAAAATCGCCCGCAGGCTGCACCAGCAACGTCTCGAACGTAGGGCAGTCTGGACTGGTCAGGTCGTCGCGCACCAGCTTGATGCGTCCCCAGCCTGCAAAAGGCTCGCGCGCCGTAGGAAACACCGGCAGTGCCAGCTTCCCATCCTCCCAAGAATGCGTGGCCAACAGCTCGGCCATCCCCTCAGCGAACCAGGGCGGACCATAGCCGTGCCAGTAGGCCAGCATGAAAGCATGCACACCTTCGTGCAGCAATAGATGGCGTCGATAGTAATCGCTAGGTTGGTTGAATACCCACAGGCGGTCGGCCCGCGCATAGCCGTTCAAGAACGGGGGCAGGTCCGGCGGTACCAGCCCCGCCTCGCCGAATAACCGGCCGTCTCCCATCAGGCAGCCGCTCACCTGCCAGTCTGCCAGCGCATGCTCGTCTACTCCGAAATACGCGCGCCAGAGCGGGACGGCCTGGTCGAACACGGCCGGCAGCACGTCGACATCCGGGTTTTCTGCCAGGTCGGTTACCAGCTTCAGATGCCTGCCCGTCAGCTCACGAAACTTCTGCGCCTCGGCTGGCACTGCCAGAGCCGTGCAGCCCACGAACCACGCCAGCAAGCAACGCAGCACGCACGCCTGCACGCGCCCCCGCCTCACGCCGGCAACGCATCTCCCGACGCCATTCGTGCTGCGAACGCAGTAGACTGCCTTGACCATCTACCCCTGCCCGACGGCCTCTGCCGTGCTTGAACCCCCCCTCTGGCCCGCCAGCGGGTGCTTCTCCAAGAATCCCAGAAACAGCCGGGCCGGCCACGCCAGCACGCGACGGCGGTCGAGCACCAGGTACAGGTCGCGCCGGCAATTCAGGCCGCGAATGCGCACGGCCCGCAGCCTGCCCGCCTCCAACTCCCGTTGCACGGCGTATCGAGAGAGAACTGCCACACCAGCGCCTCGCAATACCGCCTCCTTGATTGCCTCGTTGCTGCCCAACTCCAAGGCCACTCGCATCTCCGCCAGCGACAACCCCGCCCTCTCCAGCGATTTCTCAAAGCAATGCCGCATACCCGAACCCACTTCGCGCAGCACCAGAGGATAGTCCGCAAGCTGGCGGATAGACACACTCATGCGCCGGCACAGGGCGTGCCCCCGGGGCACCACCAACAGCAGTTCATCCCCCACGAGAGGGCGAAACTCCAGGCGAGGGTTGTCCGTCGTGCGGCCAACTAGGCCGAGGCTCGCTTCGCCCCGTTCGATCTGGGCCACGGCGGCCATGCTATCGCTAACGGCGACACGCACGTAGACGCGCGGGTATGCCTTGCCGAACTCAGCCAGCAGAGCCGGCAAAAGGTGTTCGCCCGGCACAGAACTGGCGGCGAGCAGCAGCTCCCCCGTCGGTGGCACCTGCTGCCCGGCGATCTGCCGCCTGGCTTCATGGTGGAGCTGGAAAATCTGCTGGGCAAAGCTGTAGAGCTGCTGGCCGGCATCGGTGAGCAGCACGCGTCCGCCGCACCGCTGGAACAGCGGCCGGCCCAAGGATCGCTCGAGGATAGCGATCCGCTGGCTGACGGCCGCCTGCGTTAGCCCCAGCACTCGGGCTGCCGCACTGAAGCAGCTTGCCTCGGCCGCCCTGGCAAAGGTCTCCAGGTGGGGAAGCTGCGCATCGACGGGTGCTACCAGATTGGGGGCGGCAGGTGTTTTCAAGGCCCGAACCTCTCTAAGGCCATTCTACTATGGAGAACCTCGAGCCGCTGCACGCCAGAACGCGGCCAGATCGTAGCCGCGTTGGCCCCAACGCGCGTGAACTCGTAGCTGCGTTCGCGTAGAACGCTGGTGAAGCTCGCTGACCGCTCCATCGGCCCGGCTGCCGCTGCGCTGCTTGACGCTGCGCGCGGGGCGTGTGCCACTCTCTTGAAGGCGGCCGCGCGTGAGCCTGCGGGAACCGAATGGGATGCACCACGGCCGCATTCAAGCAGTGCCGTCCCAGGCTGAGACGTCTTTGGTAGGCTGCACTGCTTGACCCTTCGCGTCAAGCGTGTGCCACTGCTTGAAGGCGGCTGTGGGTGAGCCTACGGGAACAGAATCGATCCACCACGGCCGCATTCAAGCAGTGCTCCCGCAGGGCGAGGCGTCCTTGGCGCGCTGCACTGCTTGACGCTGCGCGCGGGGCGTGTGCCACTCTCTTGAATGCGGCCGCGGGTGAGCCTGCGCGAACAGAATCGATCCACCACGGCCGCATTCAAGCAGTGCTCCTGCAGGGCGAGGCGTCCTTGGCGGGCTGCACTGCTTGACGCGACGCGCGGGTGGTGTGCCACTGCTTGAAGGCGGCCGCGGGTGAGCCCGCGGGAACCGAATCGATCCACCACGGCCGCATTCAAGCAGTGCCGTCCGAAGCTGAGACGTGGTTGGTAGATTGCGCTGCTTGACGCTGCGCGCGGGGCGTGTGCCACTGCTTGAAGGCGGCCGCGCGTGAGCCTCCGGGAACCGAATGGGATGCACCACGGCCGCATTCAAGCAGTGCCGTCCCAGGCTGAGACGTCTTTGGTAGGCTGCACTGCTTGAC
>FWPU01005427.1_pt1 | contig 27639 bp, 35 predicted proteins | sample 2228361 | NCBI WGS metagenome assembly FWPU01 (sample SAMEA103939777, study PRJEB20133) | metagenome
AAAAAGTAAAAAAATGTAAAGCATGTTTGTTGATAAATTCTGTCAGATAAGCGATCGTCTTTATCGGTGATGTCAATAAGCATCATCGGTTTTTTCAATAAGCGCGAAAATCAAGTAAAGTCGCGGCTTCGCAGCCGACCAGGCCAGCCAAGCCGACCAGGGCGGCCAAGGCCAGCCAGGGCGGCCAGGGCGGCCAAGGGCGCGGCTAGGTGGCGCAGAAGTTGTTGATTTTGTTCACTTTTGAGTCTGATAAGATGTATTATGTAAACTGCATATCACAATGTGATATTAAAACGCACTAAAATACGTCACAATGTGATACAGTTCGATTTTGCTTCTTCCCTCGCTCTCTGAGCCACGATCTTTTTCTACCCTACCAAACCCCCTGCCCCGGCCTCCACCCACGCAACTTCCTCGTTCCAGGCCCCAAATTTCCGGGGGAAAAAAGAGAAACTACGCCTATGTTTGGGTCCCATCTCCCCCGCAGAAGTTTTCGAAACCTTTTCAAAATCCGACAACGTTTTCTATTGACATTCCTTCCTTTGTAATATATGATTATTTCAAACCAAAGGAGGTATAACGATGCCGATTATGGAGATGGAGTTTGAGATTTGGTGTGAGTGTGGGGAGTGTTTATTGATGGAGACGAAGGTTAGTTCCAAGGGGGGTGTTGCGCATTTGGTGGTGGAGCCTTGTCCGAGGTGTTTGGAGAGGGCTTATGACAGGGGGCGCGGGGAGGAGGTGGGGGCGATGAGGTATAGGAAGAGGCCGATTGTGGTTGAGGCCATGCAATGGCTTGGGGACAATTATGATGAGATTGAGAAATGGGGCAATGGGATACGGCGAGTTGAAACGAAGCTTCTTTTGGAAACGCTTGAGGGGACGATGACAGCCGATCTTGGTGATTGGATTATCAAAGGCGTCAAGGGTGAGCTGTATCCATGCAAGCCTGATATATTCGATTTGACCTATGAACCGGCACAGACATGAACACGTCTGTGAAGGAAGGAAAGGAAAGGAGGTTATTTATCATGAAGCGCACGCCGACGGCATCACAGGAGCTTCTTGCTGGGATTTTTTTTAACTTGTTTGTGTTGTTTACCATAGGTCTTGCCTTGGCCGCGTTTTTTTCCGGTGCGCGTTTTTTGGTCGAAAAAGTCCTTCCTTGGCTTGGGGTAGCCTTCGTTGTTGCGACAATAGCCTACATTCTTGTGTTTCTTCCTCTTGCGCTGATTTCACTGACCAAGCCAGTCGGTTTTTTGGGTATCGAGATATGTTCGTTCATTTTACTTTCCACGATGTGGACGGCTTGCTTTAGCTATATTTATCTGTTTTCGAGTCCTTGGCTGGCCGCCCTTGGTACCATATTTTTCGACTTTGGTGTTGTGCCCTTGGCCATGATAGTGGCGATATGGCATGGTTTATGGGGTCACTTGCTTGACATCTTGATATTCACGCTATTTGCCGTATGTTCTTTTATCGGCCTCTATGTCCTGGCCGCTCGCGAACACAGCAGGGCCGCCATCGAGTCATGATTCAAGGCACCACAACCACCACCTAACATTCAGCCAAACCGATCAGAAAGATCGGGGAAAGGAGTTAAAGCAATAAAAATGTTTGACCATTGCGAACTTTTAGAGTTAAAATGTCCTTACGCCACGAACACCATAGGGGGCACACGCTGCTCTCATTCGTGGCCCAACGAACCTGGCTCGTCCAGGCCTTTTGTGGAGGAACTCACAGAGTGCCCTTGGCCCGCTGCAAGACAGCGGAGCCTCAGCTTCCGGCAGGATGAACAGAGCTGAAGACCAAGACTCAACAGCAGCACCAGAAAGGACGGTATGAAGAGATGATGTCATGGTATTGCGAGAGGTTGCGTCTCAAGGCCACACGTCCTCAGTGCCAGCTCTTGACCGCCAGATCACCTCTTAACACGTTGATTTCACAGGATACCTGGGCTCACTCAGCTTTCTTCCCACCTTCCTTGCCCGAAGCTTGTCAGGAGTGTCCAACCGGCAAGAAATTGATACGCAAGCAGAAAAAAAGAGCCACGACAGGAGGTGACTGAGTATGATGGAACCACAGTACTCGGATCCGCACTTTCAGGACAACCCGCAGCACACACCTAGAAAGCGGCTCAGTCCTGAAGATCGCGACACAAGAGACAAGCACATAGTCTACCTTTACACCGAAGGCCTCTTGAGTAGCGGAAAGATAGCGGGCATTTACAACATCAGCGACACTCATGTTCGACGGATCCTCCACAGATTTGGAGTGCCCACAGACAAGCGCACCGCGTCATGGCGCACGATCCCATGCCCGCTATGCTCTGCCCTGATGCACAAAAGGCGCAGTGAAATACTCAAGATGGGAAAGAGGCTAATGTGCGATGAATGCAAACAAAAGCTCAAAGCAGCCGCGCTCGAAAAGGCAAATCAGAAATCCTAAAAGCGCCAAGGCCCTGGAGAAGTCCATCGGGGCCACCGTGAAACAAATCTTGCAATACTCTGGAGCGGTCCTCTGGAAGAACTGGGGAGGGCCGCTATCCCCTCCTGGCCTTCCCGACTACGTTGGGGTCATAAAAGTGCCGGTCCACCAGCTCATCCTGTCCGGCATAACAGATGTAGGCCTGTTCTTCGCCATAGAGACCAAGGCCCCAGGTCGAATGCCCACCAAAGACGTTCTCAATGATCCAACAAAACAGACCAAAACACTTGCCAACCAGATCAGCTTTATAGAGAAAATCCGCAATAGCGGCGGGATCGCTTTTTTCTGCGACAGTGTAGAATGCCTGGTGGAAAACTTCCAGGCCGCTGGGATAAAACTTCCTGTCCTCGGATTCTTCAACACCAAGCCGGAGGATTAAAAATGGGGTTGGAACATATCCATGGGAAGCAGCAAAGCTGTCAACTTCTTTGTCAATGGGGGAGATTACTATGAACAGAGCACAAAAAAACAACAACCCAGGCAATCTCAAGTATGCGGGGCAGCGGGAGGCAATGGGCAAGGATGACAAGGGACTGGCCATCTTTCCTGATGCTCCTTCCGGATGGCGTGCCCTCATCGCACAGATCAGGCTGGACCAGCGACGAGGCCTCACCGTCGAAGAGTTCATCAACAAGTATGCCCCCCCAAGCGAAAACGACACACAAGCCTACGGTTCATTCATCCTCGACCACATGAACACCTACTGGGGAGACTCGCTCTCTAACCTGTCACCATACGCACTTGCCGGAGTAATTGCACAGTACGAAGGCTACTTTAACAAAACATGAAGCCAACTTGATACAATACGTGGTATAATAGCTTGCATCCACCACCACAGGTGGTATAATCTGTCGGCAAGGACGGCCCCTCCCATCCGTCCGAATCACGAAGGGGAGAGGCGAAAGACAAATGCCCACCATTAAGCCAACCCTTAGAAAGCCTGAGGCCTCCTTCACACTCCTCCTGGTCCTTTCGGTTTTCTTCGGCACCCTGGGAATGCCTGAGCGTCTCTTTGCCTCCCCCTTCCTAGTCAGCGACCCGAACCCGTCGGCAATCGGCGGGTTCTCTGAAATAACAGGATTGCCTCAACAAATAAACAATATCACTCCACTGACCGCAGATGGGTCAGTCCGAGTGGATCTGGCTGACTTGCCCGTCGGCCTTTTCAATTTGCAAGTGAGGGTCTGTATCCCAGAATGGTTACCCGGCGACGAAGGAGGGAATGTCGTGTGCTCCCCTTTCGTGCAATTCAGCTTAAGGCGAAGCGGGCTGCCATCTGCTCCCGAAGGAGTAAAAATCAAAAAATGACCTGCTTTGCTAGACACTGAAGCGGCTTTTCGCCTTGGAGGGCAAAGCCGATGACCGACTGGCTACAACACGCTAGACCATTCGATCTGATTTTCACTTGGCCCAAATTTGAAAACCACGATCTAGCAACATTTTTCATCTCAGGTGCAATTTCAATCTTCACAGGTGGTGGCCCCAGCCATGTCACCCTTCTGTTTTCGCCCATCACCTACTGGGAAGTTACATACCCAAAACCACGTTTCGCTCCCGTAACAAATATAACCACCACAGACTACGATATAGAAATCGGCTGCCACAAGGCCTTTGCCACATGCCATATCCCGGAACATATCCAACACGCAATGACCGACAAGATGATCGAGATAGTGGCCTCCGGCAAGTCCTATGATGTTGAAGAACTCTTTTGGCACCTGCTTGACGAACTGGGCATCGGCGAAAATGACGGCTCCGATCCTACCAAGTATGTATGCTCATCTGGGGTAGAAACAGTATATCGGTCTGTCGGATATGGCTTTTGCCAGCAAGAAAGACTTGTCAGTCCACAAGATCTGCGCATGTCTGCGGATTACCACACGAGGTGGCAGTCATGGAAAACTTGACCGAAAATATGTTAAAAAGGGACGATCTTTTCCCGCCGTGGCTCAGACGAGTTGCCATAGGCATCATCGTCCTGCTGCTGTGGTGGATATTACTGCTTCCGATGGATAACGGATTTTAACATCAGTAGGAGGTGAAACCATGGAATGGAAAATAGGAGAAGTCGCAATCAGTGGACTGGTGGCCGTCTTGCTCGGCCTACTTTACAACTCTTTCAAAGTCGAGAGCGATGCATGGAAAGGCTGGATTGCAGTCTTTGTCGGAATGGCCTTCGGTATCCTGTTCATGGTCTACAAGAACCTTGAGTTCACAGCCTCGGCAATCATCGAATATCTCATCACAGGCCTTCAGGTCGGCCTCACCTCTGTCGGTATGTACCGCGTTGCCAAAAGGGACTGGGAGGAGGAATTCTAAATGGACCCACAAATGATAATGACTCTCTTGCCACTAGGCCAAAAGCTGCTTGAGGGAATAATGAACTCAAGCGATGGAGAAAAAAATGCCATATCCGAACTCCTGACCGGTTTACTCGGAAAAATCACGACACAGCCAGCTTCCACTACCACGGCAGCAGGAACCCCAACCACCAGCGCGGCGCAAGGCGCTTTGGGGGCCGTCCAGCAAGCTCTGTCGGGGAATATAGATTCGCAGATATTCAAGGCCGTAGAGGCCCTTGTTGCGGGACACAGCATTGAGCTGGATATGACCCTTAAAGTAAGGCCTAAAGGGTGAAGCCGAAGTGGGAGCGGACTTTTTTTGGCAATGGATTGCCCCTTCGGGGCTCGGAGTCATAGCCGCACTGGCAACATCCTGGGGATTCATGAAGGCGAATCTCCAGACCGCATTGAAGGATATCGAAAAATTGAAAGAAGAAATGACAACCAAGTTCGACAAAGAAGAAGAAAGAATGGACATGAAGTACACAATGCTGGTGTCGGCTTGCAGGGAATACAGGCAGGAATGCAAGCACGCCCAAAGCGTAGACAGCGAAAGACTGGAGAGGAAGCTCGATAAGCTCGACCATGAGCTTTCATGCTTACAGGAAAATGTGATAAGGTTTATCAATGAAATCAATAAAGACCTTCAGTTCTTGAAGGCGAGGTTACAGTAAAATGCGGCAAAAAGATAAAGCAACCCTGACCATCAAACCTAGAACGCTCGCCAAAAGACTTAGAAGAACAAGAAACAAGCCGACGCTGCCGGAAGAAGGCACCGAGCTCAGCAATAATCAAAGCCAAAGATACCGTCTCACCGAGAAGCAGGCCCTGTTCCTAAAACTTCTCAAGGAAAATCCCCTCATGACCCCTGTGGAGGCCGCTAGACAAGCCGGATACTCTTCACCAGAGACTCTGGCCTCGATCTTGATGAAAAATCCAAAGATCCGCCGCAGTCTTGGCGCGTTCAGAGAAGCTCTGACAGCCCTGGCACGTTATACGGCCAAGGACATCATAGAAGAAATTGACAATCTCGCCATGAGCAACATTTCAAACGTCGTTGACTATGACGGCAACGAAATGAAAGTTAAACCCTTCAGCGAGATCCCGGAACGCTATATCAGGACAATAAAGACCATCGAACAAAAAGAAACCATTGACAAGGCCGGGAACATAAACAGAAAGGTCAAGGTGGAACTTCATCCAAAAGTCCCAGCTCTTGATCTGGCAGCAACCATACGGAATTTGAAGGAAGATTTCGAGGCCAACAAAAGGCGACCGGATTCCATAGTGCTGGTCCTGCAAGACAGAGAAACCCCCTTGCCCAAAGGCCCATATGCCGGTGAAACCATAGACGTGGAGCCACTATCCCCGGAAGGACATCACATGCCTCAATTGCTAGAGGCCAATGAGACACCACAATGAGCGGGAAGAATTTCGATGTAGACATAGCCAAGTTCACCCCACGCCAGATGGAAGCTATAAAGCTTCTTGACAGCGGAAAGATCAAGTATCTGCTCTACGGCGGGGCGATGGGCGGTGGTAAAAGTTACCTGCTCAGGTGGTATGCAGTCCGCAGACTGCTGTGGCTTGCCAAGAACGGATGGCGCAACGCATCCGTCATGTTGGCCTGTGAAGACTATCCCTCCCTGAAAGACAGACAACTGAGCAAGTGCGAGATAGAGTTCACTCAGGCCGGTCTAGGTAAGATGCATGATGACCACAAGACATGGGGCAGATGCTGGATCTTACCCAAAGACATGGGCAGCGGCGTGTTGTGCTTCAGAAACCTAGACGATGCCTCCAAGTATGCTAGTGCCGAGTTCGCGGCAATCCTCGTGGATGAGCTCACCAGAAACAAGTACGAGACCTTCTCACTGCTCAGGACCAGACTCAGGCTTATTGGTCTTCCCGATGAAGAAGCCCAATTTATCGGTGGAACCAATCCTGGAGGCCCAGGCCATGGTTGGGTCAAAATGCTATGGATTGACAGAAACTTCCCCAAAGAATTCATAAAGCCGAAAGATCTAAGAAGCCAATTTGCCTTCGTTCCGTCAAAGGCGGATGACAACCCGCACCTCGACCAGGCCTACTGGGACAGCTTAAATACGCTTCCTGAAACCATGAGAAGAGCCTTCAGGGACGGCGACTGGAATATCTACCTTGGACAAGCTTTCCCTGAATTCACAGTACAGACCCACGTTATTGATCCGATGCCAGTGCCCTCTTATGCGCAATTATACATGACCTACGACTGGGGCTACGGAAAGCCCTTCTATATCGGGTGGTGGTGGGTGGACGTGGAAGGCCGCATATACCTGTTCAACGAATGGTATGGCTGGAACGGCAACCCAAACCAAGGCATCCGAATGGTTGACAGCAAGGTGGCCGGTGGGATCATACAGCGCGAGCGGGAAATGAGAATCTTCGGACGAAATATAATACGCCTCGCTGGCCACGACTGCTGGAACAAGAAACCCGATTACAGAGGCGGTGGACAAGGACCTTCTACCGCAGAGATCTTCGCCTCCAAAGGCTTGATGCTTACAAAGGCCGACCCAAACAGAGAGCTGAAGTTGAGGCAGTTCAGAGAGCGAATAAAGGTGCCCGAAGACGGTACCATGCCCATGCTGATGGTCTATTCCAATTGCAAACAGTTCATTAGAACCATCACTACCCTGCCGATGGATCCAACCCGCATCGAGCAGATTGATACCAACGCAGAAGATCACGCTTACGACGCGGCGGCCCAGATCTGCATGGCCAGACCCATTGTGTCTCAGCCGTCTGGACCGCGCCAGTCTTTCCATGATCGTCGTATTGAATATCTCAAAGTAGCTCATTTAAAAGATCAATTAGAGGACGGACACTACTATGTCCCAGCCTCTGATAGACAATTCCCCTTCAACGATTTCGGGCTTGCGTATGTGCCGCAAGAGGACCACCTGGATGAAGAAGACCACTATTACAGTAGGTTTTAGATAGGAGGGTATAAAATGGCCATCACTCTCCAAAACATTTTGGCCCTGACAGCGGGCATACTTGGGATCGGTCTTGTATGTTTATTTATAGGCTATATTTTCGGTAAACATGCCGCTAGATTGATCGTCGTTAACGGCCAGAGTGGACGCTTGATCCTGGACAAAAAACCAGAGCCATTCTTCGCCAGCGACAAGGCCAATGGCGGAGCCGGTGAACTGGAAGAGGAGATTGACCCGTTCCAGGCCGCCGCATACGGCCTCACGGAAGGAAAACACGGAGAGATGCTCGGCGTAGATGCGAAGATCATACCATATCGTGCGAAGGAGTAAGGCTGCCAGATGGAAGATAAACCGACTACTACCGTGTATCTACACTGCAAGATCTGTGCTCTGGGCGGAGACCACCCGGGAGATCATTCCAAGATAGCCACCGTTGACATGGTCAGGATAAAGGCCCCTGTATCCCCAGACATGTTCAGGAGTCCTTATCCTGACCGTGTCCCACAAGATCCTTGGCCGCCTAACACACCTTGGGCTCGCATGATCTGCCCTAGGTGTCATAATCCGATCTGGGCTTTCACCCAGGACCAATACCTAGTCGCTACCGCCAAGGGCGGCCCTGATGAAATCTTGATCAGTGAGGAGACATCCGACGGCCAGAAAAAATACCGGTTGGCAAAAGTTGACCAATTAGGAATAGTTCCAGAAGGTGGCAGGCCAAGAGGAGAAAACCTGTACGCTCTAAAGGCTAGGAAGATGTTGGATCTGTATCTGTCCGGCATGACCCTTCCAGAGATCGCAGAACTTTTTGACTACCATACCATGTCGGCAGTCCACGCCCTTTTCATGAAATATTACCCCGAAGAATACAAGGCAGAAGCTAGACTCAGACCCAGAGTTGCAGAAGATCCAACAGGTCTGCCTAAGGACAAGAAAGCGGCAATCCAAAGATACAAGGAAAAGATCCTCGCTGAACGGGAGCATCAGGATGCGGCCACGGAGGATTTTGATGCAACCGAGGAAGGAGAGGAACTAGATGAGTGATGATTTTGTCAATGAGACCCTCAACTCCATGGCAAGCGAGTATGAGGGCTTGGTCCCACCTGAGGGAGACGAACGAGTCGGCAAGGCACTGTTTAAGATCCTGGCCGAAATTCTCAAGAAAAAAGACCAAGCGGGACTGCCAGCCAAGTGGAACAGAAACTATGAACTCTCTCGCAATAGGCACTGGAAAAACCCCAACCCCGCGCTGCCACTCGTGTCCGCAAACCTGCTCTTTGCTCACAGACAACGAACGGTCAACCTGCTCACTGACAACAACCCCACATTTGACGTGACCAGGGTCGGCATGACCGAGGACAACATGGCCTATGACGTGCTAGTCAAGGCCTGCGAATACTGGTGGAACGAAACTGAACAACAAAACATCCTGGAAAAATCAATCCTCAACGGCGAGACCTACGGATGCACTATAGAGAAGGCATCCTATTACCCAGGCGAAATAACCGTCACCGAAGACGGCGAATATGTCCTGCTTAACTTCGGTGGAGAGGTCGGCGGAGAAGTAGAGATTTCCGTGGTAGATCCGTTTTATTTTGGATTCTATCCGTTCGATATTGATGACATCCAAAAAGCAGCCATCGTGGTCCATTACCGGCCTATGCCCTTGTGGGAAGCCAGACTGCGATGGCCGCACCTCAAGGACAAGATACGACCGGATGAAGAATGGATCAAAGAGATCGAGGATTCCAGGAAAGAAGTGATCGAGGGAAGACCACTCAAAAATAACTACCTGGTAAGCATAGCCAACGTGGTCAAATCTTTGACCGGTGTTGCACCGGATGTAGTTGATCGAAAAGAAAAACAAGTTTTGGTTGCTGAGTTCTGGGTCAAGGACTATACAACGGATCCGCAGACCAAGAAGGCCAAATATCCCGGCTGCATCAGATGTGTCATCGCTTGCAACGGCGGTGAACTCGTTCTGGAAGATAAACCAAACCCGTCCATCAACCCATTGCTCGTTGAAGAAGGACTCGCACAGAAAACATACTTGTGGGACAAGTTCCCCTTTGCAATGGTCCCTAGTATCACCGATACCACCGACTTGTGGGGTGTAAGCGACTTTGAACAACTGGAACAGTTGCAAATAGAAGTTAACAAGACAATTTCCCAACTGAATTACTATAAAGACAAGGCAGCAAGGCTCAAGGTCATTAACCCAAAAACTTCCGGCGTGTCAAAAGAAGAGTTTACCAACAGAGCCGGTGTCATAGAACCGGTCAATGAGATGGTTGCGCAGGCAATCCGTTACTTGGATCCACCACCATTCCCAAATGATATTGCTAATGTTCTATCTATCTACAAAGATCTTTTTGCCACGGTTGCGGGTCAGTTTGAACTAGAACAGGCCAGAGCCGAAGGCAGAGAAGTTATAGCATACAAGGCCATAGCTGCTCTGATAGAACGTGCTGCAACCATGATGAGAGGAAAGATCCGAAACTACAGCAGGCTGATCAGACAGCGCGGACGAATGTATGTGGCCTTGGCGCAAAACTGGTACACGGAAGAACGACTGATCCCCATCGAATACGAGGGAGAAACAATCACCAAAGGCATCACCGGCAAAGATCTCATCCTGCCGGGACGCATCACCGTGGTGACCGGCTCGACCATGCCGGTCTCTAGGGTCCAACAACGAGAAGAGGCATTGGAACTGTTCAACCGAGGTGGCTGCGATGCGGAGGAAGTCTTGAAGCGCCTCGGATGGAGCAACTACAAAGAGATCCTCAAAAGAATGCGCCTGGGGCCTCTCAATGAACTGAAATCCAAGATGGAAATGCTTGACGTTTGGCCGCAGGTGCTTGAGTGGATTGACACTATAGAACAGACAAAACCTAAAGAACTCAAGCGGTTGATTCAGCAGGGCGAGGTGCTATCCTTCCCTGCTCTGATCTTCCAGTTGCTCGAAAGCAATCAGGCTCAGATCCAGCAAGCTATGCTTGAAGACCAAGGAAAAACGGAACTAGCCAAGGCTCAAGCCATGCTTGCGATGCAGAAGGCTCAGCTTGTCCAAGAGCAAATCAATACCGAAAAGATCAAGCAATACATGCTCTTGGCCGGAGTGGAATTCGACGAACAAAAGCTCAAGGTAGACAAGGCAAAGGTTGTCCATGAAATGGAGACCGGCCAGCTCGTCTCTAGGCCGCCACTGGAAACGCGCAAGGAGCCGGGAAGAGGCGTCCGAGGCTTGAAGAGCGATAACAGAAACCTCTATTGAAGGAGAAGTCATGCTTAGGCTCTTCGACTTTCAATGTCTTAATTGTCAAATCATCCACGAGGAGCTTGTCTCATGCACTACCGAGACCGCCGAATGCCCCAAGTGCGGATCGCCTTCTGTGAAGGTTATAGGAATACCAACGGTCCATCCTTCCAACGAAGATGCTCCGTGGATCAGAAGCGTGCTAGAGGTCGTGGACAAGGACTCCACTGCTCCCCATGTCAGGGAGTTTTTGGCATCACCAACAAGGACAAACTATCGCAAGTGGCTCAAGAAAGAAGGGTTAAGGCCACTGGAGCCGGGCGAAAAGCCCATACTCAAGAAAGAAATTGACGAAAAAAGACTTGTAGAAAAAACATGGGAAAGCTTTAAAAAGGAAACTGCCCTTGACATATCATTGCGAAGGAAGGAGGAAAGTAAAAATGCCCCTACTTGATTTCTTCACAAAGAAAAAGCCCGCACAGGAGAAAACGGAGATCCCAGAGGAATCACAAGCTGCTGAGAGGCAAAAATCCAAGCAGCGCTTCATGATCAAGCCAAATCCCGAACATCCCGTGGGCAGGGTGATACAGAAGCGTAAAAAGATATATGAAGAGGCTGACGAATACTAAGAAGGAGGAACCAGCAATGCCAGCGGTGAGCATAAAACAAAGAAGGGCCATGGCTATCGCAGAACACCACCCGGAGCAGCTCTACAAAAGAAACAGAGGTCTTTTGAAGATGAGCAAAGCTCAACTTCATGACTTTGCTGCGACGAAAGAAAAGAAGCTGCCCGTCATGGCAAACCCTCCAGACAGACGCAAGAGAAAGCGCGGCTTCTTGAAAGCAAAGCAAGGGATGTGGGGAACATAGGCACAGGAGGTAACGTCAAATGGCAAATTATGCCGTAACTACTTACATTACTGGTCCAAAGCCGGTAACAGAAGCAGTGGCTGATCTGGAAAACAAAATAGAAACCGTTGATAACACCAAGGTGATAAGACTCTTCCAGATCGTGCCCGTGGCAAGGGACAGAGATCTTGTCATCGGTGTTTTGATCTACGATAGCTAAGCGGGAGTGCGGATTCGTGGCGGAGCTTAACTTCGTGCTCTTTGGTGCTGCTGGCTACGTTGCGCCGAGGCATTTGAGGGCGATCAAGGAGAATGGCGGCAATCTGATCGCCGCATGTGACCCTCATGATAGCGTTGGCATACTTGATCAGTATTTCCCCTCATGCAAGTTCTTCACCGAACTGGAGCGAATGGACCGCTATCTAGACAAGTTTATCAGAGCAGGCGGAAAGATTGACTATGTAAGCATTTGCTCTCCTAACTACCTCCATGATGCCCACTGTCGCTATGCTCTGAAGCTAGGGGCCAATGCAATATGCGAAAAGCCCCTTGTTCTTCACGAAAGAAACCTTGACTCGTTGCTCGAAGCCGAAATAAATACAGGTAAAAAGGTCTATCCTATACTGCAACTGCGCGAGCACGACAGGGCCAAAACCGCCAAGGAAATCCATTCCAATGGGTCACGATGGTTTGTTAAGGTCGTCTACCATACTCCACGCGGAGATTGGTTCTTCCACTCTTGGAAAAATGACGTCCGTAAAAGCGGTGGATTGGCCACAAACATCGGGATCCACCTGTTTGATCTGCTGTGCTGGATCTTCGGAAAGCCTCAAGAAATCGAGGTTCATCAGAAAATCGAACAGACTCTCAAGGCAGACATCAGCTTTGAAAGGGCCGAGGCCGAGGTAGATCTTTCAGTGTCCAGGAACAATGCACCAAGAAGATGCTTCGTTGTAAGCCATGAGCCCTTCAAAGACTCCTATGCGGGCTACAGCTACGTGTTCGATGACGGGTTTACTGAGCTTCACAGCGTTGTGTACAGAAAGATCATTGACGGCAACTGGTATGGTATTGAGGATACCAGACTTGCTATACGGGTTGCGGAACAAATAAGACAGAGCAACCGATTGTCGCTTGACATGTACAAGCACATCAAGTAAATAAAAACGCTAGGAGAGGTAACATGGTAACGAATGCCGGAAGTCAAACAACTGGGAGCCAAGAGGCTGGTGAAAGCTTGCCTCCAGCCGGTTTGTATGGCGTAGATGTCCCTGATTTTTTTGAAACAGTGGGCTTGCCCTCCGAGACCACTGAGGATTCGTCTGGCAAGACGCTAAACTCCAATCAGGGGCAAAAGAGTCAGGAGGGAAAGTCCGCCGCCGACAAAGACGTTGGCGAGACGGACGGACAGGACGCCAAGGAAGAAGATGAGTCTAAGATCTTCGGTAGACTCGACAAGCATCCTCGCTTCCAAGAGCTGATTCAGAAGAACCAAAGACTTGAAGAAGAAATCAAGGAGCTCAAGGAAGCTCTCCTCGGCGGTAAAAAACCAGAGGATGCTGCAAAGAAGGCGGAAGAAGAGACTGCCGCCATAAAGAAATTTTTTGAATACGAGGACGTTTCAGAATGGAAACCGGAAACCATCCTGGAAAAGTTCTCGGAATCTCCTCATGAGTTTCTCTCCAATTTTGCTTCCCAAGTAGCCAATGAAGTGCTCAATTACGTCGAGGTTCTTCTACAGCAGAAAGAAACCGAGAAAAAGAAAGAGGCGGAAATTGATCGGACGTATCAGCAATTCGCACAAGAGAACCCTGACTTCATCGAAAAGTGGGAAAGCGGTGAGATAAGCAGGTTTCTCAAGAAAAATCCCGGTCACACCGCCATAAGCGCATACTTGGTCCTGACTGCAAAGGACAGAGAGAAGGCCATTGAGGAGAGAATCAGGCAGGAACTGGAAAAGGAAAAAGAGAGAAAACAAACCGAACTGGCCGCCAAGTATCAGTCAAGAACTTTGAGACCCGGAAGTGCCGGTGGGGCCGCAAGCTCGCTGGCCACTGGGGCGCTGAAGGACACGACCAAGCAAGGCGGTCTGATCAATGCCTTGGCTTCGACCTTGCGTGAAATGAGGCGCAACAGTCCATAGCCACGGCGGTAGGAGGAAGGAGGGTCAACAATGGCACTGACATTTAGCGAACTCGAAGCCATTACTAGACATTACTTTATGGCTGACAACGGTAAAGCTACCGATATTTACTTCAACACTTCATTTTTGGTCAACTATCTTCTGAAACAGCAGAAGGGTCTCTGGGAAAGGCCTCCCGGAGGCGATTTTATCAAGATCCCTCTAGAGTACGACGGTCAAGAAGCTGGATTCTATAGCAAGGGTGACACCCTCAGCTCTGATGATAGACAGGCTTTGACTGCGGCCAGGTTCGACTGGAAGCACGCATATTCAAACGGCACTATCACCAGGATTGATACACTCAAAAACGCAGGGGAGTACGCCGAGGTCCAGTTGGTCGTAAGCAGGCTTGTCGGTGCGCAGAAGAGCCTTGCAAAGCTCTTGGCAAGCTGCTGTTACGACGATCTGACCACCGCTTCCAACCGTTTCGGCGGCCTGCTTGCCTGCTGCAATAGTTCAACAACCATCCCCTACGGTGCGATAGCTACCGATGATCTAGTGGCTGCCGACGGGACCAAGCCTTGGGTCGGCAGAAGGATTACTACTGCCGAGAACATCACCCTTAACATCATCAGGACGATGGCCAGCACTGCCAAGGTCAGCGATGGGCCTGGGGGCAAGCCAAATCTGGTCGTGACCACTGAAACCTTGTGGAATATAATCGCCGATATTCTCCAGGTGCAGCAGAGGTTTGTAAACGGAAATGAGACAGCCAAGGCTGGCTTCCCTGGACTCTACTTCGAGGGCAAGGAAATCTTCCCTGATGACTTCTGCCCTGAAGGATATGCCATTGCCATAAACACCAAGCACTATGGCTACGCTATCCATCAAGAAGGTTACTTTGTGAGACAGCCATGGCAAGTTATCCAGGACTCCCCTGGAGACAAGACCATGAAAATCTTTGTGGATGGCAACACCATTTGCAACAACAGAAAGGCCCACATTGCGCATTCTAACTTGAGCTAACACGTAGCACCCCCCCCTCCAGGAAGCGGGGGGTAACTGAAAGGGGGAAGGAAATGAGCACACCCGAAAAAAGAACCGGTTTTCTCCAGGGGCTCTATCAAGTCTCTACCACAAAGAAAGAAGAGGTCGGTGCCGTCAGAAGACTGAGAGACGGTAGAACTTTTCGCTATGCAAAGGCTTCCGCAGCTCTTGTTGCTGGCAAGATGTGCGTGGCAACTTTGGCGGATGCAGGATGGCTCCACCAAGCCTGCCCTGCTGCCGCCGCAGGCAGCACACGTCTGGTTCTGACCGTAACCGCTGGAGGAACCTTGGCCGAAGGACAGCTTGAGAACGGCTTGTTCATCGTGGCCAAGGGGGCAACTGCGGATAGCGCACCAGAGGGCTACCAGTATGAAATAGCTTGGAACAGCGCCCTGGCCGCTACTGATACCTCCCTCGTCATAGTCCTAAAAGAGCCCCTCGTGCAAGCATTGACCACTTCCGATTACTTCAGGATCCAGCCCAATCTCTGGGCCGCCGTTACACAAGCTAACGGAGCCAGCTCCGCAGGAATAGCAAGCCAGGTGCCGGTAGGTGTTCCTCTTGTGAACGTTCCATCTGGCTCCTACTGCTGGCTTCTGACCAAAGGGCTGGGGGCTGGAAGGCTGAAGCCAAGGAAAGCCATGACCGTCATGACCGTCTATCCTGGCCAGAGGCTTATGCTTTCCGTAAGTGGCGGATATCTGACGCCAGGCTCGATGACAACCGTCTATCCACGCAACCTGTGCGTGGGCAAGTTTGCCGGGCCTTTGACTAGTTCTTCTGCCTACATTAGGAATGCCCTGCCGGTGATATTTGATGTTGAGTGGTAAAAGATAGCCTTGACGGGATGGGAGGAGAAGGCCTCCCATCCTGTCCTTAACCCAAAAGGAGCGAAAGATGGCGGCTCTATCAGTGACTCTCAAGACAAGAAGCGTTTTCGGCAACAAAAGAGTGCATATCGGCACTGCCACTTGCGCCGGGACAAGCGGTGAGATTGACACAGGGCTCAGAAGCTGCGAGTTTATCGTGCTTACCCCTAGGCACACTGGAGCCATTGCTGATGCTCCGGTTGTCACCAGCACGCTGCCCTGTACAGGCTCTGCCGTCCCCGTCGCCTTTACTAGCGGCTTGACCGCGATAGAGTTCATGGCTATCGGCTACTAGAAAGCGATGGCCGCGCTTTGCACCCCTCAGCACCTTGCCCTGGCAGGGTCCTAGTATTCGGCCAGGGCATTTTCTTTAAAAGGGAGACTACACCGAATGCCAAGCTTGTCTCTCTGCATGATAGTAAGAGATGAAGAAAAGAACATCGGAAGAATCCTCAGACAGATCAAATCTATCCCAGATGAAATCATCATAGTTGATACAGGCTCTACAGATAAGACCAAGGAAGTGGCCAAGGCGATCTGCCCGGAGGCCGTTTTGTTTGACTACGTCTGGCAGGATCACTTTGCCGCTGCCAGGAACTTCAGCATCAACCAAGCCTCCAAGGAATTCATCCTTATCATGGACGCGGACGATTCGCTCCCAGATGAGAGCATCGAGGCCTTGAAAAACTTGAAAGAAACCCTCAAGCCTGATTCGGCCTACTACTTCTGGCTGACCAACCCAGGAGTTTTTGACCAGGTCCAGCCTGCCAGAATGCACTTTCCCCAGATACGGATATTCCCTAATCGGCCTGACCTTCGCTACAAAGGACGGGCGCATAATGAAATAGATTCCGCTGTGATGGCCGCCGGCTTGAAAGAGATCATGACGTTCATCTTGATCGAGCACATGGGCTATGACTCGGAAGAAACGCTGCGGGCCAAGCACGCTAGGACCTTTGGCATCCTACTCAAGGAGAAAAAGGAAACACCTAAAGACCCAAGGGTGAACCTCTACCTTGGAATGCACTATGCGCAGTACGGCCAGTGGGAACAAGCCAAGGAATGTCTTGAGATTGTTGCCGAGGCCCTTTATTCGGACAGGGAGAGGCGTCCGTGGGGACTGTATCTCGCTTATCTGCACTTAATGGAAGTGTTCTACAATTTGGGGGACAGACACGAAGCCGCAAGGTACTGGACTAAGCTTTCCGAGATGGTTGCGGGAGGACCGTGGGAGCAAGCAGCCGTAGAGCTAGCAGAGGATCTTGACCTATACGGGGAGATAAGCAAATGCGTTTCATGATTACAGGCGGGGCAGGGTTCATAGGATCTCATATAGCAGAAGAGGCGATCAAGGCGGGCCATGAAGTCGTTGTGGTGGACAATCTCGTGGCAGGGTCCAAGGAAAACCTACTACCATGGTGGGATCCTAAAAGATGTACATTCATACGCCAAAGCGTGGTCGGGATCATGGACTCCGATCTTCGCGGAATTGATGCAATTTTCCATGAGGCTTGCAGTAAGTGTCGCGTTTCTTTTGACATTCCGTACCAGGACCTGTATACGAACGCCTATGAGACAATGGTCTTGGCCGATCTGGCAGCAGCCAAGGGAATACCGTTCATTCACGCCTCCACAGGCAGCGTTTACGGTGAGCCTAATGGGAACAAGAGGACCACAGAGGATGCACCCAAGAAGCCTGTGAGCTTCTACGGCGTGAGCAAGTTGGCAGCAGAGAATTACCTCGAGGTCCTGAGAAATCTTTATGGCCTCAAGTACGTTGTCTTGCGCTATCACCATGTTTACGGTCCAAGGCAATCGACGGATCCGGTGAGCGGCGGGGTCGTGAGCATATTCATCAACAACCTTCTCAAGGGAGAACCCATAACGATTTACGGTAGTGGCAAGCAGATCAGGCACTTCACATATGTCAAAGATGTAGTAGCAGCCAACTTCGCAGTCGCCTTCAGACCGGACCTGTACGGCCGTGTTTTCAACCTCGCAAATCCCGACACTTGCACAGTTGAGCAGCTTGCCAGATTGATCATCAAGAAGATAGGCGTTTCTGAACGTGAGTTTCTGCAATATGCTCCGGCCAGGCCAGGAGACATATTCACATTCAACGTGGATTCTAGGGCGCTGAGCAGAGCTGCCTTTGGGCGGTACACGAAGCTTGCAATCGGACTTGATGAGACGATTAATCATTACAGGGATGCCCTCAAGAGCTTTGAGAAAGGTTCAGACAATGATGACCAATCGGTCATATCGGCACTGGCTTGAAACACTTAGTGCCGTCAGGAAGGTCAACAAAGATTTCAAGGTCGTACTGAGGCATGATCTTGACTATGGCCTAAAAAACGCTCCGATGATGTACGAGATAGAGCGTGAATTCGGATTTCGGAGCGTTTCCTACTATGACATCCACGATCCCAACTATTCATTGCTGGATATAGCCGAGCTGTGCGCCAAGTACGAGCCGATGGGCTTTCGATTCGGCCTGCACATAAACATCGCCTATGACTATGATGACCCTGTGAAGCAGTTGGTCAAGGATATCAACAAGATCAAAAGGGCAAACCTTCCTCTTGATTCGGTTGTCGGGCATTCCTACAGTGCGGAATGCGCAGTCGGGCCGCCGCCCTGTCCGTCCAACCTAGACCTGGCAGCCATGGCCAAGCGGCTCGTAGGAGTGCCGGACTTTGTCGGCAAGTATTTCAAGGGTAAGCCGCCATCTTGGCATATAACAGACGGTGGAGGCGTCAACTTTTTCCAGTCTCCAGAACATGCCAAGGAAGTCTTCAGCTTGGAAGACGAAAAGACCCCAGGCTTTTTCAGCTCTCACCCGATTCACTATAGGCAAAAAGGCAAGGATCTCCTGTTCACGAAGGCCATGGGCCAGCCCAGGCATCCGTCCGGCGAAGTGATCTCCTTTGTCCAAAGAACCATGGCAAAGGAACTTACCCCGTACCTTGCGACGGATATCATTTTCAATCCACACTTAAATGATCTAGTTGTGCATCTCTCTGAGATGTTCAAAACGGACTACAGGAGACACTACACGGTCCTTGATGCCGGGTGCGGCATCGGCCTGGTCGGCGCTTACATCATGAGATACAACAACTGCTCATATATCGGCGTTGACATCGAGGAGAAGTTTATCAAGCAAGCGCGGGATTTTCTCGGAAAGCTCGGCTACTATCCAGAGCTGAGGGTGGCGGATGTGTTCTCAGACGAGCTGCCTCACGCAGATGTCTTCATATTCACCGGCGCAGAAGATTGTCCGTGTGATTACGGTAAATTGCTGACTATCAGTGAGAGATATGAGCATGTTTTTCTGACCATCATGGCCAAAGAAGCATGGGAGGCCGCCAAGCAAAGAGGCAAGAACTATGTCTATATCTCGGAAGAGGACTTTGAAAGAGTTTTCGCCAAGAAATTTGACATTGTCCTCAAGAGTAAGGCAAACCGTGTCTTGTACCACCTCAAGCGCAAAAAGGAGAGCAAATGGCGCAGAAGCTAATTGACGTGTTGTTGCTGGCAAAAAACGACTGGGCGAATACCGGGTTCAGATTCTGGCGCTGTCTCAGAAGTCTTGGCTTGAACTGCGTGATGTTCAAGGGGAATTCACACCCGTTCGGTTATCCAGACCAAGCTCCCATTCATCCATCTTTGACCGGTCTTCCCATTGATCTGTACCCGGTTACCGTCATGGCGCCATACTTGGAAAGTCTCCTTGCCCAGGCCAAGGTGGTCCATTTCTTGGCATCAACCTTCGTTGTGGCTCCCAACTGGAGATGGGACAAGAAGCAGACAAAGGTTGTTGTCCAGCATGGGGGGTCCACCTACAGGCTCTATCCTGAGCGATGCAATCAGATCTTCAACCCGATTGCCGATGCAACCATCATCCAGTGTCCTGATCTGCTCGGCCTCGGAGCAGTCAACGAAACTCTGATCTACTATCCGGTTGATTGTAATGCAATCGTTCCCGACTATGAGTTTGCCAGGCCTGATTGCTTGGTTGTGGGCCACTTCCCGTCTGATCCTGTAGTCAAGGGGACGGCCAGGATCCTTGAGGTCATAGACAAGCTTCTGGCTGATCCCCAGTTGGCCGGAAAGTTCATTTATAACGGCGTGAGGAATGCCGAGGGCTCTGCCCACTGGGTGAGCTGGGAGGAACAACTGGAAAGGATCAGAGGCTGTGACGTGATCATCGAAACCCTGAATCCTGAGATCGCCGGTAGGAAATTCGGAGAGTGGGGCAACACCGCGCTAGAGGCCTCGGCCATGGGCAAGATAGTCATCACAAATACCCACAGCGCAGAGCTCTACAAGAGAGAGTATGGCGTGATGCCAGCCCTTCATTTTGCCAACACGCCGATTCAGCTTGAGAACTGCTTGAGAGACTTAATAAACATGAATCGCGAAAAGATCATGGATAGAATGCGGATCGCACGCAACTGGGTTGTTCATTACCACAGCATTGAGGCGACGGCCAAGAGACTCTGGGACAGAGTCTACAAGAAGCTTTGCTTAGAGGGAGAAGAACATGGCTGAGATCTTGGTGCTGGCGAGGGAGGACGCTCCCAGCTATGACCCAGGCGACATCATCATGGTAAGACCAGACGGGTGGAAGTGGGGCAAGAAGGAAGGGCCGCCCTTGTTCAAGGTAATCCGCGTGCCTGGAGTCGCCGTCGAGGAACTGCAACACCTCCAAGGGCCGCTGATGGGCATGGAGGAAGCCATAATCGAAGTCCAGAGCGATTCCGAGGAGTTATCTCCAACAGAGTTTCCAGATGTGATTATTGACGAAAAAACAAAGCCCGTTCACCTGGCAAGATACAGGGATTTTACAGTTTCGCCAGACCCGCCACTGACCCAAAGATGGCGCGTGCAGAAGGTGGCAATGAAGAAAAAGAGACAGTTTTCCTTGGGCATCCAAGGCATAAAACATGGGGCTTTGATGAGCAAGAAGAAGCTATTGTCCGCAATAGTGGATAAATCAAAAGCTACAAGGTAGTTTCAAATGCCTACGTTTTTGGAAACGATGTATCAATTGTCTCTATCTGCAACTGGCTCTTGGGAGACAGTGGACTTATCTGGGCAAATTCCTTCTGGCGCGGTAGGGGCTATCTTCCAGGTCCACATCCAGTTCAGCACATACTTTGGTATGAGGAAGCCAGGCACTACTGCTCCGACATTCTACAACGATGATCCATATGGCTACTATTCTCTAACCACTTTTGCATGTGGCATCTCTTCCTCTAGGACAATTGAGATTTACCGTGGAAGCACCTCGATGACTGTCGCCTTGTGTGGTTACTTCTACGAATCTGAGGCCTATTTCATGCAGCCCGTCGAACTTCCCTTGCCATCTAGCACTGCTTGGACCAACTTCGACATATCTAGCTATATTCAGCAGGGCGATACCGCCATCGCAGCGATAGTGGTGTTAGGCAAAGTCTCTACTAATTGGCCTGGCTATCCCTGGGGACTTAGAATGGCAGGTTCTAGCGAGAACAGGTACGGCTCGTGCTATGGGTTCAGCGGCGGCATCATAGGCGTCCATCCGTCCAACAACCAATTTGCTGTTTATGCCCGGAATGTATTCAAGCTCTACCTTTTCGGATACGTAAAGGCAGGCGCTGGGAGATTTTTCCACAATAGTGTAAGCATGGGAGACTACTTCAAAAATATTAATGCTAGCACTTGGTATACCTTGTATATGAGCCAGAGGATATCGGGTCTTGTAGTTGAGTACACTACTGCTGGGTATTACGCCATCCGGCCGAACGGAGATACCCTTTTCCTTTCGGGACGGCCAGGAAGCTACTCAGCAGGTCACCTTATAACCGGGGTGTCTAGCAACGGCAAGATTGACACTTATTCTAGCGTGGCGGACCCAGAAATGCACATCGTGGGAGAGTTCTATCCTTATAGTTCCCCCTACTCTCCAAGTATAGAAACCGTTGTCGTTGACCCCGGCGGATCTGGTGACTATTCTTCGCTGCTATCTTGGGAGTCGGCTGAAGAAAAAAACTTGGTTAGTGTCAACAAAATCCACCAAGTGATCTGCAAAACAACAAACGGAAATGCCGATGACTTTGGTTCCTCACAACTAGTTATAGATGGCTGGACGACTGATTATTATCGAAATGTGCGAATTCAGGTGCATGAGAATTATAGGCATACAGGGGTTTGGAGCCCTACCAAATTCCGAGTCGTATCGGCCTATGCTGCTGGCGCTGCTATTGATGTTCGCGCTCCTTTCACCAGGATAGAGGGGCTGCAAGTTGATTGCCCTCAAGGTGCCGTTTTGTTGGCAACAAGCGCCACGAATGACGTTGATGATGTAAAAATCATGCATGGAATCATAGCAAAGGGACCAGTCCAATATGGAGATGAAACGCCAAGACGTGCTTTGTGCGCACGGCATATAAGCGGCTCTAATCAGCACTGGTTTGTCATCTCGAACTGCATGGTCCTAGACTTTTATCGAGTAGGATACCCTCCTGACACTAATAAGCTAGGTTTCGCGATATTTAAAGAGGTTACGGACGGGAAAAGCTACGCCTGCCTTGAAAACTGTCTCGCGATAGGTTGTGGCAGAAATTACTATGCTGCCATTTATGGAGGCCTCACCACCGCTGCAAATAACTGCATATCCGTGGATCCATACGGGAATAGCTTCGAGGGTTATTTTATAACGTCAGTATCTCACAATAACATATCAGATAACTCTACCGTTGTAGGCGTGTCTTCTCAAGCCAATGTGGAACCGACATTTGTGGACAAAGCTAGTAGAAATATGCACCTTGCTTCCAATGATACCATTGCCAGAAACAAGGGATATCCTATGGGATACTTCTTTCTTGGTTTTGAAACGCGAGACATGGACCTGTACCAACGTCCCGGTGCTCTTGAGGAAAATTGGGATGCTGGTCCCTTTGAATACCACGAAGCCACGAGCGGAGAATACGAAGGAAGCGTTTCAGACGGATGCACACTGTCCGACTCGCTTTCCCTGTTGGGTAATCTCATCTCCAGCTTGACCGATGCAATTTCGGTCAGCGATATCCTCAATAACACGGCAACCCAGTACGTTAACATAGAAGACGGCATTTCGGCCTCTGACTACCACAACACCATCCCGCAAATATACTTGAGCTTTGCCACGGAGATACTTGCCGGAGAAGATCTGAACGGACACGTCAGAACCGAGCTCTCCATGTTGGATTCGGCAAGCGTTACTGATGAGCAAGGAGGGCCTGTAAGGTTCACTGTCTCCGTTCTGAACTCCATGATAGTCTTCATGTTCATCTACTCCGGCCAGGGCCAATATGTGAGCCTTTCAGAAACCATCAATCTGTCAGATACAGTAAAGGGGCTGACCCGTGTTCCGCTGAGCAGATTGGACTCCTTGAGCATTCGCGAATTGGCCGGAATAGGTGGTAGTCTCCAGCTCTCTAGATCTGAGACATTGCAATTGTTAGACGAACTTTCCGGTCTGGTCCAAATGCCTGCAACTTTGACTGATGGAATTGACGTAAGTGAAGAGCTGGCAGGGCCGCCCTCCTATCTAGGTTCTGTGAGTGACGGTATGCAGCTTTCCGATGAGGCCGACAGAAGCATGGGGCTTGTGGGCAGTCTCTCTGAAGCGATAAGCGCATCAGATACCAGGGCGTCTGTCCTCATGGCTCTGGCTTCGGTGACAGGCTCGATGATTCTAGAAGACCTGTTTCTTACGCTTCTGAGGGCTGTTGGGTCCGTCTCAGAGGAAATGACTGGGGAGGATGAGGAGTCAAGTCCAAGAGCGTTCACGGGAACCTTGACAGACGTGATAGAGGCCTCGGAAACGTGGAATCTTCTGTCGGGTGCGGTGGCCTCTCTTGATGAGACCTTGACCGTTCAAGATCAAATAGGCTCCCAGGCATTCTTTACGACGGAACTAGATGAACAGTTGACAGCCCAGGACATTGTCAATGGGCTCATGCAAACCGTCTTGGAGCTAACTGAGGAACTCAGGGCGGGCGAGACCCTCGATGGCAATATCCAAGTTCTGTTGAGCAATGCCGAAGCAATTTTGATGGAAGAAGGCATTGAGCAGCCACGGGCCATATTACTTTCCTTGGCTGAAGCCCTTTTAATCACGTTGGAGCGCGTTTCAGCCAGTCTTGGAGTGCCTAGAGCAATAAAGCTCTTCAGGGCTGGCACACATCTCATCCCTAGGATTGTCGGCAGGGAAAAGCTTTTGACTAGAGTAACTTGCAATACTATAATTGGGCCAAGAATGAGCGGAAAGCTCAGAATATCGCGAAAGGAGAATGCGGGCCATGCGTGACAAAATCCAGTTTGGGGCCAAATGCCAAGCTCAACTTATTGCCGGACCGAAGATTGATTCGCACTTCATGATGAGAGGGGTCTGGGAATTTGAGTGTTGGCGAGAAGGGGAGCTAATCTGGACCGCCCACATCAATCCTAACAAGATCGTCAATGAGGGGCTCAACGAGGTCCTTGACAAGTTTTTCAAGGGCTCTTCGTACACCGCAGCCCATTATATGGGCTTGATGGGCTCCAGCCCCACGGTGGCAGCCGGTGACACAATGGCCAGTCACTCAGGATGGAGTGAGGTCACAACATACAACGAAACCACAAGGCCATCTGTTACTTGGGGAACCGTGTCCAGCCAGGCTATAAACAACCATTCAAGCCCTTGCCAGTTCAGCATCAACGGCAGTGTCACCGTGGGCGGTAGCTTCTTGGTCACCAACAGTACCAAGGGCGGCAGCTCTGGGACATTGATCCTAGGCGGTGCATTTGCAGAGGGCAATAGAAGCGTGGTCAGCGGAGACGTAGTTCTCGGTAAGCTTTCTGTAAGCATCTCCTCGGCCACTTGATAGGATCTCGCTCTTCACGCGGGAGGAGATCATGCCACATTATCTGTACGTAGGCAGTGACAATGTCATTCTGCTTGAGTCCTTGAAAGACCCCATCACGAACACCTACATCAACTCTGGAACTATCACTTTTACCATGGAAGACGAAGACGGTAACGAACTGGAGATACCCGGCGTCACGTGGCCCGCTAGCATGACTTATATCACGGGCAGTGACGGCCAATGGTACGGCGAGATTCCGGCCTCGTGGCCGCTTCAGGAGGGCAAGCAGTACAAAGTTGCCGTTACGATAGTCTCGGAAGGGAGAACCGCATATCGTAAGATCCCATGTCTGGCAAAGGTCGGGACCAGCTTTGAATGAGGGGGATCAAAAAAGATGACCTTGGCACAGCTAATAGATCTTGTTCAGATCAAGATACAGGATGACTCCTATACACGAGCCACCATCAGGACGTACTTGAATCGGGCGTGCCAGTGGGTTGCCAGCAAGGTCCTTCTCCCAGACCTGCAAACTGAAGGCAGAGTCTACGCTGGCAGGGCTTACCTAGTAGCCTCTACCATCTCGTTTAACAGCTCCCAACAAAAGATACTTGACTCCAACGCCGCATTCATAACGTCCGGCTTCCATGTAGGAGATACAGTCACGGTTGATGGTTCCACTTCCAATGATGGCAGCTACCTTGTGACTGCTGTGACTGCCGAAGCTCTGACAGTCTCAGGTGCGTTGCTAGACGAATCTGCCGGTGCGCAAATCACACTTTACAACCAGTCGCCGAGATACGTTCCGCTGCCTAGCGATTATATGAAAAATCTGTACAAGTGCTACAACAATTCGATCTCTTCTTGGATAGAGGTCTTCCCCAATCATCGTGTTTTGATGGAGCTGTTCTCTAGGCCGGATCAGTCGGGTGATATCCGATGGGTGGCTCCGCAAGGGCGTACAAAGCTTTACTATGAGCGATTGCCTTCTCAAGCTCAAGCTCTTGACCTTTACTACTATCGGATACCTACTCCCATGGTAGATTACGATCAGGACTCCCCTGACGGCATTCCAGAAGAATTCCAGCACGATATCTTGGTCAACTGGGTCTGCAAGGAGATCTTCTCACAAATAGAAGACGGCATTGAAGGTGAGAAGACCAATACGGCTTATCATCTCCAGGAGTTGAACAAGGCAATGGCCGAGCTGACCTACTCGCTAGGGCCAGAGAACAAGCCGATCTATGACCCTAGCCTATTTGGCATAGATTGGGGGAGCTATGTATGAAAGAACCATTTGTCCTTACTTTATACCGGTCCACCAGTGGGCTTAACACCAAGGTTGACCCAGCACGTCTGAGCGTTGATCCAGAAACCGGTCAAACCCCGCTTGCTGTTGCCGTCAACGTTGACGTAGACATCTCAGGAAGGATAACCAGGCGCAAAGGCTACGTGAAGGTTTATGAAGGCCCTGCGCATTCCCTGTTCTATGCGCCGGAGGCGGCTCTGTGTTTGTTTGTCACAGGCTCATCCTTGTGTATATTGACAAAAGCTTACACCGCAATCGAGCTAAGATCCGACCTGACTCCTGGGCTGACCATGGCCTATGTAGAAGCCGGACCTTTTATCTTTTATATGAATGGTAAAGAAAAGGGCAAGATAGTAAACCAGACAGACAACGCTTGGGTGGCTGGGGATTACGTAGGCCCGGAAACAACCAAGACCTTTTCGGATCCCCCATTGGGTAAGATCTTGGAGCTCTACAATGGCCGGATATACATCGGCTCAGACAACGTCATCTGGTATTCGGAACCTTTTGCCTATAGCTGGTTTGATCTTGCCAGGAATTGGATTGAGTTCTCATCTCCGGTGACCATGATCAAGGCTGTTGACGACGGACTTTACGTATCGGATAGCAGTGCTGTTTTCTTCTTGGGTGGCCCGACTCCCACGGAATTTAGCATAAAAATGGTAAGCAAAACGCCAGCTATTGCTGGGACGGCGGTTGTCATTGACATGAGCATGGTTGGGGATGGAAGCAGGGCCGGGTCAAAGGGCGCTCTATGGTTGAGCCCTGGCGGCATCCATCTGGGCATGCAAGGCGGCCAAGTTGCAAATCTAACAGAGAAGAGACTGGTCTTACCCGATGGGGTCATTGGGGCTGGTCTTTACAAGGATGGCGCTTACATAGCAACCATTTCACCTTGAGCGGGGAAAGGAGAAGAACACATGATTAGACTTAGCACAGCTCTCAGAAATCGTTGGCTCGGTTTGGCCGTGAGTTATACGGGAAGCTTTGGAGCGGACGCTTCTGGATCCAAGTTCACGGATGCCGCATCGGGCTTCCTCACTGCTGGATTCAGACCGGGTGACGTGATTTACGTTTCTCTGAGTGGGAATACCGGCTTTTACACGGTCCAGCAAGTGAGTGCCGGGGAACTTGTTGTGGCTGAGTCAGTCAATACCGCTTCTGCGACAAGCGGGACTATTTCTGTCGTGAACGGCAAGACATTCAAGCAGCTTCTAAAATACGGAAAGATAGATATTTATTCGGGCAGCCAGCCAGCTTCTGCCGACAGCGCCGAGACAGGGACGAAGCTTGCATCCATCACTCTGGACGCAGGGAGCTTTACGGCTGGTAGCCCCACCAATGGACTCCTCTTGGCTGATCCAGCTAATGGGATTATCTCCAAGGATGCAGGGCAAAGTTGGCGTGGGTTCGGAATTGCCAACGGCACGGCAGGATGGTTCAGGTTCTATGACAATGGATATATCACAGGAGCCGATACGTCCAATGTCAGTCCGCGATTTGACGG
>FWPU01005429.1_pt1 | contig 27634 bp, 30 predicted proteins | sample 2228361 | NCBI WGS metagenome assembly FWPU01 (sample SAMEA103939777, study PRJEB20133) | metagenome
GGTGGTGGCGCGCTCGGTGCCGTTGTCGACCTTCTCGCCGGACTTGCCTGACCTGACCTTTTACGACCTCGTGTGGCTTCCCAAGGAGGGGCCGGGCGGAGGCGGGGGCGGTGGCGGGAACCGGTCGCTCGAACCCCCGCGCAAGGTCGAGCTCCCGGGCCGGGACAAGATCAATGTGCCGGTCGCGAAGCCCGTCCAGCTCGATGCCGCGCAGCCGCCGAAGCCCGAACCAGCGCCCGAGCCGCCGCCGGCTCTCGAGATTCCCGCCGTCGCGCTGGCCGCGGGACAGCAGTTTTTGCCGGGCGCCCTCGAGGGCCTTCCCTCCGGGACGTCGCTCGGGAGCGGGAGCGGCGGCGGGGCCGGGACCGGCGAGGGGACTGGAATCGGGCCAGGACGGGGCTCGGGCCTGGGGCCCGGTGAAGGGGGCGGCACCGGCGGCGGTGTCTATCGACCTGGCAACGGCGTGACCGCGCCGAAGCTGCTTCGGGAGGTCAAGCCGCAGTACACCGCCGACGCCATGCGCGCCAAGGTCCAGGGCATCGTCGAGCTCGAAGCGGTGGTCCTGCCCGACGGCTCGGTGGGCGACATCCGCATCGTCCGGTCGCTCGATCCGGTGTTCGGCCTCGATCAGGAGGCGGTGAAGGCCGTCAAGCAGTGGCGGTTTATCCCCGGCACGCGATTCGGTCGTCCGGTCGCGGTGCTCGTCGGCGTCGAGCTGCAGTTCACGTTACGCTGAGCCTGCCCGCGGGCGGTTGGGGAAGCCCGAGGGTCGTCCGCGGGGCCGGGGTCGGGCAACGCCGCGAGCCCGGGGGCTCGACGCCGGCCGGGCTCGCTGGCGCGCGCGGGGCGCCGAGGGTCGTCGCCCCATCAATACATCCCGCCCATGCCGCCGGGCGGGGTTGCCGTCTTTTCCTTCTCCTCGGGGATCTCCGACACGAGGGCCTCGGTCGTGAGCAGCAGCGACGCGATCGAGGCGGCGTTTTGCAGGGCCGATCGCACGACCTTGGTCGGGTCGATGACCCCTGACTCGACGAGGTCTTCGAATCGGTCGGTCTGCGCGTTGTACCCTTCGTCGTCGTCCTTGAGAGCCTTGACCTTCTCGACGATGATGGAGCCCTCCTGGCCTGCGTTCTGGGCGATCCAGCGCAGCGGTTCCTCGAGCGCCCGGCGCACGATGTTCACGCCGACCGCCTGGTCGCCTTCGACCTTGAGCGCGTCGAGCGCCCGCCCGGCCCTAAGCAGGGCGACGCCGCCGCCGGGGACGATGCCCTCCTCAACGGCCGCTTTGGTGGCGTGCATGGCGTCCTCGACGCGGGCCTTCTTCTCCTTCATCTCGGTCTCGGTGGCCGCGCCGACCTTGATGACCGCCACGCCGCCCACGAGCTTGGCCAGCCGCTCCTGGAGCTTCTCGCGGTCGTAATCGGAGGTTGTCTCCTCGATCTGGACACGAATCTGCCTGACGCGGCCTTCGATCGCCGCCTGGCTGCCGGCGCCCTCGACGATGGTCGTGTTGTCCTTGTCGATGGTGATCTTCTTGGCGCGGCCGAGGTCGTCGAGGCGCACGTTCTCGAGCCTGATGCCGAGGTCCTCGGTGATGGCGCGCCCGCCGGTGAGCACGGCGATGTCCTCGAGCATGGCCTTGCGGCGGTCGCCGAAGCCGGGCGCCTTGACGGCGGCGGCCTGGAGCGTGCCGCGCAACTTGTTGACGACGAGCGTGGCGAGGGCCTCGCCCTCGACGTCCTCAGCGATGATGACGAGCGGCCGTCCCGATCGCGCGACCTGCTCGAGGAGAGGGAGCAGGTCCTTCATCGAGCTGATCTTCTTCTCATGGATCAGGATGAAGGGGTTCTCGAGCACGGCCTCCATGCGCTCGGGGTCGGTGACGAAGTACGGCGAGAGGTAGCCGCGGTCGAACTGCATGCCCTCGACCACCTCGAGTGAGGTCTCGAGCGTCTTGGCCTCCTCGACGGTGATGACGCCGTCCTTGCCGACCTTGTCCATCGCCTCGGCGATGATCGTGCCGATCGTCTCGTCGCCGTTGGCCGAGATCGTGCCGACCTGCGCGATCATCTTGCCGCCGACGGTGCGCGACTGTTTCTTGAGCGCCGCGACCACGGCCTCGACGGCCTTCTCGATGCCCCGCTTGAGGTCCATCGGGTTGGCGCCGGCCACCACGTTCTTCGCGCCCTCGCGGTAAATGGCTTGCGCCAGGACAGTGGCGGTCGTGGTGCCGTCGCCCGCCGTGTCGGACGTCTTGCTGGCGACCTCGCGCACCATCTGCGCGCCCATGTTCTCGAGGGGGTTCTTGAGCTCGATCTCCTTGGCGACGGTCACGCCGTCCTTGGTGATCGCCGGCGACCCGAATTTCTTGTCGAGCACCACGTTGCGGCCCTTGGGTCCCAGGGTCACCCGCACCGCGTCGGCGAGCGAGTTGACACCGCGCAGGATCGCCTGGCGCGAGTCCTCGCCGTACACAATCTGCTTGGCCATGGTTGTCTCCCGTTGCGAAACCTACTTCTTCTTGCCCGAGGCCTTCTGCGCCTCCGGCTCGATGACGGCGAGCACCTCTTCCTCCCGCATGATGAGGTATTCCTCGCCGTCGATCTTGATGTCCTGCCCCGAGTACTTGCCGAAGAGGATATGGTCGCCCTCCCTGACCTCCAGCGGGATCACCGTGCCGTCGTCCTTCTTCTTGCCGAGGCCGACCGCGATGACCTTCCCCTGCTGTGGCTTCTCCTTGGCTGTGTCGGGGATGATGATGCCGCCCACGCGCTGCTCGCCTTCCTCGATACGCTGGACGATGATGCGATCGTGCAGTGGTCTGATCTTCATGGTCCTCTCCCCGCTGCCGGACGCCGCGCGCCCGGACCCCGACGGCGTCCCCGTTAGCAGTCGCCAATAGCGACTGCTGATTATAACCCCCGCGCCGGGTGTGTCAACAGGACGGGGGGCGCTGGCGTCGGAATCAGGCGGCGCCGCGGCGCCGGAGGCGGTACTCTGTCACCTTCCGGGTCATGGTGTTCCGGTGCAGCCCGAGGAGTTCTGCGGCCCGCACCAGGCTGCCCCCGGAACGCGCCAGCGCGCGCTGGATGAAGCACCGTTCGAACTCGCGGCGGGCTTCGTCGTAGCGGATGCCGCGGTCGAGCATTTGTTGCACGAGCTGCTCGAGCTGTTCGCGCACGGGCCGTGGTCTCCGCTGCGGCCGGACCGGCTAGACGAGCGGGCGTCCGGTCAGTCGTTGGAACGCTTCCAGGTACTTCTCGCGGGTCCGTTCGACCACGTCGCTCGGCAGCGACGGTGCCGGCGGTTGCCGGTTCCACCCGATCGCGTCGAGGTAGTCGCGGACGTATTGCTTGTCGAAGCTCGGCTGCGAGCGGCCTGGGGCGTACTGGTCCATCGGCCAGAACCGCGACGAGTCGGGCGTCAACACTTCGTCGATCAGGATGAGCTCGCCATCTGTTGTGAGCCCGAACTCGAACTTCGTATCGGCCACGATGATGCCGCGCGCCTCCGCATGGGCGGCGCCGCGCGCGTAAAGCGTCAGGGTCAGGTCGCGCAACCGGGCCGCGCGCTCGGCGCCCACCAGACGGGCGACTTCGGTCTCGGGAATGTTCTCGTCGTGCCCGGACTCGGCCTTCGTGGCCGGCGTGAAGATGGGTTCCGGCAACCGCTCCGATTCCGACAGCCCGGCCGGCAGCCGCACGCCGCAAACGGCTCCCGTCTCCTGGTACTCCTTCCAGCCCGAGCCCGCCAGGTACCCGCGCGCCACGCACTCGACGGGTAACGGCATCGTCCGGCGGACGAGCATCGACCGCCCACTCACCACGCCGGCGTGCCGCCGCGCCGCGTCGGGGTACTGCGCCGGGTCCATGGTGATCAGATGGTTGGGCACGACGTCGCGGAGCAGCTCGAACCAGAACGCCGAGAGCTGCGTCAGGATGCGACCTTTATCGGGGATCCCGGTGCCGAGCACGTAATCGAACGCCGAGATGCGGTCGGTGGCGACGATCAGGAGGGCACTGTCCACCGCGTACACGTCGCGGACTTTGCCCCGGCGCACGAGCGTGAGGTCATCGAGACGGGTTTCGAGCACAGGGGCAACGGTGGGCATGAGGTGATCCTCGCTGCGACGCATCAATTTACCTGGAGCCGCGCGCCGAGTCAATCCGCGCGCCGAGGTCGCCCGAGGTCGCCGGTGCCGCACGGGCGCTCCGGATCGTGATGCCCCCGCGCGTCGCCCGCAGCGAGACGCGCGGGCCCCCGCGGCCGACCGGGCCCGCCGCGCGGCTCGAGCGGCCCTCGACCGTCACCGGCAGGTCGAGGCCTTCCAGCCGGACGCTTCCCTCGGTCGCGGCTGCGTCGACCACGACGTTCCCCGATGGCGCTAGTGTGACATCGAGCGCGCCGCGCGTCGCATACGCCGTCACCTCCACCGCCCGGGCCAGACCGAGCCGCACGTCGACGCCCTCGGCGTCGCACCGAACGGCCCCGGCGACTCGCGCGAGCGCGAAGCGTCCGCCCACGACGGTGGCGTCGACCGGCCCCGCGAGGCGGTCGAGCTCCACGTCAGCCGACCTCGCGTCGACCTGCACGGGCCCATCGAGGCCGCTTGCACGCACCGAGCCTGCCGTCAGGTCGAGCGCGACAGCCCCGCGGACTCGCTCCAGGCGCAAGCCGGCGGCGCGCGCGCGCAGCCGGACCGCGCCGACGTCGGCGAGCTCGAGCGTACCGCCCCGGTGGTCGCCCTCGACCAGCCCGGCGATGTTCGACAGGTGGCCGGCGCCGCGCGTCGAACCGAGCGCCACCCCGGCAACGCCATTCACCCGCAGCTCGCCTCGAATCCCGTCGACGCGCACGCTCAGCCGTGCCGGGAGGCGCACCGTGAGGGCAACCTGCTGCTGCCCCTCGGCGGGGTAGTCGACCCCCAGGAGCAACGCGTCGGCCGTGGTGTCGGCTCGCAGGGTCGTGGCGGAAGCCAACCGCGCAGCCTCGGCCTCGTCCACCCCGGTCGACGTCACGATCAACTCCGCGGCGACGTCGGTGCGGTCTTCACCCGTCGCGGTCACGCGCAGGACGCCGCGAACGCGCACTTCCCTGACCGTCGTGCCGACCGGGTACCGCGCGGTCCGCCGCTGCTCGCTGCGTGCGCTCTCGGGTCGCAGCTCGCGGACGAGGCGGCGGGCCAGGTCGGCCACCCCGAGGCGTGACCCGCGGGTGGGCGGCGCGCTCACCCGATAGAGGACGATGCCCGCGGTGACGAACGCGAGGATCAGCAGTAACTCTCGCTTTCCCATAGACTTGTGGGTGTTCTTATAGTAGAGTGCGCAGGGATCTGGTCGCCGCTGCGCGTGTGGGTCCCGCGCGCCATTGTACTGCGGTCCCGAGCGACGATGCCGTCTCGCCTACGTGCGGCAGTTGTTCTGGCGCTGACCGTTGGATTGCTGGCGTTTTTCCTGAGGAACGCCGACCTGGCCGCCGTCTGGGCGGAGATGCGGGGCGCCGACCTACCCTTCGTTCTGGCCGCGACGGCGGCGACGCTCACCGCCTATCCGCTTCGCGGCTTCCGCTGGCTGGCACTGCTCGAGCCGCTGGGCACCGTGCCGTTCGGCCTGGCCGTGCGCACGACGGTCATCGGGTTCGGCGCGAGCGTGGTGTTGCCGGCGCGCGCGGGCGAGTTCGTCCGTCCGTATCTGCTCGCGCGTCGCGAGCAGCTCAGCGCCACGGCGGTCTTCGCGACGATCGTCATCGAGCGGGTGCTCGACCTGACAACCGTGCTGTTTTTCTTGGGCGGCGCGCTGCTGCTGTTCGACCCGGGGTTGGCCTCGCGCGACCCGTCGAGCTTCGCCGCCTTGCGCGCGGGAGGTGCGGTGGCGGCGCTCGCCGCCTGCTCGGTGCTCGGGGCGCTCATGGTTTTGGCGGGCCATCCTGACTGGCTGGGCCGCTGGGCGACGCGCGCGGACGGCTGGCTGCCGGGGCGCGCGTCGGGGCGGATCGAGCGGACGGTCCGCCGGTTTGCCGAGGGCCTGGCGGCGGTGCGGCAGCCGCGCCGCCTGCTCGTGGCGGCGCTCTGGTCGGTGCCCGTGTGGCTCGTCATCGCGGCGGGCATCTGGTGCACGACGCGAGCGTTTCACATGTCGCTGCCGTACACGTCGGCGTTTCTCATCATCGCGGTGCTGGTCGTGGGTGTGTCGGTGCCGACTCCCGGGGCGGTCGGCGGGTTTCACGCGGCGTTCCAGGTGGCCGTCACGCGCTTCTACGGCGTCGCGAACGACCGCGCGGTGGGGGCGGCCATCGTCCTGCACGCGGTGTCGTTCGTGCCGGTCGCAGTGCTCGGGGCGGCCTTCATGTTGCGCGAGGGGTTGAGTCCGGCCCGCGTGCGGGCGCTCGTGGAGGAACGCGAGGAGAACCGCCCGGCGGGCGGGGCGGAGGATCGGGGTGAAGTGTCCGTACTGCGGCCATCTGGGTGACAAGGTGGTCGACTCGCGGGAGACGAAGGAGGGCGAGGCGATTCGCCGCCGCCGCGAATGCCTCTCGTGTGGACGCCGGTTCACCAGCTACGAGCGCGTCGACGAGATTCCCTACATGGTCGTCAAGAAGGACGGCCGGCGCGAGCGGTTCGAGCGCCAGAAGCTAATGGCGGGGCTGCTCAAGGCGTGCGAGAAGCGGCCGGTCAGCGTGGCGGTGCTCGAGCGGCTGGCCGACCGCGTCGAGACGATGCTCCAGGACCGGCCCGAGAAGGAGATGGCGACGCGGGAGATCGGCGAGTTCGTCATGCAGGAGCTGCGGCGGGTCGACAAGGTCGCCTACGTCCGGTTTGCCTCCGTCTACCGCCACTTCCGCGACGTGAGCGAGTTCATGACCGAGCTGCGCGACCTGCTCGACGCCAAGGAGTCATGACGCCGGGCACCCGAGACAGGGCCATGCGGGCGACGCCGCCGGTGGCATTACACGCCAGGGGGTCCTCAAGAGGACGGGCTCGAGCGGGCGCGCGGCCGCCGCTCAGGGACAACCCGCGCCTGATCCTGTTCGCCATGGTGCTGCTCGTCGCCGCCCTGGTGGCGGTCGTCGTCGTGGCGAATCGCTCGAGCGAGCTCCGAGCGGATTTCCTGAGCGAGGTCGTGCTCTACGCGCTGTCGGTGGCGGACCTGACGATGCTCGTGGCACTGGCGTTCGTGCTGGCGCGCAACGTCGTGAAGCTCGTCGTGGAGCGGCGCCGCGGCCTGCCCTTCGCGCGCTTCCGCTCGAAGCTCGTGGCGGCGTTGCTCGGCCTGACGATCGTGCCGGCCGTGCTCGTGCTGGTGGTGGGCAGCGAGCTCATCCGCAACAGCGCGACGCGGTGGTTCAGCCCGCCGATCGAGGACGTGGTGGGGTCGGCCACGCGGATCGCCGCCGACTACTACCAGGAGCGCGGGCGGATGGTGAGCGGCCATGCGGTGCGCATCGCCCGGGCGCTCCCGCCGGCCGCCGTCGTCGCGGGCGATGTCGCGGTGGTGCGCGACGTCATCGCGCCCGAGGTCGCGGCCGAGCGCGTGGGGATGGTCGAGGTCTACCAGGTCCGCGCGGGCGACCGCGGGGCGGCCGCGGTCGTCCCGCTCGTGGCGGTGGAGGCCCCGGCGCTGCCGCGCGATCGCGTCCGGGCGTCCGCCGACCGCCTGGCCGCCCGCGTCGCCGCCGGCGGAGCCGAGACCCAGGCGCGCGACCGTTTGAGCGGCGGCGGCGAGCTGGTGCGCGCCGCGGCGGTCGTGCGCGATCCCGCCGGCCGTCCGGTGGGGGTAGTGGTCGCGTCGGATTATCTCTCCGGCGAGGTCGCCGCGGCAGCGCACCGGATCACGGAGGCCTTCGAGGCCTACGCTCAGGTCAAGGTGCTGCGCCGGCCGCTCGAAGGCGTCTACCTCTCGTTCTTCCTCATGGTGACGCTCATGATTCTCGTGAGCGCCACGTGGATGGGCCTCTATATCGCCAAGCGCATCACGCGGCCGGTGCAGGCGCTCGCCGCGGGGGCCCGGGCTATCGGCGCCGGGCAGCTTGACCACCGGATCGCGCCGGAGAGCGCCGACGAGTTCGGGAGCCTCGTCGAGGCCTTCAACGCCATGGCGGCCGAGCTTGCGGCCGGGCGCCGCAAACTCGAGCGGTCCCGCCTCGACCTCGAGCGGAAGACGCACGAGATCGACGAGCGGCGGCGCTACTTCGAGAGCATCCTCGAACGCATCGCGACCGGCGTCATCGCCGTCGGCGCCGACGGCCGGGTGAGCGCAGCGAACGGGGCGGCCGTCCGCCTGCTCGGCCTCGAGCGCGCGCCGATTGGCCAACCGGTCCACGCTGCGCTGGGCCGGGAGGATCTCGCGCCGCTCAGGCGACTGCTCGAAGACGGGGTGGCGAGCGGCGGCTCGGCCCAGGAGGTATCCGTCGTGCGAGACGGGCAGGAGCTGCGCCTCGCCGCCGCCGCGACGACGTTGCAGAGCCAGAGCGGGGCCCTCGAGGGGCGCGTGCTCGTCTTCGACGACGTCACCCCGCTCTTCCGGGCGCAGCGGGTCGCGGCCTGGCGCGACGTGGCCCGGCGGCTCGCCCACGAGATCAAAAATCCCCTGACGCCCATTCAGCTCTCGGCCGAACGCTTGCGGCGGCACTTCGGCGCCGCGCCGCCGCCGACCCGCGCCCTCGTGGAGGAATGCACGGCGACCATCGTGACGGAGGTGGACTCGCTCAAGGCGCTCGTGGACGAGTTCGCGCAGTTCGCGCGCATGCCGGCGCCCCGGACCGTCCCCACGGACCTGCACGCGCTGCTCCACGAGACGCTGGCGCTCTACGACGGCGTCGTGCGGTCGGTTCGCATCGAGCGCCGCTTCACCGATGGCCTCCCCGCCGTCCGCGTGGACCGCGACCAGATCCGGCGCGTCGTGGTCAACCTCGTCGACAACGCCGTCGAGGCGCTCGGTGGACCGGACGGTCGAGGCTTCGCGGGAGAGCCCGGACTGATCGTCGTGGCGACCGAGCACGACGCGGCGGCGGGCGTCGTCCGCATCGTGGTCGCCGACAACGGGCCGGGCATCGCGGAGGCTGACCGCGACAAGCTCTTCATGCCGTACTATTCGACCAAGCGCCGCGGGTCAGGGCTCGGCTTGGCGATCGTCCGCCGGATCGTGGTGGAGCACGGTGGCAGCATCGAGGTGCAGGCCAATGCGCCGCACGGCACGCGCTTCGCGGTCGAGTTGCCCTGCTAGGGGGCGGGTGGCCCGCGCGGCGGGGCGGCCTGAGGCGCTCGAGGAGGATGGGAGGGGCGAGGGGTGAGGGCACAGGAGGCCAGCGAGCCCGGCGGGAAGCCGCGGATCCTCATCGTCGACGATGAAGCCGGGGTGCGCGCGGCCCTGACGGGCGTCTTCCGCGACGAAGGGTGGGGGGTCGAAGCGGTGGCGAGCGGGGAGGCCTGTCTCGATCGGGCGGGGCGCGACACCTACGACGTCATCCTGCTGGATATCTGGCTGCCCGGGCTGGACGGCCTGGCGACGCTCGCGCGGCTCAAGGAGCGGCGGGTCGAGGCCGAGGTCGTCATGATCTCGGGTCACGGCAGCATTGAGGCAGCTGTCCGCGCCATCAAGCTGGGCGCGTTCGACTTCGTCGAGAAGCCTCTCTCGCTCGAGAAAACCGTGCTCGTGGCGCGGAACGCGCTGCGGCAGCGGCGTCTCGAGGCCGAGAACCGCGCGCTGCGGGCGCAGGCCGTCCGCCGCCTGGTCATGATCGGCGAGAGCTACGCGATGGCGCAGCTCCGCGAGCAGGTGGCGATGGCGGCGCCGACCAACGGCCGGGTGCTCATCTACGGCGAGAACGGCACGGGTAAAGAGCTCGTGGCGCGGACGATTCACGCGTCGAGTCGGCGGCGGAACGGACCGTTCGTCGAGGTGAACTGCGCCGCCATTCCGGAGGACCTGATCGAGTCGGAGCTGTTCGGCCACGTCAAGGGCGCGTTCACGGGCGCGGTCGCCGACCGGCGGGGGAAGTTCGAGGTCGCCGACTCGGGTACGTTGTTTCTCGACGAGGTCGGCGACATGAGCCTCAAGACGCAGGCCAAGGTGCTGCGCGTCCTGCAGGAGCAGGTCGTCGAGCGCGTCGGGGCGACCTCGGGCGTGCGCGTCGACGTGCGCGTGATCGCCGCGACGAACAAGGACCTCGCCGCCGAGATCCGGGCGGGCCGCTTCCGCGAGGACCTCTATTTCCGCCTGAACGTCATTCCCATCTTCGTGCCGCCGCTGCGCGACCGGAGCGAGGACATCCCGTTGCTCGCCGAGCACTTCATGGCCGAGTTCGCCCGGGAGTACGGTCGGCGGCCGAAGGCGATCGACCCGGGCGCGATGGCCGGACTACGGCGCTACCGGTGGCCGGGCAACGTCCGGGAGCTCCGGAACGTCGTCGAGCGCCTGATGATCATGGTGCCCGGCGAGACGATCACGCTGAAGGACCTGGCCTTCCTCGAAGGGGCCGGCGCGGTTCCAGCGGACACCGCGGCTGACGGAGCGCTGCTGCCGCTGCACGAGGCACGGGATCGGTTCGAGCGCGACTACATCGTGCGCGCGCTCGCCGCCCAGCAGGGCAACATCTCGCGGACGGCCGAGGTGCTCGGTGTCGAGCGCAGCAACCTCTATCGCAAGATGCGTGCGTTCGGGATCGCGCCGGCGCGCCGTCTCGAGGGCGACCTCGAGAAACTGCCGGAGCCGGCCGGCCAGTGACCGATCATCCGCGAGCCTTCCGCAGCCTGGCCTCGAGCACCTGGTCATCGGCGAACCGCTCGAGCTGCAAGTAGTAGCGCGCGGTGTCCAGCAGCGCCGCCGACGGCACGAGGCCCACGATCTCGCTCTCGAGCACCGACACGCCGTAGCGTGCGGCTTCGCGCTTGACCACCTCGAACACGCGGAAGATCGGCGTCTTCTCGAAGTTGGTCAGGTTCATCGAGACCTGCGCCAGGTTGCGGTCCTCGACCTTGACGCCCATCGCCTTGACGTGGCGGAACCCGCCGCTGCTGAACCGAATCGCCGCCGCGATCTTCTTGGCGACGTCGACGCGGTCGGTCGCGAGGTTGATGTTGTAGGCGATGAGCGGCATCCGCGCGCCGATGACCGACGCGCCGGCCGTCGGGTGGGGCGCGGCCGGCCCAAAGTCCGGCCGCCACTCGGGTCGCGCCATCTTCTCGGCCAGGCCCTCGAACTCCCCGCGCCGGATGTCTTCGAGGTTGCGCCGTCCCGGATCCGTAGCCGCTTCCTCGTACAGGTAGACCGGAACGCCGAAGCGGGCGGCGACCTCCGCCCCGACCTCGCGCGCGAGGGCCACGCAGGCGTCCATCCCGACGCCTTCGATGGGGACGAAGGGGACCACGTCGACCGCGCCGACGCGCGGGTGCTCGCCGCGATGCTGGCGCAGATCGATCTGCGGCAGCGCCGCTTCGTAGAGCGCCAGGACCGCCGTCTTGAGAGCGGGCGCGTCGCCCGCGAGGGTGAGGACCGAGCGGTTGTGGGAGGCGTCGGAGGACCAGTCGAGCAGCCAGACCCCAGGCGCGCGCCGGACCGCGTCGACGCACGCCGCGACCACATCTGGCCGGCGACCCTCACTGATGTTCGGCACGCACTCGATGATCGCCATGGCGCCCCATCATAGCAGGCGCCGCGAGCGGCGGCGGTGGCGCCCGCACCGCGCATTGACGCTCTTCGGTCTTTGCCGCATAATCACGACGACATCCTCATGGCGGACGCGCCCCTCCACCGATCCTCCGGCGCTCCGGCCGGGCCCGCCTCTGGCCGCGACGCTCGCATCGAGCAACTGCTCCTCGCAGGCCTCGACGAATACTTCGCCGGCCGATACGAACAGGCGATCCATGTGTGGACGCGCGTCCTCTTCCTGGACCGCGGCCACGCGCGAGCGCGCGCGTACATCGAGCGCGCGCGGCGCGCGCTCGCCGAACGCCTGCGCGAATCCGAAGAACTCTTCCATCGCGGCGCTGACGCCTTCAACCGCGGGGACGCCCGCACGGCCCGCGAGCTGCTGACGTCGGCCCTGGCGCGCGGGACGGCCCAGGAGGACGCCCTCGCGCTGCTCGGCCGGCTCGACCGCCTCGAAGCGTCCGCCGGTCCGAGCGGGCCTCCCACGCCCGATGGGCGGCCGGCCAGCCGGGCGCGGGCTCGGGCCGAGGGGCCCGCGCGACCGGTGGCAAACCGGTTGATCGCGCGGCCGCTGCTCGCCGGGACCCTCGGCCTGGCGTTCCTCGTGGGCGGCGGCCTGTTGATCGCATCCTGGCCAGAGGACCGCTGGACCTTCTTCGAGCCGGTGCGCCACCGGGAGCCCACGCCGGGCCCGCGGACAGCGCCGATCCCGGTCCCGACGGCTGCCGAAACCGCCGTGGCCCGTGCTCGCCAGCTCGTCGGGTCGCGCGACCTCGACGACCCGGCTGGCGTGCCTCCCCAAGACGCCGCAGGCCTGCAAGAAGCCCTGCGCCTGCTCGAATCGGTCCGGCTCGGCGATCCCCGCCGGCTGGAGGCCGACGAGCTTCGCGCGCGCATCCAGCGAGCCCTGATCGCGGGCGTCGACCCGCGAGCGTCCGCCGGATCCATCGTCCCGCCGGGTCCGTCACGATGAGATGCCCGAAGTGTCACTACCTGAGTTTCGACAGTGGGGAGCGCTGCCGGAACTGTGGCTACGAGTTTTCCCTCACGGTCGCGCCCCCGCAAGAGCTCGAGCTGCCAGTGGCGCCCGAACCGGAGGGACCACTGGCGGAGTTGTCCTTGGCCGACCGAGAAGGCGTGGCGGCGATGAGCTCGTTGCCGGCAGCCGGCGAAGGGGGACGTGCTTTGGAGCGGCCGAAGGAGCCGCTGGGGGAGACGTCCGAGCGGTTGGTGCCCGACCTGCCGCTGTTTCGAGACGCGACGCGTCCCGACCTCTCGCGGGGCCTGCCGCGGCCGACGCCTCGTCCGCCGCTCGCGGTCAGGCGGGCTCCGCCGGTCGTCCCTCGCGGTGCTCGGGAACGCTCGACGCCGGCGGAGTTCCGCCTCGACCTCGAGGCGCCTTCGGCGGAGGCCGGCGAGGTGCGCGAGGCCGGCCCCGAGGGCGGCGGTCGGACCGCCGACGCTCGGCTGGCCGCGGAGGCTGCGCGGGTCGATGCCGACTTGGGCGGGCGCGTGCTCGCCGCGCTTCTCGACGCCGGTATCCTGCTCGCTCTCGATGCCGCTATCGTGCACCTGACCCTCCGTGTCGCGGCGCTCGCGTGGAACGAGATCGCCGTGCTTCCCTGGATACCCCTCGTGGCTTTCCTCGTGCTCGTCGACGGCGCTTACAGCGTGGTGTGTACCGGAAGCGGCGGGCAGACGCTCGGCAAGATGGCCGCCGGGATTCGGGTCGTGCGCGCCGATGATGCGGGTCCGCCCGGTTTTCGGCGGGCGCTGCGACGAACGGTTGCCTACGGCGTCTCGCTCGCACCCGCGGGCCTGGGACTCCTGCCGGCGCTCGTGGGCCGCGATCGGCAGACCCTGCACGACCGGCTCGCGGGCACGCGCGTCGTCAAGGTCAGCTGACGAGAAGTGCGTCGCATGGCCGTAGCGATCGCGTCGGTCGCCTACACGGGCTTCGTGCCCGTGGCGCCCGGGACGGCCGGCTCGATCGTGGGGCTTGCCCTCTATGCGGCGCTCGCGTGGGTCGGTGCCCCTCAGGTCGCGACCGTCGTCGTCGCGGCCGGTCTGTTTCTAGTGGGCGTGTGGGCGGCTGGCGAGGCGGAGCGGCACTTCGGCCTGGCGGACCCGGGGCCGGTCGTGATCGACGAGGTCGTCGGCATGCTGGTGGCGCTGGTGTTCACCGGCGCTGGCACGGCCGGTGCCCTGGCGGGGTTCGTCCTCTTTCGAGCCTTCGACATCATCAAGCCGTATCCGGCGGCCCGGCTCGAGCGGCTCGAGGGCGGCTGGGGCGTCATGGCCGACGATGTGGTGGCCGCAGTGTACGCGAACCTGGTCCTCCAGGCCTGGGCACGGCTCGCGGTGGTCTTTCTCCCATGACCGACGCGCGCGGGTCGCGCCCGTTCGCCACGGCAGAGATCATCGCGGTGGGCAGCGAGATGCTGACGCCGCATCGGACGGAGACGAACTCGCTCCTCGTGACGGCCCGTCTCGACGAGTACGGCATCCGCGTTGTGGCGAAGGCCGTCGTGGGCGACGACCCGGTCGTGCTCGGCCGGGTGTTCGAGCAGGCCCGCGCTCGAGCGGACCTGGTCGTGCTCATCGGTGGGCTGGGCCCGACGGCCGACGACGTGACGCGGGAGGTCGTGGCCGGAGCGCTCGGACGCCCGCTCGTCGAGGACGCCTCGATCCTCGACGGCATTCGCCGTCGCTTCGAAGCGCGCGGCCTGCGGATGCCGGACATCAACCGCCGTCAGGCCATGGTGATGGCCGGGGCTGTGGTGCTTCCGAATCGAAACGGAACGGCGCCTGGCCAGTGGCTCGACGAGGGCGATCGGGGCGTGCTGCTTCTGCCTGGGCCACCCCGCGAGCTCGAGCCGATGCTCGGCGCATTCGCGCAGGAGGTGCTCGCGTCGCGAGGGGGGCTGGGGCGCGTGTTCCGCCGCGTGCTGAAGCTCGCCGGGCGGACCGAATCGCACGTGGAGGAGGTCGCAGAGCCGATCTACCGTCGCTGGCTCGCCGAGGTGCCGCCTGTCGAGACGACGATCCTCGCGACGCCCGGGCAGATCGAGCTGCATCTCTCGGTGCGGAGCCACGATGCCGCAGCAGCGGCCGCCCGCCTCGACCAGTGTGTGGCTGCCCTCGCGCCGACCCTGCACCCGGCGGTTTTCAGCACCGACGGCCGCACGCTCGAGCAGGTCGTGGGCGATCTGCTCCGGACGCGCGGATGGACGATCGCCGTGGCGGAGTCCTGCACGGGCGGGCTCATCGCCTCGCGGCTGACCGACGTGTCGGGAAGCTCGGCGTACGTCGAGGAGGCCGTCGTGGCGTACAGCAACCGGGCCAAGGTCGACCGCCTGGGCGTTTCCGAGGCGGACCTCGCCGTGCACGGCGCCGTCAGCGAGCGGGTGGCGCTGGCCATGGCGCGTGGGGTCCGCGCCCGCGGTCGGACGGACATCGGCGTGGGCGTCACGGGCATCGCGGGCCCCACGGGGGCGACGCCGGGCAAGCCGGTCGGCACGGTCGTGGTCGCCGTCGTGGGGCCCGGCTCGGCCGAGCGCGTCGACACGTTCCGGTTCGGCGGCGATCGCAGCGTCGTGAAGGCCCAGGCAGCGCAGGCGGCGCTCAACCTGGTCCGGCTGGTCGTCGAAGGGGTCGGAGGCGCGTGATGCGCCTGTTCGTCGCCGTCGACCTCGACGAGGCCGCGCGCCAGGCCGTGGTCCGACTGGTCGAGGACCTGCGAAGCCGATTCGCCGCGCGTGGGCTCGGGCGGGGCACCCGGTGGGTCGAGCCGAGGCATCTGCACCTGACGATCCGCTTCATCGGCGAGGTACCCGACGAGCGCGCCCAGTCCATTCGGCAGGCCGTGCAGCCGCGCCTGAGCACGCGCGCCTTCGACCTGAGGTTGACTGGATTGGGCGTTTTTCCCCCAGCGGGCGCCGCGCGGGTGCTGTGGGTGGGTGTGGCCGAGGGGGCAGTCGGCCTGGCCGCGCTGCACGACGAGATCGACGCCCGCCTGGTGGCGATCGGCGAACCGACAGAGTCGCGGCCATTCTCGGCTCACCTGACCCTCGCCCGCTTCAAGGATCTCGACCGCGGGCGAAGCGAGGCGCTGCGGGCGACGATCCAGGCGGTGGCGGCCGACGTCGGCTCCTGCCGCATCGACGCGGTGACCTTGTACGAGAGTCGTCTGGGCCCGGCCGGGCCGACCTACACACCGCTCCTCCGAACCCGGCTGGCGTAGCCCTGCGCCCCGACGCGCCTCCCGCGCGCGGGAAGGCACCGCGTGACCAGACCGCGGCCCGGCGCGATTCGCGCTAAGATGCCAGGTGCCGGCTGGCGGCGCGCGGATCACGATGCCCGACTGGATCCTGATTCTGAGCGGCTATCTCCTGGGGTCGATCCCCTTTGCCTTTCTGTTGACGCGGAAGCGCGTCGGCGTGGACATTCGCGTGAGCGGAAGCGGCAACGTGGGCGCGGCCAACGTCCTGCGCCTCACGACGCCTTCGCTCGGCCTCACGGTGCTCGCTCTCGACATCGCCAAGGGGTCCGCGGCGGTGTGGGTGGCGCAGGCGATCGGGCGGGGCGAGGCGATCTGCGCGGTCACCGGGGTGGCGGCGATCGTGGGGCACATCTACCCGGTGTGGCTGCGGTTTCGCGGCGGCAAGGGCGTGGCGGTCGCCTGCGGCGTCTTCTCGGTGCTGGCTCCGCTGGTCACCGCCGCCGCGGCCGGCGTCTTCTCGTTGATCGTCTGGACGACGCGGTATGTTTCGCTCGGTTCGGTCGTGGCGAGCGTCACGCTGCCGCCCCTGGCGTACGCGGCCGGCGCGTCGGTGGCAGTGGTGATGGCCGCGTCGGCGGCGGCGGGCCTCATCGTGTTTCGGCATCGCGCCAACCTCGCTCGCATCCGCGCGGGTACCGAGCGGCGTCTCGGTGACCGCGTCCAGACGGTGAGTTCGTGACGTGATGCGGGAGACGGCGATTCTGGGGGCCGGTAGCTGGGGAACGGCCCTGGCGGTGCACCTGGGTTCCCACGGGCATCGCGTGCGCCTGTGGGGCCGCGATGGGGCGGCCGTCCGCGACATGTGCGCGCGGCGGGCCAACCCCACGTATCTTCCAGACGTCGTGTTTCCGGCCACCGTGGAGCCGGTGGAGAGCCTCGACGCCGCGCTCGCCGGTGCGCAGTTCGTCGTCAATGCGGTCCCCTCGCACGGGACACGCGCCATCATGCGGAGGGCTGCCCCCTTCGTGCCGCCCGAGGCCATCGTGGTGAGCGCAACCAAGGGCCTCGAGGCCAATACGCTGCGCCGCATGAGTCAGGTCATCGCGGAGGAGTTCGTCGACGAGCGGCGGATCGTCGTGCTGTCGGGTCCGAGCTTCGCGCTCGAAGTGGCCAAGCAGCGGCCGACGGCGTTGCTCGTCGCCTCGACGGACGCCGACGCCGCAGCTTGCGTGCAGGAGCGATTCCGCGGCCGGTTCTTCCGGCTCTACGCCACCGACGACGTGGTGGGAGTCGAGATCGGCGGAGCCCTCAAGAACGTCATCGCGATTGCCGCCGGCGTCGTCGAGGCGCTGGGGCTCGGACACAACGCCCTCGCGGCCCTGATCACGCGGGGGCTCGCCGAGATCTCGCGTCTCGCCTGCGCGCTCGGCGGTCGCCGGGAAACGCTGGCCGGCCTGAGCGGCCTGGGTGACCTGGTGCTCACCTGTACCGGGTCGCTCAGCCGCAATCGGCACGTCGGGATCGAGCTCGGCAGGGGGCGCCCCCTCGCGGAAGTCCTGGCCGGCATGCGGATGGTCGCCGAGGGCGTGCGGACCACGCACGCCGCGCTGGCGCTTGGGGCCCAATGCGGCGTCGAGCTGCCGATCACGGCCCAGATGGCCGAGGTGCTCGACGGGCGCAAGACGCCTCAGGCGGCGGTCGAGGACCTGATGCTTCGGCCCCAGCGCGCCGAGCCGGAGCGCGAGCGCTGACCGCTAGGAGGCGGCGACCGGGACCCCCCCATGAACGTGTTCGCGAAGATCCGGAAAGGCCTGGCGCGCACGAGTCGCGAGCTGACGGGTCGGCTCCAGAGCGCGCTCGGCGCGGGCTCGCCGGGGGGGCCGCGCGTCGCGGCGCCGGCGGGCGACCCCGTCGCGGCGATCGAGGACGTCTTGCTCGGCGCCGACGTCGGCGTCGGGGCCACGCGGGCCGTGGTCGAAAGCGTGCGCCGGGCGCCTCCCGGCAGCGACCTGCGGGCGCTCGTGAAGCGCGAGATCCTGCGGCTGCTGGCGGAGGCGGAACGGCCGGTCGCGCCGGGCGGATCGCCGCGGGTGATTCTGGTCGTGGGCGTCAATGGTACCGGCAAGACCACCAGCGTGGCGAAGCTGGCGGCCCTCGTGCGGGCGGCGGGCGACAGGCCGCTCGTCTGCGCTGCCGACACCTTTCGAGCGGCGGCGGTCGAACAGCTCGGCGCCTGGGCGGCGCGCGCCGGGGCCGCGTTCGTCGGGGCCCGGCCGGGCGGCGACCCAGCGGCGGTGGTGTTCGACGCGCTGCGCGCGGCCCGCGCGCGGGACTGTTCCCCGGTCCTGGTGGACACGGCGGGCCGCCTGCACACGCGCACCCCGCTGATGGCGGAGCTCGCCAAGATCCGGCGCGTCGCGGCGCGGGAGGTTGCGGGCGCGCCGCACGAGGTGCTCCTCGTGCTCGACGCGACGGTCGGGCAGAACGGCGTCGTCCAGGCGCGCGAGTTCCTGGCGCACGCGGGCGTCACGGGGATCGTGCTGACCAAGCTGGACGGCACGGCCCGCGGCGGAGTGGCCGTGGCGATTGCTCACGACCTGAAGCTGCCGATCCGCTTCGTCGGCGTCGGCGAGCAGCTCGAGGACCTGGTGCCGTTTTCCCCGGAGGCGTACGTCGACGCCCTGTTCGAAGAGCCGTGGTAGGCGCGGTCCCAGACGAGCTTTACATGGCGCGCGCGCTCAGGCACGCCGCGCGCGGGCGCGGCCGCACGTCGCCGAATCCCCTGGTGGGGGCCGTCGTCGTGACGCCCGATGGGGTCGTGGTGGGCACCGGCTATCACGAGGCCGCTGGCCGGCCGCACGCCGAAATCGTGGCGCTCGAGGCGGCGGGCGACCGGGCCCGGGGAGCGACTTTGTACTCGACGCTCGAACCTTGTTGTCACTGGGGTCGGACCGGCCCGTGCGTCGAGCGCATCGTGGCGGCGGGGATTGCCCGCGTCGTGGCGGCGGTGGAGGACCCCGACCCGCGCGTGGCGGGCCGAGGCGTTCGCTACCTCCGTGAGCACGGCGTCGCCGTGACCGTGGGGCCCGGCCACCGGGAGGCCGTCCGGCTGAACGCGCCGTACTTCACCGTCGCGCGGCGGGGGCGTCCGTTTGTGATCCTGAAAGTGGCGCTGAGCGTGGATGGGTGCGTGGCGGCGCGCCCCGGGGCCCGCACAGGGCTCACCGGTCCCGAGGCGCGACGCGCGATGCACGCCCAGCGCGCGGCCGTGGATGCGATCGCCGTCGGGTCAAACACCCTTCGCGTCGACGGCCCGGCGCTGACGCCGCGCGGGGCGTATCGCGCGCGGCCGCTCGTGCGCGTCGTGTTCGACTCGCAGCTCGTCACGCCGCCCACCGCGCGGCTGCTCTCGACGCTGGAAGCCGGGCCGGTCATAATGGTCGTGTCGAGGTCGGGTCTCGAAGCGTACCCCGACCGCGCTCGGGCGCTCGAAGCGGCCGGCGCGCACCTGCTCGTGGGCGACGCGCGGGAGATGGGCCACGCGCTCGGCCAGTTGGTTCCGCTCGGCGTGCAGTCGATGCTCATCGAGGGCGGCGTCGGCTTGCACCGGGCGGCGTGGCGCGCCGGGGTCGTGGATCGAGTCGAGGCATGGATCGCGCCGTGCGCGCTCGGACCTGAGGGAGTGCGGTGGCTCGGGGTCGACGAGCTGTCGCTGGCCGGACTGCTCGACCTCGAGGTCGAGCTGCACGGGCGGGACGTGAGGATGGTGGGAGATGTTCACCGGCTTGATTGAAGCGGTGGGCGAGGTGACGGAGCTCAAGCCGACCCCCGCGGGCTTCCGCCTCCGCGTGGCGACCGCCCTCGCGCGCGAGCTGGCCGTCGGGTCGAGCGTGGCCGTCAGCGGCGTGTGCCTGACGGTCATTGCGTCAGACCCCGACGCCGTGTGCATGGAGGTGTCGCCCGAAACCGCGCGTGTGACGACGCTCGGATCGCTCCGGCTCGGCACGCTCGTGAACCTCGAGCGCCCGGTCCGGCCCGAGAGTCCCATGGGCGGGCACTTCGTGCTCGGGCACGTGGACGCGACCGGGGTGATCGACGACCTGCGCCACGAGGGCGACTGTCACTGGCTGACGGTGCGGTACCCGGAGCCGCTCGCCGCGTATCTCGTCCGGAAGGGGTCGATTGCCGTCGACGGCATCAGCCTGACGATCGCCGGGCTCGACGCGCAGCGCTTCGACGTGCAGATCATCCCCTACACCTGGGATCACACCAACCTGCGCGGCGCACGGGTGGGGGACGCCGTGAACCTCGAGTGCGACATCATCGGGAAGTACGTGCTGCGGGCGATCGAGGTCGGTGACTACGCCAGGCGGCTGGGGGACGCCGCTGCGCCGTCGCCTCGGTCGACGTCGGCTTTGCGCGTGCCATGACCGAACTCCGACTGGCCACGCGCCGGGGCCGGCGGTCGCCGTTTGCCCGCATCGAGGACGCCGTCGCCGCGATCCGCGCCGGCAAGATGGTGATCGTCGTCGACGACCCGGATCGGGAGAACGAGGGCGACCTGACGCTCGCGGCGGAGAAGGTGACGCCCCAGGCCATCAACTTCATGGCCAAGTACGGCCGCGGGTTGATCTGCCTGGCGATGACCGGTGAACGGCTCGACGAGCTCGAGATCCCCCTGATGGTCAGCCAGAACACGGCCCGGTTCGACACGGCGTTCTGCGTGTCGATCGAGGCGAAGCGCGGGACCAGCACGGGCATCTCGGCGGCCGACCGGGCGGCGACCGTGCTGGCGGCGATCGACCCCGCGACCAAGCCGTCGGACCTGGCGCGACCTGGGCACATGTTTCCGTTGCGGGCTCGGGCAGGCGGCGTGCTCGTGCGCGCCGGACAGACCGAGGCGGCGGTCGACCTTGCCCGCGCCGCGGGGCTGTATCCAGCCGGGGTCATCTGCGAGATCATGAACGCCGACGGCACGATGGCGCGTGTGCCCCAGCTCGCACGGTTCGCCAGGCGACACGGCCTCCTGATGATTACGATCGCCGACCTCATCAAGTACCGGATGCAGACCGAGCGCTTCGTCCAGCGCGTGGCGTCGGCGAATCTGCCCACGGAGTACGGCAGCTTCCGGGTCCACGCGTACGAGAGCGTCATCGACAGGCAGACGCACGTGGCGCTCGTGGCCGGAGAGATCGGCGACGGCCAGCGCGTGCTGGTCCGCGTGCACTCCAGGTGTCTCACGGGAGACGTGTTTCACTCGGCGCGGTGCGACTGCGGGCCCCAGCTCATCACGGCCATGCAGCGGATCGCCCGCGAGGGCCGCGGCGTTCTCCTGTACTTGAACCAGGAAGGTCGCGGCATCGGCCTGGGCAACAAGATTCGCGCCTACGCGCTGCAGGACGAAGGCTGCGACACGGTCGAAGCGAACGAGCGCCTCGGCTTCAAGCCCGATCAGCGCGACTACGGCATCGGTGCCCAGATCCTGCGCGACCTCGGCGTGCGATCGATGCGCCTGTTGACGAACAACCCGCGGAAGTTCGTCGGCCTCGAAGGCTACGGCCTGTCCGTCGTGGAATCGATTCCGATCGAGATCCCCGCCTCGGAGTTCACCCGCCGCTACCTCAAGGCGAAAAAGGAAAAGCTCGGGCACCGCTTGAGCTCGGTCTGATCGGGGCAACCTCGGCGGCGCGGTCCTGTCGACCCACAAGTAACTGTTACCGGACAGCGATTCGTCGCGCCATCATTCGGGTTACCGAAGCGGGGGCTGATCCGGTGTCCTGAGCAAGGGGTCCAGGAGGGCTTTGCCCCCGCCGGTGTTCGTTCCGACAGGCAGGCGCGGAGCCAGCGGCGCTGGCGGAGCGCCCCCGCCTTGAACGAAGCACTAGATCCAAGCCCTGGCGGGCCGTCCCTCCCTGAGACGATCTCTCCCGAGGCCAGGCTGTATGATCCCCCTGACCGCGGACACCACCGAGCGATCGGCGACCCTCAGCGGACGCACTCAGGCGGGGCATGCGGCGCACTCCTGGCGCGCGGGCCGTCGGCTCCGGTCGCCACCCCCTGTGGCGCGCTCGCCTGCTCGTGTTTCTTGGAGGGCCGCCCCCGCGTGAACTGGGTCTCGTGCTGCCGGCAGTAGCGCACCAGAGGGGCGTTGAGGACTTCCGACCCGTGGTCGAACTCGAGCCCCCGCAAGGGGAACGGCAAGTTCGCCCGCAGCCGCTCGAGCGTCTCCTGCACGCGGACCTCGCTTTTCCCCAACAGCGCGCCCTGCTCCACCCAGGTCGTGTGGATGTCGGTCAGATTGAGCGTGTAGGCACACTCGCCGTCCGCCGGTCGCCCGCATGGGCCACCCAATCGATCTCGGTGCACCCCGGCGCCGTGGTGCGCCAGCGGTCGACGCGGAGCGGGATGTGGTGCTTGAGCAGCGTCCCCGGTCTGGTCCGCCCATCCTGCCGCCGTCGGATGCGCCGCCTGTGGGGCGCGAGGACGCGATCGATCTGCCGCGCACTGATCCGGCCGAGCCCCGCCTCGGTCGCCGGCGTGAGCGCCAGCCGCCGCCGGACCCGCGGGGCTGCCCGCCACGCGCGGATCAACCCCTTCCGATGCCGCCCGGTCACCGCCACCGCCTCATCCACCACCGCCTCATCCAATAGACGGCTCTTCTCCTTCCGCGGTGCCGCCCCGTACCGCTCTCGCATCCGCGGCAGATACTCTCGTTGTGCCTCCGGTCCCACGCCAGTGCCCTCCTTGCTGGCACTCGTGTCGGTAGCAGGGGGTTTGCTGTGAGCAATCCCCCCTCGGTAGCGTTTTGCATGGGGCGATACGGCGGTTTGACACGCAGGCTCAGCGTGGGCTAACCTAAGCGTTTGTATTTGAATCGGTTAGCCCGATTCGTGAAGTGACATGCTCGAAGCCCTCGGCGCTCGGCTCCAGGAGGTCTTCCGCACGCTCCGCGGGGAGCCTCGCCTGACGGAGGAGACCGTCGATGCCGCTCTGCGCGAGATTCGCCTCGCGCTGCTCGAGGCCGACGTCAACTTCCGCGTGGTCAAGGCCTTCACCGACCGCGTGCGCGCGAAGGCGGTCGACCAGACGGTGCTGCGCAGCCTCGCCCCGGCGCACCACGTCGTCCGAATCGTGCGTGACGAGTTGCTGGTCCTGTTCGGGGAAGCGCCGGGCGGGCTGCCGCCGGCGCGCGAGGTGCCGCGCGTAGTCGCGTTGCTGGGACTGCAGGGGTCGGGCAAGACGACCACGGCGGCGAAGCTCGGAACCTGGCTGGTGCGCCGCGGGAAGTATCCGCTGCTGGTGTCCACCGACGTCCGGCGCCCGGCGGCGATCGAACAACTGGCGGTGCTCGCGAGGGCGGGAGGGCTGCGCGTCTCGGAGGGTGGCGGCGCCACCGACCCGGTGGGCCGAGCCGTCGCGGCCTTGGCCGAGGCGCGCCACCTGGGATTCGACACGCTCATCGTGGACACGGCCGGTCGGCTGCACGTCGATGAGGCGTTGATGGACGAGCTCGAGCAGGTGACGGCCGCCCTGGCGCCCACCGACCGCTTGTACGTCGCCGATGCCATGACGGGCCAGGACGCCGTGCGCAGCGCCGGCGAGTTCCACCGTCGGGTCCGCGTGACCGGCGTCGTGCTGACGAAGCTCGACGGCGACGCTCGCGGGGGCGCTGCGTTGTCGGTGGTCTCGGTTGTGGGCGTTCCCATCGTCTTCGCGGGCACGGGCGAGCGGCTGACGGATCTCGAGCCGTTCGACCCGGCCCGGTTCGTGTCGCGCCTGCTCGGCATGGGCGACGTCTTGGGACTCATCGAGAAGGCCGAGCAGGCCGTGTCGGCCGAACCTGCAGCGGGGATCGAGCGGAGACTCCGGGACGACGACCTGACGCTCGATGATTTCCGCGAGCAGTTGCGGCTGCTCCGGCGGATGGGTCCGCTCGACCACGTCGTCGGGATGCTGCCGGGCCTGGGTGGGCTGAAGGCGCGACCCGAGATGCCCGATGAGCGACAGCTCGCCCGCATCGAGGCGATCCTCAACTCGATGACCGCGTGCGAGCGCCGCCATCATCAGATCATCGACGGCAGCCGGCGCCGCCGCATTGCGCGCGGCAGCGGCACCACCGTGGAGGAGGTCAACCGGGTGCTGCGGCAGTTCGTCGAGATGCGCCAGATGTTGAAAATGGCCAAGAAGCTGGCTGGCGGGCCGGCGCGGCGCGCGCGCGCGGCCCGTCGGGCCAGGCGCACGTGGGGGCGGTAGGACGGTTGCGGGACTCGCCGCGCGCCCGGTGAGGCCGCGAGGTGGAGGAGGCGACGAGCGGCGTGCGGCGGAGGGGTTCCCGCACGCGAGGAGCTTGGCGGGGTGCAGGGGTCTCCGCCATGAGAGTAACGGGGAGCGAGAATGCTGGCGATACGTATGCGTCGCATGGGGTCGGCGAAGCGACCGATGTTTCGAATCGTGGTGGCGGAGGTCTCGGCGCCACGCGACGGGCGCTTCATCGAGGTGCTGGGACACTACCAGCCCCGTACGCAGCCGGCGACGGTCGTGATCGATCGCGAGCGCCTGGCGTACTGGCTGCACAAGGGGGCGCGGCCATCGGACACCGTACGGGCGCTCCTGGCGAGCGTCCCGGTGGAGGCCGCCGAGCCGGCGACGCCGGCGACGGGCGTGCCGGAGCCATGAGCCGCGCCAAGGCCGTGGTCGAGGTCGTGGCGCGCGCCCTGGCGGACCACCCCGAGGCTGTGCGCGTGACGGAGACGGAGCAGCGGGGCCAGGTCGTGGTCGAGCTCGTGATGGCACCGGGCGAGCTGGGGCGGGTCATCGGGCGGCAGGGCCGCACGGCCGCGGCCGTCCGGTTGCTCGCGGCGCTTGCCGGCGAGCGCGAAGGGCGAAAGGCCACGGTGGAGTTTCGCGACGCCACCTAGTTAGCTGGACGGTCTCCGCCTCAGAAGCCAGGGGGCGACGCCGGGCGGCAGGGAGGGCGATGACCGGGTCGGCGTGGGCGGAGATGGCGATCGTGGGACGGGTGGCGCGGGCGCACGGCATTCGGGGCGCGGTCGTCGTCGACCCGGAGACGGATTTTCCGGACGCGCGATTCCGGGGCGGCCGGACTGTGTACGTGCGGCGGGGTGGCGTCGTGGCGGCCTTGACGATCGAGTCCGCTCAGGTCCATCAGGGTCGTCCCCTGGTCGTCTTCCGCGAGGTCGCGACGAGGCAGGCGGCCGAGGCGCTCGCCGGTGCGGAACTGCGCGTGCCGGAGACAGACCTGGAAGCGTTGCCCGAGGGGAGCTTCTATCGCCACGCGCTGGTGGGCTGCCGGGTCGTGACGCTGGGCGGCGTCGTCGTCGGAACGGTGTGTGCCGTCGAGGGCGACCGCGAGGCGAGCCGGCTGGTGGTGGCGAGCGCAGCCGGCGAGGTCATGGTTCCGTTCGCGCGCGAGATCTGCGTGCGGGTCGACCCGGGCGCCGGCGAGATCGTGATCGACCCGCCCGAGGGACTGCTCGACCTGAACGCCTGAGGCCGGGCCGCCGAGGTCGCGATGCAGTTCGATATCGTGACGATTTTCCCGCGGATGGTCGAGGCGTGCCTGCGGGAGGGCGTGCTGGGGCGGGCTGTGGCGAAAGGGCTCGTGACGGTGCGCGTCCACGACCTGCGCGAGTTCACCGACGACCCGCACCGGGTCGTCGACGATGTGCCGTACGGAGGCGGACCGGGGATGGTGCTCAAGCCCGAGCCGCTCTTTCGCGCGGTCGACGCGATCGAGGCGCGGTTCGGGAAGCCTCGCGCGGTCATCTTGACCTCGCCGCAGGGGCGGCGGCTCGACCACGCCGAGGCCGTCCGCCTCAGCCAGCGCTCGCACGTCGTGGTGCTGTGCGGGCGCTACGAGGGGGTCGACGAGCGCGTGCGGCAGGGGCTCGCCACCGACGAGCTGTCGATCGGCGACTACGTGTTGACCGGTGGCGAGCTGCCGGCGCTGGTGATCGTGGACGCGGTGGCGCGCTTGTGTCCCGGTGTGGTGGGCGACCGCCAGTCGGTGGCGGCCGACTCGTTCGCGCGCGGGCTGCTGGATCACCCGCACTACACGCGTCCGGCGGCGTTCCGGTCGATGGCGGTGCCGGCGGTCTTGCTGTCCGGGCATCACGGCGAGATCGCGCGCTGGCGCAAGCGCGAAGCGGTGCGGCGGACGCTCGAACGGCGTCCCGACCTGCTGGCCGTCGCGCAACTGGACGAGGAGGAGCGCGCGCTGGTGCGCGAGCTGATGGACGAGCGGAGCAAGGGAGCGAGGTCATGAGAGCGATCGAGCTGGTCGAAGCGGCGCATCTGCAGAAGCGGCCCCCGATGAAGACGGGCGACACGGTGCGCGTGCACGTGAAGGTCCGGGAAGGCGACAAGGAGCGCATTCAGGTCTTCGAGGGCCTGGTCATCGCGGTCCGGCGGGGCGGCACTCGCGCCACGTTCACGGTACGGAAGGTGTCGTTCGGGCAGGGGGTCGAGCGGATCTTCCCCCTGCACTCGCCGACGATCGCCAAGATCGAGGTCGTGCGGTCGGCCAAGGTTCGCCGTGCGAGGCTGTATTACCTGCGCGCGCTGAAGGGCAAGGCCGCACGGATGCGCGAGCAGAAGCGGTCCGCCTGAGGCGCCGGCGGGGCACGGACGGCGCGACGCCCAGCGGTGGCGCGTCTGCTGCGCGGCGAGCGTCATGCCGAGGGGGCGAGCGACTCGACGGTTCGAGCGCGTGCTGGCCCGATTCGGGTTGGTCCGCGTCGCCGGCGTCGACGAAGTGGGGCGCGGGTCGCTGGCCGGTCCCGTCGTCGCAGCCGCCGTCGTCCTGCCGGCCGACTGCCGCCTTCGCGGGCTTCGCGACTCGAAGCAGCTCGCCCCGCCGGTGCGCGAGCGCCTGTTTGCCGAGGTCGTGGCCGCCTGCGAGGCCTGGGCCGTGGCGGCGGTCGAGCCCGCGGAGATCGACCGCATCAACATCGCGCAGGCGTCGCTCAAGGCCATGCGCGACGCGGTGCTCGCCCTCCGGCCGTTGCCCGAGGCGGTGCTGGTCGACGCCTTCCCGCTTCCGGACCTCTGGATTCCCCAGTGCGCCCTGGTGCACGGCGACCGACGCTCGCGCGCGATCGCGGCGGCGTCGATCGTGGCGAAGGTCACGCGCGACCGCTTGATGCTGGCGCTCCACGCCGAGGACCCGCGCTACGGGTTCGACCGCCACAAGGGCTACGCCACCGCCGAGCATCTCGCCGCGCTCGCGCGCTTCGGCTACTCGCCGGCCCACCGCCGCTCGTTCCGGCCGCCGAGTCTGTTTGATAGGATGGAGTAGTGCCGCTCGACCGCGACAGCACGCTCAAGAAAGCCGAGAAGCTGCTGCGCCAGGGACGGCTGGACGCGGCCATCGCGGAGTTCGCGAGGGTCGTCGACGAGTATCCGCACGACTGGACAAGCGCCAACACGCTAGGCGATCTGTACGTCCGCGCGGGACAGCTCGAGCGCGCGGCCGCGCAATACGCGCGCATCGCCGAGCACTTCGCCCGGGAAGGGTTCCTGCCGAAGGCCGCGGCGCTCTACAAGAAGATTCTCAAGTTCCGGCCCGACGACGAGGCGTCGCAGCTCCAGCTCGCCGAGGTGGCGGCGCGCCAGGGGCTGCTCGCTGACGCCAAGGCGCAGCTCGCCGCCGTCGCTGAGCGACGCCGGGCGCGCGGCGACCGCGCCGGGGCCGGCGAGATCCTCGTCCGGATCGGCGCACTGGATCCGGCCGACTTCGACGCGCGCC
>FWPU01005434.1_pt1 | contig 27617 bp, 19 predicted proteins | sample 2228361 | NCBI WGS metagenome assembly FWPU01 (sample SAMEA103939777, study PRJEB20133) | metagenome
TCGCCTGCCACCAGTCCGACTACGACCGCAGCCGCGAGCCCGCCCACGCCGCCGCCGGATTCCCCACCGACTGCCGGAGCTGCCACGGCGAAGGGGCCGTCTCCTGGGAGGGCGCCGTCTTCGAGCACTCCGCCTGGCCCCTGCAGGGACAGCACCAGACCGCCACCTGCCAGGCCTGCCACGCCGACGGCGTCTACGCTGGACGCCCCGCCGACTGCGTCGCCTGCCACCAGTCCGACTACGACCGCAGCCGCGAGCCCGCCCACGCCGCCGCCGGATTCCCCACCGACTGCCGGAGCTGCCACGGCGACGCGGCCGTCTCCTGGGAGGGCGCCCGGTTCGACCATAGTCAGTTCTGGCCCCTGCAAGGGGCTCACGTTACTCTTGCCTGCTCCGCTTGCCACAGCGGGGGCTATTCTTTACCGCGAGACTGTTATGGATGCCACAGCGCCGAGTACGCAACCACCAGGGATCCAGACCATCGTGCCGCCGGCTTTCCTACTACATGCGAGACTTGCCACCAGCCGCAGCACGTCAACTGGAGCCAAGCTTCCTTCGACCACGACTTTCCGATCGACCGGGGACCCCACAGCAAGTTTCCGTGTTCGGACTGCCATGGCTCCACCGGCTTCGGCGGGTTCAGTTGCCTCAACTGCCACGAACATGAACAGAGAAAGATGGATCAAAAGCACCGAGAGGTTGCCGGTTATGTCTACGCCAGCGATGCCTGCTATGGCTGCCACCCGGACGGTCGACATTGAAGACGGAGGGCTGTGGTATCGGGTCCTGGTGGGGCTGTTGGTGCTTTGGGTCGCAGGATGCGCACAGCCCGACGCGCCGCCGGCCTCGACACAGGGCCCCGCGGATGATGTGGGAGGGGGCGTCGGAACCGTTACCGAGGTGTTGAACGCGGGCCGCTACCTGTATTTCTGCATCGACCAGGGTGGCCGCGGTCTGTGGTTGGCAACCGAATTTCAGGACCTCCGGCTCGGCGATAGAGTCCGGTTTCAGCACCCTCTACTGATGAGGCAGTTCCACAGCAAGGCACTGGGACGAGTGTTTGCAGAGATTCTGTTCGTCTCGCAGGTGGAAATCGTTGACCGGCCGGCGGTTTCCGTCCAACCAGTGGCAGGACTGCCTTCGGGTCATCCTTTGGTTCCTGCGAGCAGTCGATCCGTTTCGCAAACGATCCGGCCCCCTGCGCCCGGCTCGTTGAGCGGAGTCGTGGGGACTGTCCCCATCGCCCGGGTGCTGGTTGAGGCCGCCGCTCTCAGCGGCTCGGAGGTTGCTGTGGTGGGAATGGTGGCCAAGGCCAACGTCAACATCCTGGGCCGCAACTGGGTCCATTTGCTGGACGAAGAAGGGCGCGAGTTGATCGCTACCACTTCGTCGGCCGTCCCGATCGGCGAGATTGTCTTGGCGAGAGGGAGGATCATCGCCAATCGGGCGCTGGCGTCGGGATACTTTTTCCCGGTGTTGCTCGAGGAGGCCAGTCTGGAACCAGTCGCCAAGGCCTCGTTGCGCTGAGTTGACTCCTCCGCATCGCGGGGAATCTTGGCAGGAGCCTCTCTCGTCAACACTTCGCCTCGCGGATCTCCGCCGACGGCTCCGGAGGCAGGGGTCGCCGCTTCGCCAGACCCGCGAGGGCTTTCTCGGTGTTCCACCGTACCCGGACCGACGCTCAGGGACGGCCGGTCCCCTGGGCGGACGACGCACCGGGACGCGCCTACGACATCGTGATTCGCAGAATCTGGACATCTTGGTCCGGAATGCGGACCGACCTCGAGGAACTGCTCTATTACGTGAACCACCCGCTCTGGATCCGGAGCGCGAGGGATGGAGGCGGCGCCCGCCGCGGCTCAACGAGTCCACTCCCGCCTCGGCCCATCCGCAGCGACGCCCGCCGTCGCTCATTTATGCGCGGGTCGTCCTCGAAGTGGATGTCGTCGATGTAGTACGTGCAACATCCCGGCTCGAGGACATGCATGTAGACATGGGCCAAGGCATCCGTCCCGGGATATGCGCCCGGCCGGATGGTGTCGAAACGATAACGGCCCAGGAGGTCCGTTTTCGCCCAGCCGCGCAGTCTGCCGTGACGGGCCGCCCAGCCGCCCCAGCGGTTGTCCCGCAGGTAGATCCCGGCGGAGTTGGTATGGTAGGCATAGACAATGATCCCGGCGGCGGGCCGGCCGTCGGGGTGGTAGACCGTGCCGGTAATCGGCATCGGCTCCCCCGGTTCATCCGGTGTTGCGATCCGCGCGGCCGAGCTCAGCATCGGCGGCAATCCCTCAAAGGCAGCTTCACATCCTTCGCACGGCCCCAAAACCCGCTCCGGGGACGCAGCAGCCCACACGGGGCCCGGCTGAACTCCTGCCAACAGGACACACAGAGTTCCCCACGTCGCGACAATTCCAGTCCAGCGATGCATGAGTCCTCCTCAAGGTGGGTTTCTGCCGCCCGCAGCCGGATCCGCCTTGTTTCTTTCACGCAGCGTCCCCGGCCGGAGTTCCCAGGGGGACAGACTTGTGGGAGCAACCGGTCTCGAACCGGCGATTCCTGCGAACCGCTCAGAGAGCTCCGTCGACATCCTTGATGAACCGCCGGATTTCCGCGATCAAACGCTCCGGCTGTTCAAACGGAACCGCATGGCTGCCCTCCGGAATGTGGACAATCCGTGCCGACGGGATCCGTGACGCCATCCTGTCAAATACCTCCGGGGGAAGGAACGGGTCGCGGTCCACCTTCACCACGAGCACGGGCCGATCGATCAGATGGAGCTCAGATTCACTGAATGTCGGCTGGGTCAGCCAGGTGCTCCCGAGCCGGCGGACCAGCTCCGGCCAGTCGTCGGGCCGCGGGGCCACCGCCAGATAGGCCGCCTTGAACCCGAACGCGTCCGCTTCCGGCCCGCTTCCGGTCAGACCGTCAAGGAACCCGCGAAAACCCGCGTACACCTGAGGCGGGTAGTTGTCGAGATGATACGGCGTCCCGATCAGAGTCGCGGTCCGGATCCGGTCGGGGTAGTCCATCAGCAGATGGAGGGCGACACAACCTCCATCGCTGAAGCCGACCAGGTGGGTACGGGAGATGCCCAAGTGGTCCAGCAGCCGCACCGCGTCTCCCGCCATTCGTCCGTAGGTGAGAGGTCCCTCGCCGATTGTGCTCCGTCCGTGGCCCCGGCTGTCCGGGGCGACGACCTTGTACTCCCTGCTCAGCTCGTCAAGGTAGGGGGACCAGTCCTGGGAGGAGCCGAAGCCTCCGTGCAACAGCAAGATGGGGGTGCCGCTGCCGCCTTCGCGGAAATGCAGCCGGATGTCACCAAGTTCCACCTGACTGCTGTGAAGCACGGCAGGGGGCGGCGACTTCATGGCCGATCCGGCGGTTTCCGGCTCAAGCTGCCGTCGTTCACCATGGCAGCCGCCCAGGAGCAACAGACCGACACCGACCCCAAACCATTTCGGGAGCTTCGCCATTGGACCCGCGAGCTCGAACTGGTGGAGGTAATCGGACTCGAACCGACGACCCCCTGCTTGCAAAGCAGGTGCTCTTCCAACTGAGCTATACCCCCACCCCTGACATCACGGACGGTGAACGCCGCATGTTCGGCGCACCGGTTCGACCATGATCAGCCAGTCTAGCACGGTTCTGCATACCCTGCCGGCGCGCCCTTTCCAGCTCAGGCCGACGCGAATCCGCTCCAGGCATCGCTGCCGCCAGCACCGAGCTTCCCCCGCCATCTCCCCCTTCTCCAAACGGCGGACACGATAGGACAGGAGTAAGAAATGTCTCTGCTGACAGGTAAAAAAAAGGCCTCTTGACGGATTCTGCTGCCCGACTGCAAAATGGCGACAACTGTTGTTCTAAAGACAGAAGTTTCGTCCGCTGAATACGGGAGGGAACAGCCGAGGAGCTCAGACCGGCCGGGAGGGGGACCCGGGCTGATGAAGGGTTGGGGAGATACGCTTTCTTCCCTCAGACGGGTCTGACCCCGGGCCGAGAACGGCCCGTCAGACGCGACGGGCTCTCTTGCATCAGGGGGTGCGCTCATGTATTGCAGGATTCCCAAGTTTGCCGTTTTCGTCCTGCTGCCGGCGCTGTTGGCGGGATACCGGGCGACAGAGTTGTCCGCCCAGGTCCTCTACGGCTCCATCGTGGGACAGGTGGTGGACGCTACCGGCGGTGCCATCCCCGGCGCCGAGGTGACGGCGACACACCAGGAGACCAACACCACCTGGAACGCCATCACCAGTGAAGCCGGGAACTACAGTCTGCCGACCCTGCGTCCAGGTCGCTTCACCGTCCGGGTAGCCATGCCGGGCTTCAAGGAATTCGTGAAGAAAGACGTCCCCGTGACGCTCAACAACGTGACCCGGGTGGACATCACGCTTGAGGTGGGGGATATCAGCGAGACCATCACTGTCACCTCGGAGTCTGCGCTGCTGCAAACCGACCGTGCCGAGGTTCGGGCGGAGATGACGGAGGAGAAGTTCATCAATCTCCCGGTACCGCTGGGGCGCAATTATCAGAATCTGTACAAGACCCTCCCGGGTTTCACGCCCCCCGGCGAGGCTCACTCCATCCAAACCAATCCATCCCGCTCCCTCACCTTCAATGTGAACGGCGTCAGCAACCAGATCAACAACACCAAGATTGACGGCGCAGCCACCGTCAACCCCTGGCTGCCCCACCTGACCGGCTATGTGCCTTCGCTGGAGGCCATCGAGACGGTCAACATCGTCACCAACAGCTTCGATGCCGAGCAGGGGATGGCTGGCGGGGCCGCGGTGACGGTGGCGCTCAAGAGCGGTACCAATCAGTTCCGTGGATCCGCTTTCCATTATTTCGCGGACCACAACCTGAAGGCGAAGCGTTACATCTTTCCCTATCCGGAGGGACTGGGCAAAGCCAAGGCCATTTACAACCAGACCGGCGGGACCTTTGGCGGACCCATCGTTCGGGATCGCCTCTTCTTCTTTACCAGTTACGAGGGGACCTTCGATCACCGTTTCGCCAGCCGGATCGACTCCATCCCCTCATTGCAGACCAGAAACGGGGATTTCTCCGGCTTCAGCCAGATCCTGTACGATCCGGCCACCGGCAATCCTGATGGCTCCGGCCGGCTGCCCTTCGAGGGGAACATCATCCCGGAAAGCCGGATTGACCCAATCTCCAGGAAGATCCTGGCGTTACTCCCAACGCCCAACGTGGCCGGCGCCGGAGAGCAGAACAACTACTATGCGGAGGGCGGCTTCGAGTTTGACCGTCACACGATCGACACCAAAGTCGACCTGAACCTGACCCATGCCATCAATCTATTCGGAAGATTCAGCTTTCTCGACTATTCCGTCATCCAGCCCACGCTGTTCGGCGAGGCACTGATCGGTCCGGCCTTGAACGCCGGGGGCAACTACAGCGGGAACCCCGGAACCGGCGAAGGGCGCTCTTACAACTTCTCCTCGGGCGTGAACTACGTCATTTCGCCCACCTTCCTGATGGACGGCCACTTCGGTTTCGCCCGGTTCATCACCGATTCAAAGAACGTCCGATACGGCGAGAACATCGGCCTCGACCAGTTTGGAATCCCCGGAACCAACGGGCCGGAACCCTGGCAGAGCGGGATGCCCCACTTCGACCTTGACGGTTACCAGGACTTGGGCACCGTCGACAATTTCATGCCCTATTACCGGTCCGATGACCAGTGGCAGTACGTCTGGAACGCCAACTGGACCAAAGGTGTTCACGAGTTCCGGTTTGGTGTGGACTTCAACCGCCAGGACATGAACCACCTGCAGCCCGAGATGGTGGGCGGAGCCGGTACCGGTTCCCGCGGGCGTTTCTGGTTCCGTTCGGGAGTCACCCGGCTGTGCACCGACCCGGACGGCAACGGGGGCTGTCGCTCTCTCAGTGCCACCAACAGCCGGTTCAGCCTGGCCTCCATGCTGCTCGGGCTCCATTCCCAGACCGGGAAGCTGACTCTGACTGAGTTTCCCTACTCGACACGCAACTGGCTCACCGCCATGTACGCCCGCGACCGGTGGCAGCTCTCCCGCAAACTCACAATGTCGATCGGTCTGCGGTGGGCGTACTACCCCATGCCCACCCGCGAAAACCGGGGTCTGGAGCTGTACGACCCCGAGACCAATACCATGCGGATCGGGGGAATCGGCTCGGTGCCCGAAGACCTGGGCATCGAGATGAGCAAGACCATGTTCGCTCCCCGTATCGGCCTGGCATACCGGATGCGCGAGGACTTTGTCATCCGGGCCGGCTACGGGATCACCAACGACCCGTATCCCCTCGCCCGCCCCCTGCGGACCAACTACCCCCTGCTGATCGAGTTGGTTCAGCCGTCCCCCAACGACTGGACCTCCGCCGGCACCTTGGCGGCGGGGATTCCGGAAATCACCGCCCCGGACCTGGGTAACGGCGTGATCCCGATTCCCGGCAACTACACTGCTTTCCTGATTCAGGCTCCCGAATTCAAGCGGGGATACGTTCAGTCCTGGAACCTGACGCTGCAGAAGCAGTTGGGGCGCGGGTTCGTGGGCGAAGTCGGGTACGTCGCCACCCGCCAGATCCGCCAGCTCGGCTTTGTCGAATTGAACTATGCGGATCTGAACGGGGGCACAGCGGGACGTAAGTTAAACCAGCTCTTCGGGCGCACGGCCGACACACGTTTGGTGACCCCCCTCGGCGGGACTCACTATGACTCGTTGCAGGCGCGCCTGATCCGCCGCTTCTCCGGCGGATACTCCGTAGATGCCAACTACACCTGGGGCAAGTCCATCACCGTCAGTGGAGCCGACAACAGCGATAACACCCTTGCCATCAACATTCCCGAGTACTACCACCTGCTGAAGCGAGTGAGCGGATTTGACCGGGCTCACAACTTCCAGCTCTCGCTGATCGCGGAACTGCCCTTCGGGCGCGGCCGGCGTTTCGCTTCGGAGCTCGGCGGTGTATTGGATGCCATCCTGGGGGGTTGGCAGGTCAACTCCATCTTCTCGGCCTATTCCAACACCCCCTTCACGCTGAGTGCATCGGGTGTGAACGCGCCGGGAAGCAGCAACCGGCCCGATCAGGTCAAGGAGAAGGTGGAGAAGCTGGGTGGAATCGGCCGCGGTACCCCCTACTTCGACCCCACCGCCTTTGCCGATGTGACCACCCGTCGTTTCGGAACCTCCGGCTTCAACATCCTGCGCGGACCGTCGATCTTCAACTGGGACTTCGGGCTGTTCAAACGGTTCCTGATCACGGAAGGGGTTGATCTCCAGTTCCGCATGGAGGCCTTCAACTTCACCAACACGCCCAAGTACAACAACCCCAACGGCAGCGTCACCAGCGGTGACTTCATGACCATTACCGGCGGCACCGCCGAGCGCCAGTTCCGTTTCGGACTGCGCCTCGGTTTCTGAGGCCTGTGCTTCGTCGGGGAGGGTGCTGCGCCCTCCCCGACGCCCCGGCCGACGGCTCGAGGCTGGTACATTGGGTACTCCCATGCAGCAGACTCACTGGCTCGCCGCACTTTGGTTCACAGCAGCGTGCCTCGGTGCGCAAACCGAAACCTCAAACCCTCCCGCCGATGATCGGCTCCGGCAGGAGGAGTCTCTCGATTACTTCGAGAAATGGCTTCGGGAGGACGTCGCCTACATCATCACCGACGAGGAGCGGGTGGTGTTTTCGCGTCTGGCGACCGCTGACGAGAAGGAAGCGTTCATTGAACAGTTCTGGCTCCGCCGCGATCCCGACCCCCGGACCGCCGTCAATGAGTTCAAGGAGGAGCACTACCGCCGGATCGCTTATGCCAACGAACGCTTCACCGGAGGTCTCCCGGGCTGGAAAACGGATCGCGGGCGAATCTACATCCTGCATGGACCGCCCACCGAAATCGAGTCCCATCCCACCGGCGGAGCCTACTTCCGCCCCCTGCGGGAAGGCGGTGGCGTCACCGGAGTTTTCCCCTACGAGATCTGGCGCTACCGTCACCTTGAGGGTGTCGGCTCCGACATCCAACTCGAATTCATCGATCCCACCTTCAGCGATGAATACCGGCTGGCGACGAGGCCTGAGGAAAAGGACGCGTTCCTGCATGTCCAGGGCGGCTGGACGTTGGCCGAGGAGCTCGGCCTGGCCGAAAAGAAGGACCGCCCCGTCTTCAACCCCGGGGATTGGGCCAAGTCCCAGTACTACCCGTTCATGTTCCAGTCGATTCGCGACCAGCCCTTCCAGCGCTACGAAACGCTGACCATGGCCCAGCGGGCTCCGCAGTTGAAGCACCCGGAGCTCAAGGAATTGGTCAGCGTCAATGTCTCGTTCGACACCCTCCCGGTCACCACCCGGGCCGACTACTTCAGGCTGAATGAACGGCAGGTTCTGGTGCCCGTCTCCGTCGAGCTGGACTCCCGCCGCCTGGCCTATCAGGCCGACCGGACGGCGGTACCGACCGCCCGATTGGGCATTTACGGTGTCGTCAGCGCCTTGGGGAATCGCGTCATTCACGAATTCGACGACGAGGTAAATCTCTCCCACCCGGCGCAGAGCCCGCCTTCCCCTGGGCGGCGCGCCCTCTACCAGAAACTCATTCTTCTGGACGCCGGCGGCCGCTACAAGCTCGACCTGGTGGTCAAGGATTTGCACAGCGGGCAGGTCGGCGTGGTGCGGGAAGCACTGACAGTGCGCTCGTTCGGCCAGGAGGCGCCGGAATTCAGCTCGCTCGTCCTCTCCGATCATGTCCAGCCCCGGCAGGACGACGGCCCTGACCAGATGTTCGTGCTGGGGGATCTCCGCGTGGTGCCGCTGCTGCAGCGGCGGTTCCGGCCCGGCTCTCCGCTCCACGTCTATTTCCACATTTATGGAGCCGGCGTGGACCAGGCGACTCAACTTCCTTCCCTGCTTCCCACTTACCGGCTGATCCATGACGGCCGGATCGTATCCGAGTTTGCCGATACTGAAGGCCACAGCTTGCGGCTGTTCTCCAGCCGGCGCTGCGTGTTCGCCCAGTTCGTACCCACGGCAGGACTCGAACCCGGCGATTACGTACTGCAGATCCAGATGGAAGACCGGGTGCTCGGTCGGACGATCGCAGCGGTGGAGGAATTCGTGCTGGAGTAACCAGCGGCGGTAAGGCGATCGCGCGGCCGCCGGCCCTGCGAGATCCGCAAGATCAATGAGATCTTCGAAGAGATCCCCCGCCATTCCCGGGTGTCCCCCGTTCTGTGGATGGCCCTCCGCGCCGATCAGTGCACCGTTGTGGAACGCTTCTTCATGAAATCCAGCAGGATGAAGTCCGCCAGGTTGAAAACGCTGGTGAAATACGCCTTGCCCCGGCTGATCTGTGCCACCCGCTTGACAAACTGGACCAGGTGATAGTCCCGCGCCAGCATGAAGGTGTTGATGAGGATCCCCGCCCGCCGGCACAGGGCGACCTCCTCGAACGTCTGCTCCAGGATCATTGGATCCAGCCCCCAGGCGTTGCGGTAGATGCGGCCGTCAGGCAGGGTCAGGGCGGAAGGTTTGCCGTCGGTGATCATGACGATCTGTCGCATCTCCCGGCGCTGCCCGAGCAGCAGATGCCGCGCCAGACGCAATCCCTCCCGGGTATTGGTGTGGTACGGACCCACCTGCACCGCAGGGAGCTTCTGCAGCGGCACCCGTTCCGCGGAGTCATGAAACAGCACGACTTCCAGGCTGTCCCCCGGGAACTGGACGCGGATCAGGTGAGCCAGTGCCAGCGCCACACTCTTGGCCGGGGTGAAACGGTCCTCGCCGTAAAGAATCATCGAATGGCTGCAGTCCAGCATCAGAACTGTGGCGCACGAACACGCCCGGGGCGTCTGGTGGACCATCAGATCGCCATACTCCAGCGGGATCGGAACCCCCAAACCTTCCCTCTTCACAGCGTTCAGCAGGGTGGCTGCGGCGTCGAGGTTCAGGGTATCCCCAAACTCGTAAGGCCGGGAGGAGGCGTCCGTCTGGACACCCGTGGCCAGGTCGTCGGCATCGTGCAGTCCGTAGGAGGCACGGCCCACGGCTCCCAGCAGCTTTCTCAGAGTCCGGAAGCCCAGCAGATCCAGACTCCGGTCCGTCAGCCGGAACTCGATCCGAACCTCCCGCGACTCCCCCACGCTGCCTGCCGCTTCAGCTTCCCCGGTGTCAGCCGGTGCGAGATAGCCCTCCGCCAGCAGGCGCTGCAGCAACCGCTCCAGAAACTCCCTCACCTCCCGGGAGAGCTGAAAACGAACCGGGTCCCTGGCATAGGACGCCAGTTCGTCCCGCCAAGGCTCGGGCACCAGCGGGTGGTCGGCCAGAGCCTGGGCGAGCATCTGCAGCAAACTGGGCATGCCCTCCGGCCGCCACCCGGAAGGGTCATCGAACCCGCTGTGCAAGAAGTAGTCTCGGAGCTGATCAATGAGGTCGTCCAAGTCGAGGTCGGCGGCGGGATCGGGGATATACCGGCTGTATCGGAAACGGCTCATCGTTCGGCACCTGACGGCAACCGTTGCCTCATTGGCTGCGAAACTCCCGCACCCGGCTGAGCACATCCGCCTCCCCCTCGGAGCCCTGGCGGTGATAGCCCAGCTCATCGTTGCGGCTCAGTTTCCGGTGAGCACACAGACCCTCCAGGCAGAATTCCAGCCAGGCCACCGCCAGGGAAGGGTCCTTCCGGGCGTCCACACCTCCGCCCCTGAAGATCGCTTCCAGGCCCTGGATGCCCTGGACCGCCGCCAGGTATTCGGCGTCGGGAGTGAGGTCGCTGACCCGCAGCGTGCCTCCCAAATCGAACCACTGGGTGAGCCGCTCGAAATCCAGATCCCTGCAACGCTCGGCGAAGACGTCGTGGACCGCGCGCTGGATCAGCTCCCGGGCGATGGTCTCCGCTCCTTTCATTTCCCCCTCGTAAGTCAGTTCCACCTTGCCGGACAGAGCCGGGATCGCCGCGTACAGATCGGCGACCCGCACCGTGCCCCGGCGGGCGGCGGACAGCAGACACCGCCGCTCGGCGTTGCTGAAAGCGGTCTCCATGGCAGTGATGGGCAACCGCTGGCTCACTCCCGATTGCTGGTCGATCCGCGGGTGGTTGCGGCCGGCAAAAGCGGTGCGCTCCACCACCTCACGCATGAAGTCGGGTATGTGGATTTCCATCTCCGGCTCCCCCCGGCACGTCCAAGCCTCCTGGCGGGTGATCCGGACCCCGTCCTCGACCCGCAAGGGATAGTGCGTCCGGATTTCGGCCCCGATCCGGTCCTTGAGCGGCGTGATGATCTTGCCCCGGGCCGTGTAGTCTTCCGGATTGGCCGAGAACACCAGCAGGACGTCCAAAGCCAGGCGGACGGGGAAACCCTTCACCTGCACATCCCCTTCCTGCATGACATTGAACAGCGCCACCTGAACCTTGGGGGCCAGATCCGGGAGTTCGTTGACCGCGAAAATCCCCCGGTTGGCCCGCGGCAACAGCCCGAAGTGGATGTTGGACGGGTCCGCCAATTCCAGTCCGCTGCGGGCGGCCTTGATGGGATCCAGATCGCCGATCAGGTCGGCAACGGTAACGTCGGGGGTCGCAAGCTTCTCGACATAGCGATCTTCCCGGGACAGCCACCGGATCGGCAGGTCATCCCCCTCCTCGGCGACCCGGCGCCGTATCTGAGGCGAGGCTGGAAAGAAGGGATCCTCGTTGAGGTCCGATCCCGCCACCACCGGGATCGCTTCGTCCAGCAGCCGGGTCAACCCCCGCAGAATCCTGGTCTTGGCCTGTCCCCGCAGGCCGAGCAGAATCATGTTGTGACGCGCCAGGATCGCGTTGACCAGCGCCGGGATCACTGTTTCGTCGTAACCGATGATGCCGGGGAACAGAGTCTCGCCGCTTCGCAGCTTGGCGATGAGATTCCGCCGCATTTCGTCCTTTACGGTGCGCGGTGCCGGCGGAACGCCCAGACGTTTCAGTTCCCCCAGAGTTGTGGGTCGCATGGCGTCGTCTCTCCAGGACAAGCCGGTCTGGCCGGAATGAAACGGCAGGAGCTTCAGACAGCGGTGGACGATCCGGTACCGGTTTTGAAAAGCATTGTAGCGGAACTGGCGCCCCAGGACGAGCGGGGGGACGCGGCCCGGGCCCGCCGGCGTGCGCCCGGTTCAAGCCCCAAGACCATGCCCGGAAACCTCCCGGCCGGCAGCGGAATCCGCCGCTTTACGGCGCTTCGATCCACTTCACACTCAGCGGCGGCTTGGACCCGCAAATCCGGGTGTTGGTCATTCCGGAAGTCAATTGGGCACAGGCATTGTCCTGGGCGGCCCGCTGCGCGTCCTCGCGAGTGGCACCGGAAGCCGTCCGGCAGGCGGTACGACCTTCGAACTCGACGCATACCTCCACGGTGTACCGCCTGATGTGCAGCGTCGAGTAGACGAGGTAGGCCGCAAACAGAATGAAGATCAGCGGCAAAACGACTCTTTTCCAGCCACTCATGGTGAGCCCTCGGGATTACGGGGGAACAGGTCGGGATTGTCGGTGAACAGACCGTCCACGCCCAGCTCGTAGAGGAAATACCGCATTTCCGCCTGCACGTCGCCAAAGTCCTCCAGCACCCGCCCGCCGCGGAACGTATACGGCAGAACCCGCAAGCCTGCTCGGCGGGCGTGCGCCATCAGTTCGGGATGATCGAGGAGGATCTCCCGGGCGGGACCGATCCCCTGGGCAAACTCCCGAATTTCAGCCGGCCCTTCCGGCCGCACCCACCGCCCGGCTTCCTTCGCCCCGAACAACAGGACCCTCGGCAGCGTGCTGCCCGCGTCTCTCAACTGCTCGAGCACGGCCCGGCTGAAGGACTGCACCATCGCCGACACCCCCTCCGAACCAAGCTCCAGACGGAGGGCCTCGGCATGAAATCGCGCCACCAGCGAGGGGACCAGGCCGGCATACAGCTCCGGATTCTTGAGCTCGGGGAACACTCCGCATCGTCCCCTCGCCCGCTGAACGGCTTCCTCCAGAGTCTGGATGCGGCTTCCGGCAAACTGCGGACCGAACCACGATCCCGCGTCGAGGGACTTGACCTCTTCCAGCGTGAAATCGACGGCGAACCAGCCCTCGACTGTCTCGCCGTCCAGGCTCCGGGTGGTGCGACGTTCAGGAAACCGCGTTTCCACGTCGGTGGTACGGTCCAGCGTGGGATCGTGCAGGCAAATGAAGGCGCCGTCCCGGGTCATCTGCAAATCCGGTTCGATGTAGTCCGCACCCTGCCGGATGGCCAGCTCGTAGGCTTCCGCCGTGTGCTCCGGCGCGTAGGCGGACGCGCCCCGGTGCGCTACGAGAATCTTCCGGCTGCCGGCGGCTTCCAGATGTCCGGCGGGTTCGCCACATCCCAAGGCCGTCGGCGGCAACCAGCTCATACACAGGTACAATACGCTGATGCGCTTCGTGCTGCTGTTCCTGCTGGTCATCTGCGTCGTCCTGTGGGTGGAACGATTCTATTGGAAACGCCAGGCGCGGTTGATGATCGGCCGACTGGCCGGCGTGGACCGCACGCGGCTGATCACCACTCTGTTCGACGCCTGGCTGGACGGGCGGATTGACTCCGCCGTCCGGAAACAACAGCGCCGGGCGGAGGAATTCGAGGAATCCTCCCGCGCCTGGACACCGGGCGGCCCGAGGTAGCTCCTTCTCCCCCTTTGTCCGGAGGAGGCCCCGGAGACGGTTCGTTCAGACCCCTTTGGCATCAAAACGGACCTGGCGCACGTCGACTTCGTTTCCCGTAGGGACCGCCAGTGGACTGTACAGCTCAGGCCGGCGCGTGCGAATCCAGCGACGCCCTGTGGATTCCGCCAGCAGGGAGGCGTCGAGATCCGCCACCACCATGTCGTCACCGGCCTTCCAGGTTTCGGCCAGAATCCGTCCGTAGGGATCGAAGATCGCGGAGTTGCCGGTACGGATCTCGTCGTCGTCCACCCCGACACCGTTGCTGAACACCAGGAAGATCCCGTTGTCGTGAGCCCGGGAAGGAAGCCAGCGCATGAGCCACCCCCGGCCTTTGGGGCCGCGCAGTTCCTGTTCGATGGTCTCGGGGTCCTGGTGACGGCGCTCCCACGCGGTACGGTCCACCAGCCCCATGGTGTGCGGGTTCGTGGATCGACAGCCGCCGGTCTGATGGGGAGCCAGCAGAACTTCGGTGCCCATGAGTGCGCACAGGCGCACGTTCTCCACCAGGTTGTTGTCGTAGCAAGTCAGGACCGCGAAGCGGGTGTCGAAGCAGTCGAAGACCGTGAACCGGTCTCCGGACTTCATATGGGGACTGACGAAGGTGTGAAGCTTGCGGTGGGCGGCAAGCCTGCCGTCAGGCATGGCGACCAGATAACAGTTGTAGAGGTCGCCTGCGGCATCCTTCTCCACCAGACCGGCCCCGATCAGCATCCCGTGTTCCCGGGCGAGCTGAAGCAGCCGGGAGGCCGCCGGCCCATCGACGGTTTCGGCCAGCTCCACCAACTGCTCGCGGGTGAGACGGCGCAGAAACCAGTATCCCGAGATGCAGCACTCCGGGAAGATGATCACCTGGACCTGCGCGGCGGCCGCCCGCCGCACAAAGTCCTCGACGATCCGGAGATTGGCGTGCTTGTCGCCGTTGACGTGCTCGAACTGAACCGCTGCCACCCTGAGGTTCCGCATGCGGGGTCAACTATGCATGGATATGCGGGATCGGGCAAGCGGACGTCCGATGCGCGATCCGCCGGGGCGGCGCCGATCCCGGCTGGATCAACGAGCCGCGAGCTTACGGCCGATGCCGTTCCAGGAATTCGTCCAGACCGGCCAGCGAACCGTTGTGGGTCGCCCGGTAAAGGTGTTCCAACTGTTTGCGGCAGTATTCCGCCATCTCCACGCCCTTGAGCTGGGCGCCGCGGGCGAAGGAGGCCATGGCCGGGTCGATCTTCTCCTGTTTCCAGAGGGACATTCCCGTGTAATAGAAGCTTTCAGCCGCCCGGGCCTTGTTTTTCGGATTCAGGCGCCGCGAGTCGGCGAACAGCTTCTCCACCGAAGCCCACTTCCCGGTTTCGTACGCCTCCCGCGCCATAACGGCGTAAGCCACCGACTTCTCCTCGTTGACGAAGTTGTCCCATTCCTCCTGGGAAACCTGGGCGGGTTTTTCCACGGTGTTGAAAGCTTCGACCGTGAGCTTGGCGTACTTGGTGGCGTTCTTCCAGTCTTTCTTCTCGAAGTAGTGCCGCGCGATTGTCGGCAACAGGTCATAGCAGTCCTTGGGGGGCACGGTGGCGCAAACGGACTCTCCGTAGGTGACCGCTTTCTCCAGATTCCCGGTGTTGAGGTGGGCCCTCGCCAGGATGGGGACGATCTGGGCGGCGTCAGGCTTCTGGCTGTAGACGCGTTCGCCGTACTTGGCCGCCTTGTCGTACTGCTGCGAATAGAAGGCGGCCCAGGTGGTGAGGTACAGGATGTCCGAAGCATCGGCTTCGACACCGGAGGCGAGGAATTTCTCGCCGGCTGCAACGGCGTCGGCGTGCCGGCCGTTCTCCACGTACCCTTTCATCCGGTCCAGGTAGGCGCCCACGGCGTACTGGTTCAGGGAGGACTGGGGATGGGCCTTCATGAACTCGATGATGGCGTCCTCACCGCGGCTGACCGCATCTTGGTACTGGTTGTACTCTTCGATGGTGTAGTCCTGACCCCATGCCGGAAGCACCAGAGCCCCCAGCAAGCCCGCCAGGCCAAGACCCCGAATCGCTGAGTGCAAGGATTGGTTCCACATTACTGGTTTTCACTCCTAAGGAAATTTGGTTCGCCGGTCATGGCAGCCGGGCGAAAACGCCATTGTAAGCACCGGGTGCCATTCTCGCAATAGTTCTGATGGCGTGCGGGTGGGGGAGTTGCGAGCCCGCTGGACCCGGCACGGATGGCCGGATGGGTCAAATCGGCTTCCGTTCATGGAACGATCAGAGCCTCCACCGTAAGCAGATTGTCGTCCGGATAGTTATCCCACTGGTCGGCCGAAATCAGGGAGACACTGGTCATCGTGTCGCCCGCCAGACCCCAGACGATGACGTCGATGGTCAGGTTGAGGCGTGTATCCAGCTCCAGGGAGTCGAACACACAGGTGACCACAATATCCTCAAAGGCTTCGCACTCCCCGTACCCGCCGGTATCGACATCCAGAAAGATGCTCTGCTCGGGAAGAATCGAGACGAAGAGTACGTTCGTGGCGTCGTAGTTGCTGTACTGCGAGCTGTTGTGAATCGAGTAGGCATAGGTCTGGATCTCGAACTCCCCAACCTCTTCAGGTGCTTCTGCCGTCAGCCAGAGGTCGGCATCCTGCAACTCGGCCTCACACGGGACGTCGAACAGGACCTCCGCCTTCTGGATCCGGAGCTGCTGGATGTCCGGACAGTCGGCGAGATCGAGCAGGTTCTGCCGCAGATCCACCACATCCCCCCTCCCGAGACCCAGGTGGAAGGAAAGTGGACTGATGTCTTCAAGGAGGTTGGCCCGCAGATCGAGCACTTCCAGGTCCCACATTTCCTCCAGGGGCGTGAGATCGGTGATGTAGTTCTTCGCCAGATACAGCTCCCGCATGTACCAGAGGTCATGAAGCGGGTCCAGATCGAAGACGATGTTGTATTCCAGATCCAGGTACTCGAGGTTGATCAGTCCGCGCAAGGGCTCCAGGTCGTAGACGAAGTTGTCCCAGAGAACGAGACCGCGCAGATAGGGGAAGAACTCCAAGCCATCCAGATACTCGATGTTGGCGCCGGTGGCATCGAGGACTGTTAACTGCTCCGCCAGCTCGCACCTCAGGATCTGGTCGGGCTCCAGCCCCAGCGCCGACCGGATGGCAGCCTCCAGGTAGGGATCGCCCAGAAACAGGCTGCCCTGGCAGAACCGCTGCAGCAGAATGTTGGTGGGGACGGCATCGTAGGCGAAGGGCAGGTCCACAAAAAACAGCTCTCCCTGGTTATTGGAGAACTCCCCCAGGAGGACCCCGGCCACGCCGGGAACAAAGGGGTTGTTCTCCGGCAGGAACTCCACATCGAATGCCTCCGGCACCTGGAACCACTCGTAAATCTCTCCCGTGTCGGGAACCACCAGCGAGACCAGACCGGCGTCTTCTTCGATCACCAGCAGGTTCAGGGCGGCCGGACAGGAAACGCCCCGCCGGTAGATCGCCAGCAGGCCGGTGGGGCCGAACAGCTCGTTGGTGACCACCTCGATCGCACCGCTGCCGCGGCGGAAGACACTGACGGAGCCGGCCTGACGGTTGGAGAAATACACATCGCCGCTGCAGTCGTCCACCACCAGACCCGTGCTTCCTGCCTGCGGAATCACGGTGGCGGTCCGGGGTTTGAAAGGATCCACCCGGCGCCGATCCGCACGGGGGGTAGGACTCAGCCCGGCCTCCAGGGCGGACTTGAGGACCGTCGTGATCCGTTCCCTCTCGGCCACCAGCAGATTGCCGCTCACACGATCCACCACCAGCGCCGCGGGTTCGACCAAGTTCTTTGCCACCTGGGCGGTCTGCCTGGAATCCGGGTCGAAGCGGAGGATCTCCCCCGTGTTCCTGGAGGCAAGCAGCAGGAATTCTTTGTTGGAAGAACTCCGCCAGGCGGTCATGTCGACGATCTCTTTCCCGCTGAACACCGCGAGCTGGGCGGGGCCTTGAGGCAGGAGCTGGGAAAGACGGCTGTCGGCCGCACTCGGGACCGGACTGTCGGTCCCGCTTCCGGAGACTCCCAGCAGCTCGGTCTGGTACAGCCGCTGGGTCGATTCGATGTAGGTGACCGCCTGCACCACGCCGAGACCTCGGAACAGGTCATCCTTCTTCAACACATCCACCGATGCGCCCGCCACTCGGTTACCTGATTCCGCCGAGACGGAGATCGGCGTCGACGGAGGCTGGGCGGGCGCCTTATAGGTGCCGTCGGCCGCGATCGTGCCAACCGCAGCGTTCCCATTGCGGATGCCGTTGACCTTCCAGGTCACTGCTCCCGGCGCGTTCTTGACCGCGAACTTGTAAGTCTTGTCGGGTTGGATGGTCAGCAGTGTCGGGCTGATCTCCATCGTCTGGATTCCCTGGTCGGGCTGGTAGGTATCCGGCGAAGTCTGGGGGGGGATGTTGGCCAGGACCTTTACACTTTTGCCCCCGGCCGTGGACCCAAACAGAGAGGTCATGTAGATGGGAATGTCGCTCTTGACCCAGATGAACCCGTCCCCCCGGTTGGCGGTACCGCCGATGAACTCGTTGATCAACCGGCTGACCCGTTCGCCGGGCCGCAATACCAGATCGGTGCTCCCCAACGCCTGGCCGCCCTTGGCGAAAGCCATGATCCTGACGTTGGCCGCCAGGGTCCCGGGGTTCAGCAGCGCCAGGCCGGTGAAGAAATACGGATTGTCCAAGGTGGCGATGTGGGAGAACAGCGCCGTCTTGCGCCCGGTGGCTGCTGCGGCCACCAGCGCCGACGCGCCGCTGCCGGGCAACCCGTAGACCACATAGCCGCTCACCGCCGAGGACGTCGCCGTCACCTTGATCCAGCCGTCGAAGGTCTGGCTGCCGGTAAAGCCGAACAGGGCCGCCGCATCCAGCCGGACCGAGCTTTGACGTTCCAGGTTCCGGTTCACGGGATTGGTCTTCAGCGCGGGAGCGGTATACAGGGTCCCGTCCCCCCTGTACGCCGAGAAGGTCAGGATGACCGGCGAGTTCGAGAGGTTGGTCAGCCCGATCTCGGTCTGCCAGGGTCCCAGCACGGCCATCTGCGGGAAGTACAGCTCGGCAAGCTGCTGCCGCTCGGCGACCGCATTGGTGCCCACCAGATCGCCCTTACGGTTTCGTACAAACTCGAAGCCGGCGATGGGCCCGTTGGCCGCCACCCGGACGTGGGCTCCCGCGGGGATCCGCGCCAGGCCGAACAACTGTCCGGCATCGTGGCGGAGCATTCCTTTGGCCGGAATCTTGAACGTCTTCGTGATCTGGGTGACCGACTCGCCGAACAGCTTGTAGCTGACCTCCACCTCCGCGGCGCCGGGATTGACCACGTTCAGCTCGGTGGTGAAGTCCCCTTCGGAGATCACCTGGTTGAAGATGATCTGCTCGGCCGGTTCCGGCAGGTCCGCTCCGTCGAGCTGCCCCAGAACGCCGGTCAAGAAAAGGAAGAAGCCCGTGACATCATCCACCGGGCTGGTGGCTTCGATCCAGCCCACCCGGCCGGCCGGGAGAGCCGCGCCGAACAAGTCGACCGCAGTCTTCGCCTCCTGGCGCCGGGCTCCCACCTCGAGCGTGGCGGGGTTTTTGAACTTTTCGCCGGTCAGCAGCTTGCCGTCGGTCCCCCAGGCCCGCAGGGTAACGGTGGCGGCGGTGCCGGTGGGGTTCACGAAGGCCAACCCGGTAAACGTCCCGCTTTCAAAGGAAAGCCGGGGAAAAATCAGGCGGCTCTCCGCCTGCAGCGGGCCTGCCAGCAGCAGCGCCAGCAAAGCCGCCAGTCCTGCCGCCCCGGCCGATCTTCGCCGAGGAGATGTTTCCGGCTTGGACACACTACACCTCAACCTTCGGTCCGATGACATTCGCATGGAAAAGGTGAGGTCATTATGCGCGCATCCGGGCCCAGTTCAAGACCCGGCGGCCGAATCCAGGAACAGGGTGTCGATCCTGCAGCCGGGTCAGGTCCCTGCGCGCACCCTGAGATTCGCGCCGTGCGCGAGGCCGGTGCCGACTGCGTCACCCACAGGGGAGAGTCCCGTCAGGCCGCCTGCCCAAAAGCCTGGCGGGTCCATTCCAGGGAATCCACGTAGCAGGCGGAAATGGCGTTTTCCGCCAGGGAGAGCCGCGAAGCCAGTGTGCTCACGGTTCCCCACTGTCCCCTTTCGTAGGCGGTGACCAGGTTCAGGATCTGCCAGAGGGGACACGGCTCGCCGGCCAGGGCTTCCTGCGGTCCGGGGGGCATGGGAATCTGGCTCAGCACCCTGTCCATGGGCACGTCCAGCAGAGCGTCCAACAATGAGAACAGCCCCACCAGAAAGGCATCCAACGGCCGGATTCCCGGAACCGCCTGGCTCAACTGTTCGCACAGGTGCCCGCGGACGGCGGCCAGCATCGCCAGCTCCTCCGGTTTTGTCGCCGCCAGGTCGGAAATCGTGGCCAAGGCGACCCAACGCCGAACCTGGTCCTCGCCCAGCAATACCAGAGCCTGGCGCACCGACACGATCTCCCGTGCCCAGGGAAAGGCAGCCGCATTGATGAACCGCAGCAGCTTGCTGGTCAGCGAAACGTCGGTCTTGATCACTTCCTCCAGGCTCCTGAAATCCAGGCTCGGCTCATGGATGGCGTGCAGCAGGCGCAGTTGGGCCAATCGGTTGCCTGGAATGACCTTGCCCGTGACCACTTCCGGCCGGGAAAAGAAATAGCCCTGGAAGTAATCGAACCCCGCCTGCAGCGCCTGCCGGAACTGTGTGTAATCTTCAACCTTCTCCGCCAGCAGCCGGATCCGGTTAGCATGTCGCAGCCGCAGTGCTGCTACCTCCCTGCCGCGCTGGGCGGCATCCACCGCCCGAAAGTCGAACTTGACGATGTCCACGAGGTCCAGAAACGGCTCCACTCCTTCCCGCCCCAGGAAATCGTCCAGCGCCAGGGTATAGCCCTGCTGTTTCAGGACCCTCAGCGCTTCCAGAACCTCTGCGTCCGGCCGCACGTTCTCCAGGATCTCGACCACCGTCAGTTCTCTCGGCAACAGCGCCGCGGTCTGGCGCAACAGAAGGTCCCGGGTGAAATTGATGTACGCCGGACGTCCTCCGGTCAGACGATCGAGGCCGATGGTCAGATAGCTGTGGCTCAAGACGTCCTGGGTTGCCCGGGTGCCGTCGGCAAACACCGCCGAACCTCCCAACCCGTCCCGGAACAGGAGTTCGTAAGCCACCGCGTGCCGGTTCCGATCGAAAATGGGCTGTCGTGCGACAAAGGCGTCCCGGATGTCCATGACTTGATATGCGGCGCTGAGACTCGGGGCAGATTCAGGTCTCCATTTCTACTACTGTTCCCACTTTACAGTTATCGGCAAAAATCCAACAGCTCATAGTCGGCACCTTGTCGGTCGCAGCCTAGAGTTTTCTCTCCAATACGATTTGGGGCGCCTGTCCGTTTCGGGCCACGGACAGGCGCACCGTCACCGCATCCCCGCTCTGGACATCAAACGGCAGGGCCAGTTCCAGGCTCTCCCCGGGAATCAGGCGCCCCGGTCCCAGGATCGGCTCCTCATGCCGCCCCACCTCTTTGCCCGCCCGGGTCACCAACACCAGGATCTGGTACACAGTGCGGGGATTGACCTGGAGCGGATGTCCCACCTTCTGGTTGGTCAAGGTCAGCCTGCTGCCTTCGACCCTGACGTCCACCGCCTCTCCCAGTCTCTGCCAACTCTGGGAGCCGAAACTGTGGTTTCCCACCTCCCGCTGGGGAAGGTTGCGGAAGCTGCGGAGCTGGACCAGCCGGCCCTTCCTGCGCGGCATGTGACAACCGGCGCAATCGGCCGACCCCACCGCAAATTCGACGGCCGGTGTAGCGTTGTGGTAGTAGTCGGCGGGAACCGTCGCCCCTTCCGGCAGGAAACGGGAAGGCTCCCCGCCATGACAGGCCACACACAACCGCAGCTCGGCGAAGGCCGGGACCGGCTTCCCGCCGTGCCCTTCCGTGGAGTGGTAGGGTCCCACGAAATCCTCGCCGCGACCTACCGGACTGAACACCGGAACTGAATGGCAGGCGCTGCAGTTGACCCCATCCTCCCGCATGTCCTTGCGGGGAGCGGGAAACGCTGCAAGATCGGCCTGGAACTCCGGCGGCGGTGCCGGCGGTGCAGGCGCCGCGGCGATCTCTCCCGACTCGGCCGGGGCTGCCGCCCCCGGTTTGAGGTTGACCTCGGCCCAAACCGAGGCCGGCGCGTGGCAGGAGGCGCAGAACTCCGGCTTGCCCACAGCCTCCACCTGGGCGAGGAAGAGCTGTGACTTCCAGCCCAATGCATGGGGGGAAGATCGCCACTGAGTGAAGTGGTTGGAGTGGCAGACACCGCAAGCCTCGGCGTTCTGGGCGAGGGCTGCGGCCGGAACAAGAACGACGACCAGCGACGCGGCGAGCAGGCTTCTCATCTGAGCCCTCCTTCCGACGACTCCATCATGCGCTCACCGGGAACAAATTGGAAGCGGCGCGACGCTTCAGAACAACGGAAACGCACGAGGCACGGCTCAGACCGGGCCCAGGCTCTGGATGCCTGGGTTGAACCTGGAGCTACAATCGCAGCCATGGATGCAACCCTGGCCGAACTGGCGCAACTGGTGGAAGGTGAAGTCGAAGGGGATCCCGAATTGCGGCTCTCCGGGGCTGGTCCTTTCGAGAGCGCCGGCCCCAACGAGATCACGCTGGCCGCTGACCGCCGATACTTGCGCCGCCTCGGCGAAACCCGGGCCGGCGCCGTCATCGTCCCGGCCGAGACCCCACCCGCGGGCAAGCCCTTGCTCCGTACCCGGAAACCCAAGGTGGCCTTCGCCCTCATCCTGCAGCATTTCCATGCCCGGCCTTTTGTCGCAACCGGAATTTCCCCCTTGGCCGTCATCGGTGAAGGCTGTCGCATCCCGGAAGCCGTCAGCATCCACCCCTTCGTCGTCCTCGGACGCGGTGTGGAACTGGGGGAACGTGTCACCCTGTGGCCCGGGGTCTTCGTGGGCGACGGCTGCCGCATCGGCGACGATTCCACCCTTCACCCCAATGTGACCCTCTATCCCGGAGTCCGCCTGGGCGACCGGGTCATCGTCCACAGCGGGACAGTCCTGGGAGCGGACGGGTTCGGGTATGTTTTCGACGGCCGCCGCCAGGTGAAGCTGCCTCAAACCGGCGGAGTGGAGATCGGCGACGACGTGGAGATCGGCGCCAACTGTTGTATCGACCGGGCGACCTTCGGTTTGACGCGGCTCGAGAACCACGTGAAGCTGGACAACCTGGTCCACATCGCCCACAACTGCCGGATCGGGGAGAACACGGTGATCGTGGGGTGTGTGGGAATCTCGGGTTCGGTGGAGATCGGACGCAATTGTGTCTTGGCAGGCCAGTCCGGGGCGGCGGACCATGTGCGGATCGGCGACGGCGTCACGGTGCTCGCCCGCAGCGCCGTTTACAGCGACATTCCCCCCGGCAAGGTGGTGTCGGGAACACCGGCCCGGGATCACCGGGAGGAGCTCAAATCCCAAGCCGCCTTGCGCCGCCTGCCCGAGACGCTGCGGGAGATGCGCCGTCTCCTGCGCAAGTCGGCGGAATGAAGGGGCGGAATTCCGATCGGTTCAGGGCAGGTGCTTCGCCAGTTCCCGTACCGCCTCGCCCAAGACCGCCCGGTCCTTCCCGACACCGCCCGCTATCACCGCCCCCTTGCGAAAAATACACAGCGAGCCCAGGTAGCGATCCGTTGCCTCCAGACCTTCTTCGCCCAAACCCAGCGGTGCGTGGTTCTCCGCCCAGCGGTTCCGCAGCGCTTCCATGACACGCCCGGCCGACGCGGCTGACTCCTCCGTCACAATCACCAGCCGCACGCCCGCTTCATACTCCGCCAGGAACCCGCGCCTGAGTTGGCTGATGCCCAAAACACTTTGCGGTACCAGGCGCAGCGAGCTCGCCTGAAGCCCTTCCCGTGGGAACCAGCTCAATGCCGCCGGCAGCCCGCTGCTTCCCGAAAGCCGACCGTTCAGAAACGCCGCCGGCTCCACCAGCTCGGAAGCCGGAACCGCAGGCTCCGCCGCCAATTCCGCAAAGAAGCGATCCCGGGCGAAAAACGCCCGTCCGGCGACGATCTGCCCGACTGAACCTAGAGCTGTCTCCTCCGCCTCCGGGTCGCGGTTGGAGGCATAGAGTCCCCATGCCGACTCCGGGCTGTCCATCTCTGAAACGTCGATATGGAGCCTGACCCCACCGCGCCGGCAGGTCAGCCCGTGCATGCCCTGAAAGCCGTAGACGAGATAGCCCTCCGCGTTACCGTTCATGTACTCGAACAGCGTATCCGGGGAAAAGAAGCGGGCTTCGCCTTCCTGCTCCCAGCCCGGAGGACATTTCAGGTCATGCGCCTCCAAGGCGGTCGCCGCCAGCGCGAGGGCGAGAAACCACCCGGCCGTCACGCCAGCAGCTCCTGGGCGTGTCGCAGTCGGGCCTGAACCTGCACCCCCTGCGGGCACCGGACAGCACAGGTCTCGCAGTCGGCACACCGGATCTCCTGCAGCTCAGCCGGCAACGACTGATACTCCTCGCGCGCCAGATAATACTGCCCGTAGCCTTCGGCGTAGGTGAGATAGCGCAGCAGGTCCGCCACCGGCAGCCCCTTGGGACAGAACCCCGAGCAGGCTCCGCACATCCGGCAATACAGCGGCCTCAGGTCCTCGGAACGTGCCTGCAGCAGCGCCTGTTCGTGCCCCGAAAGGGGCTCGGCCATCGCCCGCAGGTTCTCCTCCAGCTGGTCCAGGTCGGTGATGCTGGGTATCGAAGTGTGGACGAAAGGCTCCCGGATGGCCCATTTCAGCGCGGCCAGCATGGCGCCTTGGGCGGTCAGCCGGGAGTGGAGAGGATCGTTCTCCCGGACCCGGCGGAAGCCCCCCGCCATCACCTTCATGGCGACGATTCCCTTGCCGGCCGCTGCGGCATCCTGGAGCAGCTTTTCCAGGTCCGCACCCATGGTGAAGTTGTAGCTCGTCAGGATCACGTCGATGTGCGGATTGGCCGCCAGGGCCGGAATCAGGCTCTGGTGACCGGAATGCAGACTGACCCCGGTGAACCGGATCTTTCCCGCCTGTCGGGCCTCTTCCAGCGCCCCACACAGCTCGTCGGTGAGCTCTTCAGGACGACTCATCGCATGGAGATACCAAATGTCCAAGTGATCGGTCTGCAGCTCTTTCAGGCTGGTCTCCAGATGTGCCAGAGCTCCCGCCCTGTCACGGGCGCCGGTTTTACTGGAGATCAGCACCCGATCCCGACGCGACTTGAGGGCGGCCCCTACCATGCGTTCATTGTTTCCCCGCTGATAGCCCCGCGCCGTGTCGAAATAGTTGATCCCCAGATCCGCCGCCCGCTCGATCACTGTGGGGTCGGACGTGATCATGCAGCCGAACCCTACAGTGGTGACCTTCAGGCCGGTCTTTCCCAGCGTCCGATAACGCAGTTCGGCAGCCGTAGACTGCTGGGAAGGGAGCGCAGCCGGGGGGTAAGTCGTCCAGGTAACCGCGGCAGGCACAGCCAGACCGAAGTTGAGGAATCCACGACGGGTGGTTCGAGAATCCATGTTCGCCTCCGCTGCTGTCGTCAGCCCGGCGCCGCCTCCCGAGCAATGCGCCCGAAGGGGCGTCACCAAGGCTGGCTATACTTCGAGCTCAAGTTATAATCAAGATCTCACTATACAGATCGTGGAAAGGACCCACAACATGCACGCGCCCTGTTCCCGTCGCCGTTTTCTCCACTCCACGTTGGCCGGCCTTTCCGTCGGCTTGGTCCAAGGGCAGTCCGAAACGCACCGCGGTGCTCCGCCGCCGCTTCCCGACCGCCCGGCGGGCCCTGTTTCCCGATCCACCGTTTCGCTGATCCGGGGTGAAGACCGTCGCGAGAATGTGCGGCGGGCCTTGCTGGAGATCGACGATCAGATCGCCCCGCGTCTGCGCGGGAAACGCTACGTGGTCATCAAGCCGAACAACGTCTCCACCGTGAAACAACTCGCCTCCAGCCACGCCGATGGGCTGCGGGGCATTCTCGATTACCTCGAGACGCGCTTCAAAGGGCCGGTGGTCATCGCTGAATCGTCTGCCGGCAACACCTGGGACGGCTTCGAGAATTTCGGCTATACCCGTCTCCCGGCCGAGTACCGGTCGCTGCAGGTTTCTCTCGTGGATCTCAACGAGGAGGCCCGCTACGAGGTCCATCACATTCTGGACGGAGACATGCACCTCACCCCGGTGCGGCTGGCGGCCCGATTGCTGGATCCGGACGCCTTCATCATCAACGCCGGGGTCCTGAAGACCCACAACGTGGTGGTGGCAACGCTTTCCGTCAAGAACATGGCTCTGGGCGCCCCTTTGCACCAAGCCCCGGGAGAGGCCACCCGCTGGAACGACAAGCGCAAGTACCACGGCGGGGTCAGGCAAACCCACTTCGCCATCTTCCAAACCGCCCAGCGGATGCGGCCCTACTGGGGTGCTACAGTGCTGGACGGTTATGAAGGCATGGAAGGGAACGGTCCGTCGTCCGGTACCCCGGTGCCGTCCCGGGTCGCCATCGCCTCCACCGATTTCGTTTCGGCGGATCGCGTCGGCGTGGAGGTTATGGGCATCGACGCCGGCTGGCTGGCTTATCTCAACTACTGCGGGCAGGCCGGGGTGGGCTGTTACGATCTGGATCTGATCGACATCCGGGGCGAAAACATCGCGTCGGTCCGGCGGCCGTATCGGCTGCACGGGGACATTGAACTGCAACTCCAGTGGCAGGGGCCGCTGCTGGAGGTTCCACCCAAGCTGGGCTGAACGCGCTTCCGCTACTGACCCGCGTTCAGGGCATCCAGCAGTGCGTGGTACGCCGGCTTGGGCTGGTACTGCTCATCGAACGGCAAGGCCGCTCCAAATCCGGGCGTAAAGCCGGGAATCCACGAGTAACGGTCGGTAAATCCCCAAGTCATGAAGGTCCTGCAGGCGGGAAGTTCCAGGCAGACCTCCATCAGATCCCGATACGTTTGGGCTTGGGCGGCCAAGGCCTCCGGGGTCACCGGCAACCTGAGCCGGACATCGATCTCCGTCAACGCAATTTGCAGTCCCAGGTCGGCGAAGCGCTGCAGGTTCGTTTTGAATCCTGTCCTGAACGTGGACCGCAGGCTGCTCTGGTCCAGATGACACTGGAATCCCACACCGTCGATGGGCACACCCCGCTGGCGCATACTGCGGACCAGGTTCAGCACCGCGTCGGATTTCGCGCCGATCTCTTCAATACCGTAGTCGTTGTAGAAAAGCAGGGCATCGGGATCCGCTTCCCGGGCCCACTGGAAAATCATGTCGATGTACTCGGGCCCGATGCGGTCAAGCCACAGCGTACGGCGCAACGTCCCGTTCCACTCGACCGCCTCGTTCAGCACGTCCCACTGCGCCACCCGTCCCCGGTAGTGGCGCACCACGGTGAGAACATGTTCCCGCAGAACCTCAATCGCTTCCTCCCGGGTCAGGGCGGTCCCGGTGAGCCACCCCGGGTTCTGCTCATGCCACACCAGGGTGTGCCCGCGAACCCCCATCCGGTTGGCCTCGGCAAACCCCACCAGCACGTCCCCGGGACAGAAGTTGTACCGGTTTCGTTCCGGGTGGATCAGGCCCCACTTCATGACGTTCTCCGCCACCAGCATGTTGAACTCGCCGCCGAGGATCCTGCCGTAGGGTTCCTCGCGCGCCAGCAGTTCCGGAACCGCGGCGGCTCCAATTCCCAGACCGTGTCTGGCGGCGGCCGCTCGGAGCGACGGAACCCTGGCCGGCACTTCCTGCACCGCCGCCGGAGGCACCAGCCTCACCGCCTCGGGCTGTGAGGCGGGTCCTTCCACCGCCAGACCATACAGCGCCAGGTGCTGCCCCGGCCCGATATTGGTGCCGAACCATAAGC
>FWPU01005435.1_pt1 | contig 27612 bp, 23 predicted proteins | sample 2228361 | NCBI WGS metagenome assembly FWPU01 (sample SAMEA103939777, study PRJEB20133) | metagenome
GCGGCGGCCTTCAGGCCGCCATGTGTACGACGCTATGGCGAACACGTCGTGTGCCACCCTGGCGAGCTGTAGGGGCGCAGTTTACTGCGCCCTAGCCGCTACAACAGAAGTTGCCGCATCGACTCTCCGGGTTGCTATTTTCGATGATTTAAGTTAAATAAAGTAAGCTGCGAGGGGAAATGGCCGCGGAGAGAAGACAGATAATAACCCTGCTTACCGATTTCGGCACCAGAGACCATTTCGTGGGGAGCATGAAGGGGGTAATGCTCTCGATTAATCCCGACCTGGAGATCGTCGATATCACTCACGACGTGACCTCGCACGACCTGGCCGAGGCGGCATTTACCCTGCGCTCCTTCTACCACTATTTCCCGCGCCTGACCATTCACCTGGCGGTGGTTGACCCGGGCGTTGGGAGCAAGCGGCGGCCGATCATGGCGATAAGCGAGAGGTATTTTTTCATCGCGCCGGACAACGGCCTGCTCTCTTTCATCTACGAAGAGGAGCAGATAACTAGCGTTATCCATATCACGGCCGATCACTATTTTCTCAAGCCGGTGAGTCGCACCTTTCACGGCCGCGACATCTTCGCTCCGGTCGCCGCCTGGTTAAGCAAAGGGGTGGAGCCGGCTAAGTTCGGCGAGCCGATATCGGACTATGTGAAATTCTCGGTGCCGAAGGTGAAAATAGTCCAGAATGCTCTTCAGGGGATGGTGCTGCACGTCGATAAATTCGGCAATCTGATCACGAATATCCCGGAAGCTGCGGTGCCGCGCTCGGCTGGCGGCGAGCCGCTGGTCGAAAAGATTTTGGTCGGGCAGCGCGAGGTCGTCTCGATTAAAGAATCGTATTCGGAGGGGAAGCCCGGAGAGCTGTTTGCGATAGCGGGAAGCTCGGGCTTTTATGAGATCGCGCTCAACCGCGGCTCGGCCGCTTCGGCCCTGGGCCTGGGCCGCGGCGCCGATGTCGTGATCATCCTCAAGGCCCAACCGGGGAGCGCTGGAACTTAAGGGAGAAGAGATGAGGAGAAGACTGCTCCTGGCCTTTTCGCTGACCTTTATCTCATTGGCTGTGGCGGCAGTCGGGCAGTTCGAGGAGCTGCAGGCGCCGCGTTATGACGATATCATCAAGCGCTTTCAGCGCTACGCGCAGGTCCCCGTATCGCAGCGCACCGATTACACCCAGGAAGAGATAAGGCTGATCCCATGGTTCCAGAACGCTCTGCGCCAGATCGATGAAATTTATATGCAGCAGGCTTCGGCCGAGGGCCCTCGCCTCAGGGATGAACTGCGCAGCGCCGGCGTGGAACTGCAGTTCCTGGGCGAGTTCATCGGCCATAATTACGGGCCGTTCGATCGCGCCGACAGTGAAAAGCTGCTGCTCGGCCCCGGGATTCGCCCGGCGGGAGCGAACCTCTATCCGGCGGACCTCCGGCGCGCGGAATTCGAAAACTATCTGGCGGCGAATAGCAAAGCGCGCGACCTGCTCGAATCGCCCTATACCGTTGTCAAGCGCGACAGGAGGGAGGGGCTCTTCGCCGTCCCCTACGAGGAGGAGTACCGGGGAGACCTGGAGCTGGCCTTTAAAGCGCTGGCCGAATCGTGCGTGCTAACCGATAATCCTTCGCTGCGCCGCTATCTGGCGCTGCGCGCCTACGCCCTGCGCAACGGCAATTATAAAGAGAGCCACATGGCCTGGCTCGATTTGAAGGGAACGCGGCTTGACCTTACGGTCGGGCCGTTTTTCATGACCGAGGACAAGCTGGCCGGATTGAAGGTGGTATACGGAGCGGCCATCACGTTGCGCGATGAGGAGCGGACCAGAAAACTCGAGCCCTTTGCAGCAGAGCTAAAGGAGCTGGCCGCCAGGCTGCCCGGGAAAATCAAAGCGCGGGCCGAGGAGGTGAAGTTAGAGGCCGTAAACGTATTTCAGGTCAGCGGCGCTTTGAACACGACTTTCAAGCCGGTCGGCTCGTGCATCTATCTCGATTTCGAGGCTCCGGCCAAGCGCCAGGTTTACATCAACCTGATCGACGCTAAGCTGCAGCGCGTCCTGCTCCCCCTGGCCAAAGAGGCGATGGCCGGGACGGTGGAATTGACATCTGAATATTTGATCACAGTGCAGCTATTGCACCAGCTAGCCCACCAGCTCAGCGCGGGCCGGCCCGAACCGAGGCGAGCGCTGCGCCTCTACCATTCAGTGCTGGAAGAGGCAAAGGCTGACATCCTCGGGCTCTATTTTATCAAGCATTTCATGGACAAGGGGCTGATCGAAAGCAAGCGCCGCGATCCGCTTTGCGCCGCTTATCTCGCCTGGACGCTGCACGCCGCGCGATTCGGCAACGCCTATCCGCAGGGGAGCGCCGCGCTCGTCCAGCTCGGCTACCTCATGGAGCAGAAGGCCGTCGCCCTGAACAGGGGGCGCTTTTCGATAGACCCGTTGCGCGCGCAGCGCGCGGCGGCGACGCTCGCCGGTCGGCTTCTGGAGATAGAGGCGGCGGGCGATTTCAAGCGGGCCGAGAAGCTGGTCGATGCTTATGGCAAGCTGCGCCCCGATGCGGCGGCGCGCCTCGCCGGGCTGAAAGCGCCGGTCGATCTGAGATTGTATTACGTTAATTGATCTGGCGTCGGCTCGCGAAATTCGTGTAAAAAAAGACAAAAATTTTCGCAAGCTACGGGGGCTCGCCAAGCGCGAGCCCCCGTCTTTGTCTAGAAGGTGTAACGCAGGGCGAACTGGATCTGCCGCGGGAAAGTGCCGGAGCGCAGCGAGGAGACCCTGCCGAAAATCGAACTGCGCAGTTCGCTGCCACTGCGCAACTGTGCCACCGTGCTATCCGGAAACGAGAACTGAGGGTGATTGGCGGCGTTAAAGATCTCGAAACGCAACGTGAGCTGATGGTCCTCCAGAACCTTGAAGTGCTTGAAGATTGCAAGGTCCCAGTTGGATGTACCGTCCATCCGGAAGGCGTTGCGGCCCAGGTTGCCGATGTTTTCAGAGCCCGGGGTGAAGGGAAGTATCGGCCTCCCGTTTGCATCGCGGAAGTTTGGTCCTGGCAAGAAGGGCGAAGCCGGCAACTGCTGCTGTGATCGCGAAGGGTGATCGACGCTTCGTCCCAGGATGCTCGGGTCTACAATGAAGGGTCGGTCGCCGCCTATTCCATCAGCGTTCAAGTCGTAGCCGAGGAAGACGGTAAACGGGTTCCCGCTGACGAAAGCCAGGACCCCTGATACCTGCCAGCCACCTAATACCCGCCCGATTACACCGCTCTGCTGTTTGAAAAAGGGAAGCTCGTAGCTGTAATTCAACGTGAAGCGATGGCGGGTATCGAAGCGGCTCGGCCCGCGCATGCTCCTCCCGCCCAGTCTTCTGCTAATCGCAGCGTTGATGTCGCCGGGCCCGACGAATGTCGCCTCGGACCCTTCGTCAATTGCCTTGCTCCAGGTGTAGGAGGCTAAAAATGAAAGGCCGTGGCTGAGGCGCTTGGTCGCCGTCACCTGCATCCCGTGGTACCAACTGAAAGAGCCGTTGCTCGAGGTCAGGACATTGGACCAGCGCGGGTCGGGACGGCGTTCGTTGATCCTGGGCTGGGAGGCCGAAATGCATCCCGGCGGCGGATTGGTGTTGAAGGGGTTGGGATCGACGCAGTTGAAAGTAACGCCGCGGAAGGCTGCGGGAACAAAAGGATGGTTAGGAGCAGTCGCAGGAAACTCGGCGCGGTTGGCCCAGTCGTAAAACAACAGGCCCATGCCGCGATTGCCGTTGTAGCCGATGCTTAAAGCCAGGCTCCAGGGGAACTGGCGCTCCAGCGTAACGTTCCACTGCTGCGTCCAGGGCATCTCCAGGTCAGGGTCAATTATCGCCAGGCTGGTGCGGAAATTGGGGAAGCCGGGCCGGAAGACGAAATCAGGTCCCAGCGGATTGTTGACGTCGTAGTTGCTGGTCGGCAACGAGATGAAAGCTGCATTTGGAGGATTGAATCTCACGCTGGCGCCGATTTGGCTGAAGAGGGACTGGAAAATGCGCCCGTGGAATATGCCATAGCCGCCACGTATGACGAAGTTGCCCGGGCCACCTGTAAGCTTTCTCAACCAGCCCTCCTTGGCGCGCGGGCTCCAGGCAAAGCCGAAACGGGGCTCGAAGTTGTCGGTATCGGCCCCGTAGCCGAGCTCGACGAGATCGAACTTCTCGTTCGGCTCGGTTACCAGTTCGTAGCGTAACCCTAGGTTGAGCGTGAAGCTCGGCGTTACCTTCCAGTCATCCTGAACGTAGATGTTGGACTCGAACATCCGATACCAGTTTTTGTCCGGGCCGAAGCTGATGAAGAACTGCTGCACAAAGCCGCGCAGGAAATTTTCATAAGCGTCGAACCCACCAAGCGGTCGAAAGTTCCACCAGCCGCGGTTGACGTTCTGTATCCGGTCGGTGAGCTGCTGCCGGCGCGTGTCCGTGCCGAGCTTTAAATAGTGCCTGCGTCCGAGTATGGTGGAGAAGTTGTAAACGTACTGGAAGTCGGTCTGGAAGCGCTGTATGGGAAAGGCGCTGGCATTGCCGATGATCGAGGGAAAGCGGGTGCCGACGAACCGAATGATCGGTGTATCGTTGCCGTCCTGTATATCAACGACCGTGCGGCGTCGGCCCAACCCGAAGCGAAACTCGCCGACCGTCCGCGGGCTGAATACATGGCTGGCGGTAAAGCCGAACGCCTGCTGCCGATTGTTTTGAACGGTCCGCTCCCCGCGCACCACCTCGGCTCCGGCGCCGATGAACTGATGGCTGTACTGGTAGCGGAAAAAGAGATGATCCTTTTCGGTGGCGTTCCAGTCGACGCGCGAGGTGTAGTCCTCGGTCGGCTGCTTGAACGGGAAGGTTGCGGTGAAAGCCCGAGGCCCCAGCGCAGGACTGTTGGGAGCGGCATTAGGGAAGCGGTCGATTACGCTCTGAATCCAGCGCTCTTTCTCAACGCGAAACGGGTCGTTGGGATCAACCCGCGGCCTTCGCTCATCAGGCAGCAGGATGTCTACTGTCCTGATCCCCTGTCCCGGCAGCTTGACCTGGTCCAAGCTGCCAAAAAGGAAAAGGCTGTCTTTCTTGATCGGCCCGCCGGCGGCGAACCCGTACTGATGGCGAATAAATTGCGGCGGAATTCGACTTCCGTCGGCACGCCGCGAGGCCCCGGCGGCATTGCGGAACCAACTGTTGGCGGCCAGTGCTCCGTTGCGGTGAAAGTAGTAGAGATCGCCGCGGAAATCGTTCGTGCCGGACTTGGTCTGGACCAGGACCACGGCTCCGAAGCCGCGCCCGAACTCGGCAGTGTAGCTGTTGGTTATCACCTGAAATTCTTTAATCGTGCTGACGTTGACCCCCTGGCGGTGCTGGTTCTCCGACGAGTCGTCGTTGTTGACGCCATCGGTCTGGAAGGTCGCGCCGCGCGTCCCGGTGCCGTTGAAGTTGACCGAGCTGCCGCTCGAAAGCGTCGGGTTATCCTGGCCGGCCGTCGGGTTGTCCTGAAAGCCCGGCAATATCCGGTTCAGGTTCAGGAAGTTTCGGTCAATCAGCGGGATGTTGTCTACAGTGTATTCGGAGAGGCTGCGCTTGATCTCGCCGCTGGTTATAGTAATTGCCGGCGCCTCGGCCACTACCGTGACCGCCTCTTTGAGCTCTGAGACCTCGAGCGTAAAGTCCACTACCGTTGTCTGGTTCAACGTGACCTCTATCCCACGCCTGACAATCGGCCTGAAACCGGAAAGCTCAGCCGTCACGGCATATCTGCCGAGCGGCAGGAAGACCATCTGGTAAAAGCCCTCGTCGTTGGTCACGGTCTTGCGCTCGAGGCCCGTCTCTTCGTTCTTGGCCGTAATGCTAACGCCTGGAATTGCCAGCCCTTGCTGGTCCACAGCCCGGCCCTGCAAGGTCCCGGTAACCGTCTGTCCGTAGCCCGAAGCCGCTCCGAGCAGGAGCAGGGCAGAGAGGAGCAGGTAACAGCTAGCCCTTCTCATCATAATCCTCCCTTTTTGAAAAAGCAGTGAAAGCTGCCTCATACCCCACAGGCGCTGCGATTTTACTACAGAGGATGGGCTAAAGCAACAGAAAAATTGTGTCTTTATGTCTTAATAACATGCTGGCAACTCCTTGCTGTTGAAGGGCTTAATGAAAAGGAGCTAGAAGCTAGGAGTTAGGAGCTAGGAGATTAATCGCGATGAAGCTAAAGGCCTGGTGGCGTAGCAATGGGTGAACTGAGAGGAGCAGAGAAATTCTATTGCCGCCCTGCGGCACATGAATTTATTCTAGCTCCTAACTCCTAGCTTCTAGCTCCTGCTTTTAATATCTCGCCGGGCGCAGCTCGATATCCGACTCAGCGGCGGGTTGAAGCTTGCGGGCAATTTCCATCTGCTCGCGCGCCTTATCGCTCTCTCCGCTGCGCTGATAGGCCAGAGCTAGCTGATAGCGAGACTCGCGGTGGTCTGGTGCCAGCTCCACTGCCTTGAGGAGCCAGGCGATGGCATCCTGGTAGCGTTTCCGCTGGCTGTAAATATAGCCGAGCTGATAATAGGCGAGCGGGAAATCGCCTCTCAGTTCGATCGCCCGCTTGAAATCCGCCTCGGCCGCTTCGGGCCAGCTATCGAGCAAGAGCGCCACGCCCCGATAGTACAGGGCCACGAAGTTAGCCGGCTCGCGCTCCAGCGTCTTATTGCACAAAGCGACAGCCTCCTGGAACTTTCCTGTCTGCACCTGCACATAGGCCTTGCCGAGCAGGGCGGCGACGTTTCCATCTTCCTGCTCGAGCGCTCGGTCGAAGGCGCGGTCTGCCTCCACGACCCGCTCCAGCCGGATGTAAGTCCAGCCGAGATCGACCAGCGTCTCGATCGAGCTTTGTCTTTCGAGGGCGCGCTGGAATTCAGCCGCAGCCTCCGCGAAGCGGCGTTGCCGGTAGCGCAGCCAGCCGAGCTGCCGGTAATAATCATGGCCGCGCTGCGCTTCGGGAGCAACGGCCAGAAAGGCTTCAGCCTCAGCGAGCAGGCCCGCCTCTATCGCCAGCTCCGCCGCTTTGCTTCTGATGTCCTGGTTTTCTGGATAAAGCGATACCAACTCCTTGAGACGCGCCGCGGCCGCCTCCAGGCTACCGCCCGAGACCAGGGCTCGCGCTAAAGAATAGAGGACCTGCGGGTCGCGCGGCTCGATGCGGCGCGCTCTCTCCAGGTAATCGGCGGCCTCGCGGTATCGCCCCTGCGCGAGGAGGATCAGCCCGGCATTGGAGAGCGCCAGTCGATTATTAGGATCAAGCTCTATGGCGCGGCGAAACTCCTCGAGCGCCCGCTCCGGCTGCCCGTGCGCCGTCCAGTGTATCGCGAGGTTGTTGCGATGGACCGCCGAGCCGGGCTCGAGTTCGATGGCTTTTTGGTAGTGGCGCACCGCTTCGTCGTAAAGCCCGAGCTTATCGCAGGCTATCGCCAGCATGCCGTGCGCGCTCGCCATTTGCGGGTTGGCCGCCACCGCCGCGAGCAGGGCCCGGCGCGCCTCCTCGAATCGACCCTGCTTTAAATAATCGAGCCCCTGCCGGTAGGACCTTGCCGCCTGCTCTTCAACCTGTGCGCTAAAAAGCAGACCAGGCATTATCAGCAATAACAGGCAAATTAGCGGCCCGCCGATCATATGCCTCCTGCGATAGATAATTTGTTTATCATTCTAATTCCCGGAAACCGGCAGCGTAGCGAAATCGCTTCCGGTAAAGAGCAGGGCCAGAGCAACCGCTCCGCCGGTACTGGTGCCGCTCACCGTGCCGCGAAAGCTGAAGGTCACGATATCGGCTCTTGGGAAAAGCTCCTGCAAAAACCTGGCTATCTGCCCGCGCGGCGGCAGCTCGATGTCGTCGCTGCGGTCGAGCACCGCCCCGCCCTCGTTGCGCAGCGCCAGCCTCACGGTGATTTCGCTATCGGTGGCGTTGGCGATAGCTATGCCGGTGTCTACGCGCGAAAAGGGGTCGCGCTGCACCGGCACCAGGAAGCGGGTGAGCGGTCGCATCAGCCCGACGCCGGCCGTGCCGGCAAAATTCTGAATAGTGCTGGAAAAAATAATCACGCCGGTAACCGGAGCATCGGCCGATATCATGGCCGAGCCGGTGTTCAGCGCGGGGTTGGGGTCGCTGAGACGCAACGTGATGCTTCCGCCGGGCCGCACTATTTCCGTGGCGCGGCTGCGCAGCATGCCGCCGAGATTAGCCGCGAGCGGCGATCCACTTTGATCGAACAGCTCGACCGTTACCACGACGTCCTGATTATCGGCCGGGTTGGCGATAACGATTTCAGTATTGATCCCCTGTCCCGAGGCGAAGTGCGCGGCGTGGACCTTCTCGGGCTGGACCACAAATGCTTCGTTCACCGTCGTCTGGGTTCCTCCCCCCTGCTGCGTGGCTCCGCCCGGTATGAAGATCCGGTTGCCGATAACAGCAGCTCCGATGCCGTGGCGCGGCGTCGGCATCGGCTGGAGTTGCCTCCAGCTATCGCTCTGCGGATCGTATGCTTCGGTCTCCTGGAATATTCCGATCGAGCTGTTGGGGTTCCCCTCGCCGCCGAATGTATAGAACTTATCCCGCACCACGGCTCCCGCATGTCCCGAGCGGGCCGTGGGCATCGGCGCCTTTGTTGTCCAGCTATCGGTTGCCGGGTCGTATTCTTCGAGCACTGCCAGATTGCCCGGCCTTCCTCCGGCGACGTAGAGCTTCCCTTTAATTGCTCCCGCGGCGATGTGGTTCCTTCCCGTGGGCATGGGGGCAAGGCGCGTCCAGGCATCGGCCGCCGGGTCGTAGACCTCAAGTTCCCTCTGGGTGGCGCCGCTTCCCCCGACGGCATAAATTTTCCCGGCGATTACCACCGCTGCCAGCGCGCTCCTCGCCGTCGGCATCGCTGCTCTTTGCACCCACTGGTCGCGCGCGGGATCATATTCGTAGAGCGCATCGGTCTGGCCCGCTCCAGTGTTGCCCCCCATCACGTAGAGCTTGCCGCCGAGCCCAACCGCCGCAGCATGGTCCACCGCTACGGGAAGCGGAGCGACCAGCCGCCAGTTGTTGTTCGCCGGATCATATTCCTGGACCAGGTTCGTCCTGGGCAGCCCGCCCACTACGTAGATTTTGCCGTTGACCTCGGCGACCGCAACCTCCTGGCGCGCGTCCGGCATCGGCGCCAGGCTAATCCATGCGCCGTCGGCAAAAGCGATGCCCGAGTTCAGCGCTGCTAACAGCAAAACTAAAATAAGCTTCGACATCTTTATCTCCTCTACCCGCCGAAGGCTATTATAACAGGAGCCAGGAGCCAGAAGGAGGAGCTAGAAGCTAGGAGTTAGGAGCTAGAATAAATACATGTACTGAATTGTCACACCACCAAGCCTGTGGCTTCATCGAGATCCTTCTCCTAGCTCCTGTTTATTGAATTTTCCCCCAGGAAAGTGATATATCTGCCAGACACATGCGGGCCGGGCCGGTTCGGGCCTGCGCCTTGGAAGCTGGGGGTGAAGAATTATGCGCTGGAACGCCAGGTGGCACCTTGCTACCTTATTAATGGTTGTCCTTCTGCCGGCTCTCCTGTTGCCGGCCGACGCGGCCTCGGAACAGCGGCTGGCCGCGAACCCCGAGGTCGCCGCGGCTCTGAAAGTGCTCGATGCCTGGATCGAGGCAATGGTGGCCGAGCGCGAGCAGCCGGGGCTCTCGATCGGAGTGGTCTACGATCAGGAGCTGATATGGGCCAAGGGATACGGCTATGCCGATCTGGCCAAAAAAATTCCGGCCACGCCGGCAACCGTTTATCGCATTGCGTCGATCTCCAAGCTCTTCACCGCAACCGCGATCATGCAACTGCGCGACGCGGGCAAGCTCCAGCTCGATGACCCGGTGGCGAAGCATCTCCCCTGGTTCAAGATAAAGAATGCCCATCCCGACGGCCCGACCATCACGGTCCGGCACCTGATCACCCACACCTCGGGGCTGCCGCGCGAGCTGCCGATCACCTACTGGAACGACTTGAATTTCCCGTCGCGCGCCGATATGATCGACCTGCTCCCCGGGCAGGAGACGGTCTTCGCCGCCGAGACCGAGTGGAAATACTCGAACCTGGCCTTCGCGCTGGCGGGCGAAGTTGTGGCTGCCGTCTCAGGCGAGCCTTATCCGCAGTATATCGAAAATCACATCCTCAAGCCTCTCGGCATGAGCTCGACGCGCGTCGTGCCTGATGCCAACATGCCCGGGCTCGCCACGGGATATGGGCGGCGCGTGCCGGGCGAGCCGCGCGATGTCGAGCCGTTCATTAATATCGGCGGGCTGATACCGGCCGGGAGCCTGGCCTCCACCGTGGAGGACCTGGCCAGGTTCATCGCGCTGCAGTTCCGCGACGGGCCGGCCGGCGGCGCACAGGTCCTCAAGGGCTCGACGATACGCGAGATGCACCGCGTCCAGTGGCTGCGGCCCGATTGGCAGAGCGGCCAGGGACTGGGCTTCGCGATTCGGCGCGTGGCGGATCAGGTGCGCGTCGGACATGGCGGGGCGGTCCCGGGCCACCGCACGCAAATCGAGCTTGCTCCGGCTGCTAAGCTGGGGGTAATCGTCCTGACCAACGCCAACGACGGCGACCCGGCGCGATATGTCAATCAGGCCTTTAAGCTCCTGGGACCGCCGATTGCCCGCGCTGCTGAAGAACCTAAAAAGGCTTTGGAGCCAGACCCGGCCTGGGAAAAATATGTCGGCACATATGCCTGGAAGCGCTCTAACGTGAGGATCATGGTTCTCAACGGCGAGCTGACCATGTTATCGCCAGATGCCGACAATCCCTGGGAAGCGCGCGTCAGGCTGAAGCCGGTCGGGCCGCACACCTTCCGAATGATCGGGGGCTCATCGAGCGGCGAGTTGCTGAGGTTCGAGCTGGACTCTTCGGGACACGTGGTGCGCTTGATCGCCGGCAACTATTACATGTTGCGCATGTAGGGGCGCAGCTTGCTGCGCCCTACATGTTGCTGTTCTCAGCGCCAGCCCGTATATAATAACTGGAGGAGGGCTAGATGTCGGACCTGGCTTTCGTCAGAGAGTGGCGCGCCGAAATCGAGCCGCTCTACCATAAAATAACCGGCCATCCGCTGGTGCTGGCCATCGAGCGGGGCGAGCTGACCGGAGATAAACTGCGCACCTTCGCCGAGCAAGAATATTACTATATCGAGCACATCTACGATTATTTCGCCCTGGGCGTGCTCAACGCGCGCATGAAGGAGGTCAAGGAGCTATTCATCGCCGTAGCGCACCGCGAGGTCGAGTATATCAAGAGCTACCTGCGCTTCCTGGAAGGGCTCGGCATCGAGGAGTCGGAGCTGCGCGCCGGACGGATACTTCCCGGAGCGATAGCTGCGCCGAACTATCTCTTTCATTTAGCGGTAAGCGGCACGACCGGCGAAAACCTCTCCGCTCTGATCCCGATCGAAGAGACCTGGATTCAGGTCTGCGCTAAGATTTATCCGCCGCTGCGCGAGCATTATCGCATCTCGGAAGGGGCCGCCGCCTGCTTTTCCGTCCCGCCCATCGATTTCAAGCGCGAGGAGCAGTTGCTCGAGCGCTGCGCCGGGAGCGACGAGGATAAGAAGTTGATGCTGCGCGCGGCGCGCCTGGCGCTGGACTACGAAGCGATGTTCTTCGATGCGGTTTTCGCCGCGTAGCGGCGAAACTGAAAAACCTTTGCTATGCCCTGCTGGGACTGGAACTAGGGGTCGACTATTGTTGGTTCGCGCGCAGCACGCGCAGGAAATTCCCGCCTAAAATCTTCTTTATGTCCCGCTCGCTGTAGCCGCGTCGCAGCAGGCCCCGCGTGATGTTGGGGAGCCGCGAGACATCTTCCAGTCCCGCCGGCGCGGAATCGATCCCGTCGTAGTCCGAACCGAGGCCGACGTGGTCGGCCCCCACCAGCTTTACCACGTGGTCGATGTGGTCGAGCACCCGCTCCATCGGCGGGGGCGCGACTTTGCTCGGCATCTCGAACCTCTTGTAGCGTTCGGCGGCCAGCCGCTCCAGTTCCGCCCAGCTCTTCGGATTCAAGCGCTCGGCAGCCGGTGGGCTCTGGCCACTTCTCGAGCGCCGCGCGTAATCGTCGTCGATGAAGGCGGAGTAGAAGTTTATGCCGATGACACCGCCGTTGCGCCCCAGCGCCCGGATCATATCGTCGGTCATGTTGCGCGCATTAGAGGCGAGGGCGCGACAAGAGGAGTGCGAGGCTATTACGGGTCTGGTTGCTACCTTCAACACGTCGTAAAAGGTCTTATCCGAGACGTGCGAGATATCGACGATCATTCCCAGGCGGTTCATCTCGCGCACCACCTCTTTGCCGAGCTCCGTGAGCCCGCCATGTCGCTCCTCGCGCGAGGAATCGGCCCAGTTGTTAGCGTTGGACCAGGTCAACGTCATGTAGCGCACGCCGAGGTTATAATAAACGCGCAGGACCCTGAGGTCGTCATCGATGGCGTGGCCCCCTTCGATCCCGAGAAGCGCAGCGATGCGGCCGCTCTTGTTAATCGCTTCAAGCTCATCGGCGCTGCGCGCCAGCGCTATCTTATCGGGGTGCTTTTCCAGCACGCGGTTCATGGCGTCGATCAGGCGCAAAGTCTGCTTAACCGCCGCCGGCCCGGCGAAGATCGAATCGACCCAGAGGGCGAAGAACTGGCCATCGACACCCCCCTGGCGCAGCCTCGGGATATCAATGTGCCCGTCGGGCAGATGATCTCCGAGATCGATCCCGCCGTAAAGCACTCTCTGGAGGGTATCGGCATGAGTGTCGATTACTACAGCCTCGTTGTGAATTCTGCGGGCGCGCTCCTCCGGATCTTCGCCCGCCAGCCAGAGGGCAAGCGGCGCGACCAGCAGGGCGCAAATCGCTGCTATCTTTAAACTCCTTGAAAACCTCATGCCGTTCCTCCATGTAAGCTTTCAGCCTTCAGCGGTCGCCCGGGTAATTTTGCTCCGCCTCACGCATCTCCCTGTTTTTGCTGATGGCTGATCGCTTACCATTAATCGAGCGCAGAAACCTCTGGGACCGCGGAGGGCGATGAGCGCGCCCCCTGCGGTGAAAGGATACTATAGCGCGCTCTACGCTCGGTCTCAACATTATACTTTAGTTGGATTGTGCGGAGGCGCTGCCCTCGGCTATCATTTTCCTCCCGCCGCTTGACCGCAAACCGGACCCCGCCGCTCACGTTCAATCCGAAAATCGAGATGACGCAACGCGAACTCCTGGAGAGGCTCGCCGCCGAGCAGCCGCAAGTCTGGCGGAAGCTGGCGCGCCGGATACTGGGCGAGCACCCGATGATCGAAGACTTGATCCAGGAATGCTGGCAGCGGCTCTTGAAGAGCCGTACGAGCTTCAGCGATTACGACCAGCTCAGGCGTTACTTCTGCGCCGTGCTGATCAACCGCGCGCTCGACTACCGCAAGCAACTGGCGCGGCAACGCTCGAAACTCTCATCGCTGGACGAGAGGTTCGACCTGATCGACTCGGGCCGCTATGCATTAGCGCCCCAGGCCGGCCTGGAGATCAGCGCCGAGCTGCAGCCTCTGCTCAGAGAAGCGATGCAACTGCTGGCCAGGTTGCCCGAGCCGCAGCGCCAGGCGATCGTTTGGCTGCTGCTCGATGAGGACCCGCGTCCGCTCGAGCAGGTCAGCCGCGAGAAAGGGATCGCCGCATCGACGCTGCGCAGCCGCCTGAAAAGCGGGCTCGAAAAGCTCAGGAAGGGGCTGCGCGCCCAAGGCATGCTCGGCTATCGCGCTGCGCGGTAAAAGCTCAGGCAGCTTTCGCCGTGGCAGATTACCCGGTAGCGCTCGAGTCGCCCCGCTGCCTCGGGGAGAACGCCCTTTCTGTGATGCTCGGCGATGAGGACTCCGTCTACCTCGAGCAGGCCGTGCTCCGATACCGCCTCGATAGTCCTCTCGTAGAGCCCGGCCCGATAGGGCGGATCTATAAAGATGATATCGAAGCGACGCCCGGCCTCGCCCAGCCGCCTGAGGGCAGCCGGCGCATCGCCGCTTATTATCTCGTAACCGGTCTCGATACGGCAGCGCTCGAGGTTGTCGGCTATCGCTTTGCGCGCCCGCGCCGACTTCTCCACAAAGACCACTTCGCGCGCGCCGCGGCTGAGCGCTTCGATGCCGATGGCGCCGGAGCCGGCATAACAATCGAGAAATCGAGCCTCCTCGATGCGCGGCGCGAGCACGTTAAACAGCGCCTCCTTCAGACGGTCGGAGGTGGGACGCAGCTCGAGCCCGGGCAAAGCCTTGAGCCTGTGCCCCCGATATTTTCCGGCAATCACCCGCAATTCGCTTTATACCTCATTAGCTATCAGTAACTTTCGGCTTTTAGCTGAAGGCTGAATGCTGATAGCTGAAAAATTAAACTACCCGATCAGGGCCAGCCCGAACTTTTTATGCCAGCTCCGCCGTATGTATTCCAGGATGGCGCGCTCGTTCCGGTCGCGCGACAGGAACGCGGCGTTTACATATTCGGCCGCCTCGCGGCGTGCCAGCTCGAGCAGGTCGCGGTCGCGCACGATGTTGCCGAAGCGCAAATCGGCCAGGCCCGACTGGCGCGTCCCGGCAAATTCCCCGGGACCCCGTATCTCGAGATCGACCTCGGCGATTTTGAAGCCGTCGTTGGTGCGGCACATGATCTGGAGGCGGCGCCGCGCATCCTGGGAAGAAGCGAGCTGCCTGGCGTCGGCCATGAGAATGCAGAGCGATTGGTCGCGCCCGCGCCCTACCCGGCCGCGCAGTTGATGGAGCTGCGCTAAACCGAAGCGCTCGGCATGCTCGATCACCATGAGCGTGGCGTTAGATACATCGACTCCGACCTCTATCACCGTGGTCGAGACCAGGATGTCGATCTCGCCCGCAGCGAAGCGGCCCATTACCTCTTCCTTTTCCTGCGACTTGAGCCGCCCGTGCAGCAGGCCGATGTGGAACTGCGGGAAGACCTTAATTGCTAGATGCCCGGCCATGTCGGCGGCCGCCTTTAAATCGAGCTTCTCCGACTCCTCGATCAGAGGGTAGACGACGTAGACCTGATGGCCCTCCTCGACATGCTTGCGGATAAGAGCATAGACCTGCTCCCTCTGTCTCTCGGTCATCAGAATGGTCCTGACCGGCTTGCGGCCCGGCGGCATCTCGTCGATGACCGAGAGATCCAGGTCGCCGTAGAGCGTCAGGGCGAGCGAGCGGGGAATCGGCGTTGCGGTCATGACCAGGGTGTCGGGGTTGTAGCCCTTGCGCAGCAGGGCCGAACGCTGCGCCACGCCGAAGCGGTGCTGCTCGTCGATCACCACCAGCCCGAGGTTTCTGAACTCGACCTCCTCCTCGATGATGGCGTGCGTCCCGACCACCAGCTCCACGCGGCCGGCGGCAATTTCGGCTTTGATCCGCTCTTTCTCCCCCTTGCGCACGGCGCTGGTCAGCAGGGCGATCCGGTAGTCGCCGTGCCCGAGCATCCGCTTGATGTTGAAGTAGTGCTGCTCGGCCAGGATCTCGGTCGGCGCCATCATCGCCGTCTGATAGCCGTTTTCGATCGCCACCACCATGGCCTGGAGCGCGACGATGGTCTTGCCGCAGCCGACATCGCCCTGAAGCAGCCGGCTCATGGGGCGCGGCGAGAGCATGTCATCGACGATCTCCTTCAGAGCCCGCTTCTGCGCCGCGGTGGGATGGAAGGGGAGCATCCTCTTAACCGCCTCGCGGATCCGGTCGTTGATCACATAGCTGCGTCCCTTCTTGCGACCAGCCTGCGCGCGGCGCGCCAGCTCGAATCCTACCTGAAGCTCGAAGAACTCCTCGAAGATCAGCCGCGTGTGCGCCGGCGAGCGCTGGAGATTGTATTCATCGAGGCGCCGCGCTCGCGCCAGATAGTCGGGTTCATCCTCGAGCCGGGGATAGTGGAGCAGCGACAGCGCCTCGAGCCTCGGGAGAAGCCGGTGCCTGCGCCTGACGCTCTCAGGGATAGGATCGAAAAGATCGTCGTCGAGGTTTGAGAGCGCCGTGTGGACCAGGCGGCGCAGCGCTCGGGTGTTCAGGGTCCCGATCCTGCGATAAATAGGGACCACGCGGCCCGAGTGGATGGGCTGTTCCTCCTCCTCGAAGTCCTCGATCTCGGGATTGATGAAGCAAAAGGCATACTGCTTATAGCTATCGCGCCGCGCCTGCCCGTAGATTATCAGCCGCTGTCCCCGCTTGATCGATTTAGCCAGATAAGGCTGGTTGAAGAATTTCACGTATGCGGCTCCCGAGGAGTCGCACACCATCAGCTCGAAGATAAAAATTCCCTGGCGCGGCGTGCGCCGCAGGTCGGCCAGCGCGACCTCGGCCAGCACCAGCGCCTGCTCCCCTTCGACCAGATGGGCGATCCGGGTGAAGCGCGACCGGTCCTCGTAGCGAAAAGGCTTGTAGGAGAGGAGATCCCCTACTGTCTTTATTCCAGCATGCTTGAGGACCTCGGCGCGGCGCGGGCCGATACCATCAATCGATTCTATGGGAGAGGCGAGGGCTAACACGAAAAAATCGTAACACACCGCCGGCGGCGCTTCAATTCCGCCAGGAGGCCGAAAAGCCGTAAGGCGTAAGGAGCGAGACGATTCACAGTCCCCTCGCGCCTTACGCCTCGCGAGGAGGACAGCTGGCTGGAGCGTGTTGTGGACTTTAAGGGTTGATAGAGTAGACTTCGGATGTGGGCGGGGAACCATGCCCAGTGACGCGAGTGATGCTGAGGATGCCGCTGGGCACGGCATCCGCCTGGAGACTGGCTGAAGGCTTACAAAAAATCTCCGGGCATGGTTGAAAAAAAGCTTGACGAGAAAAGAATAGGTGTATATACTCGCGTTATGCGTGGCCAGAAGCATCAGTTAGAGTTGATCAAATCGAAAGGCCGCGCATGCACCTGCGCCAATCTCCGCCAGGCGGCCCGCGCAGTCACCCAGTTGTACGATGAGATGCTGCGGCCGACGGGTCTACGGGTCACGCAGTTCGGCATCCTGGCAGCGGCGCTGACAATGGAACCAGTGACGGTCACCCGGCTGGCCGAGGTGACGGTGACGGACCGCACCACGCTGACGCGAAATCTTAAGTTGATTGAGAAGCAGGGCCTCATCCGAGTCACAACGGGCCATGACCGACGCGAGCGGGAAGTCACCTTGACAGATAAGGGACGCGAAACCCTGGCCAAGGCGATCCCACATTGGGAAAAGGCGCAGTCCTATATGATCGAAAGATTTGGCCAAAAACGGTGGAGGACGTTGATGGGAGAGTTGTCGGCCATCGTGGCGGTGGCCCGCCGGGCCTGAAAATTTTTAAAACAAAAAGTGTATATGCACGTAAATAAGGCGCATGTGCATCTCGTTGGCCAAATTAAGAGGCAACGATGATCATTCCAAAGGTTCAAGAGCAAATGGCCATGGTGACCGGCGGGATGGCCATTAACGAGAACCTTGAATCTGCTTGCCCGTTACTATGGCAGAGGTCGCGGCCTTTTTTGCGTCCGACCGGGCAAGCGCAAAGTGCGCGTGGGTCAAATCTATTATCGGAGTGCTAGAAGGAGGGGGTAATCTGCTTAAGGAAGCTTTTGCTACAAGGACCTATTCGCTGGTCTAGGAAGGAGAAAAGCATATGAACTTTATAGCACTCAAGATGCTTACCGGGGATCGGGCTAAGTATTTGGGTTTGATTTTCACGATCGCCTTCTCTTCGTTTTTGTTGGCCAATCAGACTTCGATCTTCGCCGGCATCCTGGCCGGCCTGCTGAGCATCCGACGCGTTCTCGTGCTGGAACCGGCCATTGTTTTTAGGGGATGAGCGATGAGGGCTTCAGATGTTGCGGTGAGATGCCGAGATTTGCGCAAGGAATTTGGCGAAGGTGAGTCGAGAGTGCTCGCGCTGCGCGGGGTTAATTTAGACGTTTGGCTGGGCGAGATGACGTTTCTGGTTGGACCCAGTGGATCAGGGAAGACAACGCTGCTTTCAGTGATCGCCGGCTTGCTCGACAGCAGCGGCGGCGATGTCCTGGTGCTGGGTGAGCAAGTAGAACAGTTGCCCAGCCAACAGCGAATTCTATTTCGTCGAACGAACCTCGGCTTTGTCTTTCAACAGTACAACCTGTTGCCGGCGCTGAGCGCGGCTGAGAACGCGGCGGTTCCACTGCTGGCCGCTGGCGTGAATCGTCGCAAAGCCGTAGTCCAGGCCGTGAAGCTGCTGGAGAGTCTCGGAATGGGCGAGCGCACGCCCTGCCCTCGCAACTGTCGGGCGGACAGCAGCAGCGAGTGGCCATTGCCCGAGCGCTCATTCATGAGCCCCGCTTGATTGTCTGCGGCGAACCGACCTCTGCGCTTGATCATGAGACCGGACGCGCCGTCATGGAATTGCTGTTGGAAGCAGCGGTTCGCCCCGACCGAGCGGTGATCGTGGTTACTCATGATAGCCGGATATTCAACTTCGCTGATCGGATCGCCTACATGGAGGATGGCCGCGTCGTTCGAGTCGAATCCAAAGCGGAGATGAGTGCCACGCTCGAACCAACTCGTCACAGCACCCAAAGATTGCACGTGTCGTAACGGAGGATGAAAAATGATGAAGCCCGGTATCCATGTTCTTGCAGCTATCGCCCTGGTGTTTGCTGTCGTCTCGGTGGTGAGCTCACGCCGGGTTCGCGAATCAACATCTCCGCCCGAAGTCCCTCCGATCGTGCCGTTTGAGCACCCCATTGGGGGCGTCGGCTTGGTGGAAGCCAGCACCGAGAATATCGAGCTAAGTGCGCCCGTATCCGGTCTGGTCACGGCATGTTATGTCGAGGAAGGAGATCAGGTGAAGGCGGGACAGAAGCTCTTTTCGCTAGACGATCGGCATCTTCGCGCCGGACTCGAGGTCAAGAAAAAGGCGCTGGATGTCGCGCGTCAGCAATTCGACAAGCTGCTCCGTGCTCCTCGTCCTGAAGAGATACCAGTGGCGGAAGCGCGGGTGGCGGAGGCAGAGCAGGCGCTAGCCGATGCGAGAGTACAGCAGAGGCTGATCGAAAGCGTCACGGATCGACGGGCGATTCGCGAAGAAGATCTTCAGCGCCGTCGCATTGCAACGAAAATGGCTGAGGCCAAGCTGAGTCAGGCGAGGGCAGATCTGGCTTTGCTCAAGGCCGGCACTTGGGAACCGGATATCCAAATCGCTCGCGCCCAGGTGGCGTTGGCGGAGGCTGAGGCGAAGCGCATTCAAACTGAAATCAATAGGTTGACGATTACTGCGCCCGTGAATGGGCAGATTTTGCAATGCAATGTCAAAGTAGGAGAGTTCGCACAAAGCGGTCCGCTGGCGAAGCCGTTAATGTTGTTCGGCGCCGTTGATTACTTGCATGTTCGCACCGATGTCGATGAACACGAAGGATTCAAGGTTAAACCCGATGCTGCTGCTTACGCCATGGTTCGTGGGAACAGCACCCTGAAAGCTCCGCTCAAGTTCGTTCGCTTCGAACCTTATGTGGTGCCCAAGAAGTCGCTGACTGGAGATAGCACGGAACGCGTGGACACGCGCGTGCTGCAAGTCATCTATCGGCTCGAGCGCGATGCGCTGCCGGTTTACGTCGGCCAGCAGGTGGATGTATTCATTGAAGCCGGCCTCCAGCCGAACGGCGAGCAACCCCGGCAAGGAGGATTGCGATGAGAAAATATCTGATTGGTGTTGAACTGATGTTGTTGGCAGCCAGCAGTGGTTGCCGGGTCGGACCGAGCTATCGCCCACCGAAAGTGTCCGTGCCCGCGAAGTGGAGCGAAGCGCCGCCAACGGTGATTCCCGCTGAACAGGTGTCACTCGCTCGATGGTGGACGAAGTTTAACGATTCGATTCTCGATTCACTCATTGATCGAGCGGTTCGCATGAATCTGGACCTGCGCGTGGCCGAAGCCCGTATCCGAGAGGCTCGCGCCGCGCGCGGCGTCAACGCGGCGGATCTCTGGCCACAGGCTGATGTTTCGCCGTCCTGCTTGCGCAGTCATCGCAGCGAAAGCGTGCCACCGTTTCGAACTGTATCATCGGGCGGCGGCGATGGACTCCCGAGTAATTTGTTCGGCAAGCGCGAACAGGATTTGTACCAGGCCGGCTTCGACACCAGTTGGGAACCGGATGTGTTTGGAGGCGTAAGACGAGATGTCGAAGCCGCGAGCGCCGAGATCGCCATGACGGAAGAGAATCGTCGTGACGTGCTTGTGACCTTGCTGGCTGAGGTTGCTCGCAATTATGCCGAGCTTCGCGGGTTTCAACGTCAAATCGCTATTACGAACGACAACCTGGCAGCACAGCGGGAAACGCTCGAATTGACGCGCGTGCGATTTCAGGCTGGGCTGGCGAGTGGCCTGGATGTGGCCAGAGCTGAGGCGCAGGTGGCCACAACGCGGTCGCAGGTTCCGGTTTTGGAAAGACAGGTGAAGCAGGCCATCCATCGGCTCGGCGTTCTGTTAGGACAGGAGCCAGGAGCGCTGTTGTCGGAGCTGTCGAAGGTAGCGCCGGTTCCACCTGCGCCGCCAGAGGTGCCGGTTGGTTTGCCGTCGGATTTGCTGCGTCGCCGCCCGGACGTGCGGCGCGTCGAGCGTGAACTGGCGGCGGCCACGGCGCGTATCGGCGTCGCCAAGGCAGACCTGTTTCCGCGTTTTTCTCTAACCGGATCATTCGGTCGGCGGAGCGACAAATTCAGTGACTTGAGTCAAGGCGCGAGTCTGTTCTGGGGGATCGGTCCGAGCATTCGCTGGCCGATCTTCACGGCCGGTCGAATTCGCTCCAACATCCGCGTGCAGAATGCACGGCAGGAACAAGCGCTGGCGCTTTATGAAATGACGTCGCTGGAAGACGTGGAAAACGCGCTGGTCGCCTATTGGCGAGAACAGGCTCGACGCGCCTCACTGGCGGAGGCGGTTGAAGCCAACCGCCGGGCGGTCGATCTGGCCAACGCGCTCTATCTCAGTGGACTGGAAGATTTCTTGAGCGTCTTGGATGCGCAGCGGTCACTGTACACCTCGCAGGATCAGCTTGCGCAAAGCGAGCGTGCTGTGGTGGTCAATCTGATCGCGCTCTACAAGGCACTCGGAGGCGGCCGGGAGCAATCCGCAGGAATCGGTCATGTGCATGGAAATTTAAAACAAAAAAGGAGAAGTAAAAATGTTAAAACGAAACCTTGAATTTTTGGCTTTGCTAGCCGCTGTTTCCCTTTTCATTGGAGATGGATACGGCAAGCCTGCAGCGGATGAGAGCGATAAGATTTACAAATTCGATCAGGAATTAGAGGGTGAGATCGCAGGGAAACTTCTGAAACAGGGGACTTACAGCATAATAATAACCTATGAAAATGAGGAAAAGGGCAGGGTGAAAATCTTAAGGAACAAGCAAGTTATAGCGGAGTTGCCTTGCAAAGTAGAAAAATTGAATATGAATTTAAAATCCAATGGCGTAGCTTATGGCATAAACTCTGAAGGAAAGCGTTTCATTCGCTGGTTGTTGTTGCGCGATCGGCGAGAGAAGGTAATTATCGCACCGTAATAGCCGTAACTAAAAAGGATTAACTTTAAGGCGTATATATAAGGAAAAAGGGAGACAACCATGAGGATAAGAGGGAATAAATTTCAGGCTGGATTATATCTTTTGCTCCTGTCTGTGTTGGCGCTGCCGGCGGCAGCACAGGCGCCGGAGGGTTTTATCCCGCCGCCGCTCAATCCCACGGGGGTGCGGCTCGAGACGAAGGAGCTAGCACCTGGCATCTACGCTCTGCTTTCGAGCAAGCCGCCGGTGGACAACAGCGGCTTTGTGGTGGGCGAGCGCGGAGTGCTGGTGATCGACGCGCACATCAATGCCGCTATGGCAAAGCAGATCCAGGCAGCAGTTCAACAGGTGACCAAGAAACCCATCCTCTACTTGGTCAACACCAACTACCACGGCGATCATACTTTCGGGAATTACGCCTTCCCGAAAGAGACGCTAATCGTGGCCCACCGGAAGACTGCCGAGCGCATGCGTGAGTTCGAGCAGGAGAAACAGTTCCTGCTGCGGACGGTGGACAACGATCCGAAGGTGTTTGCTGACGTACATTTGCGCCTGCCGGATGTGGTCTTCGACCATTACCTGCGGCTGGATTTGGGCGGACGGGTGGTTGAAGTTCATCATTTCGGTCCCGGCAACACGCCTGGTGACACCATAGTGTACATACCCGAGGCGAAGGTCGCCTGGACGGGCAACTTTGTCCTTGGCGAGGGGACGATTCCCTTCCTGATCGAAGGTGGGGCTGGAGCCTATCTGGAGACGATGGCGCAGTTCGTGCGCACGATCGAGGTGGAGACAATCGTTCCCGGGCACGGCGTCATAACCTCGGGGGCGATTCTTGGCCGTTACCTCCACTACCTGAGTGAGCTGATCGACTCGGTGCGGAAGGCGACCAGGGCCCGTCGAACTTTAGAGGAAACGCTGGCGAACACATCGCTCGGAGAGCAGTACACTCCCCGAGTCGACTCGCCTCTCGCTCAGCTTGCTCCCCTCATGGCAGGATTCCACCGCTGGAACGTGCAGCAGACCTACAAGGAGATGGAAGGACGTTAGAGTACCCAAACGGGGATGGGCGGCTGCAAGACAGCGATGTTTAAAAGGCCCGTTTGACATGAAAATGCCACGCTCACTACAACTATCTAATGAGGGACAGCTTCAGGAAGATGTTTAGTTATTCTTACCCGGGGCTTCGCCATGGGCTAGAAACATTCCGCCCGCAGAGCGGGCGGAAGACTTTAGCCCAGGACGCAAGTCCTGGGGAGAGGGCGATAAATTTACGACCGAGCCCCAGCGGGGCGAAAGAAACCGTGCATTCTTTCTAAATCCGCTATAGTTTGTGGGCGAGAGGCTCGGCTCGATCACTAACATAATAACCACTATGTCCAAGATGCTAGAATTAATCCAGAAGATGCTGCGCGGCGAGATTCCACCGCCGCCAGTAGCCGCCTTGATCGGTTTTCAGCTCACCTCGGCTCAGCCCGGCGAAGCTATTGTGGAGTTTGAAGCCACTGAGCGTCATGCGAACCCGATGGGGACGCTGCATGGCGGCATCCTGTGCGACATTGCCGATGCGGCGATGGGAATAGCCTACGCGAGCACACTGGATGCGGAAGAAACATTTACGACGCTGGAACTGAAGATCAACTTTCTCAAACCGGTTTGGACTGAGAAGCTGAAAGCCGTCGGGAAAGTCATCAAAAGGGGTCGAACGATCGGATTGGTCGAGTGTGACGTGCTGGATGAACGAGGACAACTGGTTGCCCGGGCCAGCAGCACGTGCATGACGTTGCGAGGCGAGGAGGCGAAGGGGCGCTAACATGAATCACCATATCGACTCTCCCTCACACGCTCTGGTTTCCCAACCCAACAACGGTTTCATGATATACTAAAGCCTATGACGCGGGAGACTCTTTACCGGCAACTTCCGTCGGTCGAAGAGCTATTGAACCGGGAGACCGCCGTGCGGCTGGCTGCGCAGACCAGCCGGGCGTTCGTTGCCGCAGAGACGGCGCGCGTCCTGGCCTCGATACGCGCGATGATCTCGCGCGGCGAGGACGAACGGGCAGTTGTCGAGGCGATCGATAAAATAGACCAGTTGCTGGAGCGGCAGGTCGTGGCAGACCTGCGCCCCTCGCTCGCCCCGGTGATCAACGCTACCGGCGTAATCATTCACACCAATCTCGGGCGCGCGCTCCTCTCGGAGTCGGCCGTCCGGGCAGTGGTCGCCGCAGCCCGCTCCTACACCAACCTGGAATACGACGTTGCGGCCGGAAAGCGCTCGCGCCGAGACCTGCACGCCGCGCGGCTTTTGGCCGAACTCCTCGGCTGCGAGGCGGCCACCGTGGTCAACAACAACGCCGCAGCGGTATTTCTGATACTGAACACGCTGGCCGCCGGGCGCGAGGTCATCGTATCGCGCGGCGAGCTGGTCGAAATCGGCGGATCGTTCAGGATTCCCGAGATCATGCGCCGCAGCGGCGCGCTGCTGCGCGAAATCGGCACCACCAACAAGACCAAGCTGTCCGACTACCAGTCCGCGATAAGCGACAATACCGCTCTGGTCCTGCGCGTCCATCCGAGCAACTACCGGATAATCGGATTCACCGAAAGGCCCGCGCTCGAGGAGCTGGCGGCGCTCGCCCGCCGCGCCCGCGTCCCGCTGGTCGAGGACCTGGGAAGCGGACTGCTCACCGAGCTTTCCGATTGCGGCGTGAGAGACGAGCCGAAGGCGCGCGAAAGCCTGGCCGCCGGAGCCGACCTCGTCTGCTTCAGCGGCGACAAGCTGCTCGGCGGGCCGCAGGCCGGCATCATCGCCGGGCGCGAGGAGCTGATCAGGCCGATCCGCAGTAATCCTTTGATGCGCGTGCTGCGCGTCGATAAGCTCACCTACGCTGCGCTCGAAGCAACGCTCATCTCCTATAAAAAGGGAAAAGAGCGGGAGGAAATACCGGTCATCAATATGATCGCCGCGCGACGCGATGATATAGAACGCCGCGCCCGCAAGCTGGCGCGCCGGTTGCGCCCGCGCCTGCGCGCGGAACTCGAATTGAAATTGCTTGCCGGCTTTTCGGTTGTCGGCGGTGGATCATGTCCCGAGGTGCAACTGCCGACCATGCTCCTGGCGCTGGCCGACCGCCAGGTCTCGCCCAACAGCCTGGAGGAAAAGCTGAGGCTCGGCGAGCCGCCCGTCATCGCGCGCGTGGAAAAAGACCAGGTGCTCGTAGACCTGCGCACCGTCCTGCCCGAACAGGAACCGGCGCTGGTTGAAGCGATGGCGCGGCTATAAAAAAGGAGACAGGAGACAGGAGCCAGAATGAAATTCGTTAACACGAGTTAACACTAATTGGAACGAATTACGCGAATTCGTGAAATTCGATGTAATTCGCACAAATAAGGACTCTCATCGGTTTATGGTTTACACCGGAGATCATTTTCAAGAGAAAAAAAATTACTGCTGGCTCCTGACTCCTGGCTCCTGGCTTCTTTTATTGCTTCTCGCCCTCCCGCTTCCCGCCGAGGACCGCGATAAAGAGCGCGACAAAGAGATTGAGAAGGCGGTCAAGAAAATGGAGCGCGAGCTGAAGAAGAGCCACGAACAGCGGCTGAAAGAGGCGGAAAAAGCGAGAAAAGAGGCGCTCGAACCTGCCGACAAGCGCGCGGAGAAGATCCGCGAGCGCGCGGAGAAAAATTACAAGAAAATGCTGAAGAAATATCGCAAGGCGAACGAAAAGGCCTTGAAGGAGATGGAAAAGAAGAGCAAGGAACGGCAATGAGGTACCGGATGTCCGTGGCTGCAGCATCTGTGCTTCTTCTGGTTTTGTTTGCCGCCTTACAGGCCGCATCGCGCGCGCCGGCGCGCGGCCGCTCCGGCATGGTGGCGAGTTCCGAGGAGAACGCCACGCGCGTCGGCCTCGAGGTGCTTCAGCGCGGCGGCAATGCCGTGGACGCGGCGGTTGCCGTAGGCTTCGCCCTTGCCGTCACCCATCCGGCTGCGGGCAACCTGGGCGGCGGCGGCTTTATGCTGATAAGAAAGAGCGACGGCACGACCTTCTTCATCGACTACCGCGAGGCTGCTCCCGGCAAATCGGCGCGCAACATGTATCTCGGATCCGATGGCAAGCTCGTGCCCGATTTATCGACCATCGGGCACAAGGCGGTGGCCGTGCCGGGCACCGTCGCCGGCCTGGCCCTGGCGCTCGAGAAATTCGGCACCATCTCGCTCGAACAGGCGCTTCGGCCGGCCATCGGGCTGGCCGAACAGGGATTTAAAGTAAGCTATGCCCTCAGTCGATCGCTAGAGCGCAACCGCGACCTGCTCGCGCGCTTCCCCGAGTCGCGCCGCATCTTCCTGCGCGACGGCACGCTGTATCGGGAGGGCGACCTGTTGGTGCAGAAGGAATTGGCAGCTACTTTGAAAGAGATAGCGCGCGGCGGAGCGCAGGCCTTTTACCGCGGTAAGATCGCCGACCTTTTGGTTGCCGAAATGGAGTCGGGTGGCGGCCTGATTACCAGAGAGGACTTGGAAAACTACCGGCCGGTGTTGCGCGCGCCGCTGCGCGGCAGCTATCGCGGCTACGAGATCATCTCGGCCCCGCCGCCGTCGAGCGGCGGCACGGCCCTTATCCAGATGCTCAATATCCTGGAGGGATTTCAACTCGCCAGATACGGCCATAACTCCTCGCGCTCGCTGCACATCATCGCCGAGGCGATGCGGCTGGCCTTCGCCGACCGTGCCGCTTACCTTGGAGATGCAGATTTCGTCAAGGTGCCGGTCTCGGGCCTGATCTCGAAAAAATATGCGGCCGCGCTGCGCTCATCGATCGATCCCTATCTGGCGGCAAGCAGCGCCGGGCTGCAGCGTCCCGAGCCGCAGGGCTTCGAGAGCGAAGAGACGACCCATTTTTCCGTGGTAGACCGCTGGGGGAATGCTGTTGCCAATACCTACACGATCAACGGTTCTTACGGCTCGGGCGTGACCGTGCGCGGCGCGGGCTTCCTGCTCAACAACGAGATGGACGACTTCACCGCGCACCCCGGCGCGCCGAACATGTTCGAGCTGATACAGGGCGAGGCCAATGCGATTGCCCCGCGCAAGCGGCCGCTGAGCTCCATGACCCCGACCATCCTCGCTAAAAACGGCAAGCTGTTCATGGTTCTGGGATCGCCCGGCGGTCCGACCATCATCAACAACGTCCTTCAGGTTATCCTTAACGTCGTGGACTTCGGCCTCGACGTACAGGAAGCGGTCGATGCGCCGCGCATCCATCATCAGTGGCTGCCCGACCTCATCTTCGTCGAGAAGAACGGCCTCCCTGCCGATGTGCTGGAGAACCTGCGCGCCAGGGGACACCGGCTCAGGGAGCGCGCGGCGATGGGCGACGTGCAGGCGATAATGATCGATCCGGAAGAGGGGACGCTGCTCGGTGCCGCCGATTCGCGCCGCGACGGCCGCGCCCTGGGGTATTGATTCGAATCGGTCGTGATGATGTGGAAAAACCAAAACAACTTGCTTTCTCTCTAGCCTCTCCGATGCCTTAATACGGATGCCTCAACCTCTCAACCCCCTCTCCAACTGCGGAGAGGAGGCGCTGAATTGAAAAATGCCCTAGTTTCCGGTACGGGCAGCGGGTCGATCCGCCAAATGCTGACCTGTTACACCAGCACGCCTGCTTCGATTGACAACAGATATAGGGATTTGTATGATAATATATAAATCGATGAAACTTTGTAATACGGAGAACTGAACGATGCCAAAGGTCGCCATCTCGCCTAAGTTTCAAATCGTCATCCCAAAGTCTATCCGGGAAAGGTTGAAACTTAAACCGGGACAACAAGTCTCCATCCTGGAGAAGGATGGGCTCATCTACGTGATTCCCAGCCGCAGTATAAAAGAACTACGCGGCTACTTGAAAGGAATGGATACTTCCGATCTAAGGGAACACCAGGACCGCATATGATCGTTGTCGATTCGTTCGGATGGATCGAGTATTTTACCGATGGACCGCTTGCCGATGATTACGAGAAGTACCTGAACAAGCCCGAAGAGATCATCACCC
>FWPU01005438.1_pt1 | contig 27602 bp, 17 predicted proteins | sample 2228361 | NCBI WGS metagenome assembly FWPU01 (sample SAMEA103939777, study PRJEB20133) | metagenome
AACCATCTTGCGGGTTTTCCAGCTCCGCCCGACGCGAAACCGTCGGGCTCAAAGCGAAAGCCCCTTCGGGGCTGCTCGTGGCGAGCCCCGAAGCGCCGCGGGAGGGGCGACGCATGCGTCGCCCGTACCAGCCTGCGCAGCAGGGTTATTTCACCCTCCGGCGGGGAGGCTCTCGCCCTTAATTTAACGCATAGGCTCCCTGGCCCCCTCCCTTCTCGGTTGTCCGAACTTATGTCCGAACATCAGCTTTCCCTATTGACTTTTCCGAAGAGATGTGCTAAAATAAAAACGCTTCTCTATCTCTCCCCTTTCATCCATCAGCCTATGAACACATCGCCTGTCAACGGGGCATTTCAGGGAACGGGGACCGGTTCAGCGAACGATACCGCTGGATGGTCGCTTTGCGCGTGAGAGCCGCGGGGGCTTCCCCTGCGGCTCTCTTTGTTTCCCCCACTTCGTGCCCCGGGCAAAGAAAGGAGGTGATGGTATCGGGCGGCGGCCTATGCAGAAGACGAACCTCTGATCTACCCGCTCTGGTGGCTGGTCTGCCATCGGAGTCGGGCTTCCGTCTCATAATCCCTCATAAACCACCACTGCCTGACAAGGAGGAAATGCCATGAATACCCGAACCACCTGGCGCTGGTCCAGCCTGCTGGTGGTGCTGGCGATGATCGTCAGCATGGCCGCGGTGACCGTGAGTGCCCAGCCCACTCCGGCCTACGAAGGGGCCGCCCAGGCCGCACCGGCCCAGCAGCCCCCGCAACCGGAATTCACCCGCTCCCAGAGAATTCCTCCATCCCGCCTGGTTGAAGTTCCGCCGGAAATCGTCGCCGAATTTGCCCAAGGAATGACAGCAGAGGAATTCGTTGTCCGCGCGGGCGGCTATGTTCCTCGCGCGTTGGAGCCTTTTGTTAAGCACGAGGTCACCGTCATCGTGGAACTCCAGAGCCCTCCGCTGGCGGCGAAGTACGCCGAAGCCGTTGGCGTGATGTCTGCAGCAGGCCAACGGCGATATCTTCAGCAATTGGAGGAGGAACAGGCAAAAGTGGCTCCCCAGGTGGAAGGCCTGGGAGCGAGGATCCTTTCCCGGTACAAGAAGGCATACAACGGGTTCCTCGCTCGGGTCTCCACGGACAAACTCAGTGCCATTCGGGCCCTTCCCGGGGTGAAGGCGATTCACCCGGCACCTCTTCACTATCCCAACCTGACGGCCAGCGTGCCGCTCATCGGCGCCAATCAGGTATGGAGCCAACTGGGATATGACGGGGAAGGGGTTACTGTTGCTGTGATAGATAGCGGCATAGACTATTACCACGCGGCGTTAGAGGGGAGTGGTGATCCCGAAGACTATGCCAACGATGACCACGAGGTCGTTGAACCGGGCACCTTTCCCACGGCCAAAGTCATCGGCGGATACGACTTCGCTGGCCCTAATTACGATGCCGGTTCATATGACCCGGCCCAGTACACCCCACAGCCCGATCCGGACCCCATAGACGGCGATGGTCATGGCACCCATGTTGCATCTACCATCGCGGGCATCGGTGTGGAAGGGAGGATCGGCTCCGGTGTGGCGCCAGCAGCGTTGCTGTACGCCCTGAAAGTCTTCGGAGAACCGGCCGGCTCCACTAATCTGGTCATTGATGCCATTGAGTGGGCGATGGATCCCAACGGCGATGGCGATATGTCCGACCATGTGGATGTCATCAACATGTCCCTGGGCGCGAACTTTGGCCCCGCCGACCCGAACGATCCGGAAATCATCGCCGTTGACAACGCCTCCCGCTTGGGAATCATCGTGGTGGCCTCTGCAGGCAATGCTGGTAACTATTCTTACATCCATGGGAGCCCTGCGGCGGCCAGCACCGCTATCGCTGTTGCCGCCAGCACCACCGGCTACGCCACCGGGCCGACCATCAACATCTCTGGCACAACCCATATCACCCAGACCAACATCATCTATCAGCCCCCAGCGTTTGATGAAAATACCGGCCACTTCACCACCACAGTCACCACCACTTTGGCCTACGTGGGCGCCATCACTAATACGGATACTCTGTGCTCTATAGCAGGCCTTTCCCCCGACGCTCTTGCAGGTGCAGTGGCTCTGATCCAGCGCGGTGATTGTACCTTCTCCAGCAAGGTGAACAACGCCGCAGCCCTGGGTGCCGTTGGCGCGATCATCTTCAACAATGCAACGGGTGGTAACGAGCGTGTGACGATGGCTGGCGATCCAGTGCAAATCCCCGCTGGTTTTATCGCCCGGCAGGATGGCCTGAATCTGATCCCGGCCCATGGGGAAACGGTGATCGTATCTGCGGAAAGCGAAGTGAAGACGGTGCCTGATCCATACACACCGGCGGATAGCATAGCCACTTTCTCTTCCCGCGGCCCGCGCGGCTTTGACTCCATGCTCAAACCGGACGTTACCGCCCCCGGGGTGGGAATCTTTGCCGCCGCGATGGGTACCGGCACTGATGGGGTCAGTTACAGCGGCACCTCTATGGCCGCCCCCCATGTGGCAGGCACCGCGGCTCTGATCCGCCAGGCCCATCCCGAATGGACCGTTGAGCAGGTCAAGGCTGCCCTGATGAATACCGCGGTAGACCTGGTGGGCAATCAGCCGCCTCCGCGTCAGGGTGCCGGGCGGGTGAACGCCTATCGGGCAGTGACCACCGAAGCCGTTGCGGTGGGGGACGAGGACCTGGTCAGCCTCAACTGGGGCGTTCTCCCCATTGAGACCGACACGTATATGAGCATCAAAACGGTCTCCCTTCGGAACTTTGCCGATGCTACAAAGGTATACAGTGTCACTTGGTCCTTCGGCCCCGATTCAGGGATGGATGGCATCAGTCTGAGCGTTCCGCCTACTGTAACGCTCCCGCCGATGGGGGTAACTGCAGTACCGGTGACGCTGAATGTAGATGCCACTCAGTTGTCCAGCGAGTTGGGGATACTGGAGGAATACTACGGCTACGTCACTTTCATCAACACCGAACTGATCACGGACACGCTGCGGGTGCCCTTCTATCTGATCCCTCGCCCCTACACCCGCCTGACGGAACTGGGCTCCAGCACCACGTTTGATTACGAGACCGAGTATGCCTGGTTCCATCTGCGCCACACTGGTCCCATCTCCTCCAGTCTGTGGATTTATCCCGTCTATGCGGTGGACGGTAATGAAACTGCGGTGGAGGATGCGGGCGATGTGCGGTTTGTGGGAATGGATTATGGGTGGGAGAGTGCAACCTATGGCGACATCATCATCCCCGCCATCAATGTCTGGGGCTCCTGGCACAACCCGCAGCCCTACTTCGCCGAGTTTGACCTCTACCTGGACGTGGATGAGGATGGCGTGTACGATTGGGCCGCTTTCAACTTCAACTATGGCTGGCTGCAGGGGCCAGGCGATAATAATCTCTGGATCGTGGTGGGTGTAGATCTGACGAACGGCGAGATATTTCTGGGGAGCCCGTACCCAATTTATACGGATTACAACGCCGGGTACATGGAATGGTATCTGCCAGTTTCCTTTTACGGGATGGACGATACGAACACCGACTTCAACTTCCGACTTTTCGGTTTTGACTATTACGGCAACGAAGATACTACCCAGCCCGGCGCCTTTGACTTCGCCCGGCCGCCGTTCTGGTGGAATTGGGGTACGGGTTATCCGCAGGATCCGGGCCCCTATGGTCGGGAGACGCTCTATGCAGTCGGTGTGAGTGACCTCGGCGGGTATCTCCACAGCCGGCCCAAGGGTGTGATGATTGTGGATTACAACGGGAGGCCCGGTAAAGGTCAGGCATACTACTGGCCGTTGACGGTTACCGGCTATCCGAAGATCTACCTCCCGCTGGTGACGCGGAACTTCGGCCCGTAGCCCTGGCCCGGCCAAAAGCAGAGGGGAGGGCGAATGCCCTCCCCTCTCTTTTTGCGTCCGGAAGGGGGGAGAGAAAAGAGGTTCTGGCGCTGGCGGCCTTCGGCCGCCAGCGCCAGAACCCCCTCACTTTTACCACCGCACCCGCAATGCCCCCGGACGCGCCCCGACCAGGCGCAGGCAGCGGGCGGCGGGGAGGTGCCCGGTAGATTGCGCCCCCTCCACCGACGCCGGTTCCCGCTCCACACCGTGCACCAGGATGTCCACCCGCCGGGGGCCGGGGTCGTACGCGCCCTCCGTCTCCCAGAAGAGGTCCAGCCCGCCCGCGCGCTCCGAAAGGGTGAACCGGTGCAGCAGATACGCCCCCCGCCGATAGGCCGTCGTCTCGCCGTCATCCTCGTAGAGAAGGGAGACCGCCGCGCCCTCTGCCCCCGGATAGACGTGCAGGGTGAGCGGGTCCCAGGGCCGCTGGCCCACGTAGTCCATCTCCGGCCCGGTCGGCAGGACCGCCCCGGCGCGCACGTAGACGGGGATCCGCTCCAGCGGAGCCTCCGCCTCTACCCAGCCTGGCCCCTCGTGCCGGACGTCTGTCCAGAAATCCCACCATACCCCCCGCGGCAGGTAAACCCGCCGTGCCGTCACTCCTTCCTCCAGCACCGGCGCCACCAGCAGCGCGTCGCCGCAGAGGAACTCGTCCTCCAGAGAATAGACGGCCGGGTCGTCCTGGAAGTCCAGCAGGAGCGGGCGGACGATCGGCAACCCCGTCCGCGCGCACTGCCACAGGGCGGTGTAGAGATACGGAAGCAACCGGTAGCGCAGCCGGATGAACTCCCGGTTGACCGTCAGGTACGGCTCTCCCCAGGACCAGGGCTCCTGGTCGGGGCTGAAGGCATAAGTGTGGGCGCGGCAGAAGGGGAAGAAGACGCTCATCTGCAGCCAGCGGGTAAAGTGTTCGCCGGTGGCGAAGCCCTCAAAGCCGCCGATGTCGGAGCCGGTGAAGGCGATCCCGGAAAGTCCCAGGTTCAGCACCATCGGCAGGGTCTGGCGGAGGGAGGGCCAGTCGGAGCGGTTGTCGGCGGTCCAGTGGGCGGCGTAGCGCTGGACGCCGGTCCAGCCGGAGCGGGTGATGACGAAGGGGCGCCGGTCGGGGCGCAGGCGCGCCAGCCCCTCCGCGGTGGCGCAGGCCATGTTCAGCCCGTAGACGTTGTGCGCCCGACGGTGGTCGCAACCGTCGGAAGGGGCGGGGCCCGGCGCCTCACCGATCCCGGCGTGCCGGACGGGGGCCGGGATGGTGGCGCCGTCTTCGCCGAAGACCGCCGGTTCGTTCATGTCGTCCCAGAAACCGTCCACCCCCATCTCCACCAGTTCCCGATGCAGGTCGCCCCACCAGGCGCGGACGCGCGGGTCGGAGAAGTCCGGAAAGGCGCTATTCCCGGGCCAGACCGGCCCGATGAAGACTTTCCCGTCGGGGTAGCGGCAGAACATCCCCTTCTCCAGCCCCTCCCGGAAGACCCGGTATTTCCGGTCAGCCTTGACGCCGGGGTCCACGATGAGGACGACTTTGAACCCCTGGGCGTGGAGGTCGGCGATCAGGCGGGCGGGGTCGGGGAAACGCTCCCGGTCCCAGGTGAAGACGCGGTAGCCGTCCATGTAGTGGATGTCCAGATGGATGCCGTCGCAGGGGACGCGGTAGGTCTCCCGGAAGTCGCGAGCCAGGCGGCGGACCCGCGCCTCGGGGTAGTACGACCAGCGGCACTGGTGGTAGCCCAGCGCCCAGAGGGGAAAGAGGGGATGGCGCCCGGTCTGTTCGGTGAAGCGCTCCAGGATGTGGGCGACAGTCGGGCCGTAGAAGAACCGGTAGGCGACCTCCTCGTCCTCCACCTCCAGGACGTGGGTGGCAGGGTCGGCCCGGCCCAGGTCAAACCGGCTGCGGGTGGTGTTCTCCAGGAGCAGGCCGCAGGCCTGACGGCCGTCGCGGTGGAGGGTCAGCAGGAAGGGGACGCAGAGGTAGAGGGGGTCGTCGCCGGGGTCGTAGGTGCGCGGGTCGGTGTTCCAGTGGACGTAGACGCCGCCGCGCAGGTCCAGCGGGGCGGCCCGTTCCCCCAGGCCGTAGAAGTGGGCGTCGGGGGGCGTCTGCCAGCGCAGGAGGACGCGCCCGTCAGCGGTCCAGGCCACCGGCGCGGCCTCTTCGGCGACCGTCTTCCCATCCGGGTCCAGGAAGGTGATGCGGCCGTCCTCCGGCGCGACCCTGCAGATCAGGCGCTCCAGGGAGAGTTGCGGCGCGTCCTGCGGCGGGGACTGCGGGGCGGGAAGGTCATCCCCGGCCGGGGCGGACCGTCTCCAGACCACCCGCACCGCGTCCGGCGCCAGGGGGGTGATGGTGAGGACGGCATGGGCGAAGCGGCACTCCAGCCCGCCGTCGGTCTGGCGGACGGCCCGGAGGGGGCCCGGGGTGGCGACGATGGGCCCGGGTGGAGGGAAGGGGTATGGCGGGGAGGGGATGCGGCGCAGAAAGGCCCGCAGGAGCGGGAGTCCTCGCAGAGGGCGCCGGGGGTCGGCGAACTTCGCCTCCACCCAGCGGGAACGGACGGCATGGGCCACGGCGTCCATGGTGGGCCGCAGGCCGACGGACTGGATGCCGCGGAGCAGAAGGAGCAGGGGAGAGGACATGGGAACCTCCAGCGAGTGTGCGAGTGTGCAAGTGTGCAAGTTTGCAAGTGTGCAAGTTTGCAAGTGTGCAAGTTTGCAAGTGGGCTATAGAAGGGCGGTGAGCAGGATGGCGGCCAGGAGGAGGGCGGCGGCCAGCAGAAGCCAGCGCCAGTTTTCCGTCAGGGCGCGCGTCCATTCCCGCGAGGGAGGCACCAGGACGACGATGGCGTCGGAAAGGGAGGAGCCAGTCAGCATCTGGCGGAAGGCGTCCACGGTGGGCGGGCGGTCGTCCGGGTGCATCGCCATCGCCGCCAGGACGGCATGCTCGGTCGTGGGAGAGATGCGCGGGTTCAGCGCGCGGGGAAGGATCAGCGAATCCGGCCGCAGGAAGCGCTCCCGCGCGTCCGCCGGGGGCTGGCCGGTCAGCAGATGGTAGAGCGTCGCCCCCAGGGCGTAGATGTCGGAGCGGGGGTCGGTGTGGCCGGTATCGCCGCCGTACTGCTCCAGCGGGGTGTAGGCGACCGTCCCCCTCCCCTGCAGCACGGTGACCGTCCGGGAGTCGTCGGGAGTCAGTAATTTCACCAGCCCGAAGTCCACCAGTTTGATCAACCCCCCTGCAGTCTCCTTGATATTGGACGGTTTGATGTCCCGGTGGAGGATGGGGGGATTCTGGCTGTGCAGATAGGAGAGCGCGTCGCATAACTGCAGGGCCCATCCGATCACCCGTTCCTCATCCAGCATTCGGCTGGCCCGCCGGGCCTCCTCCAGAATCTGCCGGAGATCGGGCCCGGCGACGTAATCCATCACCAGGTACTCCCGTCCCTCCTCGGTGAAGTAGTCGGAGACTTTGGGCAGGTTGGGATGGTCCATACGGGCCAGGATGCTGGCCTCGCGGTAGAACTGCTGCTGGGCCTGGGCCTGGAGTTCCGGAGGAAGGTCGGGATCGGTGTGAATCTCCTTCACCGCGCAGATGCGCCCCTCCAGCCGCAGGTCCTCGGCGCGATAGACTGCCCCCATCCCTCCCTGCCCGATGCAGGCGAGGATGCGGTACCGCGCGTGCAGAACGGTGCCTGGGGGCAGCAGGCGCGCCATGGTTCTTCTCCTCCTCGGAGTATCCATGATAAACGAGAATGGGGTTATGTCAAATGGAGGATGGCACCCGGAAGATCACCCCTTTTGCCCACCCTCCCCAATTCCCCAATTCCCAACTTTGATGTATAATCCCCCAAAACCCAGCAATCCGCAATCTGCAACAGGAGACTCGCCGATGAAGGTCCCGCTTTCCTGGCTCAAAGACTACGTTGATATTCCGGTATCCGTCCCCCAACTGGCCGAACGGCTGACTCTGGTCGGGCTGGAGGTGGAGGCGGTCACCTACATCGGCCTGCCGGAGGCCGAATTGCCGTGGGACCGGGAGAGGATAGTCGTCGGCGAAGTGCGCGCCGTCCACCCCCACCCCAACGCCGACCGACTGGTGCTGGCCGAGGTGGAATACGGCGGGCCGGATGTAGAGGTCGTCGTCACCGGGGCGCCCAGCCTGCTGGACCGCCGCGGCCAGACCGACCTCCACCTCAAGGTCGCCTTCGCCATGGAAGGCGCCCAACTCTACGACGGCCACGCCGAGGGCCGCCAGGTTATGCGCCTCAAGGGGACCAGAATCCGCGGCGTCCCCTCCCGCGCTATGGTCTGCTCCGAAAAGGAACTGGGCCTCTCCGACGAGCACGTGGACATTATCTACCTCCCCGACGACGCCCCGGTCGGTATGCCGCTGGTGGACTACCTGGGGGACGCTATCCTGGAGTTTGACATCAAGGGGCCCTTCGGCCATCTCTACTCCGTCTTGGGGATCGCCCGCGAGGTCTCGGCGCTCTTAGACGTCCCCCTGCGGGACGCCCCCCGACGGGTCCTGGAGCAGTATCCGGTGACGGTCGTCCCCGACCCGGACTTCATCGTCCTGGAGATCGCCGACCCGGACCTCTGCCCGCGCTACTCGGCGGCCTTCATCGGCGGCGTCCGCATTGGCCCCTCCCCCTTCTGGATGCAGATGCGACTGCGCCACGCCGGGATGCGTCCCATCAACAACGTCGTGGACATCACCAACTACGTGATGCTGGAACTGGGCCAGCCGCTCCACGCTTTTGATTACCATCGCCTGCGCCCCCGTCCCGGCGAAAGCCGACCCGCCATCATCGTCCGGCGGGCCCGTCCGGGCGAGGAGATGACCACGCTGGACGGCGTCCGGCGCACCTTTGACGGCGAGATGCTCCTTATCACCGACGGCGGCGGCCCTGTCGCCGTGGCGGGCGTGATGGGCGGGCTGGAGAGCGAGATCACCGACGCCACCACCGACATTCTCCTGGAATCGGCCAACTTCCATTTCCTGAGCGTCCGCCGCACATCCCGCCTCCTGGGGCTGACCAGTGAGGCCAGCCAGCGCTTCGGGCGGCAGGTGGACCCGGAGTTGACGGTCCCCGCGGCCCTGCGCGCCGCGCTCCTGATGGCCGAACTGGCCGGCGGGACGGTGGCGCCGGTCATCGGCGACCTTTACCCTGGCCGTCCGGAACGGCGCGTCCTGGAACTGAACCCCGCCGAGGTGACCCGTATCCTGGGCGTGGAGATTCCCGTGGAGCAGATGACCCGTATCCTCTCCGCCCTGGAGTTTGAGGTCCACCAGACCGACTCCCGCCTGCTGGTGACCGTCCCCTCCCACCGCCCCGACGTCACCCGGCCGGTGGACCTGGTGGAGGAGATCGGGCGTGTCTGGGGATACGACCGTTTCCCCACGACCCTGCTGCGGGACGAACTCCCGCCCCAGCGCCCCAACCCGCGCCTGGAGTGCGCCGAACGGGTGCGCGACCTGCTGGTCGGCTGCGGGCTGGACGAAGTCATCACCTACTCGCTGGTGGATATCGCCGACGAGGCGAAACTCACCCCCCAGGGCCCGGCCCCCGACCCGTCCCGGTACCTGCAGTTGCGCAACCCCCTGGCGGCCAACCGCGCCACCCTGCGCCAGACCCTCCTCCCGTCGCTCCTGAACACCCTGCGGGAGAACCTGCGCTTCCTGGACCGGGTGGCGATCTTTGAGATCGGCGCCGTCTACCTGCCGGTGGAAGGGCAGCCGCTCCCCGACGAACCGCTGCGCCTGGGGATCGTGATGACCGGCCCCCGGGAGCCCGAGTCCTGGCTTCCCGACCGGCAGACGACCCCGCTGGACTTCTACGACCTCAAGGGGGTGGTGGAGGCCCTGCTGACGGGCCTGGGCCTGACCGGGACGTTTGACCGCGGGCAGCATTCGGCCTTCCACCCCGGCCGCTGCGCCCGGGTCTCCGTCAACGGGAACGTCCTGGGCGTGATGGGCGAAATCCACCCGCTGGTACGGGAGGCCTTTGACCTGCCCCGCCAGCCCATCGTGGCGCTGGAGTTTGATATGGAGGTCCTGATCGGGCTCTGGGGCGCGCCGCGCCGGATGACCCCCATCTCCCTCCACCCGCCCGTCTACGAGGACCTGGCGGTGGTGGTGGACGAGGAGACCCCTGCCGTGCGGGTGCGCGACCTCATCGCCCAGACCGGCAGTCCGCTGGTCCGTTCGGTGGTGCTCTTTGACGTCTACCGGGGCTCTCAGATCGGGCCCGGGAAGAAGAGCCTGGCCTACCGCCTCACCTACCAGGCCGACGACCGTACCCTCACCGATAGCGAAGTGGCCAGGGTGCGGGAGAAGATCGTCCGGAGGCTGGAACGGGAACTGGGGGCGCGGCTGCGGGGAGCGGTATGAAGCGAACGGCCGTCGGGCGGGACCTCCCGCCCCCAGGGGAATTCTCCCCCTTCCTGACGCGATTTGCTCTGGCCGTCCTGCTTCTGGCCCTGGTACTGCTTCTGGAGGGGGACGGGATGCCGCCGGGGGCGATGGAGACCCGTCTCTACCGCCTGGTCGCCGATATTCAGTTCAACTTCTGGGGCTGGGAGGGGGAGGCGCTCTGGGACAAGTTCACCCTCTGGCTACTCCAGCCCCAGCGGTATATGACGGAGGCCGACCGGGCGGCCTTTGTGCGGGACTTCGTCGGGCGGGTGCAGGAAGCCCAGCGGCTGGAACGGAAAATCTCCGAAGCCTACTCCGACCCCTCTGTTCAGAACCCCGGCGCGGCGACGGCGGACCTGCGGGCCGAACGGGAGCGGGTGCGCCGGGAGATCGCCACCCGTCAGATGGTCGCCGAGGCGATTATGGAGGAGCAGGTGGGGCTGGTGCTGGCCCGGGACGCCTCCGGTATGCTGGGGCAGCCGTTCCCCGTGGTGGGCATTCACATCACCCCGTTGCCCTACGTCCTCATCATCTCCCTTCGCGAGCGGGTCACCGTGCTCCATCAAGCGTCCCTGGAGCCCGGGCTCACCGCCGACCGCGCCGAGGCGCTGGAGGAGGAGGTGGACCGGACCTTCAACGTCTCCTCGCTGGTGGTCCCCATCGGCGGGCTCTCCCTCTGGCCGGCGATGCTGCTGGAATACCCCAGCCTGGAATGGTGGCTGGAGGTGACAGCGCACGAGTGGGCCCATCATTATCTCTATTTCTTCCCGCTGGGCTGGGAGTACGACCGGAATTGGGAGGCGCGGGTGATCAACGAGACCGTTGCCTCGCTGGTGGGGAAGGAGGTTGGCAAGCGCACGCTACGGCGGTATTATCCCGACCTGGCGCCGCCGGAGGAGGAAGCGGAGGAAGGGCAACCGCCGCCGAAACCGGCCGAGCCCCCCGCCTTTGACTTCCACGCCGAGATGCACGAGACGCGGGTACGGGTGGACTGGCTGCTGCTGCACGGGCGGATAGAGGAGGCGGAAGCGTACATGGAGCGGCGTCGGCAGGTTTTCTGGAAGGAAGGGTATCACATCCGCAAACTGAATCAGGCCTACTTCGCCTTTTACGGCTCCTACGCCGACGAGCCGGGGGCGGCGGGGGCGGACCCGGTGGGGCCGGCGGTGCGGGACCTGTGGGCGGAGACAAGGGAAGCGGTTTCCCAACTGGGTATTAGCGACCTGCGTTTTTTCCTGTGGCAGGTGCGGGGGATCACATCGCTGGAGGAATTGCAGGCTGTTCTTGATGCCGGGTGAGACCGACCACGACCACGAATGACCACGAGCGGACCACGAATGGAGCACGAGTAGAGAGAAGCAACCAATGGGATTAGCCGTCCTCCATGACGCCGTCCTCTGGGCCCAGGAGTTGCGCGATTACGGTCTGCGCGTTGTCCCTTCCGGGTGGCAGACCGATGAACGGATGCGAGTCCGGCGCGCGGTGGAGCGGATGAGCGAGGCGCTGGGTGGTGTGTCGGGGTTCCGACTGGCCGTCGGCGGTATCATTCTGGAGAAGAGGGCAACAGGCGGCGGCCGGACGTATGCTTTCTGGTTTCGTCCCCCCTGGAAGCGCGTGGTGCTGGGGGAGTTGCTGCTCCACCAGGACCCGCCGTGGCTGAGCGAGGTCGCCGTGGTGCACGAACTGGCCCACGCCTGGGACGCGCATACGGCGGGCCCTCTGGGCCGGATGCTGGGCCGGCCGGGGCGACTGGTGCGCGGGATGGTGAAATTCGTCGGGGAAGAACCCGGCCCTACCTGGTACGGAAGCGTTGCCTCGGGGCTTCAGGCATGGCGGGCGGCCTGCGAAGAGTGGGCCGAAAGCGTCGCGACGTACCTGTACCCGGAATACGTCGCCCACCTCTCCGCCCAGCCACGGGAGCGCCAGTGGGCAATGGCGCTGGATAAAAACGACCCCCGCCCCGGCCTGGGCGACCGCCACCGGGCCTACGTGGAATCCTGCTTCGCCGAAATCCGCCGAAAGGCAACCGGCAAATAGAGCACTTACCGCAGAGCACGCCGAGCACGCAGAGCCAAAATTACGCTTTACGCTTTACGTTTTTACGCTTTACGCCCCACGATATGCGCATTGTAATGATCGGCCCCTTCGGCCTGCGTCCCCGCGGGACGATGGCGGTGCGGGCGCTCCCGATGGCTCGCGCCCTGGCCGCCCGCGGGCACACGGTCACCGTCCTGCTCCCTCCCTGGCAGAATCCCGAAGATGCCGGGCGCGGCTGGGAGGACCGCGACGTGCGGGTGGAGAACATCCCCTTGCCGCCGCGCGTCCCCTTGCTGTTTCACCTCCTGACGGCCCGGCGGCTGGTCGCCCGCGCCCTGGCCTTCCGGCCCGACGTCGTCCACCTCTTCAAGCCCAAGGCCTACAGCGGCCTGGCCCATTTCCTGCTGACCCTGCGGGGGCGCGCCCACCGGCCGCGGCTGGTGGTGGACGCCGACGACTGGGAGGGGCCCGGCGGCTGGAACGACGTCACCGATCCCCGTACCGGGCAGCCGGTCTACACCGCGCCCCAGCGGTGGTTCTTCGCCCGCCAGGAGCGCTGGGGGCTGACCCGCGCCGACGCCGTCACCGTCGCCAGCCGCACCCTGCAGAGTCTGGTCTGGGCACTGGGAGTGCCCCCGGCGCGGGTCTTCTACGTCCCCAACGGCTGGCCCGCCGCGGACGACATCCCCCCCGTCTCCCCCGCCGACGGCCCGCCGACGGTCCTGCTCTACACCCGCTTCTTTGAGTACCCTCTCCCCCGCGTCGTTGGCCTGCTGCGCCGGGTGCGAGAACAGGTCCCCCAGGCCCGTCTGCTGGTGGTGGGCAAAGGGCTCTTCGGCGAAGAGGACCGTCTCCAGCAAATGGCCCGCCAGGCCGGGCTGGAGGAGGCGGTGGAGTACGTCGGATGGGTGGAGCCTCAGCGGTTGGGGGAGGTCTTCGCCCGCGCCACCCTTGCCATCTACCCCTTTGACGACACGCTCATCAACCGGACCAAGTGCCCGGTCAAGTTGCTGGACCTGCTGGCGGCGGGGGTGCCGGTAGTGGCGGAGGCGGTGGGGGAGATCGGCGAGGTCATCCGGCACGGCGAGACGGGGTATCTGGTCCCCCCTGGCGATGAGGACGCGTTCGCCGGGGCGGTGCTCCGCCTGCTGGAAGACAGGGGCCTCCGGCAGCGACTGGGGAGAGGGGCGGCGCAGGACGTCCGCGCGCGGTACGCGTGGGACCGTCTGGCTGCCGAAGTGGAGCGAGCCTACGGATGGGGATGACCGGACGGCGCTGGGCCTTCGCCGCGGGGGCACTGGCCTGGATGGGGCTGATTTTCTTCCTCTCCGCGCAGCCAGACCTCCCCCACGCGCCCCAGCCATGGCTGGATACGGCGCTCAAAAAGGCGGGGCACGCGCTGCTCTACGGGGTGCTGGCCTATTTCTACTGGGGTGCTTTAGGAGGAGATGGCGTCCGTGGGGCACGTCTTCTGGCCTGGGGACTGGCGGTCCTCTATGCCGTCACCGACGAAATTCACCAGTCCTTCGTCCCTGGTCGGACGCCTGCGGCGACCGATGTGGTCATAGACGGGGTGGGGGCGGCAGTGGCCCTGTTCTGGAGAAACGGGGTTTGCAGGGCAGCGAAACTGCCCCGCAAACCCCGCCTCGTATAGCAGGTTCTCTTGCGTAGGACAACTGATAGCAGTTGTCCTACATTCATTCGGGGCGCGTCGCCTCCGGCGACGCGGGGGTGAGGTTTTCTGCCCTCACCCCATCTCCCTGGCCCCCTTCCCCTCTCCCAGCGGGCGAGGGGAAGGGGGATTTGCCCCTCTCAGGTCAGGACGACCCCGGAGAATGGAGGAACGGTCGGGTAGAGCGCGCCGTCGGCCACCGGCCAGGCGGAACCGGAGAGGCGATCGGTTAACCGGGCGCCGTCGGCCCAGAGGCCCCGGACGGGGATGGTCGGGGTGGCCGGGGTCTCCCCCACGTTCACCGCCACCAGCACCGACGTCTCGCCGCCCATGTGCCGGGCGAAGGCGTAGACCGCGGGGTCGGCGTAGAGGCGCCGGAATTGGCCCCGCCGCAGGGACGGCAGCGCGTGCCGCAGCGCGATGCAGCGACGGTACCAGTCCAGCAGTTCCTTATCCCACCGCGCCTCGTCCCAGGGGAACGCCCGACGACAATCCGGGTCGGGGCCGCCCTCCAGACCGATCTCGTCCCCGTAGTAAATGCACGGCGCGCCGGGGAACGTCATCTGGAGAAGGACGGCCACCCGCACCCGGCGCCGGTCGCCCCGAAAGAAGTTGAGCAGGCGCGGCGTGTCGTGGCTATCCAGCAGGTTCAACTGAACCAGGGTCACTTCCCAGGGGTAGAGGGAAAGCAACCGGTCCATCTTGCGGGCGAAGGTCTGGCCGTTCATCGGATAGAGGATGAAGCCGCCGGGCCGGTACGTCGTCTCCAGCGCCTCTCCACCGCAGAAGCCCCACACGGCACGGCTGAAGACGTAGTTCATCACCGCGTCAAAGTGCTCCCCCTGCAACCAGTCCTCCGCCTCGTCCCAGATTTCGGCGACGATGTACGCCTCCGGGTTCACCGCTTTGACCCGCTGGCGGAACTCCTCCCAGAATCCGGGGGTTTGAATCTCCAGCGGGACGTCCAGCCGCCAGCCGTCTATCCCTTCCCGTAGCCAGTGCTCCGCCACGCCCATGATGAACTCCCGCACCTGGGGGTTGTCGGTGTTCAGTTTGGGCAGGGCGCGCAGTCCCCACCAGGCCTCGTAGTTGGGCTTACGGCGGGAAGAATAGGCGTGGAGCGGGAAGCCTTTGACGTAGAACCAGTCCAGATACGGCGATGCCGGGCCGTTCTCCAGGATGTGGGCGAAGGGGAAGAAGCCGCGGCCGGTGTGGTTGAAGACCCCGTCCAGCACGATCCGGATGCCCCGCCGATGGGCCTCGTCCAGCAGTTGGCGGAACGCTTCATTGCCGCCCAGGATGGGGTCCACCTGGTAATAGTCGCAGGTGTGGTAGCGGTGGTTAGCGGTGGACTGGAAGATGGGGTTGAAGTAGATGGCGTTGATCCCCAGGTCCTGGAGATAGTCCAGATGCTCCAGCACGCCCCGCAGGTCGCCCCCTTTGAAGCCATAGGGGGTGGGGGGACTATCCCAAGGCTCCAGGTTGGATGGTTTGGACATCCATTCGCTGCGGGCGAAACGGTCCGGGAAAATCTGGTAGAAGACGGCGTCTTTGACCCACTCGGGAGTTTGGAACGTCACGGTTTTCCCTCCGCAGTGAAGTTTTCCGGGAGCAGTTGTACCAGCGCGACCGTCATACAGAAGGCGAACGCCAGGTCTATCAGGAAGAACGAATGGTCCACCAGCCCGTGGGCCAGCAGGTCGGCCATTGCGCCCATCAGGCCGATGGCCAGGGCGCGCCCGTCCCGGTCCGGGAGACGGCGGAGCGGGAGGGCGGCGCGCCAGAAGGCCACCTGAAGCCAGACCCCCGCCGCCGCGCCCAGCACTCCCAATCGCGCCCAGTGGTCCAGCAGAAAGTTGTGGGGATGGGACAGGTCGGGCTCCTGCCACGCCGACGGCAGAATGTAGCGGCTCCGGTAGTGATACAGGAAATTATCCGGCCCCACCCCCAGCCAGAGGTGATCGCGGATCATCGCCAGCGTCCCCTGCCAGAGTTTCAGGCGGAAGAAGGTGGTGGTGCCCTCCTGGGTGGTGAAGAGGGACGCAAACCGCGGCAGGCGCATAAGCGGGATAAGGGAGAGGCCAACGGCCGCCACCGCCGCCAGCGTGGCCCAGAGCCAGCGCCCGCCCACCAGGAGGCCCACCATCAGCAGGGCGGCGGGGACCCCCAGAATCAGCGCGCCTTTGGAGAAACTGAGCAGGAGCGCCACGCCTGCGGGCAGGATGGCCAGGCCGTAGAGCACCCGTCGCCGGGAACGGCGGCCCAGAAGCGCCACCGCCACCAGAACCGGCAACACCCGCCCCAGATAGAGGCCGACGTTATTCGGGGAGCCGTAGACGGAGCGCAGCCGGGGCAGGCCCCCCTCCGCGGTGATGAGGTTGATCCCCAGCGCGTACTGCACCAGGCCGATGAGGGCCACCGCCACCCCGCCCAGGACGAAGAAGTCCATAATCCGCCAGATGTCCCGCCGGCCCAGATGGGACGTGCGCAGCATCAGGTAGAAGGCCGCCGGTTCCAGAATGACCAGCCGCAACTCCCGCCAGGCCACCCGCTGGAAATCGGCGAAGAGAGTGGAGATGACCGCGACTCCGACCAGCAGCAGCAGGGGACAGTCGGTAGGAGTTAGTCGGGAGGGAGTAGGGAAGGGGGCGCGTTTTCGGGCTGCCCACTGCCGGACCTGGCGGATTCCCCAGGAGGCGAGGGTCATCAGGGTGACGATTTCAGCCATGGAGAAGGCCTTGTCCAGCAGGTGGCGCGGGAAGGTGTAGAAGGGAGCCAGTGCGGCGATGAGGGCCAGGCCGAACTCCGGGCGGATCAGGATGCAGACGAAGAGGATCAGGGCGGCCAGGACGGTCAACAGGAACCAGGGGGAATAGTAGAAGAGGCCTGCGGCGGCGATGGTCGCCGCCAGACCGGCCCCATCGCCCAGGCGCCGGAACGCGCCCATCGCCGTCTCCGTCCCCCAGGTCATCCAGGCGGCGGCCCAGAGGAGGAGGGTGGCGACGGCGGTGAGGAACATCTGGGCACCGTCGGAGAGGCCCCGCCAGAGAGCCCACAAGCCTCGCCCCAGCGCGCCGGGAGCGATCTGCCGGCCCAGGAGCACCGCCCCGGCCAGCGCGCCCAGCGCCAGAGCGGTCAGCCCCGCCAGCGTATGGCGGTAGGCCCGATCGTCGGGCCGGTACCCCACGCTCCACCCGACCAGCGGCCACTGGTCCCATCCCCGATCCGCCACCACGACGGCGATGTGGGGGCCGGGGGCCAGTCCCCGCGCTACCGGGATGGTGATTTCCTGAGGCTGATAGTCGGGGGAGGTGAGGACGATGTAGGCCTGTCCCTCCTCGTCCCGCGGGAGGGCGCTGGCGGGCATCCCGTCTATGGTGACGTAGAAGTAGGCGCGGTAGTTGCCCCGGCGCACCCGCAGGCCGAAATCGGTCCCCCAGAAAGGAATGGTGACCCGATCGCCCCCCAGCTCGGAGGGGTCGGCGCCCAGTTCGGAGAGTTCCCAGCGTCCCTCCCAGGTGGCCGTGCCGGAGAGGGGCGTCCAGTAACCGGGGTCGTTGACGGCAGAGCGGCGGGCCCATTCCGCCACCGCCCGGTAGACGACGCGAGGGGCGCCGTCGGGCCCCATCAGGGCGAATCCCCAGTGGCGGCGGGCATCGGGGATGCCGTCGCCGGGGGCGGGGAGGCTGAGGTCGGGCTGGAGGTGGGCCAGACACATCGCCCCCAGCCAGGGCCACTCGCGGCGGGCCCGTTCCAGCGCGCCCACGGTGTACTCCGCCTGCGCGGTCGGGTCCACCGTCCCCCAGATGGAGGGGACGTCGTCCCACTCCGGCGGCAGAGCGTTCCAGCCGAAATAGGAAATCCAGAGCCCCTTCCCGCCGTCCCCATGGGCTTCCATCGTCTCCCGAACCAGGACGGCGCGGGAGAAGTTCAGCGTCCCTTCGTCCACCCGGCGGTCATCCGGGCCGGTCTGGAAGCCGTAGGCCTGCGCGGTGACAATGTCAAAGTAGGGGGCGGCCCCGGCGGCGTAGAGGCCGTCCAGGAAACGGGGTTCGGAGAGATTCTCCGGGCCGGTCTCCACCGTAGGGGCGAGGCTCCCAAGGAGGATGCGGGCGTCGGGGTCCGCCGCGCGGATGGCGAGAGCGGCCTGGCGGAGGAGTTCGGCGTAGGCGGCGGGGTTGGGCGACGCGCCCCAGCCGTCCCGCAGATTGGGATTATGCCAGATTTCGTAGTGGTCAATCCGTTCACCGTAGCGGGCGGCGAGGAGCCCGGCGAAACGGGCGAAGTCGGCGAGAGGGGGCGGGGTCCCGGCCCAGACGGGCGCTCGTTCCAGCACCGCAATCAGGCGCAGGCCGCGGGCGCCCGCGGCCGCCACAATCCGGTCCCAGGGAGCCCAGTCGTACCTCCCCGGCGACGGCTCTATCTGGTCCCACGGGAAGGGCTGCTGTACCCAGGCGAAACCGCCGTCGGCGATGAGGTCCAGGGCGCGGTCAAGGTCCAGGGGGATGGCGCGGAGGTTGGCGTTGACGCAGAGCAGGGGGACGTCGGCGTCGGCGACGGGTTCGGGGAGGCCGCTGGGGATGCCGCGCGTGGCGGCGCGGCGATCGGCCACCAGCGCCGCGCCCGCCAGCAGGCTCAGGAGCAACAGAAGAACCAGCAGGACAAAGGCAACGTTTTTCATGGCAGAATCTATGACCGCGGGACGATTATACCACCGGATGCCCATTGCGCCAGCAGGAACGAACCTTCCTTGACACCTTCCCCCCCAGTGTTATAATCCCATCCGTATGGAGAGAAATCGCAATCCCTACCGTGCTTCTTCTCCGACGGCGCAACAGACCCCAGTGGGGAGGGGGACGTCGGCAACGCAGCCCATCCGGGCGGCCGCGCCGCGCGCCAATCGTCTGGCATGGGTCTTCTTCATCATCGCCCTGGCGACTTTCCTGCTGTTCTTCTTCGCCTTCGCGGCGGTGATCACCGGATACGCGGTCATCGCGGCCCAGTTGCCCCCTCCGGAGGAACTGGTCGCCCGTCAATCCAACTTCGTCAGTTCCAAAATCTATGCCCGCGATGGCTCCCTCCTCTACGAGGTGGTGGACCCTCACGGCGGCCGCCGGACCTACGTCCCGCTGGACCGTATCTCCCCCTACCTTATCCAGGCAACGATCGCCACCGAGGACGCTGACTTCTACCGCCACCCCGGCTTTGACCCCGTCGCCCTGCTGAAGACCATCTACCGCAACCTGAGTGCCGGGGAGATTGTCTCCGGAGGCTCCACCATTCCCCAGCAACTGGTCCGCGCCCTGCTGCTGCCCCCGGAGGAGCGGTTCCAGCGTTCCGCCTGGCGGAAGATCAAAGAAATCATCCTAGCCTACGAAATCACCCGCCGCTACCCGCGCAACACCATCCTGGAAATCTACCTGAATGAAATCTACTACGGCAACCTGGCCTACGGGATAGAAGCCGCCGCCGAAACTTACTTTGGGGTCACCGCCGCCGAACTGAGTTTGGCCCAGGCCTCCTTCCTGGCCGGTCTCCCCCAATCACCGGCAACCTACGACGTCTTCGCCGGGGGGAGGGAGCGGGCGCTGGCCCGGCAGAAGGACGTCCTGCGGCTGATGGTCAAAGAGGGGTACATCACCCAGGCCCAGGCCGACGCCGCGGCCGCCGAAATGGCTGCCTATGAGTTCCGCCCGCAGGTCCCCCAAGACAAAATCCCGGCCCCCCACTTCGTGATGTACGTGCGGCAACGGGTGGAGGAGATGTACGGCCCCGAAGTGCTTTACCGGGGCAGCGGCCTGCGCATCTACACCACACTGGACCCTGGCCTGCAGTCGCTGGCTGAACAGATTGTCGCCCAGCATGTCGCCGCCCTGGCCGACCATAACGCCACCAGCGGAGCGCTGGTCGCCGTAGAGCCCGCCACGGGCTACATCCTGGCGATGGTGGGGAGCGCCGACTTCTACAACGAGGCGATTGACGGGCAGGTCAACGTCGCCCTATCCCCCCGCCAGCCCGGTTCGGCCATCAAGCCCCTCACCTACGTGGCGGCCTTGGAGCGGGGCTGGACCCCCGCCACGCTGATCTGGGACCTGCAGACGGCCTTCCCCGACGGCGTCAACCCGCCCTACGTCCCCCGCAACTACGACGGGCGCTTCCACGGGCCGGTGCTGGTGCGCAGCGCGCTGGCCAACTCCTATAACATCCCGGCCGTGAAAACGCTGCAGTTCATCGGCATCCCGGCCCTCAAAGAGATGGCCGCCCGGCTGGGCATCACCACCCTCACGCGGGAAGATTACGGGCTCAGTCTGACCCTTGGCGGAGGGGAAGTGAAATTGCTGGAACTGACCGGGGCGTACGCGGTCTTCGCCAACAACGGGGTACGGGTGCCGCCGACGCCCATCCTGCGCATTGAGGATAACCAGGGCCGGGTGCTGCTGGATAACACGCAGCCGCAGGGGCAACAAGTCATCCGCGCCGAGCATGCCTATCTTATCACCAGCATCCTCTCCGACCGGGAGGCCCGCTGCCCGGCCTTCGGCTGCCCCAACGCGCTGGAACTCTCCCGCCCCGCGGCCGCCAAGACCGGCACCACCAACGACTACCGCGACGCCTGGACGATCGGCTACACCCCCGACCTGGTGGTGGGCGTCTGGGTGGGGAACGCCGATAACAGCGAGATGGACCGGGTGGCCGGCTCTATGGGCGCCGCACCCATCTGGCGCGACTTTATGGAGGCGGCGTTGCGGGGCAAGCCGATGCAGGATTTCCCGCGGCCGCCGGAGATCGTGGAGATGGAAATCTGCGCCGATTCGGGGACCCAGCCCAGCCCCTACTGCCCGCGCCGCAAAATGGAGATCTTTGCCGCCGACCAGCCCCCGCTGGGGCCGGAGCACGACTGGTACCAGTTCTGCAACGGGCAGGTGATGGTCGTCATCAACAACCCTCAGGGCTGGGAATGGGCCCAGACGCAGGATTGGGGAGGGTTACCACTGGCCCCCCTGGGCGCGTGTCTGCCGGAGCAGGGGGAGGTCACGATGTACATCTCCTACCCCTCCCCCGGCGCCACCGTCTATGGGGTGGTGGGGATTATGGGGACGGTCTCTATCCCCAACTTTGACCACTACAATGTGGAGTACGGCCTGGGGGATAATCCGATCGGCTGGGGGTGGATCAGCGGGCCGCACCTGGCCCCGGTGCGGGACGGTCAGATCACCGTCTGGGACACATCGCTCCTGGCGCCGGGGGTCTACACGATTCGGGTGACGGCGTGGGACCGTCTGGGGCGCACCTACGAGGCGCGGGTGCAGTGCGTCGTGGCGCCGCCCCCGCCGACGGACACCCCCACCCCCGCGCCGACAGATACCCCGACGGCCACTCCGCTGCTGACGGATACGCCGACAGCCACTCCGCCGCCGACGGAGACCCCCACGCCCACAGCCATCCCGCCGACGGAGACGCCGACACCTCTCCCGCCGACGGAGACGCCGACACCTCTCCCGCCGACGGAGACGCCGACACCTCTCCCGCCAACGGAGACACCAACGCCTGTCCCGCCCCCGACGGAGACACCAACGCCCGTTCCGCCGCCGACGGAGACGCCCGTCCCCGAACCGAGCCCGACGGCCCCATCACCGTAGTGCTGCTTCGCTGTGCATAAAAAGGGGTTCCGCGGCAGGGACATTATCTCTCTGCCCGGGACCCCTTTTTGTGTCATGTGGTCATTTGCACCGCGGAGACACGGAGGACGCAGAGTTCTTTTGCCGCAGATTCTCCCGGATAAAAAGAAAATCCTCTACAGAGCTTTCCTTTTCAGACTGCGGACTGTGGACTGTGGACTGTGGACTGCGGACTGCGGACTGTCAGACTTCTTCCCCGAAGCGGGGACTGTAGCGCAGGAAAATGAGATACCCCACCACCAGTACAACCAGCGAGGTCACCGCCGTCCGCAGGAGAAAATCCCACGCCGTAGAAGTGCCCCAGTAGAGGAGGTCGCGGTACGAGGAGATGATGGAAGCCATCGGGTTCAGCCGCAAAAGCCACGCCCGCACGTTAATGGAGACCCCCCAGAGAACGTACCGCTCCGGGACGGTGGTCAGAGGGTAGAAAATCGGGGTGAGGAAGAACCAGGCCAGCAGGAGCACGTCCATAATCAGCCGGGTGTCCCGGTAAAAGACGTTGAGGGTGGCGGTAATCATGCCGACTCCGGTGGTGAACATCACCTGAATGAGCAGCGTGACCGGGAAGAAGAGGGTCCAGGGGGTGATCCGGTTTCCCATCACCAGCGCCAGCAGAAAGAAGACAGGGAGGGAGATCAGGAAATGGACCATGTTGCTCAGCACGGCGGCGATGGGGAGCACCTCACGCGGGAAATAGACCTTCTTGATCAGCGGGGCGGCATCCACAATACTGCTGGTGGCCTGAGAGATGGCCGTAGCGAAGAAGTTCCAGGGGAGCAGCGCACAGAGGATGAAGACGGGGTAGTTGGGGAGGTTGGAGCGGCCCGCCAGAACGTTGAAGACAACGGTGTAAACCGCCATCATCAGCAGCGGGTTCACCCAGGACCAGGCCACGCCGAGGATGGAGTTCTTGTAGCGGGCCTTCAGGTCCCGCACCACCAGGTTGAAAACCAGGTCCCGATAGCGCCAGAGTTCACGCAGATGTTCTCTCATCGGGCCGCTCAGGGAATTACGCCTCCGGCTCAATGACCGGCTGAGTCTGGGCGCGGCGGATATGCCGGTAGATGTAGTAGGTCATACCGGCCAAGATCGCAATGGCGATGGGGATGTCAAAGGGGCGCATAATCTCCCGAATCCGTTCCCACTCGCTCCCGAAGGCGTGACCGGCCACGGCCAGAGCACCGCACCAGATGAACGAGCCGACGAAACTGTAAACGACAAATCGGCCGAAGTGCACCCGGGTCACCCCGGCGGGGAAGGAAATAAAGGTGCGCACGATGGGCAGGAGGCGAGAGATGAAAACTGCCCAATCTCCCCAGCGGGCAAACCAGCGGTCGGCCTGATCCAGGTCGTGCTGGGAGATGAGGATATACCGCCCCCAGCGTCGCAGGAAAGGCCGCCCACCCCAGAGGCCCAGCAGATACGAGGCAACGGAGCCAATGGTGCAGCCCAGTGCACCGTAGAAACCGCCGTCCAGCGCGGCCCGCCAGAGCGGAAGCCCCTTCGCCTGCACCAGCATCCACCCGGCCAGGGGCATCGTCACCTCGCTGGGGATGGGGATATTGGCGCTCTCCAGCGCCATAATCAGCACCAGCCCGGGCCAGCCGATGGTGTTCAGGACGGAATGGAGAAATTCCACAATGGCCGCTTCAATCGCTTCCACAGGACTCCTTTGCAAAAAGATGGGTTACGGGAGAACAGGCCGGCGACCTGTTCGGCACGCCAGGGGCTCATTATACCATCTGGGGTTATAGAGGGCAAATGGGCAAAAGGAGAAAGGTGCCATCCGGTTTGACAAACTACTCCCCGTGTGTTATACTCCTTTCCGAATAGGGGCCGTTAGCTCAGCCAGGTAGAGCAGGGGCCTTTTAAGCCCTTGGCCGCAGGTTCAAATCCTGCACGGCTCACCAAGAATCCCACCCGGTGCGACGCACTTCTCCGTGCGTCGCACTTTATCTATCCGAAGGGGGCGATGTGGTCCTGCCGGAGTGGGCTTTCTGGCTGACGCTGGGCGTGATGGGGCTGGGTCTCCTCGGGGTGATGATCCCTGTCCTCCCCGGAGTGGAACTCATCTGGATCGCCGCGCTCATCTACGCTATCGCCGAACGGTTCACCACGGTTGATCCCCTCACCTTCACCGCTCTGACCGTCCTGGCTGCCATCGGGGTTACCGCCAGCATCTGGGCCAGCCACCTGGGGAGCAAACTGGGCGGGGCCTCCTGGCAGGCGTTGCTGGCCGGTTTGGGGCTCGGCGCCCTGGGGTTCATCATCGGTCTGCTGGTCGGAGGGATCGGCGCCCTTCCCGCCGGGCTGATCGGGGCACTGGCGGGCATCCTGGCGGTGGAATACCGCCGCCGAAAGGACTGGAAAGAAACCGCCCGCGCCGGCACCGGATGGCTGGTCGGATGCCTCCTTTCCGGCGTCGTGCAATTCGTCGTGGGGATCGCTATGATCCTGCTCTTCATCTGGCAGGCAAGAGCATGAACCCCCAATCTCCCAATCCCCAACCCACCCCCCGCCAATGGGACACGCCCGCCGCGATTCTGCTGCTCTTCCTCCTGCTCATCGTCTCCGGCCGCCTGATGGCCACCCGCTGGACCGACCATCTGCTGCAGACCCAGACGCTGGTTTTTCTCGCCGCGCTGGCCGGGCTGGCCCTTGGCTGGAGTCGCTTTCCCCCCGCCGCCGCCTTCTGCTTCGCCCTCGCCTACGGGCTCTTTTTCATCCCCTGGCAACTGGGGCTGACCCTCCCCGCCGACCCGACCATAACGTGGAACGACCGGTTGCTGGTCATCTCCGACCGCCTGCTCCTGGCGCTCGCCCCACTGGCCGCGCGGGAGGACGTCCTGGATCCGTTGCCGTTTCTGCTGTTGATGGACGTCCTGTTCTGGACGCTGGGGGCCTGGTCGGGCTATGCCCTGACCCGGCGCGGCGACCCCTGGCGGATCATCATCCCCGCCGGAATCGGGATACTGGTCATTCAGGCCTACGACCCCTACCCGCCCTCGCGCGCCGGGCTGATCGCCCTCTATCTGTTCTTTGCCCTCCTCCTCTGGGCCCGCATCAACTACCTGCACCAGCGAACCCGCTGGGAGGCCACCCGTACTTATCTGGCCCCCTTCCTGGGACTGGATATGACCCGGGTCGCTTTTTTCGTTGCGATAGGACTGGTGGTCCTGGCCTGGATCATCCCACCTCCGGCCGAAATCGTTCCCACGGCCCGCCGGGCCTGGGAACGCCTCTCCCGCCCCTGGACGGCGTTGCGGGAACGGCTGGAGCCCCTCTTCGCCTCCCTGCAGGGCGGTGTCGGCATCGCCACGGTGGACTACTACGGCCCGCAGATGGCCCTGGGCCTGGGCAGCCAGCGGAAGGACACGGTCATCCAGAAAGTCCAGCCGCCCCCGGACTTGCCGGGGGGCGTCCGACCCTACTGGCGCGCCCGCGTCTACGACGTCTATGCCGACGGGGTCTGGCAGGGTACGTTCCCCGCCGACCAACCCGTTCTCGTTACCGACGATCGCCTCACGTTCCCCGGCCGCGCCGGCCGCCTGCCGGAGTGGGAGGGGCGCTGGACCGGCGTCTTCACCTATACCCCGGCGTTCCCCATCTCGGTGCTTTACTTCGCCCCTCAGCCGGTATGGGTGGACGTGCCGGTGCAGGCCGATCTGGCCGAGGGACCCGACGGGACGGTGGACCTGGCGGCCCTGAAAGCGGTGCCCTCCCTATCGGCCGGCACGACCTACCGCGCCCGTTCCGCCGTCAGCGCGGTGACCATCGCCCGGTTGCGCGCGGCCGGCACCGATTACCCCCGGTGGGTCACCGACCGCTATCTGCAACTCCCCGACACCATCACCCCGCGCACGCGCGAACTGGCCCGGCAGATCGCCGCCGGACGAGATAATCCCTACGACATCGCTGCCGCCGTGACCGATTACCTGCGCACCCACATCCGGTATACCCAGACTGTCCCCCCGATCCCGCGCGGGCGGGAGCCGCTGGACTGGTTCCTCTTTGACCTGCGCCGCGGGTTCTGCAACTACTACGCCTCGGCCGAGGTCGTCCTTCTCCGCTCTCTGGGCATCCCGGCCCGCCTCGCCGTCGGCTTCGCCAGCGGCAAAATGGAAGACGGCGCCTACGTCGTCCGGGACAAAGACGCCCACGCCTGGCCCGAAGTTTACTTCCCCGGGGTCGGGTGGGTGGAATTTGAGCCGACTGTCTCCCAGCCGATGATCGTCCGGCCGCTGGGCGAAGAACTCCCGGCGGCAGAGCGGGACCTGCGCCCCGGAGAAGCGGCGCGGATGGCGACCCTGCGGGATATGGAGCGAGAGGAGGAGATAGAACTGGGGATGGAAGGGGAAAAACCTTCGGCTGTTCCTACCGGTCAGCGTGTCCCACCGGTCCTGTGGGTCCTGCTTCTGGTCGTTGCTGCCCTGCTGATCTCCCGACGCTGGCGGGCCCGACTGCGCCTCTCCGTGCCGTTTCCCGTCTTGCTGGAGCGGGAGATGGAACGGATGGGGGTACGGCCGCCGGAGGTGGTGCGGCGATGGGCTACCCAGGCGACCCTCCATCCGGTGGTCCGGGCATATCTGGAACTGAACCGCGCCCTGGCCCGTCTGGGAGTTTCCCCATCCCCCGCCGAGACCCCTGCCGAGCGGGGCGCCCGTCTTTCCGTCCTGCTCCCGAAAGCGGAACCCTGGGTGAACCTCCTGCTGGCCGAATATCAGGCGGCCATCTACGGCCCCGGCCCTGCCGATGACCGCGTGGCCCGGCAGGCCGGACGCACCCTCCGCCTCCTCTCCTGGCAGGCGCGACTCCCTCGCCTCAGGGGCCGGGACTGACCCCCTCGGATCGGCGCGAACCCTCTCCGTTCTATCCGGTGCCGAGCCACTGCCGGACCCGCTGCCAGATTTCCCGCAGCGCCGGGGTTACCGGCCCGTCGGGGAACTCCGTCACCGGCAGGCCGCGCACCATCGCCTCCGTTACGACGGCATCGTAGGGGACCCGCCCAGCACTTCCACGCCGCGCGCGTCGCAGAACGCGGCGATTTCCTCTGCACGGCCCGGGTTCAGGTCGGCCTTGTTGATGACCACCCGCGCGGGCACCCCGAAATGGTCGGTGGTCGCCAGAATTCGCTCCAGGTCGTGCGCGCCGGAGACGGTGGGCTCCGCCACCACCAGGGCCAGGTCCGCCCCGGCACTGGCCGAGATGACCGGGCAGCCAATTCCCGGCGGACCGTCCATCAGGAGCAACTGCGCCCCGATATCCATCCCCCACAAGCGGGCCTGCTGCTTGACCATCGTGACCAGTTTGCCGAAATTCTCCTGCCCGGGGAACAGATGAGCGTGGAAAAGCGGCCCGAAACGGGTCCGGGAACGGAACCATTTGCCGGCCTGCTGCTCTTCCATCCGAATGGCCCCGGCGGGGCATTGATAGAAGCAGGCCGCGCAGCCCTCGCAGGCCAGAGGGTCCACCCGGTAGGCCTGCGTCCGCTGCGGGGGAGAGGGTTCGGCGATGGCCTCAAACCGGCACACCCGGGCACAGACGCCGCAGGAAGTACACCGCTCCGGGTCTATCACGGCTACCCGCCCGCCGGTGAACGGGTGCTCCTCCTGGACCACCGGCGCCAGGACCAGTTCCAGGTTGGCCGCGTCCACATCGGCATCCGCCAGGACAACCGTCATCTCCGAAGAAGCGAGATGGGCCAGTGCCGCCGCAACGGTTGTCTTGCCGGTGCCCCCTTTACCGCTGAGAATGACCAGTTGCCTGAACACCTTTACCCCCCGATCTCCCAATTCCCCACTGGAGTCTGGCGAATTTTCCGGGTGCTATGATTTCCGCAGTTTTTCGGCCTGCTGGACAGAAAGCCGGTAGCCGGAAGCAGGAAGCCGG
>FWPU01005439.1_pt1 | contig 27596 bp, 21 predicted proteins | sample 2228361 | NCBI WGS metagenome assembly FWPU01 (sample SAMEA103939777, study PRJEB20133) | metagenome
TAGGGGAGTGGGGGTGTGGGGTCTCGACAAGGACCTCGGCGGCGGGATCGAAGGCGGGATCGGCGAGGGCGGCAAGCGTCTCCTCGGGAGAGACCTGGCGCGCGGTGGGCACGACCCACGCTCGCCCTAGGGCTTTGAGCAGACGGCTGAGGGCGATCGGCGATCGGGAAGCAACGTGCGTCACGCCCATCACGCGCAGGAGGCTCGGCGCTGTGGGGACTGCCGCCATCATCTCGGCGTAACGGCCCACCAGCAGCGGATCAAAGTTGTTGGCGGTGGCGATGCCATCGAGCATGCCGGTGTTGGGGATGAGCGCCTCGCGCATCTGGCGCCAATAGGCTGCGTCGTGGGGCCCGAAACGGTGAAAGATCAGGTAGGTGAACTTGAGGTGGTACTCGGCATCGCGCTCGCTACCCGGGTGGGCCGGATCGGCGGGCCAGTAGACACGGCCATGAGGCAGTGCGTGGAGTGTAGCGGCGGTTTGTGTCGTGCCCCGGTACAATGCGCGGTCCACGGTCGGCACGAGCGGCCAACCGAAGAGGAGCAAGTCGAACGCGACGCAGGCGACGACCGCTGCCTGCCACCATGGTTTGTCGCGCCGCAGGAGCGCGAGGGCTCCGGCCGCAGCGAGCGTCACGCCCAGCCGCCATGTCGCCGCGCCCAAGGTCGCCAGTCGCTCACCGGCCACGAGGCGCGGCGCAGCCAGGCCGCCGATGGCGAGTGCTGCCCCAATCACCAGCCACAGTGCCCCGCGCCGCCACGCCGCTCGGCCTGCAGGCCAGTCTTGTGCCCCGATCCCGGCCAAGGCCGCCAACGCCACCGTCGTCACGGCCAGCCAACGGGCCGGGGACTGGAACAGGCCGAAGGTGGGCACATAGCGGAATAGAAAGGGGAACAGCGGCGTGTTCTTGCCCAGCGCCAACACCAGCGCGATCAACCCACACGCGCCCCAAAACCAGACCTGTCCCCCCGTTCTCCTGTTCCCTCGGGCCCCCCCGTTTCGGCGCGTGACCGCCCGTACCGCCAGCAGTAGCGGCAACACGCCCACGTATCCGGCATCCTCCCAATATGCGGCGTACCCCCAATAGTCGCCTCGGCCGGGATTGCCGAAAAAGTCGGGGGCAATGAAGGTGATGAGCCGCCACGGCCAGAACGAGTAGGTCATCGCCAGGTCGTAACTCACGCCGCCGGTGCGCTGGGATTGCAGCATCAATTCTGCGGTAGGGAGCAACTGCACGGCTGCCAGGCCCAGACCGCTGAACAGGGACACCATGACCAATGACCAATGGCCAATGACCAATGACCAACGGCCAACGTGCTCCCTCGCTACCTTGCTCCCCTGCATCGTCTGCTGAACCGTCCGAAAGACGAGATACGCCGCCAAGAGCAAGCCACCGTAGAAGGCAGTCTGCGCATGCCCGGCCAGGAGCCCCAGTCCCAGCGCCAGCCCCAGCCAGAGCGCGTCGCGCAACCGGCGGCGTTGCGCAAGCCGTTCTCCGCGCCACAGCCAGATGGCGGTCCAGGGGAAGGTAAGGGCGATACTCGGAAAGAGCGCTGCGCGTGCCACGAGAAAGCCGCTCCCTTCCAGCGCCAGGCCGGCGATCAGCGCCGGGAAGCGATCCAGCCCGATGGCTCGCGCCCAGGCATACATACCCAGTCCGGCGAGTGCCAGGTGCAGCGCCACCGTCCAACTCAGCGCCACCTCGGCCGGGATCAGCAGGTAGAGCGCGTTCAGGGGGTAAAAGGCGCCCGTCTGGTAGTTGGCTGCCAGCGGCGCGCCGCAGCCGACGAGCGGGTTCCACAGCGGCGCGTGGCCCGACCGCCACATCTCGGCCGCCATCCGCTGCCAGGGGACGAATTGCAGGAGCGGTGTGCCCCAGTAGAAGGCTTCGCCGGCGAAGAGCGCACGCCACAACAAGAGCAACGGGAAGATGACCAACGGCAGAATCGTCGCTCGCTTATCGCCTATCGTTAATCGCTTCACTGCACAACCCTGAAGATGGCGTATCCGTTCGCTTCATAGACCGGCCACAGATAATAGGTCGCTCGATAGGGGTCGAAATTGCCCAGGGCGCGTTCCGCCGGACCCCAGAAGACGTAATCCACGCCGTAGTAAGTCAGCATTTCGTAGCGCCATCGATCGCTCGTCCCTTCGTCGAAAAAGCGTGCCACGAGCACTTTTTTCTCCACAAAGTAAACGGTCTCCGGCCCATGTCCCAGGAACGAGCGTGCCCATACCCGCGCCGGGAGATAATTGCCCGTCTCGTAGGAAGACAACACCACGTCGGTCGGCCCGGCTTCTTCGTGGAGCCAATCGAGTGCAGCGACCTCACCCGCATCGCGATAGATCGGCGCGGGCAAACCCCGCAGCGCCAGACAGTTGCCGGTGACCAGGAGCACATTCGTCAGCGATAGCAGGAGCACGACCGTGCCGATCACCAGACCGCGTGCCGTTCGCCGACCCGTTGCCTCGCTGATTTTCGCCAGCCCCATCGCGGCCAACAGACTCAGCGGCACCTGCACTCCCTCCACCAGCCGCCGTTGCAGGTTGAACGGCAAGTAGACCAGGAGCGGCACGACCCCCACCCACGCCAGCGCCCACCACACAGGACGCTCTGCGCGCCAGGCGTCGCGCAACGCAAAGGCGGCCAACACGAGGGGGATACCGTATGCTGCCAGGTAGTGCAGCGGATGCGGCGAGAGGATCAGGTTCTGTGCGCTCCACACGTCGTACACCGGCTTGCTGAACGCCCACGCGCTATAGGCCACGACCGGCGCAGAGATGAGGACGGACGGCACGGCCCGTAGCGCCGCCTCCCACAACACGCGCCCGCGTCGCAGGCACAGCACCAGCCACGCCGCGCCCAGCACTGCCCACGCGACGAGGACGTAGAACGGCACAACGAGGCCCATCAGCAGCCACGCGGCGCCGGCGAGCACGGAATGCGGAATACGAGACACGTGAGGGGTGATGCGTGATACGTGAGGCGTGAGGCGTGAGGCGTGAGGCGTGAAAGCATTATCGGGCGAACACGAACGCAGCAGAGACAGGAACCCCCACAGGAGCAAGGCCCGCGCCAGGGCGATGTGCGGAAAGGCATAGAGGACAAGGAAGGTGAACCCCTCCGGGAGGATGAAATCGAGCGGCTGACTGCCCAACCAGCCGGGCTGTCCCAGCGCGACCAACAGCCAGCCCAGTCCCCCACCAAAGGTGACCATCAGCCAGGCCAGTCGCCGCACCATTACACTCGCCGTGAACTCGGCAATGAAGCGGTACACCGTCAGCAGCAGCCCCAGCCCACAGACCCACCGCGCCAGATGGTAGACCCACACCATCCGTGCCGTGAGATCGCCGCCGGGCAAGAGCGCCGCCACCTTCCCCAGCAACAGGTGAAACGGGAAGAACAATGTGCCGATGTGCGGCTCGGCGGTATAGGCGATGTGAAACAACCACGCGCCTTCTGCCCCCTGCCGCATCTTGGCGAGATACGAGTAACAATCCTCCAGCGCGTAGACAAAGCCGCCAAAGATGCGCTCGTGCGTGGCGAGCAAGACACCCAGGCCATAAGGCACGGAAGCGACAAGGAGCGCGACGCAGCCGACGACGACGACAAAGCGCCATTCGCAAGCAGAGATCAGCGATTTGAGATTATTGGGACTCGACTTCATATACTCTGACTTCTCCCGATTCGAACATCAACTGCCAATCTCCGATCTCCCAATCTCCAACCACATACCCCACGCGATTCTCCTGCAAGAACACCTCCCGCTCCTCCGGCCCCATCTCCCCGGCGAAGAACGCCTCCACCTGCGCCCGGCGCACTTGCGCGTTCACCGTCTCGAACGGATGGCCGTAGACCACCGGCTGTCCGGCCCAGGCGGGCACGAACAGCCCCAGCCGGGGTGCACACAACACGACGGCATCGTGATCGCCCTGATCGCGCAGCCACGTGAGCACCGCCCACTCATCGCCGCTCAGGTAGAACCACGACGAGCCGCCCATTGCTCCCAACAGTGTGATCAACACCAGGAAGAGCGGTGTCAGGGTGCACAGGGTCAACACCAATGCCTGCGCCGGCCCTCTGCGGCGAGGCTTGAGCCGGGCGCGCAATCGCCACCAGCCCAGGCCCGCCAGCAATCCCAGCGGCACCCCCAGCCCCAGGCTCAGGCGACGCTGCAAGGGCAACGGCAGATACATGCCCACCAGCGCGACGACCACCCAGCCCAGGAGCAGCCAATCGGCGCTGTGGCTGCGCCGCATTGCCCGGACACCCCCAATCACCGCCAGCACCAACACCAGCCCATAGCTCAAGGCCCAATCCCACAGCGCAGGCGTTGGGGTCACATTCTGCGCGTTCCACATCGCCAACACCGGATCGCGGTTCAGCGCCCGCCACATATACAGCGGATATGGGAGCGCCGCCGCCGCAGCCCCCACGACCCAGGCCGCCGTGCGCCACGGGACCCGTCGTTCACGCACAGCCTGCGCCACGAGCATCACCCCCATCCCGCCGAAAACCGCCACCAACCCGAACGGCTGCACCGCGCCGAGCACCACCGCCATCACCACCATCCCCACCACATATCGCACCCTGCACCCTGCACCCTGCACCCTGCAATTTGCAATTTGCAATCTGCAATCTGCAATCTGCAATCTGCAATACACCATCCCCACCATCAACCCAATCGCCGGCGGGAAATGGGCATTCGCCAACAGAGCATAGATGGGGAACGCCTCCGGTACCCATTGGTCGGCCGTCATCAACCCCAGCGGACCTGCCAGCCAGCCCAGGCCCGACCCCAGTGCCGTGAACAGGAACATGGCCCGCCGCTCGCCTATGTCGTCGCTCAGGTGTGAGGCAAGCGCATAGAACGCCATCAGCATCGCCGCGCCGCCCGATGCGCGCGCCGCGTGATAGACCAAGATGAGCGGCAATCCCGTCCAACGCGCGATGTGTCCCAGCAGCAGGTAAAAGAGATAGACCCGTGCACCCTGATGGGATTCCGGCGTATAGGGGAGGCGGAACAGCCACGAGCCGCTGAACCCCTGGCGCATCTTGGCCAGGTACGAGTTGCCGTCCTGCGGATTGAAGAGGATGCCGGTAAACTGCGCGCCCCGTGGTGTCACTGCCCACGCAATCAGGTACGGCACGCAACTAGCAATGACCAATGCCAGTGTCACCCACGCCACCCAGCGCCATTCATTGTGGCTTACGCGCATCTTGTCCACCGATTTGCCGATTTGCCGATTTGTTGATTTGCCGATTCGCTCCGATTGTAGCACAAATGGCCCGACAGCACCAAGCGCTACACCATTTTCTAACACAAATCATACGCTTTGGGGATTGACTTTCGCCGTTTGTGTAGTATAATAAAATAGAACTTCATCATAAAAATTAGGAGGCCCGTCATGGCGACCAAGACCTTTCGAGTTCCGAACATCAGTTGCGAGCACTGCGTGATGACCATCCGGCGTGAACTGGGCGGCCTACCAGGCGTCAAGAGCGTCGAAGCGGATGCCGCCACCAAAACCGTGACCGTCGAGTGGGACGAGCCGGCGACCTGGGAAGCCATCACGGCGCTGCTATCCGAGATCAACTACCCACCAACCAACTAACCAACCAACTAACTAACCAACCAACCAACTAACCAACTAACCAAAACCAACAATGGCCGAACAACGCGCGACGCTATCCATCACCAAAATGCACTGCGCCAACTGCGCCTTCACCGTCGAGCGCGCACTCAAAAAGACAGAGGGTGTGGCCGAGGCGACGGTCAATTTCGCCACCGAGCAGGCGGCGGTGACCTTTGACCCCACGCGTGTGCGGGCCGCCGACCTGGTCAAGCGCGTGGAGGACGCCGGCTATGGCGTCGTGACCGCGCGGGTCGAACTGCCGATCACCGGGATGACGTGTACCAACTGTGCTGCCACCGTCGAGCGGGCGCTGCGCAAGGTACCGGGTGTCGTCCAGGCGACCGCCAACTTTGCCACCGAGCGCGCATCGGTCGAGTACATCCCCGGCGTGGCGAGCATCGCCGAGATGGTGCACGCCGTCGAAGGCGCAGGCTACGGCGTGGTGCAGGCCGCTGCCGAGGAGCAATTGGAAGATGTCGAAGCGCAGGCCCGCCAGGCCGAAATCGCCGACCAGACGCGCAAGTTCTGGGTCGGCGTCGCCTTCGCCCTGCCGCTCTTCCTGTTGAGCATGGCGCGCGATTTTGGCCTGCTGGGGATGTGGGTACACGCAGCATGGGTCAATTGGCTCTTCCTGGCATTGGCGACTCCGGTGCAGTTCTACACCGGCTGGGACTATTACGTGGGCGCGTACCACGCGCTGCGCAACCGCACGGCGAATATGGACGTGCTGGTGGCGATGGGTTCCTCCGTCGCCTACGTCTACAGCCTGGTAGTGTTGCTCTTGCCGGGCGCAGGCCATCACGTCTACTTCGAGACCGCCGCCGTCATCATCACGCTGATCAAACTGGGCAAGTTGCTGGAAGCACGCGCCAAAGGGCAGACCGGCGCGGCGATCCGCCGGTTGATGGGCTTGCGCCCCAAGACGGCGCGCGTGGTACGCGACGGGATCGAGGTGGACGTGCCGGTCGCGCAGGTGCGCGTAGGCGATCTCGTGATCGTGCGTCCTGGCGAGCGCATTCCGGTAGACGGCGTCGTCGTCGAGGGCCACTCTGCCGTGGACGAGAGCATGCTCACCGGCGAGCCGTTGCCGGTGGACAAGGCCCCCGGCGATCCGGTCATCGGTGCGACGATCAACCGGCAAGGTCTGCTCAAATTCGAGGCTTCCCGTATAGGCGCCGAGACCGCCCTGGCGCAGATCATCCGCCTGGTGCAGTCCGCCCAGGGCAGCAAAGCGCCCATTCAGCGCCTGGCCGACCAGGTGGCGGGTGTCTTTGTTCCGATTGTTCTCCTCATCGCGCTCGTCACCTTCGCTGGCTGGTGGATCGGCACAGGCGACCTGACCGCAGCGATGATCCGCCTGGTGGCGGTGCTCGTCATTGCCTGCCCGTGCGCGCTCGGCTTGGCGACACCCACCGCGATCATGGTCGGCACGGGCAAGGGTGCGGAGCAGGGCATCCTGTTCAAGAACAGCGCGGCGCTGGAGACCGCCCATCGTCTGCAGGTGATCGTGTTGGATAAGACGGGGACACTCACGGTCGGTCGGCCCACTGTCACGGACGTGGTAGTTGGTAAGTTGGTAAATTGGGGAACCGCCGATCAATCTACCAACTCCCAATCTACCAACTCCCAATCTACCAACTCCCAATCTACCAACTCCCAATCTACCAACTACCAATCTACCAACTCCCAATCTACCAACTACCAATCTACCAGTTTACTGCTATACCTGGCTGCCTCCGCCGAACGTGGCTCCGAACACCCGCTGGGCCAGGCGATCGTCGCCGAGGCGGAAAAGCGGGGATTGGCACTTGCTGAGCCGCAGGGGTTCGAGGCGATCGCGGGCAGGGGCATCCACGCCCAGGTCGAGGATCACGCTGTGCTGGTCGGCAAGCCGGATTGGATCGAAGCAGAGGGCGTCCGCTTGGGAGAATGGGCGGCGCAAGTCGAGCGGCTACAGGGCGAGGCCAAGACCGTCGTGGTGGTCGCGGTGGATGGTCAGGCGGCGGGTGTGCTGGGCATTGCTGACACGCTCAAAGAAGGCTCCACCGAGGCTGTAGCGGCGCTTCATCGGCTGGGGCTGGAGGTGGTGATGCTCACCGGCGACAACCGCCGTACCGCCGAGGCGATTGCTGCTCAGGCGGGGATTGACCGCGTGGTGGCCGAGGTGCTGCCTGGGGACAAAGCAGAGCAGGTGAGACGGTTGCAAGGCACCAATCGCCAATCGCCAACCGCCAATCGCCAACCGCCAATCGCCAATCGCCAATCGCCAATCGCCAATCGGCAATCTAGAATCGTGGCGATGGTGGGCGACGGCATCAACGATGCGCCTGCGCTGGCACAGGCCGACATCGGCATCGCGCTGGGCAGCGGCACCGACGTGGCGATGGAAACGGCGGACGTCACACTGATGCGCGGCGACTTGCGCGCAGTGCCGCAGGCGCTGGCGCTGAGCAAGGCGACCATGCGCATCATCAAGCAGAACCTGTTCTGGGCCTTCTTCTACAACGTCATCCTCATCCCCGTGGCGGCGGGTGCGCTCTATCCGCTGGCGTGGGTGCCGGATATCCTGCGCCAACTGCACCCGGTGTTGGCTGCCTTTGCAATGGCATTCAGTTCGATCACGGTTGTGAGCAACAGCCTGAGGCTGCGGCGGGCGCGGGTGTAGGCCGCAACAACCGCCACTCGATCCAATCCGCCAGCCCCACCACGTCCTCCAGACCAAACTGCGGCACATCCATATCGAAGCGCCGGTCGGATACAATGGCGATCAGCCGTCCATCGTTCGCGCACACCAATTCTCCCTTGCTCCCCTGCTCCTCTGCTCCCCCGCTCCAGCGCACCTCGATCTTGGGCACGTCCGCCCGCTTGTAGCCCTCGACCAACACCAAGTCAACGCCCCGGATGCCGGCCAATGCTTCTTCCAACGTAGCCTCCGGCGCGGCCAGGATGACCGGGCCGGCGCCGGCCTGCGCGAAGCGGTACGTATCCTTGCCTGGCGTGTCAGGCTCGACCGGATGCGCGGTGTGCTTGACGGCGGCGACGCGGTAGCCGCGCCGCTTCAGTTCGGGGATCAATTTCTCCAGTAGCGTCGTCTTGCCGCTCCTCGAGCGGCCCACGAAGGCAATCACAGGAATCGGCAGCACACCCATATTCTATCCTGGCAGAGCATATTGCCCACGCGCTCCGCTTGCGCATCGGGCGGAGGTGGAGTATGATAGCACTCGCCGTCCTTTGCGGACACTGTATAGACATACAAGGAGAACGGCATGGGTGTAGACGTTCTAGCAATCGGTGCACACCCGGACGACGCCGAGATCGGCTGCGCCGGGTTCCTGCTCAAGGCGAAAGCCCGCGGGCTCAAGACCGGCATCCTCGTGCTGACCCAGGGGGAAATGAGCGTCTTTGGCAATGCGGACACCCGTGTGGCAGAGGCTCGCAACGCCGCCGAGATCCTGAAGGTGGACGAGTTTCAGGTTCTGGACATGCCCGATGCCCTGCTCGAGTTCAACACCGAGAATACCCTACGCATTGTCCGCGTTCTCAAGGAACTCCGCCCACGCCTCGTATTGAGTCCCCACTTCGACGATCACCATCCCGACCACGTCGCCACTTTCCGGCTGGTTGAACGTGCGGTCTACCTGGCGACGCGCCCCGGCATCGCGCCGGAGTGCGAGCCGCTCATCCCCAGACCGCAGCATCTTACTTTTCTCCTCTCCCTCCAGCGGCTGCGCCGTCCGGACTTTGTGCTCGATATTACAGATGTCTATGGCATCAAGCAGCAGGCCCTCCAATCGCACGGCTCGCAGTACAGCCTCATCATATATTCGACCGAGGTTGCCGCGCGCTACTATGGAGCGATGATCACCGTGGCCTACGGTGAAGGCTTTTTGCACCACGAGACACTCCCGCTGACGGCGAACCTGGGAATCATCTGATGGACCTTCTCGACCGGTTGGTCGTGGCCTTCGACCGACGGCAGCGTCGCTGGTTACATATCTGGGAATTCAGCGACGATCCCAACTGCATTCTGCGCGTGAGCATCACCAGGGCGCGCATCGGGGCGGAACTGGCCGACGGCACCGTGGTGCGCCCAGGCGACAGGATCGGCGTCATCCACCTGTGGAACGAGCGCGTGCCGCGCATCCCTGCCGCGGGGCCTGACCTAGAATGGGCGACGACACTGGCCCGATTGGTGACGCACTCACTGCGCTTGCTGGCCCGCTATATGCTCGAAACTTCCGAACTCGATGGCATTCAGGCCTTTGGCGGCGAGTTCGGCTTTGTCTACACGCCGGTTGCCATACGCCTGCTGCGCCGCCTGGGGCTCGAAATATTCGAGCCGCGCACCCCTCGCGGGCCGGTGGAGTGGGTGGAGGATCTCGTGATGCGCATCTGGCCGTGGCTGCTGCGGCGCGTGTTCAACCCGGCCAGCATCCGCGGTCGCACCCTGGACGACATGCGCCGCCGCCCCGTGTGGATCACCCGCAGCACGATTCTACGCCTCTACGGCCCCGGCGCTCCGCAGCCAGGCGCTCGTAATGAGCCACGATCAGCGCCGTAGTGTGCCGCACATCATACCGCTCGCTTGTAGCCCGCGCCGCCGCCGCCAGGCGCACTCGCAACGCCTCATCCCTGATCAACGACGCCCAGGTCTGCGCAAAGGACGGCACATCGGGTTGCGCCAATAGCCCATTGACGCCGTGCTGCACGGTGGGCCGAATCCACGGCACATCCAGCCCCACGACAGGCAGCCCGGCTGCCAGCGCCTCCACCACGGCGATGGACAACATTTCGATCTTGGACGCTATGACGAACAGGTCGGCCAGGGCGGCGTAGGCGGGGACCTCGGCAGCAGAGACCTCACCGGCAAAGTGGGCGCGCCCGTCCAGCCCCAATCTCCGCGCATACGATTCTAGCGACTCGCGCTCGAACCCGTCCCCGACGAGCAAGAGGTGCGTGTGGGCCAGTTCCGGTCGCGCCAATGCTTCCAGCAGAAAGCACACATTCTTCTCCGGCGAGAGCCGTCCCAGAAACAACGCCAGCGGCGCCGCTTCAGGGACGCCCACGTCGCTGCGGCTCAGGCGGCGCGAGGGTCGGCGGTAGCGGGCCAATTCGACCCCCAGGGGTATGACCTCGATCGGGCGCACAACCCCCAGGTCGTGCATCACCCGGGCGGCTTCGGGGGTCGTAGCGAGCACCAGATCGCAGCGATCGGTGATATGGCGCAAAGGCGGTCTGAGGATCGCGCGGTGGAATGCATACGGTAGCACGGGCATAGCGGTCTTCCACAGCAAGTCGTAGCGGCTGTGGCAGGTCAGCACGACAGGGATGCCGTAGCGTTGACCGTAGCGAATGGCTACCCATCCACTCATCGCCGGTTGGTTGGCATGCAGCACATCGAGCGTTTGGAGCACGGCCTCTGCCCGGCGGGGATACTTCCACCCGAAATGATAGCCCGGCCTGAACATGGGGGGGCCGAAAGAGCGAAACACCCCCGGCTCGTCTTCGGGATGGGGCGGGCCCCAGGTAAAGATAAAGACCTCATGCCCCATCTCCTCTAGCACCTGCTTGTGCAACGTGATGAAACGGACGATGCCGTTGACACCTGGCTTGTAGCAGTCGCTGAGCAGCCCGATACGCATAACTATAAGGATACTGCAAACTGTTGCATTTTACAAGCCGTATCTGACGATGGCCGGGAAGGCTCTCTCCCAGAAAATGCTCGAATCACCATTCGGTCACACGATCAACATCGCATCCCCGAAACTGTAGAAGCGATACCGCTCGCGGATCGCCTCGGCATAGGCGCGGTCGAGCAACGCTTTGCCGGTGAACGCCGCCACCAACATCAACAACGTCGAGCGCGGCAGATGAAAGTTCGTGATCAGCGCATCCACGACGCGGAACTGGTAGCCAGGGTAGATGAACAGGTCGGTAGAACCATCGAAGGATTGAACGGCTGGGATTTCGTGATGCGTGATGCGTGATCCGCGATATGCAGACTGGCGTACTTGCAAACTTGCACTTTCCAGCACCCGCACACTCGTGGTCCCGACTGCAATTACCCTACCCCCTTCAGCGCGCGTTTGGTTGATCTGTGTTGCCGCCCCCTCGGTCAATACCGCGTACTCTGTGTGCATACGGTGTTCTTCGACGTGCTCCTCGCTCACCGGGCGGAAGGTGTCTAGGCCGATGTGCAGCGTGACGAAGGCCGAGCGCACGCCTATCTCCTCCAGCCGGCGCAAGAGTGCCGGAGTGAAATGTAGCCCTGCTGTCGGCGCGGCCGCCGAGCCGGGCGTGTGCGCGTAGACGGTCTGATAGCGGTTGACGTCGGCCAGCGGCGCATGGATGTAGGGCGGCAGCGGCGTCACTCCGATGCGCTCGGCCAGGGGTAGGACAGGACAATCGAAGGCCAGAACGCGAAAGCCGCGCTCGCCCGTTTCGATCACCTCCGCTTTGGCGCCGCAGGGCTGGCCGCCGGGGCCGTCGAGCAGTGTCAGGCACGTGCCCGCCCGAATGCGCTTCCCTCCGACTAACGCTTCCCACGTCTCCCCAGTGCGCTGGCGCAGCAGGAGGATCTCTACCTCTCCACCGGTGGGTTTGCGCGCAAAGAGCCGGGCTGGAATGACCCGGCTCTCGTTGAATACCAGCAGATCGCCTGCGCGCAGGAACTCGGGCAGGTCACGAAAGTACCGATGCGTGATCGCGCCGGTGCAGCGCTCCACCACCATCAAGCGCGAAGCGTCTCGCGGCTCGATGGGGGTCTGGGCAATCAGTTCGGGTGGGAGTTCATAGTCGAACTCGGCGGTTCTCACAATGCTGTACTCGGCTTGCCCCCCTCCTTGGGGCCCACCACAGCCTGCCATAAGGCGACGATGAGGCAGATGATGCCGGCCAGATCAAGGAGGCTGCAGCAACAGTTCAGCCCGCCTGTCACCCAGCGGAGTGCGCGAGGGGCCATCTGTCGGAAGAGGAGATCGTTCAGAAATGCCAGACGCACAATCGCGCCAATGTCCTGAATGAACAGCAGTGCAAAGGCCACCGTGGCCAGGATGGCGGCAGTGCCCTTGTGCTTGACCAGCAGGATGATCGCCACGATCAGGCCGGCCAGGTGGGCAAGGATAGAGACAACAAGGGGTATGTAATTTGCGGCCATTTTGAGTGCTCCTTTCCTCGACTGATATGAGTCGTCCGCGAATTGGTCCGACTGTTATTCTACACGTGATCTCCGCTGTGTGCAACTGTCGTGGCGGACACCTGTGGCTGTGATGAACGGTTAGCAGACCGTCGCTCAGTTCATAGACCGTGGTGGCATATTCATAGATCAACGGGTCGTGCGTGGCGACGACTGCTGACCTCATCGTACCTCATACAGTTGCACTTGTAGACCAACAAAGTCCTTCTGTTCTGTCAGCCTCAATTCTTGACCGAGCGCCGAAGGGATCAATCCCTGCGGATCGGTGTACCAGTTGTGGCTATAAACCAGCCAGACGCGCTCGCGGCCGCGGATGAGCGCCCTCAGCCGGGGCAAGTCGCTCTCGGCCATCTTGGGCTCCAGAATCCCCCGGTCGAACAGATCCACCGGCACGCCGTGCTCGGCGACCGGGCGGCCGTAAAAGCGGAAATAAAAGTCGAAGGGAATCTGCACCCAGGTCGCGTTGAACAGGATCAGGTCATCAGGCCCGACCCGCTCCGCCACGTAGGCAGCCGCCTTGTCCCACTCTTCCTTCTGGAAATAGGCGTAATAGTCGCGCACCGAAAGGACGTTCGCCGTCAGCATCAGGAGCACGCCGACGAGGACGTAGGGCAGGTAGCGCAACTGACGCAGGCCCGCAGCCAGCAACAAATAGAGGGGAAGCGATGTCCAGATCAGCGTGCGGTCGTAAAAGATGGGCCGGCGCAGGCTGACCAGCAGTTCGCCCACGAACGGTGTGACGAAGGCGACGAGCAGGAGTGCGATGTATGCCGGGCGGCGGCGGAAGTGGACGACTCCCAATGCCAACAACCCGGCATACAACGCCCACACGATGTTGAACCACGGATTGCGCTGCGGCAGGAATGCACACAGGAGCAAGCCGACCGTCCCAACCACTGTGCGCCAAGTCGGCGGCCCGATCCAGAACTCGCGGTAGACACCCGCGCTTTGGATGATAAAAGCCATCAGCCAGGGACTCCACAGCAGGAATGCGCCCATCTGTGCCAGAATCCAGTTCCCCAGAGAGGGAGGAGCAGGTGAGCCGGGGAGCGGGTGGGCAAGGGGGCAACGCCGCCGCCAGAGAATGAAGCCGAACATGAACAGGTTGATAGCGATGGGAAAAAAGACCGCCGTGTTGTGGCTCAATAGCGTAGCGGCTGTAAAGAACATGTAGCCCATCCAGGCCAGATCGGTCTCGATGGCGCGCAGCGGCAGCCAACGGCGGCGGGTGGGGGCCTGTACCCAGTCGGTTCTGCCGCGCAGGTCACGTTCATAGCCCACCGTCTCCGGGAGCGCCTCGCGTTCGGCGGCGCGGGCGGCTCGCCAGCCCTGCACCAGGCCCAGGAACTGCTGGCCCAGCGGCACGCTGGCGGCGCGGGGATCGGTCAGCAGCCGCGCCAGGGCGTAGAGGGCGAGCGCTGCATTCAGCGTCAGCAGCGCGTACATGCGTGTCTCCTGGGCAAAGCGCACGTGGAAAGGAGAGGCAGCCAGGATCAACGCCGCCAGCAGCCCGACCTGCTCATCAGCCAAACGGCGGCCCAGCAGGTACATGACGGGGATAGTCAACGTGCCGAGCACGGCCGAAAGCGCGCGCACGGTGGCGGCGTCGTCGCCCAGGGCCATCCAGAAGTGCAGCAGCGCGTAGTAGAGTGGCGGGTGCTGGTCAATGCGCACCAGCCAGGCCAGCATCTCGCCCGCCGGCTGCCAGCCCAGCCAGACGCTGAATGCCTCGTCGAGCCACAGCCCCTTGCTGCCGATCCGATAAAAACGCAAGAAACCGCCCAGGGCCACGATGGCGAGCAGCAAGAGCGGCGTTGCACGTCGAGAAAGCCGGTCCAGCCGGGCTGTTGTCAGTTTGGAGTGTGATGCCGTCTGCAATGCGATATTCCCGCCAACTAGGGCAAGGAAAAGCGCAGGGAAAGGTAGCCCGTTTTCTCCATACGCGGAGGCGAAAACGGGCTACGGCGCACAGTCAGGATCGTCTATCGGTTCAGCGCACCCAGCCGTATATCCCCGCTGACAGGTGTTCTACAGATAGCCGCCTCTCTACTCGACTCTGTTCTCCGCCTCGGCCACACGTATGCCTTCCTGCTCGTTTACCCGCGCCAGAAGCACGATGCCGCCGATGAAAAAGACGATGAGGGCCACAATGCTCAAGCGGCTGGAGCCGGTCAACTGCCCGACCAGGGCGAAGAAGAACGGTCCGGCGATCCCGGCGAATTTGCTGGAGACATCGTAGAAGCCAAAGAACTCGGCACTGCGCGCCTTGGGTGCCATGACCCCAAAGAGGCTGCGGCTCAGGGCCTGCGTCCCGCCCTGCACCATCCCCACCGCGAACGCCAGTGCCCAAAAGTGCCACGCCCTGCTCATGAAATAGCCCCCGATCACGATCAGTGTGTACCAGCCCAGGCTCACCATGATCGAGCGTTTGGTGCCCAGCCGCTTGCTGAACTTGCCAAAGAGCAGCGAGAACGGAATACCCACGAATTGAGTGAGCAAGAGCGCACCGATCAGGTCAATCATCCCGATGCCGATCTCTGAGCCGTAGATGGTCGCCATCTTGATGATCGTGCCGATGCCATCGTTGTAGAGCCAGAAGGCGACCAGAAGAACAACTGGCGATACTTGCGGATCTCGCGGAAGGTCTGACCCAGACGACGAAAGCCGGCCACCAAGGGATTGACACCCAGCCCGATGCCGGTGGTATTGGCTGGTGGCTCTCGCACCTGGCGCAGCAATGGCAGCGTAAAGATTGCCCACCAAATCGCCACGCTGAGAAACGAGAGGCGCGGCCCCCAAGTGCTTCCCTTGAACAGTACCTGGATCATCACGATGTTGACCGCCAGCAGGATGCCTCCACCGAGATACCCCAGCGCGTACCCCTTGGACGAGACATAGTCAATGTCGTCCGGGCGGGCAATGTGCGGCAGGAGCGCGTCGTAGAAAACGTAAGACGCGCCCAGGCCAACCGAGCCGAAAAGAAAGAGCAAGAGCGCCAACATCCAGTCCCCTGTATCAATGAGTACCATCAATGCCGTCGCCACGACGCCGATGACGGCAAAGATGGTCAGCAGCCGCTTCTTGCCGCCAGTATAGTCGGCAATACTGCCGAGAATAGGGGCCAGGAGCGCAACGATGAGCAGGACGACCGAGTTGGTATAGCCCCAATAGACCGTCGCCAGGTTGGCAGCCAATCCCGCCGCGACGACCTGCTCGAAGTAGACAGGAAGGACGGCAGCCTCTACCGTAGTGGAGAAGCCCGAACTGCCCCAGTCGTACATACACCAAGCGTTGACAACCCTGCTGTAGACACGATCCGCTTCAGAACGCATAACTTGCCTCCCCCGAGGTCCTGTGTTGCTGTGCTACCACTCTTCCCAGCAGCAACGCGACGCGTGGATTGGGCAACTGCGCGAGTTCATCGTCTGCCAAGAGGACATGCCTTATGGGAATGGAACTCTTCACAAAGGAGACTGTAGGCTGCCCAAGAGGTGTATCTGAGCCTGCGCTTCTTGCAGCGCAGCTCATTGTGATGGGCAGTGTCGAACTATTGGACGTGGAAGGGGCGACCTGTACAGATGCGGGCCGCCATCAGGCCGGCGACATTTCTACAGATCCCTGGGGCTCTGTTTCCTGCGCCTGCCGGAGCACAATTTCGCCTTCCTCGACGTCCACCCGCACCGTGTCGCCGGCAACGAACTGGCCCGCCAGCACTGCATCGGCGAGAGCGTCCTCGATCTTGCTCTGGATGATCCGTCGCAGCGGCCGTGCACCGTATTCCTCGTTGTACCCTTCATCGGCCAGTCGGGCCTTGGCCGCGTCCGTCGCTTCGAGCCCGAGGCCGTATTCCACCAGCCGGGCGCGCACCTTGTCCAGTTCCAGATCCACGATGCGGGCGATCTCGTCCCGGCCCAGCGCACGGAAGACAACGACGCTGTCCACCCGGTTGAGAAACTCGGGGCGGAAGATGCGCTTCAGTTCGTCGAGCAATCTCTTGCGCATGTCCTCATAGTCGCGGACCGCTTTGGCCTTCTCGTCATGGGGCCTGGCAAAGCCCAGTCCGGTCTCGCGTTTGATCATTTCGGCTCCGATGTTCGAGGTCATCACAATGATCGTGTTGCGAAAGTCTACCTTGCGCCCCTTCGCGTCAGAGAGTGTTCCCTCCTCCATGATCTGCAGGAGCATGTTGAAGGCCTCGGGGTGCGCTTTCTCGATCTCGTCGAAGACGACGATCATGAAGGGGCGCCGGCGGACGGCCTCGGTGAGTTGCCCGGCATCCTCGTAGCCCACGTATCCCGGCGGCGCGCCGACCAGCCGGGCCACTGTGTGGCGCTCCATGAACTCGGACATATCCAGTTGCAGGAGTGCATCCTCGCTGCCGAACAGGAATTCGGCCAACGCCTTGGTCAGTTCTGTCTTGCCCACTCCGGTGGGGCCCAGAAAGATGAACGAGCCGATTGGGCGACGGGGGTCCTTCAATCCGGCACGTGCCCGGCGCACGGCCTTGGCAATTGCGGTCACGGCTTCGTCCTGACCCACGATCCGCCGGTGGAGTTCCTCCTCCATATGCAGCAGGCGCTCTGTCTCGCTGCTGCGCAACTGGGCTAGAGGGATGCCCGTCCACATCGCTACGATTTCGGCAACATCCTCGGGGGTCACGACAACGCCGGCATCATCCCAATCGGCGCGTAATGCATCCAAGCGCTCCTGCAACTCGATCTCTTGATCCCGCAACGCGGCGGCCTCTTCGTAGCGGCGGTTCTCGATGGCCTGCTCCCTGTGCTGCTGAATCGTCCTGAGCCCGGCGAGTAACTCGCGCAGATCACCCGCATGGGGAGACTTGTACATGCGCACGCGAGAAGCGCTCTCGTCAATCACGTCAATCGCCTTGTCGGGCAGAAAACGGTCCGAGATGTAGCGGGCGCTAAGCCTGGCTGCAGCCTCCAGCGCTTCGTCGCTGATACGCAGCCGATGGTGCTCCTCATAGACCGGGCGGAGACCGCGCAGAATCTCGATCGTTTCCTCGACCGATGGTTCATCCACCGTGATGGGCTGAAAACGCCGCTCCAGCGCCGCGTCGGACTCGATGTACTTGCGGTATTCCTCAAGGGTCGTTGCGCCGATGCACTGCAATTCGCCGCGCGCCAGGGCCGGTTTGAGGATGTTGGCAGCGTCCACCGACGAGCCTGCCGATCCGGCTCCGACGAGCATGTGTACCTCGTCTATGAACAGGATGCAGTTGCTATTCTTGAGCTCCGTAATCACTTTCTTGAGGCGTTCCTCGAACTGCCCCCGGTAAATCGTCCCGGCTACCAGAGACCCCACATCCAGTTGGAGCACCCGCTTATCCAGCAATGGCTCAGGCGTCTGCCCGGCGACGATGCGCTGTGCCAAGCCCTCGACGATGGCGGTCTTGCCCACACCCGGCTCACCGATCAGCGCCGGATTGTTCTTGGTGCGCCGAGCCAATATCTGGATCACACGCTCAATCTCCTGCTCCCGCCCGATAACCGGGTCCAGTTTGTGCTGCTCGGCCAACATGGTCAGGTCAACCGCTAACTGGTCCGTCAACGATGTCCTGGATTTGCGACGCTCTTTCGTGACCGGCATGGACTGGTATTGCACGGCCCGGTCAGTGACACGACGGATCTGATCGCCCGTGACGCCCAGACGATGCAATACCTCCAATGCAGTACCGTCACCCTGTCGCACTAACCCTAGCAGGATGTGGTGCGTGTCTATCTTCGCATCACCTCGCCGCCGGGCCTCGTCCCCGGCCAGTTCCAGCACCCGCTTGGTTCGGGGAGTGAGTTCGAGATCCCTGCCGGCAATGGGCGTTTCCTGGCGGATGGTGCTGAGACGTTCCACCCAGTGCTGCACGTCACCCGACTGCAATCCCAGATCACTCAGTACACGCGAGGCAACGCCTTCCTTCTCGCGCAAGAGACCCAACAGAATGTGTTCGGTGCCGATCTGGGCATGACGCATCCGCTCGGCCTCGTGCTGGGCTAACTTGAGAACCCGCCTTGCCTCTTCAGTAAAGAACCTGGTCAACTTGTCCATCGCTCATCCCTGTTCCGCAAACCATCTCCTCGAGTCAGACACAGACATCCACCCACACGAACACATGATACCAAGAATCCATGACGCTACTCGGATTGCCGAGACCCTGACCTAGAATCTGCCGGGCATTGACAACGGTTGCCCTACGTCTGTGTGGTCCCGGCTTGGGGCTTGAGCGCCTCCGAAAGCGCGGCGGAGAGAGCGCCTTCGCGGGCAGGCTGCTCGGCAATGAGCATCTCCTTCCAATCCTGATTCAGATACTCTCCCTGGACGACTTTCTTGAGGCTGAGTGCCAGACGGTGATGCGCGGCGTCCACGCTGACTACGCGCAGCGTGACAACCTTGCCAGGTTGGATAACATCGTGCGGATGGACCACGGGTCCTTCACCCAATTCCGAAATGTGGATCAGCCCTTCTATGGCCTCGTTACCGATGATGCTGGCAAAGGCCCCCCACTTGGTCAGCCGCGTGATGACACACTCGACTAACTGGCCCTCTTTGTAGCACTCTCCGACTGCCACCCAGGGGTCGGGCTGCAGACGCTTGAGGCTCAAGGCGACACGCTGGCGCTCACGGTCCACACCCAGCACATAGACCTCAACCTCCTGACCCACCTTCAGTACCTCGCTGGGGTGCGAGACCCGCTTCCAGGAGAGTTCCGACAGATGTACCAATCCGTCTATTCCGCCCAGATCAACAAAAGCGCCAAAGTCGGCCAAGTTGATGACCCGACCCTGGCGCACGTCCCCCTCGGTCAGTTCGTTCAGCAGCCGCTCACGCTGGCTGCTACGCCATTCTTGCATGGCGAGCCGCTCGGACAAGATCAGGCGGTTGCGCTGCTGATTCGCCTCGATCACCTTCAGTCGCAGCGTTGTGCCGAGCAGCCCGGCCCAGCGGTCCTTGCTATCGGCATTAGCCGCTGGTTGAATACTCGCGTGCTGGGGCGATAACTGTGAGCCCGGCACAAAGCCGTTCAGTCTGCCGAGGCGCACGATCACACCGCCCTTGTTACAGGCGACGACCTGTCGCTCGATGATCTCCTGTTTTTCGAGAAGGCGTTGCGCCTCCTGCCAATCGCGTGCCGCCTGGGCCTGCGAAAGCGAGAGGATGATGTTGCCGCGAGCGTCCTCTGGGGTGACGACGTAGACCAGCACCTGGCTACCGACCCTGATCGCATCACGATCCGCAGGTGACAACCTCTGCAGATCGCTTTCCGGTACAATGCCCTCGCACTTTGCGCCCACGTCAACGATGAGTTCGGTAGGGTCGGCGCGGACAACCACCCCCGAAACGATCTGGCCGCACTTTAGCTCTCTGCAGGAGACGAGGTACTGATCGAGCATCTCTGCCAGCAGATTCGTCTCCTGCGGGGAAGTGTCCTGCGACGTTCCAATGGACGAGGCTGGTGAAACAGGCATCATGACGGCTCCTCAAGTAGCGCCATAATTATAGAACGTTTGGCGCTAAACTGCAAGCAGCGGTTTCTCCGTGCAGAATACCAAAGCACGATCCGCCAAAGGGTAAGCAAGTCACCAGCCTGGATCGCAAGACCGTACATTACCACCTGATCTGACACGGCAGGGCATGCGGCCATTTGCCTCAAACTGGGAAACGGCTATAATATCATCACCATGAGTTCCTCAAGAATCACACCATTGAAACACGTCATCATTGGCATCGGCGCTGGCGTATTCGGCATGCATCATCCGGCCTGGCAACTGGAGACGGTTCAGGTGGTGGCCGGCAGCGACGTCAACGCCAAGAGCGGGCGGCGTAACGCCGACGCCTTGGGGTGCGCGTTCTACACCGACCATCACACCATGCTCGCCGAAACTCAGCCCGACGTTGCGGTCATCCTAACCCCACACCCCCTCCATGCGCAGATCGCCATTGACTGCTTAGAAGCCGGCTGTCATGTGCTGGTCGAGAAGCCGATGGCCGTCCAGGTAGCCGAGGCCGACGCGATGATCGAGGCCGCCGCCAGAGCAGGCCGCCTGCTGGCGGTCAACTTTCAGCAGCGCCATCGGCCGGAAATCCAGGCCGCCCGCCGGATGATCCAGGAAGGCCACCTGGGCGAGATCCAGCACCTTGACATGACCGCCATGTGGACGCGCACAGCCGCCTATTACCACTCCGGTGGGTGGCGTGCGACGTGGACCGGCGAGGGAGGAGGCGTGCTCTTGAATCAAGCCCCGCACGACTTGGACATCATCTGCTATCTGCTGGGCATGCCAAAGACTGTGGTGGCCTGGACGCGGACGCTGCTACATCCCATCGAGACCGAAGACACGGTACAGGCGATGCTGGAATGGCCGAACGGCGCGCTCGGCTCGCTGCATGCCAGCACCGCGGAGGCCGGCATCCCCCAGCGACTGGAGATCGTCGGCACGGGTGGTTCCCTCCAAGTCGGCCACGGTGTCCTAACATTCCAGCGAACCGAGACCGACCTGCGCGAGTTTGTCGCACAGTGTCCCGAGCGCTTTGCTCAACCCAAGTTGATCCCGACGCCGGTGGAGTTGGAGCCGGGTACTGGTGACCACGTGGCAGTCTATTGCAATTTCCACGACGCCATCCTGCACGGCGCTCCACTGATGGCTGACGGTGTCGAGGGGCGCATGTCGCTCGAACTGGCAAACGCGATGATCTATTCCAGTTACACGCACAGCGAAGTGGAACTGCCCCTCGACCGCGAGAAATATGCCGCGCTGTTCGAGGATTTGAAAGCCCACAGATTATAGATGGTAGGCACTTCGGCAAGCCAACCAGAATTCCGATTCGACGGATGGGCTATACCTAGAAGCAAGGAGCAAAGATGTCACACGCCTCATTCACACTGAGCGCCTTTGGCGACGAGATCGCTCAAGACCTGGACGAACAATTGAAAACGCTGCGCGAACTGCGTATCGGCTATCTGGAACTGCGCGGTGCTTGGGGCACCAACGTGCTTCGCATGGATGATGAGATGGTTTCCCGCGTGCGCAGCGCCTGCGCCGGGCATGGCGTTGCCGTTGCCTGCATCGGTAGCCCCATCGGCAAATCGCCTATTGCGGACCCTGTCGAAAAGGAGAGCGCCAACCTGTCGCGCATCTTCCAGATCGGCGAGGCGTTGGATTGTCGCCAGGTACGTATCTTCTCGTTCTATCCGCCGGACACGAGTAGCAATGCCCGCTACGACGAGTACATCGAGGAGGCGACTAGCCGCCTGGCAGGTCTGACGGACCTGGCCCAGCGCGAGGGATTCTGTCTGCTGCTGGAGAACGAGAAGGACATCGTGGGTGATACCCTGGCTCGCTGCCATGCCCTGGTGAGCGGCGTCGCCAACCCGCACCTCCGTTTCCTGTGGGACCCGGCCAACTTTGTGCAGGTCGGCGAGGCACAGGTCACCGAGCGCGGCTGGCCGCTGCTAGGTGAGTACGTGAGCCACGTTCACATCAAGGATGCACACCTGCGTGATGGCAGCGTCTGCGCCGCCGGTGAAGGCGATGGGCAGGTAAAGGAGTTGCTCAACCGTCTCAAGGACACCGGCTACCAGGGTTTCCTCGCCCTCGAACCCCACCTGGCCATTGCCGGCGCCAGCGGCGGCTTTACTGGTGCGGATGGCATGGTCTATGCAGTGCAAGCGCTACGTCGTTTGATGGCTGAGGTAGGCTGCACAGAGGTAGTGCCATCGTGACCCAAACTGCCCTCATCGGCGGCGGAACTACTCCCCAAACACGATCGCCCCATCGCGCACATCCACACGCACCGTATCGCCTTCGTTGAACTCGCCCCGCAACAGGGCCAGCGCCAGCGGGTCCTGCACCTCGCGCTGGATGACGCGCTTGAGCGGCCGCGCACCATAGACCGGGTCGAAGCCCGCGTCGGCCAGGTGCTGGCGGGCCGCGTCGGTCAACTCTAACCCGATGCGCCGCTCGGCCAGCAGGTCGCACAGGTGGCGCATCTGGATGTCCACGATCTGCAAGAGATCCTCCTTCGTCAGATTGCGGAACAGGATGATCTCGTCAATGCGGTTCAGGAACTCGGGCCGGAAAGTGTGATCCAGTTCCTCCAGCACCCGCTCCCGCGCCGCCTCGACGCCCAACTCCTTGATCCAGCGACTGCCGGTGTTCGAGGTCATGATGACGATGGTGTTCTTGAAATCCACCGTACGTCCGTGGCCGTCGGTCAGCCGACCCTCATCGAGCAGTTGCAAGAGCGTATTGAACACCTCGGTGTGCGCTTTTTCGATCTCGTCAAAGAGCACCACGCTGTAAGGGCGGCGGCGCACGGCCTCGGTCAACTGCCCCCCTTCCTCATAGCCCACGTAGCCGGGCGGCGCGCCGATCAGGCGGCTGACGGTGTGGCGTTCCTGGTACTCGCTCATATCAATGCGCACCATCGCCTCTTCGGTATCGAAGAGGAACTCGGCCAACGCTCGCGCCAATTCGGTCTTGCCCACGCCTGTCGGCCCCAGGAAGATGAACGAGCCGATGGGCCGGTTGGGGTCCTGCAACCCCGCGCGGGCGCGGCGCACGGCATTGGAAACCGCGCGCACGGCTTCATCCTGCCCCACCACGCGCCGGTGCAGCGCCTCTTCCATGCGCAGCATCTTTTCGACTTCGCCCTCGAGCAGTTTGGTGACCGGGATGCCGGTCCACTCGGCCACGACCTCGGCCACGTCCTCCGGCCCGACCTCCTCCTTGAGCAGGGCGCGCTCGCCTTGCAACTGGCGCAGTCGCTCTTCCTGCTCACGCAGTTGTTTTTCCAGCCCGACTAATGTCCCATATTGCAGTTCCGAGGCCCGGCTCCAATCTTGCACCCGCTGGGCCTCCTCGATCTGATGGCGCACCTGCTCGGCCTGCTCCTTGGTGTTGCGGATGGCCTGGATGGCGGCCTTCTCCTGCTCCCAACGGGCGCGCAGCGCCTCACTCTGCTCACGCAGGTCGGCCAGTTCTTTCTCCAGTGCGCTCAAGCGTTCCTTGCTGGCCTTGTCCTTCTCCTTCTTGAGCGCCTCGCGCTCGATCTCCAACTGCATGATGCGCCGATCCACCTCGTCCAACTCGGCCGGCTTGGAGTCAATCTCCATGCGCAGCCGGCTGGCGGCCTCGTCCACCAGGTCAATCGCCTTGTCGGGCAGGTGGCGGTCGGCGATGTAGCGATGGCTCAGCGTGGCTGCGGCGATGCAGGCGGCGTCCTGGATGCGCACGCCGTGATGTACCTCGTAGCGCTCCTTCAGCCCGCGCAGGATGCTGATGGTGTCCTCGACCGACGGCTCGTCTACATAGACGGGCTGGAAGCGCCGCTCCAGCGCGGCATCTTTTTCGATATACTTGCGGTACTCGTCGAGCGTCGTCGCGCCGATAGCGTGCAGTTCGCCGCGCGCCAGCATCGGCTTGAGCATGTTGCTGGCGTCCATCGCGCCCTCGGCGGCCCCGGCCCCAACGACGGTGTGCAACTCGTCAATGAACAGAATCACCTCACCCGCCGCATCGGTCACTTCCTTGAGCACGGCCTTGAGGCGTTCCTCGAACTCGCCGCGATATTTGGCCCCGGCCACCAGCGCGCCCAGGTCGAGCGCGACGATGCGCTTGTTCTTCAGCCCTTCCGGCACGTCGCCGCGCACGATGCGCTGCGCCAGCCCCTCGGCGATGGCGGTCTTGCCCACGCCGGCGTCGCCCACCAGGACAGGGTTGTTCTTGGTGCGGCGGCTGAGGATCTGCATCACACGGCGGATCTCGTCGTCGCGCCCGATGACAGGGTCGAGTTTGCCGGCCCGCGCCAGTTGCGTGAGGTCGCGCCCATACTTTTCGAGCGCCTGGTAGGTGGCCTCCGGGGTCGGGCTGGTGACGCGCTGGCTGCCGCGAATGGCGGTGAGCGCGCGCAGAATGGCGTCTTCCGTGATGCCATAGGCCGCCAGGAAGCGCGCCGCCTCGCCGCCCTCCGGGCCGGTGAGCGCCAGCAACAGGTGCTCGGCGCTGACGTACTCATCGCGCATGCGGGCAGCGATCTTTTCCGCATGATCCAGCGCCCGCCCCAATGCGCGCGAGAGCCCCACCTGCGCGGTCTGACCATAGACCTTGGGCTTGCCCTGCAGCGTCCGTTCCAGCGCCAGCGCCATCTCGGCTGGGCTGACCTCCAGTTTCTGGACGATCTGCGGCACGATGCCGTCGGTCTGGCGCAACAAAGCGAGGAGCAGGTGCTCCGGCTCGATCTGGCCATGGCTATACTCTCCCGCGAGCGCCTGTGCGCCGATGACAGCCTCTTGTGCTTTTTGTGTGAACTTGTTGAGATCCATCATTGCCCTCCACTTGATACGCATTACGCATTACGTATTACGCATTACGCATTACGTATTACGCATTACGTATTGCCTGCTGCGTGCTCCGTGAAGCGTCCGTATTGTACAGCCCTTCCATTAGAGCCGCAATAGCACTATGTTGGATTTGCGTAAGAGGGGAGAGGATCGGCCTGCTGACGCATGAACAAAATCGCTAAGTGCATGTAACGAGGCAGGTAGGAGAGGTGCAGGAGGAGGGGTGAAATGAACCGTTTGGGCATTGCGTTTCGTGCGGCATTCCACCTGCCGGCAGTATGGATCGCGCTGATGGTGGCGGTGGCCCTGGCCATCGCGGTGAACTAGAGCGGCCCATTTGCCGACATCGTGCGTTATGCCATTGAGCGGCTGTCCCGCTAAATCAAAAAGGCCGGGCTACCCACGCCCGGCCTTCATGGCTGCTCGGATCAGCCTCTCTATTGTTGCTCCAAGCCGTTCCGTTCTCGCGTTTCAGCCAGGTTCTCGTACAGCGTACGGCTAAAGCCTGTGACGGACAAGAAGCGATCGAGCATGGCTCGCTCCATTTGTGCGTCACGTACCTGGAGATAGCCGCTGTGAATAAGGGCAAGGTCCAGGCTGAGCGCCTTCTCTAACGTCTGCATCGTGGCCGAGAGCGCACGCGAGTGACCATTCAATCGCTTCTTGGCCAACTCGGCAATCTGCTTGTGCGCCAATCTCTCCAGCAAGATGATGTCCTCAAACGTGAGGTCAACCTCGACCATTTTCTGACCGAGTTCCCGGCGCCCCTTGACATGCTCCTCATCGAATGTGCCAACCAGTAGGCCTGTCAGCCATTCACGGAGCACACCATGCAGCCGGCGCACGAAGCGGGTGTTGGCCATCAATGATTGCGCGCCTTTCAATTGCGCCAGTTGCTCGCCGAGGCACTCGACGACCTCGTCGAGATCGGAATCGAGGCCATCACGCAGTCTAGTGATTCGCTCCTGATCAGTCTGGCTCCAATCAACGCAGGTCTTGACTTTATTGAACCAGGTTGTCATCACAGGGCATACCCTCCAACCCCGCCCTTGTTGATTGCTTTCGGATTCCATCTACTCTTGGTCTGGATAGTGCGTACTCTCCCGTCTACCCAGTTGACGCAGGAGCATGCGCCAGCGCCGCGTCATCACAGATTCCCAACGACTACGGTTCGAGATCTCTCGTGAGATGCGCCGCAAGCGCTGCAAAATGGCTGTTGGGGGCCGCTCTTCTTCTCGAATCATCCCGTCCTGCTCTGCTACCATATAAGCGCAAGTCCGATGCTTTATAGGTGGTCGCCAGCAAGGGTGCTTCATGATGGCCTTTTCCCCTGCTATGCGAGCCAAGCATAGCATACCATAGAATGCTCCGCCATCATGTTGCTAAGGGGTTACGGTTGCGTTACAGGGTTGCGCTCGAGTTCGAGCCGGCTGGATCAGTATGAGTCGGGACTGCTGCTTGCAAACATGTATCCGATACCGCGCATGTTCAAGATGTACTTGGGTTTGGAAGGGTCCACTTCGATCTTCTTGCGCAACCGGCGGATATGCACGCGCACGATCGCGCGTGCGCCCCAGGCGTCGGTCTCGTATCCCTGGGCGCGTCGCACCAGTTCCTGGGGACTCCATACCTGGTCGGGCGTCTCCATCAAACAGGCCAGCACCTTGAACTCGGTAGGGGTCAGGTCGAGCGGCCGGCCACGCAGCGTGACAATGTGCTTCTGGCGATCCATCACCAGGTCGCGGATCTGGGTGAAGCGTTCCCCCTGCCCCACCGCCGGCTCTTCGGCCGGCTCGGCACCCTCCACCACGGCCAACTCGGAGAGCGCCTGTTGCAGCTGACTAACGAGGTGCTGGCGCTGCCGTGTCTGCTGACGCTTGGAAAGCCCTTTGCGCACGCTCTCCAGAATCTCGGGGATGGGGCAAGGCTTGAGCAGATAGTCGTGGGCACCGTGCCGAATGGCCTGGATGGCCGTTTCCAGCGTGCCAAAGGCGGTCAGCAAGATGATGACCGTATCCGGCGCTTGCTTCTGCACCGCCTCGGTCACCGCCAACCCGTCCATCCCCGTCATCTTTATGTCGAGCACCATCAGGTCATAGGGCCCGGTCCTGTTCAGCAGGCTCAATGCCTCCTCACCGCTGGCGGCTGTGGCGACCTCATAGCCCTCCAGCCGCAGGATCTCAGCCAGGGAGATTCGCGCTGCCGCTTCGTCATCCACGACCATGATACGTGCGTTTTGTATGTGCTCCGCCATAGCATAACCTCCTGCCTGTGTGCTCCTTCCTCGCACGAATTGGACGGCCTTCGTATAGTATTACTCTACACGGCCATGGCGGACTATCGTCCGCCATGGGCAGCCCATGTTGACCAAGGCCCGCAATCCGGATTGCGGGCCTGCAATCCGGATC
>FWPU01005440.1_pt1 | contig 27594 bp, 29 predicted proteins | sample 2228361 | NCBI WGS metagenome assembly FWPU01 (sample SAMEA103939777, study PRJEB20133) | metagenome
AGTTCCCAGGCGCTCGCCGGCCTCGCCGGGGGCTCAAGCCCCCGGCTCACAGCCCAAGGGTGCTGGAGCACCCTCTACGGCGGTTAGAGCGCTTCTTTAGCCCGCTTCAGCGGGCTTGGGCTCTCAGCCCGGCGCTTAAGCGCCGGGCACGCCGACAGGCGACGCCAACACGTTCGAACTTGACATTGTCAAGGTAGTTACCTCGCCGGATGACAATCCGGCGGCCAAGACGCGGACGCGGCACTTGTGCCGAGTCGTCCGCTTGGAGCCATCCATTTTGCTCTACGATTATAGGGCCGCCATAGAGCCTTGTCAAACCTCGTGTGGCGTGGGCTTTCCGCGATTGTTCAATTCCTCCCGCTCCATCTCTGCCAGCGTCTGCGCCACGGCTTCGATTGCCACACGCTGCTTGCGGTAGAGGTCCGATTCACTCATCGCCAGCCGCTGTGCAATTTCGCCCACCCGGCGACCCTGGAGGAACTTGAGGTCAAGGATATTATACAGAACCCACTCTGGCGCAGTCATTTGGCGCTGGCCTGCTGGCCGCAATTGCTCGATAGCCTGTTGGAGCACAGCCCGCAGCCCCTTCAGCACGTTTCCATCATACTCCCACGCCGCACGCTCCACCACGCGCAGCGCTAGCAAGGGGCTGGCAGCCAGTTTGGGCCCGCCCCAGTAGTGGCTGAGCGCATCGCGCACCCATCTGCGGAACTCGGGCGCCTCCACTAGGCCGAAACCGGTAAGGGCTTGTTCACCTGCGTAACGGACCAGGCCACGGCGACGCTGGATCTCCTCGATCTCTGGAATGATCTGTTCCAGTGCGCCAAAGATACCCTGCTGGATTTGGCGATCTTCCAGCGCGGCCGCTGCCTGGACGAGTAGGGCCTCCAATCCTGCCTGCTCCTCTGGGCTCAAATCCGGCTCCGGTGAGCGTGCCGCAATGCCCACTACCCCCACGACGCCGCGCTGCCCCTTGACGCGCAAAGGCGCTAGCCAGTATCCATCCCACACGAACAGGCCGCCATGCCGCCCAACGTGCTGCCGTGTCTGCTCCGAATCTGCGGGCGCCTGCCATGCTTCCGGTGGCAGCGCCTCGGCAGCGCCCGGCGCCAGCGGCCCACACACGACCTCCAGGCGCGGTCTGCCCCCCTCGATTACTGCGACAAATGCCGTCTCGACCCGCAACAAATCGCACAACGCGGCAAGCACGTTCTCCAGGAACTGGCGCAAGTCGGTCGTCGTCAACAGCCGGTTGCTCAGTTCCTGCAGCCACTCGATCTCCGGCAGGTCCTGACGATAGAGCGCCTGGTCCAGAAGTGGCTTGGTCATTTCGATGGCGAACTGTAGGAGAAGGACGGCACCGACCACACCGAAGAGCACGAGCCGCTGACTGGACAGGCCCAACCACCCTCCTGCCCGTGAGGCGGCCACGATGACCACGATCAGCACGATAGCGGAGAACGGCCCACGCAGGAGAAAGCGCGCCAACCGACGCTTCACTACGCGGTCGGGGGTAAGGGCGCCGAAGAAGGCTACACTGTAAGCCAGCATCCCCAACATTAGCCCGACCGCCACGTTGCCCAGCACCAACAGCACCCATAGGGCCGTCATCGGCGCGTACGCGGGCCAGCCGGTGACCAGCAGATAGGGGAAGACCCCTGCTGCCGGTGCCGCGAAGGAGGCCATCAGATAGGCCATACGGCGGCGTGACGTGGGCGTGAGGCAGCGGCGGCGTGCCCATACGACGTTTGCCGCCCCCCATATCACGCCGGCCAGGAAGTACAGCACGAATAGGGGAAAGAGCGGCCCAGGCATCAGATGAGGAGCATTTGGCTCCGGCACCACACCGCGCACGACAAGGTCACTGAAAGCGACGCCCAGCAGCAAGAGTGCACTCAGCAGATAACTGACGCGCACCGCGTTGGTACGCCACCTGCTGCGGGCTCCGGTCGTGGCAAGCAATGCGTTCGAGAAATGCATATAAGCCGCTGGGGCAAACGCGATACCCACCCACTGGACGCGTAGCCAGGTTGCAGCCGCCTCCGTGTCCTGGACGCCGACCAGCGCCAGGTCAACAAAATAGGCGATGAACACACACGCCAGCAGTGCGCCAAACGAACGGGCTACATCATTGCGGACGTTGTAGACGACGAGGTAGAGCAGGAGAGCGCAGGAGACGACGACGATGCCCGAAGCCAGTATGACATTGACCAGTTCGAGAAGCGCTTGCACTTGAGACGCCGACGGGAAGGCCATTCACCAGATCCGTGTTACCGCAGAGATTCACCGAAGAATAGGGCAATATCTCGGCACGGCCAATAGTGGTCGGTGTAACCACAAAAGGTCAGCCCGCGCGACTGGCAGAAGCGGATAGCCGGATAATTCTTGGTCTGCATCTCGACGACCAGACGCGCCAGGTCTCGTTCATGGCCCCACTGAGCGGCAGCCCACAAGAGCGCCGTTCCCACCCCACGCCGTCGCTCGGCGCGGTCCACGACGAGATCGCTCACGTGGGCAATGCCATGCTCAGGTCGAGCCGTCAACGCCACATAGCCACAGATGCGTCCCTCGTCCGTCGCAACCAAGAAATCGTCGCAGCGCCGCCACCCGGCCAACAAGTCCTCGCCCTGGCGCGGGTAGTCCACACGCATCTCACGCGGCAAGCGGGCCACACGAAAGTGAACTGTCAAGACACCGCCCTCTTCGCGTGTTTCCATCTGCCAGACATGGTCGGTGGTATAGGAATGATCCAGAGCCGCACACGCCTGCAGATCCTTGGGCCTTGCCGGACGTACCTGCACGTTTCCTCCTCAGCGATGGACTAGTTTCATTCTACCATTAGGCTGCGGTTGAGGCAAGCATTAAGGGACGGGGTGGCAACCCGTCCCTTATGCAGCAAGGGCTCCCCGTAGTGGGAGTTATCGGGAGTACAGAAACGGCGTATCTATCCGGCCGGGCTTGCCCTGCGGGCGCGTCGCCGGCGGACGATGAAGCGAATGAGGAAGAACAGTCCCACGCACGGTGCAGCGACCACGATCACAGTTGGCAGCACCAGGACGACGATCACAATCGCCGCATCTACCAGGAACTGCATGACACGGATGAGCGATTGGAAGGCATTGCGCAGCGTGCCCTCTGGACGCCACCCGCCCACCTGGATCGGCTGCGCCAGTTCGTCAGGGGTTAGGGTGAGCGCGACCTGCGACATTGCCGCCGATTGCTCCAGATACTGGATGCGCCCCTTGGTCTGTTCGATCTCGGCTTCGATCTGACGCAGTTGTGCGTCAACTGCCAGCGCATCCTCGGTGGTCTCGGCCTTTTCCAGGTACTCCAACAGCCGCGCCTGTACCGCCTCGCGGTTGCGCAAGTACGCTTGGAGGTCGGTATACTCCTCGGTCACATCCTGACCGGTGATGCGCTCGCTGCGCACCTCGGTCGCCAGCCCACGGAAGTGCTCCAGCGCCAGGTCGAGGTTCTCAGCGGGGATGCGCAGTGTGAGATAGGCTTGTAGCCCTTCCTGGTATTGGTATACATTCAACTCGACCACATAGCCGCCCAGTTGGTCCACCAGCGCGTTGATCTCTGCGATCGCCGCCTGGGTATCCGCTACCACTAGGTCGAGTGAGGCACTACGGATGATGATGCGGTTCACATCATCCCCTGCAACAACTGTCGAAGCACCTCGATAGCCAACTGGCTCGTTGTGCCCCGATCCATACGTTTCGGCCTGCATCCGCACAGGCTGCTCTGCGGGCGGCACTAACATCTCAGGCGCAGGCGCCGCCGCACTACAGCCCGCGACGAGCAACCCAAGGACTGAAGCGATCGTCCAACAGACGAACACGGATTTTCCACCCATTGCTTTTCTCCTTGTAGTTAAGGTCATTGCCCTCTAGACGTCGAAGCAGGCTCGCAGGTTCCCGGTTCAGCGCCCGATCTCCAAGCGGTCAATCAGGCGGCGGGGAAGGCCACGCGCGCGCATGCGCTCTTGGGTAATGGCTACCGGGTAGGTCACGCGGCGAAACTCCCACGTCATCATGCCCGTATCGAGCAGCGCATAACTAGCGCGTGGATCGCCGTCGCGGGGCTGGCCTACACTACCGGGGTTGATGATCATGCGCTGCCGACCAAGTGTCACAGGCTGAGGAATGGGTGGGAACAACGTCTCGCAATGCTGGCGCACTTGGTCCAATACAAAGACCATAGGAATGTGGGTATGCCCCACCAGGCAGGTAGACGTAGAGAAATAGGCGAAACTGGCGTAGGCAACCTTCGTATCCAAAACGTACTCCCATATCGGTTCACGAGGGCTGGCATGGGCTAGGAAGAAACCCTCCTCCTCCACAAAAGTAGGTAGAGCATCCAGATACTCACGTACCGCCGGCTTGAGTTCAGCCTGCGTCCAGGCGTTGGCAATGCGCGCATCGGTGTTGAAGTTATAGAGATCCAACTTGCCTAGCGCAGCCCAATCATGGTTGCCCGCCAGACTGAGGTGAGCAAAGTCCTGAATGCGCTCGACGCACTCATTGGGGCTAGGGCCGTATCCCACCAAATCGCCCAGACACCAGATCTTGTCAAAAGCCGGCGCATCGGCCAGCACCGCCTCCAGCGCCACTAGATTCGCGTGGATGTCAGATAGGATCAGATAACGCACGACAAGTGCTCCCTGAAAGGGTCTGGGGGTGTGGATTTTTCCCATTATATATCTTTCCCGATTTTATGCCAACCGCTTGTCCGGCCTGCGCAATAGTTGTATAATCCCTCTCGAATTGATGGAGTCAACCCGATGGCACCGATCCTCGATGCACACACACTAGAGTTTGTGAGCCATAGCCCCGAACAGACCCAGCGACTGGGTGCGCGGCTGGGGGCCTTGCTGAAAGGCGGCGACGTTGTGTGCCTGGAAGGAGCGCTCGGGTCAGGCAAAACCTGCCTGGCACAGGGGATCGGCCGAGGTTGGGGCGTCGGCCAGACGCTCATCAGCCCCACCTTTGTGCTGGTGCGTGAGTACACACGCCCGGCAGATAGCGTGCGGCTCTATCACGTGGACTTGTACCGCATATCCGGCATGGAGGAGGCGCGGGGCCTGGGCATCGAAGAACTCCTGGGGGCCGAGCATGCCGTGGGCGTCGTCGAATGGGCCGAGAAGGCGCGCGCGCTGCTGCCGCCCGAACATCTGTGGATCCGACTGGAAATGAGCGGCGCGACCCGCCGGACGCTCTATTTCACGGCGCAGGGAGAGCGCCCCATGGCGCTGCTACAAGCGTTTCGTCGAGACGCCTTTGGGGTGTGAAGATGCTGGTAGCGATTGATACCGCCACCGATACCGCCAGCCTGGCGCTACACGACGGCTTTCGCGTGCGGGTGGAACACACGTGGGAATCGGCACGCCGCCATACCGTCGAGGTCTTGCCGGCTCTGGCTGCCGCGCTGAAGCAGGTTGGGCTGGGCGCCGAGCACATCAGCGCGGTGGCGGTCACACGCGGCCCCGGCTCCTTCACCGGGCTGCGGGTGGGCCTGGCCGTGGCCAAGGGGCTGGCGCTGGCACGGGGACTGCCCCTGGTCGGGGTGCCCACGCTCGACGTTCTCGCGGCGGCGCAAGGGCATGATCGCCGTCCCCTGTGCGCGGTGCTACAGGCCGGGCGCGGGCGCATCTGCGCCGCGCTCTACCGTTGGCGCGATGGGGAATGGCGCGCGCAAGGAGAACCCACGCTCACCACCTGGGCAGCCCTGGCAGAGGCGACAACCTCGCCCACGTTGTTCTGCGGCGAGATCGATCCGGCAGGCGCTCAAGTCCTGGCTGCGCTTGGCGAACTGGCATTGCTCTTGCCGGCGGCAACGCGCTTGCGGCGTGCCGGCTACCTGGCCGAGGTGGCCTGGCGGCGATTGAACCGTGATGAGGCCGACGATCCGGCCACGTTAACCCCTATCTATCTTCAGTATCCGGTGTGATGCAGCCATCCACGCCTTTCATCATCCGTCCCATGGAAATGGGCGACATCCACACAGTCGTCTCGATTGACCGGCTTTCTTTTCCCAGCCCCTGGTCGGCCTCGTCCTACTCGCAGGAACTGTACAACAAGCGTTATTCCTTCTACTATGTGGTGCTGAGGCCGGAGCACGAAGACATGCCGCCGGGGGCGGAATGGCGGCGCTGGCTGCGCAACATCTTGGGCCAACCAGCGAACAGCCGGGTGGTCGGTTATGTCGGGTTCCGGCTGCAGAACAAGGATAGAGAGGCCCATATCAGTACCCTCGCCGTCCACCCCGACTGGCGCGGGAGAGGATTGGGGGAACTGTTGCTCCTGAGCGCGCTGGAGCAGGCACTGAGCCTGGGTGTAGACGTGGTCTCCCTAGAGGTGCGTGCCTCGAATCAGGTGGCGCAGCGGCTATATCGCAAGTACGGCTTTCACTTCAAGGGCGTTGTGCAGGCCTATTATCTGGATGGCGAGGATGCTTGGCTGATGACGCTCGAACTGGAACACGACACCTACCGCAGAAGGCTACTCGACTTGCGCCGTGCATTGGAAGCCCGCTTGTCATTTGCATGGGCCGACGTTGGACAAAACGCTAGGGATAGGCTATAATCCTACCGAACGAGGAGGCAGAGATGGCAGTGATCAAATTCGTGCGCAATTACAGCGACGAGAGCACCGAGCGCGGCTTCCAGTTCGAGTTCTACTGCGACCGCTGTGGGACAGGCTACCGCACCCCGTTCAAGGCCTCGGCAACAGGGATCGCACACGAGGCGCTCGACGTCGCCAGCGGGCTTTTGGGCGGCATCCTGGGCCGGGTCGCCGATGTGGGCGATCGCATCCATTCGGCGGCTTGGGAGCGGGCACACGATGCTGCATTCGCCGAGGCCGTCGAAGAGATCAAGCCGAATTTCCGGCAGTGCCCACGTTGCAGCGCTTGGGTGTGCGCCGAGCAGTGCTGGAACCAGAAACGCGGCCTGTGCAAGGAATGTGCGCCCGATCTGGCGGTGGAAATGTCGGCGATGCAGGCCGAGGCTGCCATCGAGGCTGCGCGTGAGGTGGCCCACGTTGCGGCCAGCGAAAAGGTATCGGCGCGGGATTTCGACGAGGTCATCGCCGCGCGCTGTCCCAAGTGTGGGGCTCCCGTAGGCAGCGGCAAGTTCTGCGCCGAGTGCGGGGCACCGCTGGCGGCAGAAAGATTCTGCACCGAGTGCGGCAAAAAGATACCTACCGATGTCAAGTTCTGCCCGGAGTGCGGCAAGCGCCAAACGTGAAACGCAATTACGCCTTACGTTTTACGTTTCACGTTTTACGTTTTACGTTTCACGTTTTACGTTTCACGTTTTACGTTTCACACCCTACGACCAAGAGTGCACACGGAAGAAGCGATCATCGGCTCAGTCGGAGAACTCGCGATATGGGAGGAAACGCGTCGGAACTGGAAACGTTGGCGGCAGAGATTTCCCAGTGCACACGCTGCCCCTTGCATCGGGGACGTACGAAGGCGGTGCCCGGCGAGGGGCCGGAGAACGCCGAGATTATGTTCATCGGCGAAGCACCGGGGTTCTACGAAGATCAACAAGGACGCCCGTTCGTCGGCGCGGCGGGCCAATTCCTGGAAGAACTGTTGGAAAGTATCGGCCTCAAGCGCGAACAGGTCTTTATCGCCAACGTGATCAAGTGCCGCCCCCCCGGCAATCGTGATCCCCTGCCGGAGGAGATCGAGGCATGCAGGCCGTATCTCGACCGGCAGATCGAGTTGCTCAAGCCCCGGCTGGTGGTCACACTGGGGCGCTTTTCGATGGCGCGGGTGCTACCAAAGGCGCGCATTTCCAGCGTACACGGACAGCCGATCCGAGTTGGCGACATCATCTATTATCCGATGTACCATCCGGCGGCAGCACTGCACCAGCCCAGCCTGCGCCGTGATGTCGAGGCGGATATCCGCCGCATCCCCGAACTGCTCAAAGAGGCCACGCAGATCGCCGAATCCGCCCCGCCTCCCGTGGAAGCCGAACAGTTGAGACTGTTCTGATGATCGAATTCATCTCCATCATCGTGCTCACGTTTGCGCTGGCGCTGATCGTGTTGGGGGCCATCACGTTGTGGCTCGAACGGGGACGGGCGCGGCTCCAGGGCATCGTGCTGATCGTGATCGGGCTACTCGTGGGCGCGGCCTATGCTTTCCTGGGTAGCCGTTTCTCAGTGGCGCTCTTCGACCGGCTGATCATCCAGGTGGATCTGCCGGCCCTGATGGGCACCGCTCTGACCTATACGGCGGGGGTGTTGAGCGGTGCATCGCTGGCGGTGGGAATCTTCCTCTGGGCGACGAACCGCTTTCGCCGCCAGGTCGAACGGGCGGTGCTCGTCTTTATCATCGCCGGTTCAGCAGTAGCGGTAGTCTCGATCTTTCTCGCCGTGATCCTCGGCACACGTTAGCGGCGCCGTCTGGGCGAACCGGGTAACAGGATAGCCTCACTAAGCAAGAGGCTGTCATCCCCACGTGGGGATGACAGCCTCTTATCCGGTCAGGCTCTTCGCTGCTTCAACTGACCAGTCGAACTGCCAGAATGGAGATTCGAGACCGACCACAATCTCCCTGCTGGTACACCAGGATGTAAATTCGGCAGCCCCCGCCGTGCGCTCAAAGCGCACGGGTGAGGGCAGGTGAAAGCCCTGGCGGGCTTGCGTCAGCCCGCTGCGCGGGCTTCCACCTGCTGAGCCGATGGCTTCTAGCCATCGGCCGCCACGTCAACCGCCAGGGCGAGCGCGAGGACAAGTACCGTCACAATGGTCACGCCGAACACGAGGGTGAATGTCGCATCGAGAGCCACCGGGGCTGCCCCGCCACCGAACCACCCCTGGGCCAGCGGTACGCTGAGAACTGCGCCGTACGCCACGAAGAATGCCACGAGGAACACCAGGCCGTGTGTGATACCGCGCAGGGCCACCCGCCACCTGCCTGAGGGGACGTAGCACCCGAAAAGGCTGGTCAACATCCATCCCGCCACCACGAACGCGCTCGAAGACAGGTGCTCGTTCGAAATCGGCAGCGCGCACAAGTCCATAGCCAGCAAGGGAATGAACCAGGAGGCTGTCACCGCGAACCCGAAGGATGACAGCCTCCACCTGTGTAGAACGTGCACTCTACCAGTCAAATTGCCAGAACGGAGAGTGGAGTGTCACCTCAATCGTGCGTTCACCGACTACAGCAGCATGCCTTTCGGCGACCAACCTGCGCGCCTCCATGCCCATTGTGTCTACCATGTAAACTACCGGATCGCTCAACCAACGCCCTAACGAGGTCTCTGAGGTGTGCAAAGAGCCTCTCAGCAGCATAACTCCTGCCAGGGTGCCTGCGCTCTCTCCATTGGGAAAAGAAAGTTCTACCACATCAGGCACATCAGGCGTGATCGGTCCCAGGTAGATGCTAGTGATCTTGCGGCCTTCAGGGCTGTAGCCTGCAAGTAAGTAATCACGGATGACAAGGTCAGTCTGCGCAGCCATTTCGCGGACTATCGACGGGGGGACGGGACGTGCAAATGTAATTTGCACATCAATGGTTTGCACCTGGCCCCGCCGCATCAGTTCAACGGCATGCCGATAGTTTGCGTCCCTGTACCGCTGAACAGCCTGGGGGTCGTCCACGTTCAATTCGACGTTGACCAGGGCCACATCGCCAATCGTCTCGACCTTGTAGACAAAACCATCTACCTTGCCTTCTGCCTTACCCACAGCAGATGCCCGGTGTATTCCCAGAAGCCAGATTGCGCCAGAGGTGAGTATGACAAGAAGGAGACCTATCACTACAAGCCGGTATTGCTTTTTCATCACTAGCCTCCCATTAAGAATAGAAATCCAGACAGCGGCTACGCTCAATAGAGATTGAGCAAGCCTGACTTGTCAGAGCTGGTGGCATTGAAGGAAGCATCGTAGTATATCTTCCCCAGCCACAAATCATTGCCAGGGTCATATGAGAACGAGCAATTGACCTCGCCCCCACCCGGAGCGCTCACTTTGTAATAGTAAACCCAGTGGCGATACCAGGTTGCTCCACTGATGTCCGATTCTTTAAGATACAGATGCACAAGTTCCTTTTGAGAACTACTCCCACACCCATTCAAAATATCGTAGCCGGTGACAGGCAACTCGTAAGGGTGCACACTCGCTACATCCAGCTGATCGCAGTATAGCGAGCCACCCTGCCACCATGGACGATACTTAAACGCTTCTCTTTCCATGCGATACTGGCCTTGGCGTAACCTATTGGCATTGTCCTGAGTCCAAATGTCATGAACTTCCCACACTATTCTGTTACTTGATCGATGTCCCCACCACCAGTTGCCAAGATAGGGTGCCTTGTCTGCCAGCGAGGTATCACCAATGGTGTTATGATAATAGTCAGCTGCCTGCACTACAACAGTCATAGTACCAACGAGCAATAGGAGCAGCAGAAGAAAAAAACACAAGCTTGTACTTCATCACTCACCTCCAAGACTTGTACTCACCGGTCTCCCCGGTGGCATCCTCAGTGTAGCAGAAACGAGGCCGCCTGTCTACTAGGGAAATCCTTAGGTCCGACCTGTGGATTACCATAGGTCAGCCCACAACCCGGATTGCGGGGCTGAAACACCCCGCCAGCAACAAAAAGGCCCGGCTGCCAGCGCCGGGCCCCCCAGTCTTACACCGACATCACAGTATGATCCCGTGCCTCTTCGCCCATACCGCCGCCTCCACCCGTGAGGCTACCCCCAACTTGCTCAGAATGTTGCTCACGTGAAATTCCACCGTGCTCCCCATCACGCCCAACCGATCGGCGATCTCTTTGTTGCTCAACCCCTCCGCCACCAGCCGCAGCACCTCCAGTTCCCGCGCCGTCAGCCCAGCCGGCCGTTCCCCCCGCGCCCACGCCGTTACCTTGGCCGCAACCCTGGGACTAAAGTACCCTTCCCCCCGCCCCGCCGCCTGCACCGCGGCTACCACCACCGCCGGCGCTTCCTCCTTCAGCAGGTAGCCAATTGCCCCCGCCGCCATCATCCCGCGCACGTAGCGCTCGCTATCGTAGGCACTCAGCGCCAGTATCCGCACCGGCCAATCCCGCCGCCGAATCTCCTGTGCCGCCTCTACCCCTGCCAGCCCCGGCATCTCGCAATCCAGCACGACCACGTCCGGCTGCAGCGCCTCGATCAGCGCGAGCGTTTCCTCCCCGTCACTCGCCTCTCCCACCACGACGATTCCCGGCGCCCGCTCCAGCAGCACCCGCAGGCCCAGGCGAAAGGTCGGATGATCGTCGGCCAACAGCACACGAATCGTTTCATTACTCATTACGCTTCACGCATTACGTTTTACGCATTACGTTTTACGCTTTACGCTCCACACATTCCGTGTTACGGCTCCAACAGCGCCTCGAACTCCTCGGCCGCGTCAATCAGGCGACCGGGATGCAGCGTGAGGCTGAAATAGTCCCACTGCGTATCGTGCGGAAAATAGTCCATAAACCAGCACAACGCTTGCACCTGCGGCTCCGCGTCAATCACCTCCAGCGCCGCCGTCAGCCAGCCGCGCGGATAGTTCTGCGCCGGCGGTACGCCCCGGTCGGGTGTGAAGGTGTTGGCAGACGTGATATACACCGGCAGGCCGCGCGTCGTCGGGTAGGCGTTGATGATGTCCAGCCAGTCCCGGTAGACGCGGAAACCGGCCTGGGCGCCGTGCCATTCCGCACGCCGCAGGTCGCGCCACGGCTCAATGGCGCCATCTTGCCCGGCGAGTTCCGGCGCATCCGGCCGGCCCGGCGCCTGCACAGCAAAACCGTCGGGCGCAGCCAGCGGGATGCCCGCCGCTGCCTTCGCCTGCACCGTCTCGTCCAGCAGCGCCACCAGCGTGTTCATGTAGTTGAGCCACGGCGCGTCAACCGCGTAGCGCCGTGCCCCATCCTGGTCACCGACCCACGGGCGCACCGGCCCGACCAACACCCGCACATGAGGGTTCTCGGCCCGGATCACCTGCACGGCATTATCGGCGTGAGAGACCTCCTCGCCGTAGCCGTTGAACAGGCGCGCGTACCACTCGGGCGTCACCGGGCGATCCGCGGCCAGGGAGTTGCTGCCCGCGGCGTTGTAGCCGCTGCCGATGATGTACCCGTACACGCCGCGCAAGCGCTCGTCCCGCGCCAACCGCCGCAGGTATTGGAGATATTCGGTCAGCGCCACATAATCGCCCGCCGGCGGCAGGCTCTGCCCCTCGTCGTAATCCACCCGCACCAGCACACGCAGCCCGTTCGCCGTCGCTTGCCGGACGCGCGTCGCCAGGCCATCTATGCCCCAGTGCGCTTCGTCGGGCAGCCGGGCGTAGGTCAGTTCCACGTCCCAGCCGCTGCGCCCGTGCCAATCCCGCTTGGGATCGGCAAAGACGACGCCCAATTTGGTCGGCAGCAGGCGCCATGGCGTAGGGGGATGCTCCGCCCCAACGACCATCCGCCCGCGCTCGATACATCCGGTGTGACAGTCGTGGTAGAAGACGAGTGTACAGTCGCCATCTGGGGGAATGGTGATGGCCCACTCCCAAATCAAGGCACTGCCGGGTTCGGCCGGCCACCGTTTGACCGGGGCCGGCAGCCCGTCCACCGTGAGCAGCACGTAGGTCCACGGGACGACGTCCATCACGCGCAAAGTGGCCTCTTGGCCGGGGCGGGGCGAGGGCGGATCGAGGCGCATCTGCGGCCATAGCAGCGCCCCCGACTCGTTCCCGGGGATCACGACGACCTGCCCCGAAATCGGCAGCAGCCAATAGCCTCCCAATAGAACCAGGAGCAACGCGATCCACCACCCACGCTGCAGGGTCCTTCGGGCTCTCATTGCTCTTCCTCGTCGGGCAACACCGGCAGGACAAAGCGCACGCGCGTACCGGTCCCTTTCCCTTCCGTGCGGCTCTCGATCTCCAGGCGACTACCGTGGCGGTGGAGGATTTCCTCCACCAGCGCCAGCCCCAAGCCGCTACCTTCGATCTCCTGCGGGGCTGCCCGATAAAAGCGCCGGGTGAGGTGCGGCAGGTGCTTGGTCGGGATACCCGGGCCGGTATCCTGCACGACGCATTCGATCCCCTCTGCGCTTCGCTGGAGCGACACCACCGCCCGGTCGCCCGGGCGGCAATATTTGACGACATTGTCCAGCACATTGAGGAAAACCTGCATCAGCCGGTCCTCATCGCCGACGACGATAGGCAACCACGGGCTGGCATCGAGGGAGATGGCGATCCCGCGTTCTTCCGCCTGGGGGGTAATCTGGGCAATGGCCTGTTGGACGAGTGTCACGGGATCCAACAGCCGGTGTTCGATGTCGGCGCTGGTCTCCAGGCGGCCCAATTCCAACATCTGGTTGACCAGTCGGGCCATACGCCGGGTCTCGGCTTTCAGCAAACGCAGCGATTGTTGTCGGATCTCTTCAGAGATGTCGGGGAGGAGCAGGATCTCCAGGTGGGTCAGGATCGTGGCGATGGGCGTGCGCAACTCGTGAGAGAAACCGCTGAACAGATACGCGGCGGCCTGCTCGGCGCGCTGCTGGCCGGTGACATCCAGCAGGAACACGACGTCCAGGTCGCGCCAGGGGACAATCCACCAGCAGACGGCCGTGCCGGAGGGGAGCGAGGCAGTGCGGCGGTAGCCCGGCGCCATCAGGCCTCGCTGCGCCGTGGCCCGGTCCTGATCCAGCAGGGCAACCCATTCTGCCTCCGGCAATGGGCCGGTGGGCGCAGCCAGCCCGAGCGCGCGGCGGGCATAGGGGTTGGCGTAGCAATAAGAACGCGAGCCGTCCAACACCAGCCATCCGCAGGGAGCGCGCTCCAGAACCGCCGCCACTCCTTCCGGGTCGAAAACCGCCGCCTTCCTGCACCGTCGGCGCTCCAGCCAGACGGTCAGAAGAACGGTGGTCACGATGATCAAGAGAAGGCCGAACAGCGGCCAACGCAAGTCGAAAGAGAGCATGCTACCCAAGATACGGAAGAGGCAGGACGCCAGAGGTCAGCGGGTGCGCAACAGCCGCAACGCCACCTCGGCCAGCATGGCCACGCCGATGGGCAGGCACCGCTCGTCAATGTCGAAGCGCGGATGGTGGCCCAGGCGCTCGTCTCCCTCGATGCGGCAGCCCAGGCGGAACATGGCCCCCGGCGCCAGCGCAGAGAACACGCCAAAGTCCTCTGCTCCCATCTCCTGCCTGCGCGTGAGGACGTGTTCTTCCCCCAGCATCCCGGCGGCGACCTGGCGGACGAGCGCAGCCACATCCGCATCGTTCACCATCGGCAACGCGCCACGTTCGATCTTGAGCACATAATCGCCGCCCAGTGCGCGCGCCACGCCCAGCGCGCGCTCGATCTCGGCGTGGATGCGCTCGCGCACCTCCGCCGTCATAAAACGGATCGTGCCCACCATCTCGACCCGCTCGGGGATCACGTTGTCGGCCTGCCCGCCGTGGATCGCGCCGATGCTGACAACTGCCGGGTCCGTCGGGTGCAGCCGGCGGGAGACGATGCCGTGCAGCGCCAGGATCACGTGCCCGGCGATGTAGATGGGGTCCACGACCTTGTGCGGGCTTGCGCCATGCCCGCCCCGCCCCACAATCGTGACGTAGAAGGTATCCACTCCGGCACTGGCGGGGCCACTATCTACGGCGATGTCACCGACCGGGATGGCAGGATCCACGTGCAGCGCCAGTACCGCATCTACCCCCTCCATCGCACCGTCCTCCACCATACGCGGTGCACCGCTTATGCCCTCCTCATCTCCCACTTCCTCGGCCGGCTGGAAAAGAAAGCGCACAGTACCGGGGAAGTGTTCCCGCGCCAACAGCGTCGCCACGCCCAGTGCGATGGCAGTGTGGGCGTCGTGGCCGCAGGCATGCATCACGCCGGGGGCTTGGGAGACGTAAGGCACATCGTTGGCCTCCTGAATGGGCAAGGCATCCATATCGGCGCGGATGGCGATGGTGGGGGCGCCCTCGCCGCGCTCGGCCATCACGCCGGTGCGCCCCACACCGGTGCGCACGCGATAGCCTAGCGTGCTCAGCACTTCGGCCACACGAGCGGCGGTGCGCGTCTCGTGAAAGCCGAGTTCGGGATGTGCGTGGAACTCGCGCCGCCAGGCGGTCAGTTGTTCCTTGATGTCGCTGGTGCGGTCTAGCGTGATCATCTGTTCGCGGGCAGCCAGTGGATACAAAGTCGGCCTTCCAGTTGCCGGAACTCGGGATCGCCGGTCACCAACGTACCGTCCGTTTGGATCGCCAATGCAGAAGCAAAAGCATCAGCGTACGCCAGCGGGAATTCCGCCTTGATGTGAGCCGCCGCCAATGCCAATTCGCGCTCTACAGCGACCATCTCTAGCGACGCCTCCTCTAGCATCGCCAGTATCTGACGCAATCGCTCCGTCCCCCACCGCCGTTCAATGATGTAGGCCACCTCTCCCATGTTCACCCAGGTCATCAGCAAGCGTATCTCTCCCGCCCCAGCCTGTCGCAGGAGGTGGGCCACCTCATCGCCCCCTGGCTCTCCGCCCAACAGGGCGAGAAGGGCAAAACTGTCCAAGACCCAGGTTTCACTCACGGCGGTCTTGCTCTCTGGCTCGCTCGCGTGCCCGCTCCGTCAGCAACTCTTCCGTCAGTGATGGCCCGTCTTTCAACATGCCGTGCAACGCCGCTACCGGATCGGGGGGCAGCGGCACCAACGCCACCCCAGTGCCACAATCCATCACCCGTACCCGTGTTCCTTTCTTCAGGTCATACTTCTCCCGAAGAGGCTTGGGGATGACGACCCATCCCTTAGCCGAGATTACCGCTGTATGCATAACCACCTCCATTGTATGCCGATTTTACTCTTAGTATACCATAGATGCGCTGTAGGTGCAATAAAAATAGTTGTAGTATTACCCATCTGGCAGAGTTTGAGGGGCATGCACGTCATCACTTACCAACGCGAGGCTGCGAGATCGGGGGGCAATGGCCGCACTATCCGAGCAAAACGACTGTGTGAGACTTTAATACGTCACGGGTGTCAGCCTCAGTAATCATAGGTGGCCGGCAGAGCAATCTACCTCTCCGGCGCCGCCGGGATGAACCCTCCTCGCATCAGCGCCTGGGCCATTTCACGCGCTTGACGGATGGTCGCCTCGGCCTGGGCATACAACTCCTCACGCGACGTGAGGATCCGCGCCACGCCCTGTTCCTGCGCCTTCATCGCCGTGGCGACCGCCTCGCGCGGGAACACCTCCCAATCATCCATCGTGGGCACGAGATGCTCCTCGTGCAGGCCGCGCTCCTCGGCGCAAGCCGCCAGTTCCTCGGCAGCGGCAATCGCCATCTCATCGGTGATAGTCGTGGCGCGCACGTCCAGTACGCCACGGAAGATGCCGGGGAAACCGAGTGAGTTGTTCAGTTGATTGGGGAAATCGCTGCGGCCGGTGCCGACGATGCGTGCCCCGGCCTCCTTGGCCTCCCAGGGCCAGATTTCGGGCACCGGGTTCGCGCAGGGAAAGACGATAGCATCTTTTGCCATCCCCTTTACCCACTCCGGCAAGATCGTGCCCGGGCCGGGCTTGCTCAGCGCGATGCATACATCGGCACCACGCATCGCCTCGGCAACACCGCCGACGATGCGCTCGGCGTTGGTCTCGTGGCAGATGCGCCACTTGTCGGCGAAATCCCCCTGCTGTTCCTCGATGTCATGGCGGCCCGGATGGAGCGTGCCTTTGCTATCGCAGACGACGACCGCGCCGGGGTCGGCGCCGTAGGCCTTGAGCAGCCGGTAGGTCGCCACGTTGGCCGCGCCCATCCCGATCATGGCGATCTTGGCTTTGCCCATCTCCTTGCCCACCACCTTGAGCGCGTTGATGAGGCCGGCCAGGAGCACAGTGGCTGTTCCCTGTTGGTCATCGTGCCAGACGGGGATGTTCATTTCCGCCCGCAGCGTATCGAGGATGCGGAAGCACTTGGGCTGGGAAATGTCCTCCAGGTTGATCCCGCCGAACGAGGGCTCGAGCAGTTTGACCGCCTCGATCAGGGCGTCGGGGTCCTTGGTGGCGAGGACGATGGGCACGGCATCCACGCCGCCCAGGTATTTGAACAAGAGCGCCTTGCCTTCCATCACCGGCAGGCCCGCTTCGGGGCCAATGTCGCCCAGGCCGAGCACGCGGGTGCCGTCGGAGACGACAGCGATGGTGTTGCCGCGATTGGTGTGCTCCCACACCCGCTCCGGGTTGGCCTGGATATCGCGGCAGGGCGCCGCGACCCCTGGCGTGTACCAGATAGCAAAGTCCTGGAAATCGCGCACGGCGCACTTGGGCACGACCTGGATTTTGCCCCGGTAGAAGGGATGCAGGCGCATCGCGTCTTCGGCGGGTTTCGTGGCTTTGGATAATCGTTCGTCGTTGGTAGACATAGGCTCCTCCCGGTAATCAACACTATTCCAAGTCCTCAGCATCTCAGACGCGAAGCGAGAGCCGTATAGACTCCCAACATGGCGAAGAGCAATACTGCCCATCCTGGCTGTGCAATCCTGGTCATCACGTTCACCATCCAATCCGGTAGTGGCCTTGGCAGGGCAGGAACGTTGCTGTCAATCCAAACCAGTCTATCACCACAACTCCACATTCGGCCGTCTGGACCAAGCCGAAACGGGCCATATTCATAGTTCGAGTTTTTGGGGGTGTAGCGCACAATCTCGTGCAACCTCCCATCAGAGGTGAGTTGAAACACGGCTAAAGAATCGCTGTCGCCGTCTGCGAGCCATATTCGCCCAAGTGCATCAACTTCCATTGACCAATAATTCCAACTGCCCTGAGGCTCCAGTTGCCACCAAGCCCAAGTCATTGACTCGGGGTCCAGTCTGCCAAGAGAATCACCCACCGCTCTATCCCCGCTATATACCCTGAACAAGACCCAAACCCGCCCAATGGAATCCATGGTCAAATCCTGTAATATTCCCGCAGATGGCCACTCAACCGGGCAACCAGGCATTTGCCACTGTCCATCTCGAAGCAGGTAGAATATTCCCTTGTCACTACTGCTGCCTTCTGCAAACACAAGGAGTGCTCCATCTGTCAGGACGCGAAACCGGTAGATACTCAACCCGGTCTGGACCGCCGGGTCGGGCAAGGGCACACTGCGCGACTCGCCAGAAGCAAAATCCACGTTCCACAAAACTTCGCCTGTGCCTTCCACAGGCGGTGCAAGAGCCCACAGATTGGACCCTGCAACTGTCACCTCATCATACCTGCCCTGTATTTCTCCTCCTGGGAATGGAATCAATTGCCATTCCGTACCTGTCCAGTGGAGCATCCGTGCTGGGAATATGACCCAGGGTTTACCTGTTGCATCACCGCTTACTCCAATGGGGTCTCCGGAGTACCCTCGATCGCTGGCCCAAGATGGCAGCCTCCACGTCTGTATACCTGCATCTGATCCATGATAGATGCGGTAACTGCTCCCAGTATTGGTCCCTGCTATAAACCAGGGCGATCCATCGCCATCCAATGAAAAGACTCTGACCGATAATGGGCTCACCCTTGTAACTGAGTGCCACCCGGTCTGGCCGCGAGCGATTACGTCTGTTATCGGTAAAATTGTGACTATGCCGAACACCAGCAGCACTGGAATGGCGGCAATCGTACGAAGACAGTCAGCCCACGTCCTTTTCCACAGCGAGGCCGTCAGACCAGGTTCGATCTGCTCGGCACTGAGGCGTTTGAATAACTCTTCCAGCAAGCTCGTTTTGCCCCCCTCGAACCAGCCGGCCCCGACTCGTATAGTCTTGCCATTACGCAGCACAATTGCCAGGACGCCGCGCATCTCTGCGCGCTGAACCTGCACAATGTCGTCGTATTTGCATGAAAATGGGAGGGCGGTTGGAATATAGCCCGAAGGGCGCAAAAAAAAGGCCCAGAATTGGACGGTAGATTGTCCGCGTTTGCAGACCTGTGTCTCCCAATTCGAGTCGGTAAGTCCAGCAATAAAGACACAAGTACCCCAACGCCAGAGACACAATAAGTAGGAATATCCAGAATATGAAAACGAAGATAAGGATTCCTTCAAAGGCAACAAACAAGGCACGCACCATCTCAAACCCTAGCCATCCTTTAAAGGCAAGAACAGCTCCAAAAAGCATCAGCATCTGTAAACGATAAATCAGCCGGAAACGGAAACTCATAGGCCGTAACCCTCCTGTGGCATCGTCCTGATTATAGCCCAATGCTCGTCTATGTACAAAATGGGAGGTCTCCCGAGATTGGCGATCTTGTTCAATCCGGCAACACCTTCCCCGGATTCATGATATTCAATGGATCGAGTGCCTGCTTGATGCGGCGCTGCATGTCAATCGAGATCGGCCCCAACGCTCGCTCGATATAGGGCCGCTTGAGTACACCCACGCCGTGCTCGCCGGAGAGCGTGCCGCCCAACTCGAGCGCCACGTCGAATATCTCTCCCGCCATCACTTCGACCTTCGCCCACTGGGCCGCATCGCGCCGGTCGAAGAGGATGTTGGGGTGCAGGTTACCGTCGCCGGCGTGGCCAAAGACGACGATGGGCAAGCCGTGGCGGGCGCTGATGGCCTTGATGCGGCGGATCGCCTCGGGAATGGCGCTGCGCGGCACGGTGATGTCCTCGCCCAGTTTGTTGGGCGCCTTGCGCGCCAGCGACGGCGAGACCGAACGACGTGCCTTCCACAAAGCGGCACGCTCTTGTTCATCACACGCCACACTCACCTGGCGCGCGCCCTGCTCCCGGCAGATCCGTGCCACGGCCTCGATCTCGCGCAACACCGCCTCTTCATCTGACCCATCGGCCTCGATGATGAGCATCGCCTCCACATCCAGCGGCAAGCCCAGATGCAGGCCAGCCTCGATGCAGGCGATAGCCGTCTCGTCCATCAGTTCCAGCGTCGCCGGGACGATGCCGGCGGAAAGAATAGCCGTGACGGTGCGCGAGGCGTCATCGAGCGAGGGGAACTCGGCGCGGGCAGTGCGCACGCACCGGGGTTTTGCCACCAGCCGCAGCAACGCTTCGGTGATGATCCCTAGCGTCCCCTCCGACCCGACGAAGAGCGCAGTCAGGTCGTAGCCGACGACGTTCTTGATCGGCTTGCCGCCGGTGACGAGCACCCGTCCATCGGGCAGGACGACGGTGAGGCCGAGCACATAGTCGCCGGTGACGCCGTACTTGAGGCAGCGCGGGCCACCCGCGTCGCAGGCGATGTTGCCGCCGATAGTCGAGTGGCGATTGCTCGAAGGGTCGGGCGGGTAGAAGAGACCGCGTTTCTCCACGGCCTCCTGCAGATCGGCGGTGACGATACCGGCCTCGACACGCACGGTGCGGTTCTCCTCGTCCAGTTCAAGGATGCGGTTCATGCGCGTGAGCGAGAGTGCAATGCCGCCACTAACCGGCACCGAGGCCGCCGCAAGCCCCGATCCCATGCCGCGCGGCACGATCGGCGTGCGCTGCTCCGCGGCGACCCGCACCACTGCCGCCACCTCTTCGGTGGATTCCGGGAGCACCACCACATCCGGCAGGCTCTGGGCAAAGGTGCCATCGTAGGAATAAGCGATACGATCCTCGATCGAGGTCAGAACCTTTGACGGGCCTAGAGCCGCTTGCAGTTTCTCAATCATAGCGCAGCCTCCGCCGCAACCCAATCATCGGACGCAGACGAACGCTGATGGACGCTGATTTTCTAGGCAGATGTGGCACAGTAGGCTACTCGTGGCGGATGACAGTCCGCCACTGCCGGGATGGCATTTTGCTTGGTCGCCATGCCAGACACGACTGTCGTCCCCTTTGAGCGGTTTCTCCCACCGTTCCACGAAGAGCCTTTCAACCAACCAACTAACTAACCAACCAACTAACCAACCATCAAACTCCCCAACACCATCTCGGTAACGTCCTTCACGCGGATGCGCAGCCGCTCGGTGCGGGCGGCGTTGGCCAGCGTGCGCTCGCACTGTTGGCAGGCGGAAACGAGCACTTGTGCGCCGGTCTCGGCGGCCTGCTGGACGCGCTGTGCGGCGATCCGGGCGCTCCGTTCCGGGTCGAAACTCTCCAGGTTGCCGCCTCCGCCACAACAAAAGGCCGCTTCGCGGTTCTCGGCCATCTCCACCAGTCGCACGCCGGGAATGCGCGCCAAGATGCGGCGCGGTGCATCGAAAACACCGGACTTGCGTCCCAGGTCGCACGGGTCGTGGTAGGTGACGACCTGCTCCGGCAAATCGTCCCTCAACGGCAGGCGACCCGCTTCGAGGAGATCGGCCAGGAACTCGGTCGAATGCTTAACCTCGAGTCCCAAATCTCCGAGCGCCGCCGGGTAAGCGTGCTTCCAGAAATGAAAACAAGAGGGACAGGTAGCGACGATGGTCCTGGCACGCAGCGCGCACACGGCTTCGAGGTTGTGTCGCATCATCTCACGGGCACGCTCCAGTTCGCCGTTGATCGCCAGCGGATAGCCGCAGCACCATTCCTGCTCTCCCAGCAGCGCGTAATCTACTCCACCTCGCTCCAGCACCTGCACGAAGGACTGGACGACCGGGTAACTGCGCGGGAACAGCGCGCCGACGCAGCCGACAAAGTAGACTGCCTCGGCCCGCGTCTTGCCCAGGCCGGAGGGCGGATAAGGCAAGTTCTCGGCCCACAGGAGGCGGTTTTCGTTAGGATCGCCGGAGACGTTGTGGGCCGCCGCCACGCGCTCATCGAGCGCCGCGAGCGACTTGGGCAGCAGCCCTAGCCCGGCCATCTCGCCGCGGGTCACTTCGAGGATGCGATCCACTGTCACGCCGCTGGGACAGGCAAAGGTGCACGCGCCGCACAGCAAGCAGCGGTAGAATTGGGCGGCGGTGTTTTCGCCAGGTTGCTCTAGCAAGCCCTCGCGCATCGCGCGCAGGAGCGCCACCCGCGCACGGGGCGAGTCGGTCTCGCTCAGGCTGAGCCGGTAGCCGGGACAAGATGCCAGGCACAGCCCGCAACGGATGCAGTGAAGCGCCTCATCAACTGGTTGCTGGTTGCTGGTCACTGGTTGCTGGTTGCTGGTCACTGGTTGCTGGTTGCTGGTCACTGGTTGCTGGTTACTGGTTGGCATCGGCGGATAGATCGGGCGCAACCGAAGGGCTGCCCTCCACGTCGGGCTCACTCCCCGATGATTGACGATAGGGTTCTTGATGACCCTCGATGATGCATTGGAGAAAGTTGTTCAGTTTACGGCCCAGCTTGTCATACTCTCGCGCGAGACGATCATAGTCAGCCTGAGACATAGAGCCAGTTGCATGCAGCATGTCAAGATGCACGCGAGTTTCGTCGCAGGAAGATAGGGCATAGATGATGAAACGAATGTACTCACCCTTGTAGCGGCGACGCCCAAATCCCTCGGCAATGTTGGCGGGTATGGACTTGGCCGAACGGCGAAGCTGGCTACCCTCCTCGTACATCTCATGCTTGGGTAGCCGTTTTGACACCTTGTCCACCTCCACAGCCAGCCTAAACGATAGCTGATATACCTCAAGATCGCGATAACTCCGGATCGCCATAACCGTGCCTCCTCCAAGCAGACAATGAACAACCAGCAACGAGCAACCAGCAACGAGCAACCAGCAACGAGCAACCAGCAACGAGCAACTAGCAACAAGTCACCACCGGCAACGTCAACAGCGCGTGCGGCACGATCAACACATCCAGGTCAGGCCCCAACTCGCGCGCGACCATCGCCAGCGCCTCGTCCATCGTCGCAGCCGGTATCATCTTGCACGCGGCCACTACGTCGGGGCATTCGCTGCCCACGATGACCACACGCGCCTGCTCCAGCACTTTGGCCATCACAAAGGCTCGCTGCTGGCCGGGCGGATAACCGTGCTCGCGGGCATCATCGAGGACGAACTGCACGTCGGGCGCATCGCGCAACGCGGCCAGGAAGCGCTGCTCGCCCACGCCGGCCCCTGCGCCTTCCTCGCAGCGCGCCGGGATGATGAGAAAACCGCCTGGCCTGACTACCGGCGTCGGCGCGAAGAAGAGGTACGATGGGGCACGGGTGGCCTGATACAGATTGCTATCTTTTGGATATCCCACCCCACCGATGACAACATCATACTGCTGCGGAATGGGCACTTCATAGACCGTGCGGGCAAAGGCGACCAGTTCGCGGAACGCGGCTTCCGGCTCGCCGGCCGCTACTTTGAGGATGCGTTGTTCATCGTCGAGCACCACATTGAGTATGAAGCGCAGGCCCGCACGTCGCGCCGCCTCGCTGACCGCCTCGTGAAAGGGGTTGCCCTCGATGCGCCCCAGCCGCGTGCCGGGGTGATCCAGGAAAACCGGGCCGTGCGTATAAGCGATGAGGGATTCGCCGGCTGCCCCCACCGCCACCGTCTTGCGGGCGCCGGAATAGCCGGCGTACTGATGCGGCTCAACCAATCCTGTGGCGATCAGGAGATCCGCCTCCACCGCTGCCCGGTGCACCGAGACCGGCACCCCGCCAGGCGTCACGCCCAGGTCAACCAGCGCCGCCGGGTTCTGCGGCTCGTTATCGATCACCCGATAGCGGGCAACGATCTCTGCGCCCAACTTGGCTACCTTCTCGGCGGGGGTCGAGGGCCGGTGCATGCCGGTGGCGCACAGGAGGGTGACGTCTCTATCGCGCACCCCCGCCGCTTCCAATTCCCGCAGCAGTGCCGGCACGAGCAGATGATCGGGACTGGCGCGGGTCACGTCGGTAAAGGCGATGCAGACGCGCCGGCCAGAGCGGGCGAGTTCGCGCAGGCATGGCGAGCCAACCGGGTGCGCCAGCGCGTCGGCGATGGCGGTTTCCGCGTCGGCCACGGGCGGCACAGGGTTCGATGCTGCCACCGTCCCGCGCATCCCCGGCGGGAGATCGAATTCGAGAGCAGTCTTGCTATACGGGATACGGTACATCGTCGAGCCTCAGACCGAGGTATTGCAAGATACCACAAGGGGCCGGTTTGTGCAAACCGGCCCCTTCACAGCAGGATTCCACAGATGGTTGGACCTACGCCTGCGCCGTGCGGATTACCCGCCCCACCCACGCGCGTGCCGGGTGCTGCAGCCGCCCCAGTTCGGCCAACACCGTCTCACGGTCGTATTCCACGCGGCGCAGGGTGACGGTGCACTCGTCGCCTGCAAAATCGAGCAGCGCATAGGCCGGGCGCGGATCGCCATCCAGCGGAAGACCTACACTGCCGCCGTTGACCAGGCGGATGGAGTCCACGATGCGATCCAGCGGACGGTGGGTATGGCCGTAGAGCACCAATCGGGCATCCAGCCCGGCCAGATGCCGGTGCACCTCTTCAGCGGGGGTATCGGGCAAGATGTTGGTCTCGTCGTCGGCGGGGTTGGCGTGGAAGGCAACGACGCGGCCATACCCGGGTACGTCCATCTCCAGCCGCGTCGGCAGGTCGCGCAGGAACTCGTAATCGGCCCACGAGAGCCGTTCGACCGTCCAGCGAAAGTTGGCGTCGCGCTCGGCCAGGCGTGCGGGGGCGGCAGCCCAATCCTCCGCCGAACGGATGGGGAACACGGGCCGCCGCCCGGTGACGACGTAGCGGTCGGTGTTGCCCTGCAGGAACGCGACGTTGGGTAGCGCACGCAGCCGCGCGATCGTCTCTGCCGGCCAGGGGCAGAAGACGGCCAGATCGCCCAACACCCAGTAACGGTCCGGCGTGCCTTGCGCTTGGATATCGGCGAGCACTGCTTCCAGTGCCGGCAAGTTGCCGTGAATGTCGGAGAGAACGGCGAGGCGGGTCATTTTGCTTCCGAGCATGTCGCGTGATGCGTGACAGGTTACGTTTTACGTTTTACGTTTTACGTATTACGTTACGTATTGCACTTTTCACAAGTGCTTGCTCACCACCTCCGCAATGGCCGCAAACTCGGGGGCCAGCGCCGGGTACAGCGCGCGGTAGTGCGGGTAATAGTCCGCATAGATCGGCACCGCCGGCCCGGGCGATGTGCGGCCCGTCACACGGATCGCGCGCTCGCAGGCTGCCGGAACGCTATCATAGACGCCGGCTCCCACGCCTGCCAGGAGTGCCGCGCCGTAGGCAGCCCCTTCGGTCACGTTGACGGTGACGATCTCGGTGGCGAACACGTCGGCGAGGATCTGCCGCCACAGCGCGCTGCGCGCCCCGCCGCCGGATGCGCGTACCTGGCGGATCTCCAGCCCCAGCGCGCGCATCAGTTCCAGCGAGTCGCGCAAGCCATAAGAGACGCCTTCGAGCACTGCGCGCGTCATGTGCGCCTTGCCGTGGCGCAGCGTGAGGCCGAAAAAGACGCCGCGGGCATTGGGGTCGGGGTACGGCGTGCGCTCGCCGGTGAGGTACGGCAAAAAGATCAGCCCTTCACAGCCGGGCGGAGCCGTAGCCGCGCCCTCATCCAGCAGGTCATAGGCATCGCGGCCGGTTTCCTGGGCTTTGGCCTTCTCGATCTCGCCCAAGGTGTCGCGGTACCAGCGGAAACTGCCCGCCGCCGAAAGCATCACCCCCATCAGGTGCCACATCCCCGGCACGGCGTGACAGAAGGCGTGCAGCAGCCCCTTCGGCTCCACGCGGTACGTCTCCGAGGCGGCGAACACGACGCCGGAGGTGCCCAGCGTGGCAGAGACGATGCCTTCGGCGACGATGCCGGTGCCGACCGCCTGCGCCGCCTGATCGCCGCCCCCGCCCACTACGGGCGTCCCCTCCAGCAGCCCGGTCTCCCTGGCTGCCTCGGCGTTCACACGGGCGCTCACCTCTGGTGATTCGGTCACTTCCGGCAGCCACTCTCGCGGGATGTCCAGGGCCTTGAGCATCTCGTCGGACCAGCGGCGACGTCCCACATCGAACAACGAGGTGCCCGAGGCATCGGAGACCTCGCCGAAAAAGCCGCCGGTCAGGCGATAGCGCACGTAATCCTTGGGTAGCAACACCTTTGCCGCCCGCGCATAGACCTGCGGCTCGTTCTCGCGCACCCAGACGATCTTGGGCGCGGTGAAGCCGGGCAGGACGGGATTGCCGGTGAGGCGGAGCACATTCTTCCGGCCAACTTTCTTGGTAATGGCTGCGCATTGGGCCGCGGTGCGCTGGTCGTTCCACATAATGCATGGGCGTAACACCTCGCCTTGCGCATCCAGCAGCACCAGCCCGTGCATCTGCCCCGTGAGGCCCACGCCGGCTATCTCTTGCGGCTTCACACCGCCTTCGGCCAACAGGCGCTTGATGCTGGCAACTGTCGCCGTCCACCAGTCAGCCGGGTTCTGTTCGGCCCACAGGGGTTGGGGCGTGAACATCGGGTACTCGGTGGTGGCGCTGGCCTTCACGGCGCCATCCGGCTCCACCAGGACGGCCTTGCTGCCGGTCGTCCCTACATCAATGCCAATCAGATATGTCGTCATCGTCACCTCCGTCAAAGATGTGGCCTGGATTGGTTTCCGGTACAAAACGTGACAGGCGCCCCGATCTATTAGAGTTCATTCACAATAAGGCGGGGGATGTTGGTCTCCCAAGTCCATCGTTCTCAATTAAGCGGTCACGCTGCTGCCATCGCCAGCCGGCGGCGGTCTTGGGCCTGTAGGTTCGCAAATCCAACAATGGTACGGAAAATCTCCTCATAAGTATCCAGATGACAGCGGAAACGGTCTGCCAAGATCTGCCAGTTCTTTGCCCGGCCAATCGCGTGTTCCACGCGAATGCGTATCCGTCCAATTGCACGGTTGCGCTCTTTCTGTTCGGGCGTCAATTCACCTCCTTTGGGCTTCTTGGTGGGTGTGTGCACACGCAGGCGCGGTCTGGTTCCCATAGCGCCGTCACTCCCATTCGCCATCCCACCCTGCAACGGCACCTGTTTGTCCAGTCCTTGATACCCTTTGTCAGCGTAGGCATCGATCCCTTGCGGCAATCGTTCGACGACCCGAGACCGTTCGGCCAGTTTGATGTCCGCCGTCTTGCCCGGAACAGGGGGAGTGATCGCCGCAACATCCCCTTCCCCGTTCGCCACAACCTGGGTCTTCACCGTGTGGCGCTTCTTCTTGCCCGAATAGAACTCCCGCTGGCGTTCCGAGTCCGTGGGCCGGTTGATTGGCTGCTCGGTGGCATCGAGCAGGGCGATCCCCTCTTCGCCGAAAGCGGCCCGCAGCGCTTCCAGCGGGTCTACCGGCCTCTCCCCTTCCGGCAGCAGTTCCAAAACCTCTGGCGCAGGCACGTGCTGGCGTATCAATGGCAGCAGCCGCCGCAGGTCGCGCGAAATCTGAACCTGGTCGATGCCAAACCACATGCCGATGAATTCCTGTGCCAGATGCAGCCGCAGATACGCAATCAAGGCTACCACCCGGATGAGAAGAGGCACAGCAAAAGGACGCCCCGCCCCGACCGCCCGCTTCCGGCCCGGTCGCTCGTGTCGTTGCCGCTCGTACTCTTCAAAGCTCGCCTCGATCCTTCCAAACATCGCCCAGAACTGAGGGGCTGTCAACCCCGTCAGGTACTTGATCCACTTGTCGTGGGAACGCAAGAATGCTTCGGTTATCATCCCCTCTGCCTCCGTTGTGCGATGTGGGAAGTGCATTTTGGCAAATCTGCAGGGATGATACCGCAAAAACGCTCAATTGTGAATCAACTCTA